>ERZ795031.4592-NODE-4592-length-11505-cov-143.534323_pt1 | contig 11505 bp, 8 predicted proteins | sample MGYA00375123_ERZ795031 | MGnify/ENA primary metagenome ERZ795031 (study PRJEB30166, sample SAMN05720159) | activated sludge metagenome | isolation source: anaerobic digester from wastewater treatment plant | place: USA | collected 2015-04-21 ... | reverse complement strand
GAACTTAATTGTTCAACAATGAAGTGTCGAAATCGCTTCCCAAATATCTAAGAAAGTCAGGATTCGAGCTTTCCCTGTCATCATTGTCCACATAGATAAGGCGGTAGTTGCCGTTCATTTGAATGTCCACAAAGAGATACACGGGTTTATTTCTGCTGCTGTATTTCCAGATCTGATAGTCTTTGCGCACATAGCGGGTGTCATCAGATGAAGTACCCTTTTCGATCTCATCAGGTTTCCCATTGCGGATATGGATCCTGCCCATGTCCGTGGTCCAGCCCTGGTCGAAAAAACTAAAGTACTGGTTGCTGTAATCCACCCTTTCCCGCACTATATCAATCGCCGCCTGGGTACTCATCGTGCCTGATTGTGACCAGTCTTTCCACAGCTGGCTGACGAACCTGCGCTTGGTTTGTTCGTCGTAACTTTTCCATTGGGCGGGTTCGCTGTAGCCTACAAAATACCTCAGCAGACGCAGATCGTCATCCGGATTGGTGAATAGATAAAAGAGACTGGCTTTGGGTTCGGTGACGAAGAACTCAAACTCGCGATGCTCATTCTTCTCACCCAGTTGTAGATCGAGGCTACCGACATATTTGCCCACGCTCAGTTCTTGCAGCGGGATTTTCAGGCTGATGCCTTCCTGGCTCCTGAGGGGAATAAAATCAATGTATTGGTCAAAGATAACCAGACTGTCTTTCTCCACTGTCAGCACCAGAAGGCTTGACTCTGCTCGCTGTTCCTCAGTTGAGTAAACCTCAAAATACAGGTTCATAAACTCCTGGTCGTTTTTATCGAAGATATGCGATGGTTGGGTTCGGTAGAGAGTTTTTCCCCGATGGAATCTTTCCAGATAGGAACTGCTGTCCGGCCGCACCTCAGAACAGAGTTCCAGATCGCTGAGGTTGACCTGTGGATGCAATTGTTCCGCGCTAAAGCCCCAGAAAAATTGCTTTTGCGACAACACATCGGTGGCGCTGAGCTTAAACTGATAATGAGGACGGTCGATCTGGTAGCTGACCCGATTTAGATAGGATTTGGACGAGTTGATATCGTCTTTGTTGGTGATCCCGATATTGTCCGTGATCACCTGTTCAAAGACCAGGCTGTCAGCCTCCATCACTTCCACCTTCATCTCCACCTGGGCAAAATATCCTCCCTTGAAGGCCTGAAACACCAGACCGTTGTAGGGAATCTGATAATCGATATGGATCACAGTGTTCTGATTTTTGTCCAAAAACCTCTGGGTACCAACGTGAACATTCAAAAAATCCGAAGCGAAAAGAGTGCCTGACAACAGGCATAGCAACAAAGCCAGCAAAATCTTATAACTCTTCATCTTTGTTCCTCAACTTATATTGTCCGTAACCGCCGGTATCTGTGAATATAAATTCCAGCTTTTCCTTAAAGTAGGTCCAGACGATGTAGGGATCCTCATCCAGCGGTTGAGACTCAGCCACAATCTCGTCTGGTTCCCCATATTTGATGTATATTCTACCCCGGTCGGATTTCCAGCCCTTTAATCTTTTATGCAGAGTGTAACGCTCATCCGCGGTGATCACCCTTTCGTTAAATCTCTCCCTGGCTTCGTTGCGAATGGTGCCCGGGGTGGGATCGTGGACCTGCCAAAACCTTTCGATCGCTTCCTGATAATCAGCTTTGGGAACAGCTCTCAGGCTGCGCCATTCATTCTGATTCGCCACATAGCGGAGCTGTTCGATCTGGTCTTTATAACTATAGCGCTGATTGTAGCTAAACCATTTATTATAGAAAAAAGGTTCCATATCATAGCGGATGTTCCCTTCAAATAGGGTAAGAGAGACATGCTCCGGCTGCAGATCGTTTACCAGGCTCACAATGTCTGTGTTCAGATTCCCGTGCTCGGGATAGCGGACGGTTGCCACATCATCCAGGCGGATCAACAGGCTGTCCACCGGCAGGGAATAGGATTGCCGTATCCGGAACGCTTCCAGAGGGAACCCGAGGGCATTCATTCCGCTTGGGATAAACTCCAGGCTTTCTTTTTGGCAGACCAGAAACGCCTGCCCGATCTGTGTGGAAGAGACACCGACCGAGAAGCTGCGTTCCAAGCTGTTTTTGCCTCCCAACATCAGATTCCGCAATCTGATCTGGGCAGTGTATTTGCCGGGAGACAGCTTTTCCCGGAAGAACAAGGGAATGGCATTGTCCTGCATCCAGCTTTTACGAGGAATAAGCAGAGTTCGTTCAAGGGAAGCCGCTTGCCGCCCATTGGAGTCCTTGATGGATACAGAAAACTGATATTCCGCTTCCTGCCTGCCTTCCTTAAAAATCAGGTCGTTGTAGGGAATCACGGCCAGAAACTCCACAGACTCCCCATAGCACTCGAAGAAGATTTCCTGCGCTTGCAGGGATGTGCAGGCTACAATTAGCAACAGAAAGAGACTAAGAGTTATTCTCATTGCCAGCGGTGTTGATCTTAAGCTGAAACTCCGTTCCCTGCTCTTCCAGCCATTGCAGCATCTGATTGCCAGGGAAGAGTTTGTGGGCGGATTCCAAGATGTGTTTGTCGCCATTTGGGTCTGTGAGAGTGGTCAGCAGGACGAACCCCCCACCGGATTTATCCATCTGGAGTGAAAACTCATCCAGCCATTGCGGGGTCAGCTTGCCCGCATCGAGGCTGAGCTGCAACTCGCCTTTTGTTTTATGGGACAGTTCTTCGATTGGAATGATTTGATCCGGAATAACGCGCAGCATGCTGTCCTCATTGGGGTCATAACCGGATTTTACGCCCATTACAATATAGATCATGCCTGGAGATAAAAGTGGCAGGAAAGACTCGTAATCCTTGTTGAACAGCGCCACTTCAAACCTGCCGCTCAGATCCTCAAACTCCACGAAGGCGATGGGGTTCCCTTTGGCGTCCCTCTTACGGGAGATCTGGTTGATGATGCCAGCCAGGGTGAGATCCTGGCCTGACCTTCCTTTGCCTGTGAGGGAGGTGGTATTGGTAAAATACTTGACCAGGCTGAGGTATTCATTCAAGGGATGCCCGCTCATGTAAAACCCAAGCACATCTTTTTCCTTCGCCATTTGATAGCCATAGTTCCAAGGCTTTTCCAGAGGCAGGGGCGGATAGTATTCCTCAGCCTCATGATCATCTATGATCAGGTCGAACAGCGAGGTCTGCCCCAGCCTTTTATCCCGTTGCTCGCCGTTGCTGAAAGCCAACGCCTGTTCGATCACCGCCCATTTCTGGGACCGGGTACCTTCCAATTCATCCATTGCCCCGCAGGCGATGAGGCTTTCCAACACAGTCTTGTTCACCGCGCTGCTGTCCATGCGTGAGCAGAAATTGAATATATTTGAATAAGGTCCATTCTTGTGCCGGTCTTCCACGATGCAGGAGATGGCTGCCTCGCCCAGATTCTTGATCGCCCGCAGGCCAAACTGCACCTCTTTGCCGTGCACGGTGAACTCCCGGTCGCTGCGGTTGACGTTGGGGGCGATGATCGTGATGCCCATGTTTTTGCAAACCTCAATGATCTGGGGAATCTTGGCGGGATCATCTTCCAAAGACAGCAGGGCTGCCATGAATTCCACCGGATAGTGGGCTTTGAGCCAGGCTGTGCGATAGGCAACCAGGGCATAGCAGGTGGCATGGCTCTTGTTGAAGGCGTATTCCGCGAACTTTTCCCAATCCTGCCAAATCTTTTCCGCGATTTTGGCTGACACACCTCTGGCAGCCGTGCCTTCCATGAACTTCTGACGGAACTTCTGCAAAAGATCCAGGCTTTTCTTACCCATTGCCTTTCGCAGGCTGTCGGCTTCCCCGCGGGTGAAACCGGCAATCTCGATCGAGATGCGCATCACCTGCTCCTGATACACCGTCACGCCATAGGTATCCCGGAGCGCCGCCTCCATGATGGGATGGTCATAGACCACCTTTTCCTTTTTGTGCTTGCGGGCGATAAAGCTGTCTATGAACTTCATCGGGCCGGGCCTGTATAGCGCCACCATGGCGATCAGGTCTTCAAACATGTTGGGTTTAAGCTCGATCAGATACTTGCGCATGCCGTCAGATTCAAACTGGAACACCCCGTCCGTTTCGCCTTTGCCAAGCATATTGAATACTTTTTTATCGGTCAGATCCAGGTTTTCCACATCCACAGTAACACCGTGCGACTGCTGCACCAGATCGACGGTTTTTTGGATCAGGGTAAGGGTTTTCAGTCCCAGGATATCCATCTTAAGAAACTTCAGCTCATCCAGCCACTTGCCTTCATATTGAACCAGGATATTATCTTCGCCATCCTTTTGGTTGCCGCGTGTTAGAGGGATATAATCGGTCAGGTCGCCAGGCACGATCACCAGCCCCGCCGCGTGGATGCCTGTTTGGCGGATCAGCCCCTCCAGCACCAGGCTGTGTTTGTAGATGTTTTGATACTGTTCGTTGCTCTCGATCAGATGTCTGAAATCCGCTGATTCCTTATAGGCATCCTCCAAGCTCCTGCCAAAGGGGATGGTCTTGGTGATATTGTTGGCCTCGGAGGCAGACACCATGAGCACTCTGGCAACGTCCTTGATCACCGACCTGGCGCCCAAAGTGCCAAAGGTGATGATTTGCGTAACGCTGCTGCGGCCGTATTTTTGCACCACATAATCGATCACCTGGCCCCTTTTCTGGGCGCAGAAATCGATGTCAAAGTCAGGCATGCTGATCCGCTCAGGATTGAGGAAACGCTCAAAGAGCAGGCCGTAACGCATGGGATCGATCTTGGTGATATCCAGCAGATAAGCCACAATACTGCCCGCTCCGGAACCGCGCCCCGGACCCACCGGCACACCCTGTTTGCGGGCGTTGTCGATCAGGTCTTTCACTACCAGATAGTAGCCGTCGAAACCCATGCGGTGAATCACTTCCAGTTCAAAGTCTATCCTGGAGCGAATCTCATCCGTCATTTCCGGATACTTTATCTTGCAGTTTTCGTCGCACAGGTGGCGCAGGTAAGTGCCCATGTCCGCATACCCTTCCGGGATGTCGATCTCCGGCAACAAAAACTTATCGTATTTCAGCTCCAGATCCACGCTCTCGGCTATCTTCAGCGTATTGTTATAGGCATCCTCATGCTCGGGAAAGAGAGCCCGCATTTCCTCGGGGCTGCGAAAATGAAGCTGGTTGCTGCTGTAGCGCATGCGGGTCGGATCGTTCAAAGCCTTGGCGGTTTGGATGCAGAGCAGGATGTCGTGGGCTTCATAGTCTTCCTGGTGCAGGTAGTGGCAGTCGTTGGTCACCACCAGCGGCACATCCATCTCTTTGGCGAGTTTGATCAGCAGGGGCATCACCTCGCGTTCCTGTTCTATGCCATGATCCTGAATCTCGATGTAATAGCGGTCTCCAAAAAGATCTTTGTACCAGGCCACGGCCTCCCTGGCTTCCTGCTCCCTTTGATTGGCCAACAGCGAGGCAATCTCCCCCTGGATGCAGGCGGAAAGGCAGATCAGGCCTTCGCTGTATTGAGCCAGCACAGCCTTGCTGATCCTCGGTTTGTAGTAATACCCATCTATAAAGGATATAGAGGAAAGCTTGATCAGATTGTGGTAACCTGTATTGTTCTGAGCCAGCAGCACCAGGTGGTAGCGATTATCGCTTTTGTTGTGCTCGCTGTTCAAATCTCCGTTTATGATATAGGCTTCGGTGCCGATGATCGGCTTGATTCCGGCTTTTTTCGCCGCCTTGTAAAAATCAATGGCGCCATACATATTGCCATGATCGGTGATCGCCACGGCTGGCATGCCATACTCGACCGCAAGCTTGATCATCCGGTCAACCCTGCAGGCTCCGTCCAGCAAACTGTATTGCGTGTGGTTGTGTAAATGGACAAAGGACATTTTAGCTTCTCCCCAAAACTCTCTGAAACGTATAAAAGAGGCAGCCCCGATTTTGTCAAAGGATAAATTGTTTTACGGCTCCCCGCGCGTTCATCGATGCCTGCAAGTGCGAAGCAGGTTGTTCATTACAAGCAGTTCCACAAAATTGGATACAACTACATACGAGGGCAAATGCGTTCAATTCAAACCGCGCACGGCAGTCTATTATCCTCTTTATGGATTTATTGATAGCTGGCGCGCCCTGCTTTCCGCCTCGATGCCAAACCTTGGTCTTCCTTAGGTCATCCTTAACCTTTATAAGGATAACCTAAGGATGATAGGCTAACTGCTTCTGGGGTAAAATGATAGCCGCATGGGAGGCAGACAAGTTTTGACAGTATTCTTTTGAATGCTGTAGCAAGCGGAGTGCTTGAAAGCAAGGCCGGGACAAGGTTCCACAGATTTACATGACAAACGAGTATGGATATTTAGCAGAAACCAAACCTCAAACCAGCACAATTATTCTGAAACCTTATTCGGGACGAATCTCCTATCAAGTTCTCTATCAAGTTGTTAGACTTAGTTGTAGGATTATTTCACACAAGCCTGCCAAAAAAAACTTGCCTTATTTTGGCGTTCCCATATTCTGGGGTAAATTTAGTTATTCAGCTCTTCTTTTAGAGCATTGGAGTGTCAATGCGGCTAAAAACGTTTCCCGGGGGTGTGCATCCCCATGATTACAAGCACTACTCCGCCTCGGTTCCAATAGAGGAACTTCCCCTTCCCCAGAAGGTTATCATCTCTCTTTCCCAACACATAGGCTCCCCATCAACGCCTTTGGTAAAGGTGGGTGATGAAGTGAAGGCCGGGCAGAAGATCGCCGATGCCTCGGGATTTGTATCCATCCCCCAGCACGCCTCGATCAGCGGCAAAGTTAGCAAAATCGACATTTTCCCCCATCCCTCCGGAACACCGCAACTGGGCATCGAGATCAGCTCCGACGGTTCCGACAACTGGGTGGAGCTGGCTGACGATCCAAACTATCTGGAGCTTTCCCCGCAGGAGATCAGAAGCAGGATTGCCGAGGCAGGAATCTGTGGCATGGGCGGAGCGGGGTTCCCCTCCGTTGTAAAGCTTTCCCCGCCGGAAGACAAACCCATCGACACCGTTATCCTTAACGGGGTGGAATGCGAACCCTATCTGACAGCGGACTACCGCCTGATGCTGGAACAGGCGTCAGACGTCATCGCGGGGCTGAAGATCCTGCTCAAGATCCTGAACGCGCCCCGTGGAATAATCGGCATCGAAGCCAACAAACCCGAGGCGATCGCCCTGATGCAAAAGCTCACCGCGGATGACAGCCAGATCAGCGTGGCGCCCCTCAAATTGCAGTATCCCCAGGGCGCGGAAAAGCAACTGATCTATGCCATCACCCGCCGCAAGGTGCCCGCAGGCGGTCTGCCCATGGCTGTGGGCGCGGTGGTGGAAAACGTAGGCACCGCGGCTGCCATCTATGAGGCCGTCCGTTTCAGGAAGCCTTTGGTGGAGCGGATAACCACGGTCACCGGTTCCATCGTGCAGAATCCCAAAAACCTCAAAGTGCGCATCGGCACACCTTTCTATGAACTGGTAAACTTTTGCGGCGGCATCACGGGCGATATCGGCAAGATCATTTCCGGCGGCCCCATGATGGGCGTCGCCCTTCCCTCGCTGGACGCGCCGGTAGCCAAGGGATGTTCCGGCCTTGTGTTGCTGAACACCAGGGAAGCCTGTAGCATCAAAGAGCGCAATTGCCTGCGCTGCGCCCGCTGCGTGGATGTCTGCCCGATGAACCTGATGCCCAGCTTGATCGCGCAGGCGGTCAAGGGCAACAATCTGGACCTGGCTGTGCAAGCCGGTTTGGACGACTGCATGAAGTGCGGCAGTTGCGCCTATGTGTGCCCGGCGCACATTCGTATTGTCCAGTGGATCGACACCGGCAAGCTGCGCATCGCCGAACAACGGGCCAGCAATAAATAAGGACAACATCATGAAAGATAAATTCATCGTCTCTCCAGCCCCACACCTGCATGACCGCACCAGCATCCCCAACGTGATGTGGAACGTGGTCATCGCCTTGCTGCCCGCGCTGGTCTTTGCCGTCTATTACTGGGGTTGGCGTTCGCTCTGGCTCACCCTGCTGGGCGCGCTGTCGGCCGTGCTGACCGAAGCCCTGATCCAAAAACTCCGCAAGGTGCCCGTCACCATCTCTGACGGCTCCGCCTTCCTCACCGGCATGCTGCTTTCCTATAATATATCAGCTAATTCACCCTGGTGGCTTCCGGTGTTGGGCGCGGCGTTCGCCATTGCGGTCGGCAAGCAGGTCTTTGGAGGATTGGGTAACAATCCGGTCAATCCAGCCCTGCTGGGACGGGCTTTTCTGCTTGCGTCCTGGCCATCCCTGATGACCAGCGGCGACACTTGGATCAAGACCCTTTCCCGTCCTTTCAGCCAGGCTTCCATCAATGGCATCAGCAACCTTGACCTGATCCACCAGAACCTGCAGACTGTGGCTCCCAAGGCCTACGACCTGGTGACCAGCGCCACACCTCTCAAGGTAGCCCAAACCCTGCGTGATTCAAGCTTTGTAAATACTATCACAAGCTCCGACAGCCTGAACTCGGTGATCAGCAACAACATCTTCACCAGCCTCTTCGATCTGGGCACCCTGCAACAGCTTTTCTGGGGCAATGTGGGCGGCTGCATCGGCGAGGTTTCGGTGTTTGCCCTGCTTCTGGGCGCAGCCTATCTGCTCTGGAAAAACATCATCGAATGGCGGATTCCCCTATTCTACATCGGCACAGTGTTTGTGCTCACATTCTTCCTGGGTGGGATCAAGGGCACCGGTTATTCCCTGATGCTCCCCTTCTTCCACATCTTTGCCGGGGGCTTGATGCTCGGCGCCTTCTTTATGGCCACCGATTACACCACCAGCCCGCTCACCAAAAAGGGCAGGGTCATCTATGCCATCGGCTGCGGCCTCATGACGGTGATAATCCGGCTTTGGGGCGGATATCCGGAAGGGGTTTCCTATTCCATCCTGTTTATGAACGTGATGACCCCTCTGATAGACAAGATTACGATGCCCAAAGCTTTTGGGAGGATCAAGAAATGAAGTTCTATCTCAAACTTGGATTCATCCTGCTGGCCTTTTGCGTGGTCGCCACAGCCATTCTGGCCTATGTGAACTCCGTCACCAAACCGCGCATTGACGAGCTGAAGAGGGTTGCTGCGCAGGAAGCGATGGCTAAGCTTATCCCCAACGCAGAGTTCAGCGATGTTGTGATTCATCTGCCCGAGGGCGCGTCCACCCCAGACTCGCTGGTCTATTACATCGCGACCGCGAAAGATGATTCGACCAGCATCCTCGGCTACATCTTCACGGCAGAAAAACATGGCTATAGCAGCAACGTGAAGACCATGGCCGCCATCGATACGGAGTTCAAACTGATCAACATCAAGGTGATCGAGCAAGCCGAGACTCCCGGCCTTGGAGCGAATTGCAGTTCCGACAGCTTCGCGGAAAGGTTCAAAGGGCTGCTGCCAGAAAAGCTGCTGGTGGACAAAGACGGAGGCGAGGTCAAAGCCATGACAGGAGCCACCATCACCACCCGCGCGGTTACCAACTCGATCAGGGAAACCATAGCCATTATCAGAAAGGATATTGAATCCCGCGCCAATACGCTACCGGAGGTGGAAGCATGAGCTTTTTCAAAGAACTGACCAAGGGAATCATCAAAGAAAATCCCACTTTCGTGATCGTGCTTGGCATGTGCCCCACTTTGGCAACGACCACCTCGGTAAAAAACGCCATCGGCATGGGTATCGCGGCAACCTTCGTTCTGATCTGCTCCAATATCATGATCTCCCTGATCAAGAACATCACCCCAGATAAAATCCGCATCCCGGTCTATGTGGTCGTGATAGCGGCGTTCGTGTCCGTCGTGGACATGGCGATGGCAGCCTACATCCCCGACCTGCATAAGAACCTGGGCTTGTTCATTCCGCTGATTGTGGTCAACTGCATCATCCTCGGCCGCGCGGAAGCCTTTGCCAATAAAAACAATGTGCTAAACTCGATGGCGGACGGCATCGGAATGGGACTGGGATTCACGCTATCCCTCAGCGTGGTGGCAACCATTCGCGAGCTTCTGGGCAACGGCACCTGGCTTGGCATGAGGATTCTGCCTCAATCCTACAATCCCATGCTGATAGCGATCCTCGCCCCGGGGGCCTTCTTCACCCTCGGCTTCCTGATGGCTGCGATCAACATGCTGAAGGAGAAAAGATAATGGGATTCTTCGGACAACTCTTCGTGATGGCCGTGAGCGCCATCTTTATCCAGAACTTCGTGCTCGCCAAATTCCTCGGCCTCTGCCCCTACCTGGGTGTCTCCAAAAAGCTGGATTCCGCGTTTGGAATGGGCATGGCCGTGATCTTTGTGATGACCGTCGCTTCGGCCTTTACTTTCCTGATCGACAAGTATCTTTTGGTGGCCAATGGCTTGGAATATCTGCGCACCCTGGCTTTCATCCTCACCATCGCCGCTCTGGTGCAATTTGTGGAAATGGTGATCCAAAAGAACGCTCCGGCGCTCTACAAATCGCTGGGCGTGTATCTGCCCCTGATCACAACCAACTGCGCGGTGCTGGGCGTGGCCATCCTGAACGTCACCCCGCTGCCTGACGGCTCCACATACAACTTCCTTTGGGCGACCCTCAACGGCTTCCTGTCCGGAGTCGGCTTCACCTTTGTGCTGCTGGCAATGGCCGGAATCCGGGAACGGCTCGAACTGGTCGATATGCCCAAAAGCATGCGGGGATTTGCCAGCGGGCTGATCCTTGCCGGCACCATGGCTCTGGCTTTCTATGGCTTTATGGGCCTCAAGATCTGAAGGAGCTGAAAGATGATCGTTACAACCATACTCGCAGCCAGCATCGGCTCCCAAGTCCTCATCCCGGTGATCATACTGGGGATCATGGGGCTTGCCTTTGGCATCATCCTCGCCGTCGCCGCGAAGTTCTTCAATGTTCAGACCGATCCCCGTGTGGAAGAGATCACCGCCATCCTGCCCGGAGCCAACTGCGGCGGCTGCGGTAAGGCAGGCTGCTCCGGTTATGCCGACGCGGTCGTGCATGACGGCGCGCCGGTGAACCTCTGCGCTCCCGGAGGCGCGGAAGTGGCTGCCCATATCGCCCGCATCATGGGCACCGAGGCGGGTTCCATGCAAAAGAAAGCCGCGGTATTCCACTGCTCTTCCGGCGGTTACAAAAACACAAACTGGAAATATACCTATGACGGCATCGAGTCCTGCAAATCCGCCGCCAGTATCGCGGGAGGGCCAAATGCCTGCTTCTGGGGCTGCATCGGATACAACGATTGCCTGAAAGCCTGTATGTTCGGGGCACTTAGCCTGGATGAGAACGGCATGCGGGTGGTGGACTGGGACAAATGCACCGCTTGCGGAGCCTGCGTCAAAGCCTGCCCGCGCAAGCTGATTGAACTGGTGCCCCAAAACCGCGCTGTCCATATCAAGTGCTCGTCCCTCGCCAAGGGACCGGACGCCAAGGCTGTCTGCGGCACCGGCAACCCCTGCATCGGCTGCGGAATCTGCGC
>ERZ795031.4591-NODE-4591-length-11507-cov-4.510828_pt1 | contig 11507 bp, 22 predicted proteins | sample MGYA00375123_ERZ795031 | MGnify/ENA primary metagenome ERZ795031 (study PRJEB30166, sample SAMN05720159) | activated sludge metagenome | isolation source: anaerobic digester from wastewater treatment plant | place: USA | collected 2015-04-21 ... | reverse complement strand
CTGCTCTGTCCCCATGTTCACAGGCCCCTCGTCGAACATTGACAGCGTCGGCGTCTCCTGCGTCGAAACGGCCACCGAAACGGTCTCCTCGGCGACTGTCTCGTGTTCCGAAAACCCTTTAGAAATAGGGGGTTTAGCGCATTGCGGCGGCCTCATAGGGGGTCCGGGTGGTGTCGATGATATATCCCCTTCACCCTCTCCCCTTCTCCTCTTCTTTTCCCTTTGAACCTCCAGCTTCGTTCTCGGCGTTCTACGGAGTCTCTTAGGCACCCTCTTTCCAGGGATTTGGGCCGCCGTGTCAGAGAGCGAATTCTTTGCCTCGTCTTTTCCCGCCGTGTCAGAGAGCGAATTCTTTGCCTCACCGGAGGATGCCTTTGGGGTCTTTTTGAGTACGAACTTCATGGCTCTAGTTTGCCTTCTCTGGCCTCTTTTGGCTAGCCTCTCGTTCACCCTCCACTGAGTGCCATCGAGATTCCCGCGCCTCTCCCTCTACCCAAGGCCCCTTGGAATGAAACAGCCACCTCTTTCACGAATGCCTCAAACCCCCCGCTACTTTTGTTACCCGCCCGCCTGATTTGCTCGATCGAAGCGAGTACCTCTCCCCCACCGGGAGAGGCGAGCTATATCATAGCTCGGTTGAATGACTTTCATCAGGTCCTCTTACGTGTGGATGTATCCATCGAGTTCGACCCCATAGTATATGCCGTTTGCCGTGAAATAGTAGCACCCGTTGATACTATCCCACGCCAGTTTGGGCAGCAGTGGTACCTCCCTGCTCACCCCCGTCTTCCCGAAGGCTACCTTGGACGGGTGAGCCTTGGCCCACTTGTGAATCGCCTTCTGTACTGCCTTAGGGATCTTCGTCGGTTGCTCCATCTTCCTTCTCCTTGTCCAAAAACCGTGGCCTAAAATATCCTATCTTTTGACCATCGGGCTAGAAACCTCTAGCCACTTTTCATAAGGCCCCCACAGGGACCCCCTCTCCAGAACATCCCTTTCCGGCAGCCAAACCCCCCGCCAGTTCGAATTGGCGGGGGTCAGGGCGTGCCGGAAAGGGACGGATGGCCCATGGTACCATCCTCACATCAAGAGCCCCTTCCTGGGGCAAATAGAAGCGACCCCTCGCTACAGGGGTCAGGGCGTGATCCTTCAACCCTCACGGCTTCACTTCCACGACTATGACGTTTTTCAGCCTCTTGTATCGAATGATCACCCGTTTGACACCTGCCTGGAGAAGATCCTCCTTATTGCAATAATTGCCGTTGTCTGGGGAAGACACGTCAGCGATAACGAAGTCCTCCCCCTTGTTGAAGCCCAAAACCACTTCCTTCTTGGAAGCGTAGTCACGCCCATAAGCCGGAACGAGCATCATGCCGCCACCTCCCCGCCGTCCACAACTACCCTATCTTTGCTGTTGTCATACATCTTACTCTCCTTCTGGGGCTTGCGCGCCCCAACTCCAACTGTGTAATTCAAGTCTATCACACGACGCCCCAATGTCAACCCTTCGCTTTCCCCTTCCCTAACGCACTTTGGAGACCATCTACCGTGCTGTGAATCGATCTAGTCTTTCCCACAACGGCCATCACGTCCGCGTATAGCTCGGGCCTCACTCGCCTAAGAACACTCAAGCACTCCTCCTCGGATACCAGGGGTTTATCATGCACCGCCTCTGCCACCTGGCAGCAGGTACACCCGCACCCATCTTGAGATCCCCTGCTATGCTTACAGATGGCCGCCCCAGACACTGCTGCCCTCACGGTGTCAGCCCCCCAAAGCACCCCATCTACGAGAGCCGTCCCGTCGGGACGCACGTCAATCATCAGCTTCTTCATCGTCCCTCTCCTTTGCCCACATACTTCTGGGCCCTTCTTCCCTCTCCCTGGGAGCGCTTGCAAATAGCTGGCTCACCACCCCCTGCCTGGGGGTGGGGTACACAGCCTCAGCAATCCCTTCCCCCCTTCTTGCCAACTCCATCTGCCGGATCCTCTCCTGCAACTTCTCACTCAAGATCCGCCACGAGATAACGTTGCACTTCCGCACCTCGTGCGTATCGTCTTCGCTAATCAGCTTCGGATCCACCCCTATGTTCTGAAAGTATCTCCTGAACAGACGGCGCTGGTTCTTCTTCGTGGAAGGCAGCGTGACGAACCTGTCTCCCCTCCATACATATAAAGTCCCGAACCGCTGCCCGCTCAACCACGATGTTGAATCCACGGAGTCAAAGTGTGCGTACCGGAGAAGTCGAAGCTTCGTCTGCGCGAACCCATGAACCGTCTTTCCCCGCCACTGGGCCTCGTTGAGAAAACACCGCACCATACCTACATCGTTGATACCAGACCCATAGGCAATGTGACGAATCTTTGGGTCCTGGCAGTATTTTGTCCACTCCAAGGGCCCCCTCTGCCCGTGCCACACCACGGTGATAGGGTAGTTGGGCCACCGCTCAAGCATCTGGTTCCGCCACCTATCCACGTCGCGCAGCGTCACACTGTAAGAGCCCCCAATGTCCAGGTCAGGCTCCGCAATCCGCTCCCATAGGTGCCCGTGTTCCTCGATATAGCGGAAGTACAGCTTCACGTACTCCTCGGGAGGGGGCAACTTCTCTGGGTTATCCTTATACTGAGAGAAGAAAGTGAATGCCCCAGAGTCAAGAAAGAATTTTACCTGTGGGTTGGCCTCGATGGTCTTACGGATAAAGCTCTCCCTCTGCATCGTCAGGATAAAGTAAAATGAATAAAGGATATGCTTGACACCCCCCGCCAAAAGGGCGTCAGTCAATGCCTTCACTTCAGCGCCTGCAAAGTAGATAGCTGTCATCGCCACCTTTCTGGAAGAAAATTTTTATGGCACAGCCACCTGTCCAGCGCAAGAACTAGCTCCGCCAGCCTAAAAGCCTCGTCGGGGTCTGATAAAAGGCCCAGACCGGCGTCAGCAATGATTCTCTTAGCCAACTCCAACTGCTCGTTCAGATTAGCGTCAGGATCCACTGTCCACCTCCCATCGCACAACCTTGTAGATCACAGCCTCTTGCGTCCAGTAGTCAAACTCATAGAAAGCGTCTTTCCCCCGCGCCCCAGGGGCATTCACTTTGATCTTCTCCATCATAGCCTCCTTCAATCCTTATTGCTCCTGAATCCAACAAACACGGGGAACCGTAGTGCCCCATCCTTAGTCTTTCCCTGTGCGAACACCTCCACACGCCTGCCCAGCACCGAATCCACGTCCTGCCAGATGCGCCGCCGGTCCTCGTCCGTGAATCCAGAGCCCACACGAGTCTGTACCCCACCAAAGTCCACAAACAGCCGCCCTAGGGTGTCCTCGTACTTGCCCGCCCCACGTTCAGCGCCCACAACCACCCCCGTGTACTTCTCCCTGGGCTTGACCTTGAGCACTGCATCAGATCGCTTGAAGGCGTATGGAGCACTCAAGTCTTTGATCATTGCCCCCTCGTACCCCTGCCTTAGAACCTTCTCATAAAACGCCTCCACCTGCCCCCAGTCTTGGGCAATGATACTTGGGATCAACTCAACTCGGGGGGTGTTCATTTCCATAACCGTTTTCCGCAAGCGCCTAAGACGATCTCTGAGCGGGGACGTTTCCCCATCCTCCCAATCCCCGATGGGAATGGCGTCGAAGACATTGAACACGGCGTCTGTGTCGTCCACCTCGTTCTTTGTTGAAGCAACAAGAGACTGCGTACTATTCCAATCCTTGTTGAGTATCTCACCATCGAGAACAAGGTTATCATAGTCGGCGTCTTCGAGTTCCTCGACAATGGAAGGCAGGGTGTCCACCTCATGGCCCCTTCTCGTGTAGAGACGCACGACCCCCTCTTGCTTTATGGCGACCAGTCGCAACCCGTCGATCTTGGCATCCACCAAAAGCGGGTAGGTCAAAATCCTTGTCTCTGGCTTGAGCAGGTTTGCCAACTGGACCCCGAAACATGGGACCAAACCAGGCCACACTGAATTAACAATGGCTCGGTTGGCCCCTATGCGAAGATCCTTGTCCAGCACCCGAGGCAACCACCGTCTCGCCAAACTGGATGCTCCATCGAAGAACTGGCGCAACGTGTAGATGGCATCATACCCCGTAAGAGCCCGCACTGAAAGTCGCCCCAGAATATCGAAGAACTCAATCAACTCCCCTGCGCTCGACTTAGGCGGGGACATCAGGGGGAGTCCCCCACCAGCAAGCACAGCAGAACTGGTTACCCCGAACGTAAGATATGGATCCAGCGCCCACTTGAGAAGCTGCTGCAACAACTTGTTACCCTTCTCCCCTTGAAGGATCCTCTTCTTCTCGTTCGTGCTCGTTGTCTCACTCACCAACCGAAGCGTTTTGTAAACACGCATCTTTCACTCCCTTCTGCACGGTGGGGTGCCAAACTATTTGGCTCCTAGAATGACAAAGAGGACAGCCCCAAGCGGGCCATCCCCTCTGTCACTCACTCACATTTTGCCCTATCGGGACTTGCCCCGCTTCGCTCGGACGGGGCGGATATCATCGAAGTCTTCTACGTCGTACTCCTCCCCTTCCTCGTCTTCTACCGTCACGGCCCCTCCCTCGATGGATTTTACGGACCCCCTGGCCCATTCATCATCCCCGACATTCATTTCAATGAGCGCCCCGACCTTCACCCAACCAGGGACTTCGGGGGCCTCCTCCTCGTCATCCTCGACCTCAGCGATCTCATTCAAGACCGCCTTGATAGACGCCCGAAGCTCGTCTGCACTTTTCTTGGCGGTATTGATCAGGGTCTTCCCCTTCCCTGTATTTATCTTGGTTGCGATCTCCTTGAGACGAGGCAGCCCTGCCTCGTCTAACTCCTCTTCTGTGACCTCAAGGATATCCTCATCCTCGGGAGCCTCGACATCCTCGTCGTCGGCATCCTCGTCGTCGTAGGCATCGTCGTCGCCCTCTTCGTCCTCTTCGTCGTCGTCGTAGGCATCCTCGTCGCCGTCAGCCTCGTCGTCAGCTTCTTCGTCGTCAGCCTCGTCGTCGTCGGCAGCCTCGTCGTCGTCGTCAGCCTCGTCGTCGTCGGCAGCCTCGTCGTCGTCAGCTTCTTCGTCGCCGTCTTCGTAGTCAGCCCCGTCGTCTTCTTCCTCGGGCTCCTCGACCAACGACTTGACTTCGGCCTCCAGTGCTGTCAGCCGTTCATCAAGAGCGGCTATAAGCCCTTTCAACTCCTTCAACTCCTTCAGCTCTTTTTCCATGGCTTTCTCCTCATTGGGCTCTTTCTTAGCCCGTTCCTTAGGGGCAGGCGTTTCGAAGGCAGCAGCGATACGCGCCGCCTTCACCCCCTTCAACTTCGCCTTTTCTGCCGCTTTGGGGTCTGCGGGAGTACCCTTCCCCTTTGCGATCTTCCCTGCCTTGAGCAGGGCGCGTACAAGATCAGCCTGCCTTTTCCCAGCAGGGTTGATCCCCATGCGCTTGGCCGCGCCCCGCAATTCACTCAAACTCATCTTCTCTAATTCACCCTTGTTCATGATGCAATCTCCTTCGGCACTTGATCAACCAATTCAATGCCTGCCTCATGCAGACATTGGTGAAACATCTCTCTCTCTGCTGGGTGGGTGGGCACCGTAATCCGCATCCACACCAGAAATCGTGTACCTTCCGTTGCGCGGGGATACCCACGCAGCTCATGTATCCCTTCCAGCAAGTAGGAAGGAAGAGTTTTCCGTTCAAGGCAGTGCTTGAGCTGGCCTTCTGGGCGGCTCGCCTTCGTGAGCCACCACCTGCCCTGTTTTTTCACCCGTAGCTTCCATCTCATGGCAGTTCTCCTTCACCCCCCACTACTCCATCACTCTACCACAACCACGGTGTGGGTCAACAAGTTTTTTCACCCTATAAAACAAGGTGTTTCACACTTCCTTTTTCTGCCTCCCTTGGTACCCACCGTATGGTTTGGCGCGCCAGAACACCTTGTCCCCGCGCTCCATGATGCACCATGGCCCCGCCTCGGGATGCTCAAACGATGCGTTACCAAGCTCCTCCCTGAGCCTAAGAAGCAGTTCTTCCAGCTCCCCACGGAGCAGCTCAATTTTAGTTTCCAGCTCATCGCCCTTGGTGATCAAAGATAGCGCTTTCCTAGAAAGCTGATCCTTCTTGACCATGCGGGACCAGTCCCGCTTTTTCGAGGCTGCTTTTCTTGAAGGCGTAGCCTCCCGCTTCTTCTCCTTGGCGCGCTCTTTTTTCAGCTCCTCAACCTTCGAGGTTGAGGCGCCAGCACTTTCATTGCTCTTATTCATCGCTTATCTCCTCGGGGCTAAGCCCCAGTTCCTTTATCAATGCGTGGAGGCATCCTCGTACCTGCACCTCGGGGGAAACCCCTTCAGGGGCAGGGCACGTATCACACCTGCCACCGCACCCAAGTTCCTCCAGCGAATCGACAAGCTCTACCCTGTGCTTGTCAATAAGCTCCATCAACCGCTTGACACTCCTATCATGCTCCTCCTTCCCTCCACCGTGAATGACCCTAAGTTTTGGGCCCAGGGTCAGAATCTCTTCTGGTTCCTCTTCCTCTAGCAGATAGAGGGCCTCTCTCAGAAAAGCACTCGCCTTATTGAGCACCTCCCTGAGATACTCCTTTTCATCCATCCCAACCTCCCTGTAAAATCAAGGAACAAGACCATTCTACCACACCAAAAGAAAAAGTCAACCACCCGCGCTGGGCAGCCCAATCAAGTGATAGAACTCGTCCTTCATTCCCACGTCATCCAGCACCATACCACGGAGCGCACTGGTGCGAGTATATACACCTGGCTTCCGTACCCCACGAGCCTCCATGCATAGGTGGCGAGCACTGAGAAGCACAATCAGCCCCACAGGTTGAAGGTGCTCCTCCAAGAAATCAGCAATCTCTGAAGTCATACGCTCTTGCACCTGAAGCTTGTGGGAGAAAAAGTCCACCACCCGTGGGATCTTGCTCAGCCCCACGACCTCACTTCTAGGAATGTACCCTACATGGGCTGTGCCAATAAATGGAATCATGTGGTGCGCACACAAGGAGATAAAAGGAATGGGGGAGAGCACCACCATTTCCTGCCGACCGTGGGGAGCAGGAAACTTAGTAAACCCCTGGATCAATGCCTCCAATTTCCCTGGTTGGTACGACGACAGCAGCTCGTCCACGTACATGCGCGCAACACGGAACGGGGTCGTAGGCACGTCCAGAAACGCTTCCTCCCCCGCTGCCGGGTCCAAAACTCCCAGTGTATCCAGCATGAGAGCAGCCCCCTGGGCCACCCCATAGGTCAGTTCATCGTGGCTGGGGGAGACATTGCCGCCCCCATCTCCATTTCCCGCTGGAGCACCTCCAGCATCTCCCGTGCCAGGCTGTCTTCCTTGGTCCCCTGCACACATGTCTCAACCTCCACTTCTCCGTCTTCTTGCTCCGTTGCTACGACAACCATAGCTCTGCCACCTTCGAGCTTTTCGAAGGAGCCAGTCTCGTGATCGATGATGATGACTTCAACCATTGACTACCTCAAGGCAGGGCGTATGCCGTTTTGTGGAGCTGCGGGATGATCCGAACATCAAACGGAAGCACTAACCCTTGATGTAACTTGCACCAACTTCGAAGAGTAGACCACGTTCTATGCACCCCGTCAAGCCCGGTGCTACACTCTGGCTGAAGAATCAAATGAATCCTCCGGTGCGGCCACCTCAAAACACTGCGGGATACCTCTGACCGGATCTCCTCAAACCTCTCAAGCGCCTCTTCCGTCTCCTCCTCGTCCTGAACCACAATCTTGACCTGTGCCTCAGAATTTCCGTGGGCTACATACAGCAGTGATTCCATCAAGGTGTCCTCCCGCCACGAGGATAGCTTGGGGGATAGGGACAGAAGATTGCACCTGCTGAGGCACGGCTCGGAGAAGATCGAGCCCTGAGTCTCGATGGTAACGTGGTATCCCGACAAAAGATCCAGTAAAGCCTCCAACTCGTCCGCCTGGAGCAGAGGATTTCCTCCAGTCACCACCACATGCCGCATGGCAAGAGACTTGACACGCTCCGAGATAACCTTGACGCTCACCTCTTGCCACGTGGACCCCGGTGCCCAAGAATACTTTGTATCACAACACTTGCACGCAAAGTCACACCCGTGGAGGCGGACGAAGGTTGATAGCGTTCCAGCTAAAACCCCTTCCCCCTGAATGGTGTCATAGATTGCGTCTTCTTGCAACACAAGTCTCATTGTGATACCTCTTTGAACTTGGGCTGCATCGCTCGCAACTCAAGAAAGGTTCTGTAGCGTGATGCGAACTTCTTTGACTCACACCTGCCGACCCCATACCAATTGAGGGCCCCTTGATAGGAGCGGCATGCCCTGTATCCGGCACTCAAGATTTGGGCAGCCACCCACGCAGCGTTCCTGGTAGGCTCCAGCTCCACCCCCACCATCGACTCCCAAAACGGAGCCGAGTACGATGTGCGCTGAAACTGCCACGGAGTTCTGGCCCTATGTATGACCACCCCACTCGCCAACTTCACGGCGTCACACTCGTAGGAACGGCACCTTCCTTCATGCACGTTTTTAGCGAACCGAGACTCCCACCACCCTTTAGTGATAATGAGCGCAGCAAGATCCTCGGGTGCCTCTTGCTTGGGCCACAGGGGCTCACAGCCCTCTTTCGAGTAAACCCCCATGCAGGTAGCCCTTTGAGTAGCCTGCCTCACTGCGTCTGCAATGGTTTCCATCCTCGCCTGCCTACCCACCTCCGCTTCGTCCGCGTGAGCAGGAGGAAGATACAGTAGAGCCGCGAGCACGTATGCTGAAAGATTCATGTCTTACCTTTTTGATTAGAAGGACACCATTGCCCAAGAAGAAGCGGTTTCTTTTACCAGTACACTTTCTACCCGAACTCCCTCTGTGTCATAGCCCATCTTGAACAACGCATCGTTGACAAGTGTGGCAATGAACACAGCTAACCGCTCGGCTGTAGGATTCCCAGGCATAATGTCATTCAAATGTTGATGGTCCAACTTGTTACGGATAGCACCGAGCACACCGTAATCAAGCACGAACCCAGTGTCATCGAGGCTCTCGGAAGTGAGCACGATCTCTGCCTCGTAGGAATGTCCATGCATCCTCCCACACGGATGCCCCTCCGAAAGCCCCTCCAGCCGATGGGATGCCTCCCATCGAATGGTCTTTCCAATCCTATATATCATTGACACCCCTCTGCCGTAAGCCGCCTGGCCTCCTCGCAAGACTGGGCTTGTGGCACACAATGAGGATGCATGGTCGAAAACCCGCTACTCTCCGTCTCCCTGCACCTCACCATGCAGCTTTTCCCGCCGGGGGTATCCTTCCCCTCAAGGCAGTCCAGTTCAACGAACCTCTCGCACATGGCGGCGCACGCCTCCTCCGGAACGGGGGCGACCGGGGGCTCCATAGGCCCACAAGCTACGGCCCCTACAAACATGACAAGTGATAGCACCAACACTATGACTCTAAATTCTGGCATGTTTACCTCACGCAGTGGGTTTACGCACAGCACGCACGGCACGGATGTCTCGGGCGTGCTTCCTAAAGGTGTTCCACCCAAGTCGGCAACGGCCATCATTGCCCCACCGCCGCCACGAGTTGACGATGATCACTGCCTCCTCGTCATACCCGCTCACCATCATGCCGTGGCCCATCCTTTTCTGGGGATTTCTGATCTCTACCACTTGGGTTGTGGCCCCGACTGATAGAAAAGGCTCATCCACGTTGATGCCAAACGTGAGCGGATACCCACTCACCAAAGCCACCTTGGTGTCCCGCACAGGATCCGAGCTGGTAATGGCATAATCCTCGATCGACCACACCTGATCAGACATATAGTATCGAGCCAGAGAATCCACAGGCGAATTGATAACCCTGCGCATCTGTTCATCTGTCGTAGGCCATGGAAGGTGCTTCTCGTCACACCACCCCAGCTTGGAAACTGCATAGTACATTGTCCACGAGAACGTTCCGTCGTCCTCGTCCCCAGCCCCATGTACCTCTCGGGACAGGCGATACAGCCCGCGTCGAGAAGGAAGCACAGGAACCATTCCCCCCTGAAGAGACAACCGGGTCCTGATCGCTTGAGCGAGCGCTTGAGCCAAGCAGGAAGACGAGTTGTCCTGGTACAGCAAGTCCCGAACATGTTCATCTACCAACGTGGACGACGCTGGCAGCGCTGTAGCGGAAAGACGCAGGGCAGACAGCTCCCGCTCTGCATCTTTATTGTCTCTTTTCCACCCAAACCTGCGGTACTCATTCACCATCCACCCCCGCGTCTTGGGATTGAGCCTCGCCAAGAGAAATCAAAGCGTCCTTTGGCACATTGACCGTCTTTTCCTGGCCGTCAGGGGTAATGTACCGGATAGAGATAAACTCACAGGCGCTGTGAACCAGGTCGATGGTCGCACACACCTTCTGCCCGTGCCCACAGGATGCCAAACCCAAAAAGACGATCAATGCCATCTTACGCATCATTCACCTCCAATGGCTGAAATGCCATCATGTATAGCTGCCCCTTCTCGGGAGCAAGCCTCACTCGAATCCGCCCGACAAGGGTCTTGTTGCCAATCAAGGGGATCTTCCGCTCTCTGTATGGGCGAACTACCTTGCGAATCATCTGCTTTGCCACCCCATACTTGTCCCGATGTTCAGGGTCGAGCTGCCCACCGTCGATACTCCACACGTCGTCTCCGTCCATACCCAAGCAGATGAAAGCATGAGTGCCCATCCCAGATCCGATCACCACGTAGTCTCCCGACTCCGGGGGGCCAGAGGTAGCCCACAACCCAGTTTTCATTGCCCATGAGCAAGCCCGCTCTATGGCTCGCTTCCCTACTTTGAAGGAATACGGCTCTTTGCGCCATGGTGTTTTGAGCCCAGAAGACTCAAGGATCCCCTCTGCCACAAGACCACACGTGGAAGTGCCTCGGTAGTAAGTCTTGCCGTCTTTCGTGTAAGAGGAGAACCCATTATCCAAATCAAACGCAGCGTTCACTGGCGGGTTACCCAAAAGAAGCTGGAATTTATCCTTCTCTTCGGGCACCCCAGCCCGCAACCCCTCGGCCCACACGGCGTTGGCCACAACAAGTTGGGCCAGCTCCTCCGGATCATGGGGGGTGAGAATCGACTTGCGGGGACTTTGCCAATTCACCAAAGGAAAAGGAGGCAGTGTCACTTCTTCACCTCACTCACACCTTCAAGCTCCACACCTTCAGGGACCACGATTTTTTCACACTCCCGAGCAAGGCCGCGGTGCCTCAAAGCCTCGTCCAAAAACAGCTTCGAATCATCTGGATCTTGAATGTCCTTTCCGATAGACTCGTACAAGCTGGCCACCCCGTTATGCCCAGTGACCAGAGCCTCCAAGACCTTCCTGATCATGTGAATCCTGGGGGGCAGCTCCTTGCTGCAACCTCCATAGCTCATTGTGGCACCTGTGACCTATTCCCAGAACCGTACGCTTCCTCTAAGACCAGGATGTTTGATCCCAGCATCCCCACCTCCC
>ERZ795031.4574-NODE-4574-length-11532-cov-5.404374_pt1 | contig 11532 bp, 10 predicted proteins | sample MGYA00375123_ERZ795031 | MGnify/ENA primary metagenome ERZ795031 (study PRJEB30166, sample SAMN05720159) | activated sludge metagenome | isolation source: anaerobic digester from wastewater treatment plant | place: USA | collected 2015-04-21 ... | reverse complement strand
GGCGGCCCCCGCGTCTGCCGGGGCGAACACAGGAGACGGCACCATGCGGATCGGATTTCACACGGACGCGTTCAACAGCGCCTACTGGGACTTCGACAAGTGCGTCCAGTGGGCGCATGGGCAGGGCGTGGGCCGCATCGAATGCGGGCTCATTGACGGCGTGAGCTGGATCCACGGGCTGGGGTACCAGCCGCATGTGGCGCTGTATGAGGACCCGCTGCTGCTGCGCCGCCGGATGGAGGCGCTGGGCCTCCGCTTCTCCCAGGTGGACGCGGCGTTTCCGCTTTCCGGCGCGGACGGCCCGTCGCGCGGGCTGCCCTATGTGCTGAAGTCCCTCCCGTGGGCGAAGCTGGCCGGGTGCCCCTGCATCGCCACCACGGACGGCCTGCACAAGCCGGCGGACCTGACGGAGGCGGAGTCCATGGCGCAGATGCGGCGGATGTACCGGGAAATCGTCGCCGTCGCCGAGGCCTATGAAATCCATGTGAACATCGAGGTGCACGGGTATTTCACCACGAACCCCGACCGGCTGGAGGAGATGCTGGGCTTCTGCGACAGCCCGTTCTTCAACCTGAACCTCGACACGGGCAACTCGTTCATCGCGGGGCAGGACCCCGTGCATTTCTGCCGCCGCTTCCTCGGCCGCATCCGCCATGTGCATGTGAAGGACGTGAGCGAGTCCCTCGCCGCGGTGGCGCGCGGCGGCCAGACGGGCATCGCCGTCAGCCAGTGCGCCATCGGCGAGGGCGTGAACGCGGACAACATCCGCCGGTGCCTGGAAATCCTCCGCGACGGCGGGTTCACGGGCACCCTGAGCATGGAGTGCGAGGGGCAGGGCGGGCCGCTCATCGAGAAGTCCCTCGCGTGGCTGCGCGGAACGCTGAAGGAACTCAACATCCCCGAGGAGACCGGACTGTGAACACAGGACGATTTTGCCCAGTGCGGGCGGCGGGCTTCGCGCTCCTCGCGGGGATGATGGCGGCGACGGCGGGCCACGCCGCGGAGGTCTGGGAGTCCCACCTGTTCCCGACCGGTTTCCAGGTAGTCGCCCGCGCGGGGGAGGAGGGGACGGACGGGCCGGTCCTGAAGAAGACCACCGGCGGGGATCCGGCGCGGGCCGAATTCACCGTCACGGGAATGAAAGAGGACTGCGAGTATCTGCTGGGCATGGCGTTCACTGCCCAGGGCAAGAAGCTGCCCCGGCAGTCCGTGGCGTTTGGAACGGGGGACCCCGTGGTTTGGCAGGAAGTGCTGCCCCCGGTGACGGCGGCGGCCTTTGACCAGGGAAAACCCGTGCCCGCGCGGGTGCTGCTGCCCGTGCCCGCCGGACAGGCGGAGCTTCTGGTGGCGTGCGCCGGGGAAAACGGCGCCGTTCCCGCCCTGGGCGAGGTAGCGCTGCTGGGGCGTCCAAAACCGGAGGGCGCGGCGAAGAAGCGGGTGCTGGTGGTGACGGGGGAGGACTATCCGGGACATCCGTGGCCCGAGACCAGCCGCGCGTTCGTGGAGGTGATGCGCGCCGACAACCGGCTGGAGACCTATGTCTGCGAGAGCCCGGCGACGGTGGGCTCCTCGCTGCTGCCGGCCTTTGACGCCGTGGTGGTGCATTTCAAGAACTACGCGGAAAACATCCCGATGGGGGCGGTGGAAGGGGAGCGGCTGCGCCGGTACGCGGAGAGCGGGCGCGGCGTGGTGCTGACCCATTTCGCGTGCGGCGCCTTTCAGGAATGGCCGGACTTTGTCACCACCGCGGGCCGGGTCTGGAACCCCGCCTTCCGCGCCCACGATCCCCACGGGGAGTTCACCGTGCGCGTCCGGGATGCGGCCCATCCGTTGGTCCAGGGCATGAAGGATTTCCAGACCACGGACGAGCTGTACACCTGCCTCGACGGAACGACACCCATTCATGTGCTGTGCGACGCCGTAAGCAAGGTGGACGGGAAGGAATATCCCATCGCGTTCACCGTGGACACGCCGGGGCTCCGGGTGTTTCACTGTGTGCTCGGCCACAACGGGGCCGCCTATGCGCCGGCTGCCGTCGGAGAGCTCTTCCGGCGCGGCACCGCCTGGGCCTGCGGGCTGGCCCCGGAGAAGTAGGCCGGAGTACCGCCCGCGCGGGCAAGCCCGCGCGAAGAAAGGCGGCAGCAAGCTGCCGCACTCCACGGCGCGCTCCGCGCGCGTGCTGTCCACTTCGTCCACACCGTCCACTTCGTCCACAACGCGCGCCGCCGCCAAAGTTGCACCGCTCCGGCCCTGCGGATTATTCTTACCTTCCCTGTGCGTCTTCCCGTTTTCCCCGGAAGGGTTTCTCCCTTGAATTTGAACGCCATTTCCGACAACCTGCGGCGGATTCAGGACCGGATCCGCGCCGCGGCCGCGCGGGCCGGGCGTCCGGCGGACGCGGTGCGCCTGGTCGCGGTCACGAAGACCGTCGGCATGGCGGAAATCCGGGAACTGCACCGGCTGGGGGTGCGGGAGATGGCGGAGAACCGGGTGGAGCTGGCGGTGCCGAAGGTGCTGGAGGCGCCGGAGGACATTGTGTGGCACCTCATCGGCCCGCTCCAGACGCGGAAGGCCCCGGAAGTGGCCGCGCACTGCGCGTGTTTTGACGCGCTGGACCGGGTGAAGGCGGCGGAGGCCCTCCAGAAGCGCTGCGAGGAGCAGAACCGCATCCTCCGCGTGCTGGTGGAGGTGAACGTGTCGGGCGAGGAGTCCAAGCACGGGTTCACCCCGGCGACCTTCGCGGCGCAGTGGGACACCCTGCGCGGGTTTGACCGGCTGCGCATCGAGGGACTGATGACCATGGCGCCGTTCGGCGCGCCGGAGACGACGCTCCGGCAGTGCTTCTCCGGGTTGAAACGGCTGGCGGACGCGCACGGCCTCCCGGAAGTCTCCATGGGCATGACGGACGACTTCGAGACCGCCATCGAGGAGGGCTCGACCCAGGTGCGCGTCGGGCGCGCGCTGTTTGAGGGCGTGTAAACGGGGTATCCCGTTTTGCATAAACCACTTACTTGCAAGGATTTGAAAGAGGACATGAAAGAACGCCTGAATGAGCTTCGGCAGGACGCCCTGGGCGTCATTGCCGGGTGCGACGACCTGAAGGCCCTGGAGGACATCCGCGTGCGGTTCCTCGGCCGCAAGGGGCAGATCACCGAAATCCTGAAGAGCCTCGCGGCCCTCCCCGCCGAGGAGCGTCCGGCGGCCGGGCAGGCCGCCAACGAGACCCGCGACGCCCTCTCGCAGGCCCTGGACGCGCGGAAGACCGCGCTGGAAGGGGAGGCCGAGGCCCGGCGCGCCGTGGAGTCCGCCTGCGACTTCTCGCTGCCCGGCCGGACCGGGTTCCCGCTGGGGCACACGCATGTGCTGAACCAGGTGGCGGGGGAAATTGTCGGCATCTTCTCGGAAATGGGGTTCCAGGTGGCCCAGGGGCCGGACATCGAGTCGGAGTACTACAACTTCGACGCCCTGAACACGCCGTCGGACCACCCGGCCCGCGACTCGCACGACACCTTTTTCGTGAAGCCGGGCGTGGTGCTGCGCACGCAGACATCCCCGGTGCAGATCCGGGTGATGGAGCGGGCCAAGCCGCCGGTGGCCGTGGTGGTGCCGGGGCGGGTCTACCGCGTGGACAACGACGCCACCCACAGCCCCATGTTCTTCCAGCTCGAGGGGCTGCTGGTGGACGAGGGGGTCACCTTCACGGACCTGAAGGGCACCCTGATGAAGTTTGTGCAGGCCTTTTTCGGGCCCGACACGCAGATCCGGTTCCGGCCCCATTTCTTCCCCTTCACGGAGCCGTCGGCGGAGATGGACATCCTCTGGACCGCCGTGGACCGCCAGACCGGGGCGGTCAAGAGCCGCTGGCTGGAGGTGCTGGGCTGCGGCATGGTGCACCCGGAGGTGTTCCGCGCCGTCAACTACGACTACGAGCGCTATTCCGGATTCGCCTTCGGGCTGGGGCTGGACCGCATCGCCATGGTCCGCCACGCCATTGGCAGCATCAGCCACATTTATGAAAACGACACCCGTTTCGTGGAGCAATTCTGACCATGCAGATCTCGCTGAACTGGCTGAAGGACTATGTGGACCTGGACGTGTCGGTGGAGGAGCTCTGCGAGCGCCTGACCATGCTGGGCCTCGAGATTGAGAAGGTGACCGAGCCCGGAAAGGAGATTTCCGGCGTGGTCATCGGGCAGATCCTGAGCATTGACCCGCATCCCGACGCCGACAACCTGGTCGTGTGCCGCACGGACACGGCGGGGGAGACGCCCCTCCAGATCGTGTGCGGCGCGAAGAACATGAGGCCGGGGGACCGGGTGCCCGCGGCCGTCATCGGCGCGACCCTGCCCGGCGGCTTCGCCATCGGCAAGCGCAAGATGCGCGGCGTCGAGTCGCAGGGCATGATGTGCTCCGCCCGCGAGCTGGGCCTCGGCGAGGACCACTCGGGCCTCATGATCCTGCCGGAGGACGCCCCCCTCGGCATGGACGCCAAGGAGTACCTGGGACTCAACGATGTGGTTGTGGAGATTGAGGTTACGCCGAACCGGGGCGACTGGGCGTGCATGATCGGCGTGGCCCGGGAACTGGCCGCCTATTACGGGAAGGAACTGCGCGTTCCCGCCGTGGCGCTGGAGGAGAAGGGGGGAAAGGCCGCCGAGGTTTCGTCCGTCCGGATTGAGGACACGGACGCCTGCCCGCGCTACATGGCCCGCATCCTCGAGAACGTGAAGGTCGGCCCGTCGCCCCTGTGGATGGCCCAGCGCCTCATCGCCGCCGGACAGCGCCCCATCAGCAACATCGTGGACATCACCAATTACGTCCTGCTGGAGACCGGCCACCCGCTACACGCCTTCGATTTCGACCTGCTGGCGGAGAACCGGATCGTGGTGCGCACCGCCGCCCCCGGCGAGGCCATCACCACGCTGGACGGCATGAAACGCGCCTTGGAACCGGACATGCTGGTCATTGCGGACGCGAAGAACCCCCAGGCCGTGGCCGGCGTCATGGGCGGCGCGGACAGCGAAGTGGGGGACGGGACCACCCGGATCCTCCTCGAAAGCGCCGTGTTCAAGCCTGCGTCGGTGCGGCGGACCGCCCGGAAACTCGGCCTGGTCACAGAGGCCGCCCAGCATTTCCAGCGGGGAAGCGACCCCGAAATGGCCCGGTACGCCATTGACCGCGCCGCCGCGCTGATGTGCGAACTGGCGGGGGCCACGGTGCGGGAGGAGGTCATTGACGAATACCCGACGAAACCCGCGTCCCGCAGCATTGCCCTACGCACCGCGCGGACCGATGCGTTTCTGGGCATGGCGGTGCCCGCGCGCGAGCAGCGCACCATTCTGGAACGGCTGGGGTGCCAAGTGGAGCAAGAGAACGCGGACGGGATCACCGTGAGGGTGCCCTCGTGGCGCCATGACCTGAAGATGGAGACCGACCTCATCGAGGAAATCGTGCGGTTCTACGGGTATGACCGTATTCCCGCGACCATTCCCCGGGTCCGCCAGTCGGAGGAGGTGTTCGCCCCGCACGAGAAGAAGGTGTCCCTTCTTCGCAAGTGCTTGGTGAGCAGGGGGTTGTCGGAGTTTTACAACTGGACCTTCAGCTCCCCGGCGGCGGTCCAGCGCTTGGGACTGGGCGGGTATTGCGGGGAGATGGTCCTCCTGCAAAACCCCCTCAGCGAGAACCACGCGGGCATGCGGACCAGCCTGATTCCTGGGCTTCTGGCCAACGCTGAGACCAACCACAAGCGGGGCAACGCCCGGTTGGCGGCCTTTGAGATCGGGCCGGTGTACCTGCCGGTGGCGGGACAGGACCTGGCGGACGAGCCCCTGCGTCTTGGGCTGCTGCTCTCGGGACCGGCCGGGGTAAGCCACTGGTCCGCCCCGGACCGACCCACGGACCTTTATGATCTCAAGGGCTGGGTGGAGGTGGTGGCCGCCTTTTTCGGGCAGGAATGCGCGTTCGCGCCGTTCCAAGGGGACCTGTTCGCGGCGGGAACGGCCGCAGAAGTGGTCCTCGCGGGCGAAAAGGTGGGGATTATGGGCCAGGTGGCCGGGACCGTGGCGCGGGGAATGGACTTCACCGCGCCGGTTTTCGTGGCCGAACTGGACATTCAGGCGCTGCTGGCCCTGGCCCCCCCGAAGCCCCAGTTCCAGGCCATCCCGCCGTTTCCGCCGTCCCTGCGCGATCTGGCCGTGGTCGTGGAGGCCGGCATCCCGGCGGGTGACCTCGTGAAAACGGTCCGCAAGGCCGGCGGGAATCTGCTGGCGCGGGTGGACATCTTTGACGTGTACCAGGGCGCGCAGCTCCCGAAGGGGAAGAAGAGCGTCGCCCTGAGCCTGGTTTTCCAGTCTGCGGAGAAGACCCTCACGGACAAGGACACACAGAAAAGCATGGACCGGATTCTGCGCAGGCTCCAGGAAGAACACCGGGCGGAGTTGAGGTAGCCCATGAATCCCCTCGTTCGCAGCCAGTTGGAGCAGCTCGAAAACGCCGTACAGGCGCTTGCCGATGTGCTGGCGGAGACACATTCCCGTCTGGCGAAGGAGCAGGAGGACAAGGAGCGCGCCCTGCAGGAATACTGGAGTTCCGGACGAAAGGCCACGATTCTGCAGGAAACCATGGACAAACTCAACGGCGTGATCAAGGAAAACGAGCGTCTAAAGGCACGGCAGGAGGAAGTGCGGCAGCACACCCTGCTGTTGCTGGAATATGCGCATTCCCTGGCCGGGGAGTATGAAAAATGAGCACACGGGAAACCTGCAAAGTAACCGTTGAAAACACGACCTTGGAAGTCCCGGTTATTCAGAATCCAAAGTACACACAGGAGCTGGGGGAGTCCATTACAGAACGGATGTTTAGAATTTCATCCGAACGCAAAACGTTGAATACCCACCACATTATTATCCAGGCCGCAATCGAACTGGAGCATGAACTTCGTGAGCTTCAGCGCGCGCGGGAGGCCGACGACCAGCAGCTCATCCGGGCCTGCAGCCGCCTCACGGAGCGGGTACGCGCCCTGGCAGCCGCCTATGAGGCCCCGCTTGAGACGGAGTCGGAGGAGGCCGACGAGTAGCACCTCAGAAAGGGGAGGTCAGGGGAGAGGAAGGCGGACGAAAAGACGCACGCAGGACGGGAAGGCGCGGCTTAGGTTCCAGAAGGCTCCATTTTCCCGGAACCGCACCTCCCAAAGGTTCGAATCTCACGGGACAAGAGGAACGCGCCGACCTGAGAGCGTTCCCCCTTGAAGGCGGGGGCGAAAAGTCAATGGGCTCTTTCTGGAAGACCTTGCCTTGAGAGCACCCATCTTCCGGCGCCCGCTCTTGGTGAGGCCCAGGCGGGAGAGGGCATTCCCCAAGCGATAGACGACAGGGGAACAACAGTGCCCCCACCTGGTAGTTCTCCGGCCCCAGAGGACCGCGACTGCTGGCCTCAGCCGCCTTGGGCACCTTGAAGCCCCCACAGGCTTGGCCGAGAGAACACAAGGGGCTGCAAACAATCGAGAAACGTCGGTTATCGATCCATATGCCGCCATACCATCACGTCAATGCGCTTCGCGTCTGATAATATATATTATGTTGCTTCTGGGTGCGTTTTGTTTTGGAGCTGTATGGGTGGCGCTGGGGAGGATGATGATCCAGAAACAGCCTTAAGGGCGTATTAGGCGTTCTTGCGGTGGGTTTGGCCCAAGCACCCCGAAAATGTCGGCACAAAATGACCTGATGTGTCTGGATAGGTTCTTTTTCTGAACTTGCTGTTTGTGAATGAGTTCCAGACCTAACACGGTTTGTGATGAATGTCATGACCGGGGTAGTTTCAGTGGTTTTTGGACCTGTCGAAAAACAAAGCGATTGGCCCGAAATGGCTCTGAAAGACTGCCGACGAGGAATGGCGTGAAGGAAAATGGGAGGCGCTCCCCTCCCCTCTCCCCTTCTCCGACTGTCAACAGGAGAAGAATCGCTCTATTCTGAGACGAGCAAGAAACTGCTCCGCCTAGCGCCTGATAATGCTACGCCTGCTCGTTGGCAGCATCGGTCCCGGCGGTCGGCGCAAGCCCCCCGATGGCGGAACGCCGGAGCTGGCCGCAGGCCGCATCAATGTCCCTGCCCTTCTCCTTCCGAAGGGTGGCGCGGACTCCGCTGCCGGTCAACTGTGCCTGAAAGGCCTCGCAGGCGGCCGGGGGACTCGGGCGGAATTCCAGCCCGGCGACGGGATTCCAGGGAATAAGGTTGACACTGGCATCGAGCCCCCGGGTGAACCGCACCAATTCCCGGACATCCTCCGGTGTGTCATTGACGCCGTCCAGCAGGGTCCACTCCAGGGTCAACTGCCGTCCGGTCCGCTGGTTGTATTCCCTGAGGGCGGCATGCAGGCGCTGGAGGCCGTATTTCCGGTTGAGGGGCACCAGCCGGGAGCGCTTCTCGTCCTGGGCGGCGTGCAGGGAGACACTGAGGCGCACCTGCCAGTCCTCCGCGGCAAACCGTTCGATCCCCGTGATCTCCCCGGCAGTGGACACGGTGATATGACGCGCCCCCGTGCCCAGTCCCTCCGGATGCATGAGGATGCGGATGCTCTTTTTGACTTCATCGAAATTGTAAAACGGCTCCCCCATTCCCATGTAGACAATGTTGCACACCGCGGTTTCCGGAACGTCTCCGGCCTTCCTCATGTGCAGGACCTGTTCGACAATTTCAGCGGCGTTTAGATTCCTTTTGTATCCGGACAGGCCGGTCGCGCAAAAGGCGCATTTCAGCGGACAGCCCACCTGGGACGAAACGCACACTGTGTGCCGGTTTCTATCCGGAATGAGGACGGATTCTATGCACTCATTGTCGTGCAGAAGCAGGAGCGCCTTGCGCGTTCCCGACGCCTGAGATCCCTGGATTTTTGAAACGCGGGTGGCCGGAAAGACCGTCTCCCTGGAAAGCCGGGCGCGCAAGTCCCTGGACAGGCTGCTCATTTCGTCAAACGAGGATGCTCCCTTGCGGTGTATCCACTGGAACACCTGGCGTCCCTGGTAGGGAAGCATCCGGTGCTCTTCCGCGATTTCCCCGGGCAGCATTCCGGACACCGGGCAGGGGGCGGGGGACTGCTCCATCACTGTCCCTCCGCCGCCGGGAGCGCCCCGTCCTCACCTGAATCCTCCCCGTTTCCGGCGTCCGGCGCCGGCCCCTCCCCCGCCCCGCCCTTCTCCCGGAGCGTGTCAACCTGCTCGAAACCGCGCCGTTCCAGGTCTCGCACCTGGCGCTTGAGATCGAACACCCCGTCCTCCACGGGGGGATTCAGGTCCATTTTCCGCAGGGAGAAGCTCATTCTGGCATCTTCGCCGGGAAAAACGGATTCCACCTTTCCGGGAAACCGGACGCCATCCTTGACATAGTAGTCCGACTTGGCGGTGACGGCCAGTTCGCGCCCGTCGGCGTCAAGAAGGCGGTTCTCCAGGACCACCCAGGGGCTTCCCTGCAGGCGGAGCCAGCGGCGGGGTGCGCCGCCCCTGCGGTCCAGAATGACCAAATCCACGGTCTGGGCCGCGGCGTCATAGGCCAGCACCCGGACGCGTGCGGGGGGGATGTGCCGCCAGGACTCGGGCTGGAACATTTCTCGGGCCATTTCGGAGGAGGAGACGGTCTGCAGCCGCTCCCCGGCGGGGCGGTAATAGAACTGCCTCTCCGTGGGGAACTGGATCAGGAACGCCTCCCCGGAGCAGGTCAGTTCAACGAACCGGGTGCCGTATTTTCGCCCGACAACGTGCAGATCCAGGGGATTCCGGTAGAGGATGGTGCTTTCGCGGGAAATCTGGGTGGATTCCAACTCCGGGGACTGGAGCACCACGGTGCCGGTGGCGCGGAAAGAGGCGACGGCCGCCTCGTTTTCAGCGAGGCTTGCCAGGATGTCCGCCACGGTGGGGGCACCCTGAGGCAGCAGCTCATGGTTGAGGGGGTCTCCCAGACGGACGCATCCGGACAGGGCGAGCGCCGCCAGCATCCACCAGCGGGCTGATCGTGGGAGGAGGGACAACGGACGCGCTCCTTGCGTTCGGCGTGCCGGCCGCATTCCGGCGTTCCCCCTGGGTGTGGGGGAACTTGCATCAAGTCCGGAGTTTTGCTATTATCAGCGGCATTCCGGTCGGATTATATCATTCTGCCGGCCAAGAAACCCAACGCTGAACTCAGGAGATCATCATGGCCAGAGTATGCCAATACAGCGGAAAGCGTCCCAGTGTCGGTCACCGGGTGGTGCGCCGGGGCAAGGCGAAGCGCGAGGGCGGTATCGGTCAGAACGTGACCGGCATCACGAAGCGCCGCTGGAAACCGAACCTTCAGGTGGTGCGGATTGTGGACGAGAACGGCACGATCCGCCGCGTGAAGGTGTGCGCGCGGTACCTGAAGGCCGGCAAGTTCACGAAGGCCCCCCGCGGGGTCCGCAAGGCGACGGGCGCGATTTCCTGATTCGTCCCGAACGCTCGGTCAAATAACCAGCCGCCCCGGATTGAATGATCCGGGGCGGCTTTGTGCTGTCCGCGCGGGTTGCGGCCGCGCCTACTCGGCGGCGGCGGCCTCCACGGGCGTTGCGGGCACCAGTTGCGGCGCGTCCTTTTCCGCTTCCGTTTTCTTGACGGGCGCATCGGCCCGAATCGTTGGGACGACGGGGGTGGGGCCCTGGGCCAGTTCAACGGCCAGACCGGCCCCCCGGGCGGCGTCCATCACGGCGTCCACCACGGCGGGCGGCGCGGCGGGATGGCGGCGGACGACCACCGTCTTGTCCGCCGAAACCCCCTCCAGATGCGCCTGGAGCTCCTCCAGCGTCATGCGCCGGGTGCCCGCATAGAGGGTACCCTCGCGCCCGATGGCGACGCCCTCCTCCGAACTGCCCGCGACCCGGTGGCGCAGCCGCCCCCAGAAGTCCTTCTTGTTGTAGCGGGCCTCCCGGTTCATCTCGGCCTCCGCCGCGGCGAGCTCCGACGCCTCCGGGGAGGTGTTCTCATCCACGACGGTGGTGGTGATGAAGATGAGCAGCGAGTTGTTGAGCGACTTGCGCTGGGGGTTGCGGAACAGCCCGCCGACGAGGGGCAAATCGCCCAGGAAGGGGGTCTTGGTGGTGGACCTGCTCGACCGGTCCCTGCGGAGCCCGCCGAGGACGATGGTCTCCCCGGACTTGACCCTGACCTGCGTGTCGGCGCGACGGGCGGTCTTCTCGGGAATGGTGGACTTCTGGTCGTTGACCGTCACGTCCTTGTCCGTGTAGGTGCTGTCCTCCGCGCTGATGTCCAGGAGGATGGTGTTGTCCTCGGAGATCAGCGGGAAGACGGTGAGGATCGTGCCCACGTCCACGAACTCGACGCGGTTGGTGTTGTTCAGGCCGCCGCCGTACCCGTAGCCGTAGTAGGGGTTCGTGGTCCCGTTGTTGTTGTTGTTCGTGTTGTTGTTGTAGCCGCCGTAACCGCCGCCGTAGTAGGTGCTTGCGGACACGTAAGGCACCCGGGTGGCGTTCTCAAACGTGGCCTCCTCGCCGTCCTGCACCGTGACCCGGGGC
>ERZ795031.4564-NODE-4564-length-11552-cov-5.359920_pt1 | contig 11552 bp, 10 predicted proteins | sample MGYA00375123_ERZ795031 | MGnify/ENA primary metagenome ERZ795031 (study PRJEB30166, sample SAMN05720159) | activated sludge metagenome | isolation source: anaerobic digester from wastewater treatment plant | place: USA | collected 2015-04-21 ... | reverse complement strand
CACGTCTCGGTGTCGTGAATCGTCGCGCACTTCGGGCAGATCGTGCGGTTCCCCTCACCGTTTGCCGGGGTCTGCACCCCGCAAGCCGCACACGGCCGCGTTTCGAGCCGCCCGTCTTCGCTGTAGGTGGACTTGCACTTCGGGCACTCCGCATCGGTCGCCCGAAGCTGGTCGAACCCGCAATGGTCACACGCGAACAGCTCCTCGTTCGCCGCGGGCGGTGCAGGGGGCGGTGCCTTCGGGGCGATCTTCGGCTTCGATGACACCTCGGGCGTGCGACCGGGCTTCGTCGCCGCCGGGGTCGTCGGTTCGTTCCATGATGGTGGGAAGTCATCCTCCTTCTTGTCGACCGCGGCACCCGGTTCGGCATTGCCGAAGCCGTCGGCGTCGTCGATGCCCGCACGCCGTTCGGCCTCGCCGAAGATGTCGTCCCACGGCAGGTCGACGAGCGCGGCCTTTTCCATGTCGGCACGCAACGCCTTGATGTTGCCGGGCCGTGCGTGCGCGGCGAGATCGGGCGGTTCCTCGTCGACAATGAGCGCCCGAATCTCATCGGTCAGCGGCACCGACGACATCGGCACGACCCGATACCGCTTCTCGAACATCTCCTGCTCCCGGTACTCCCACAGGAACGGGTACGGGTTGCGCAGCGGGTTGCCCTTGAGCCGCCCGTCCTCGCCGCCGCCAAGCTCGTCGATCTTGTCGCGGATCGCCCGTTTCATCGCGTTGCCAAGGGCCTCGGCTTCGTCGGTCAACTGCACGCCGTTCTCGGGGTGGGCGTTGTCGACGACGACGAACGTGTACTGGCACCGGGCAATCGCGTTCTCGCGCCACGCCTCCGACGCCTTGATGCCCGCCCGGCGCATCTCGCCCTTCTGCGCCGGGGTCAAGTCCTTCGCCGCGAAGGCGTTGTAGAGGCCACCGGCCGTGATGATGTACTCGTGCTCGTCGTTGTCGCCCGTGAACTTGAACACCGGCTCGACCCACGACAGCTCGCCGGTCGCGACCGCCGACCGGATGATCTCGATCGTCTTGCACAGCGGGCACACCTCGGGCGGGTACTCGCGCACGTCGTTCTCGTCACGGAACCGCTGCTTGCGCAGGATGAGTTCGCGCTCGTGGCACACCCACTGCCCGCCCCACACCTCCCGGCGGGTGTCGCCGGTGTCCTTGTCCTGCCGCACGACGATGCGCGGCCAGTTGTGCACCCACCGGGCAACGAACCCCGCCTGGGTGTGCAGCCAGACCGTTATCTTCGGCGGGTCCTTCTTGCGCCAGTTGCCGAGGAAGTTCGAGCGCCCGCCACCGCCCGTGCTGTGGTCGAGGAACTCGTCGATGCTCATGCCTACCTTCGATGCTGCCATGTTCGTTCGTCCTTTCGTCGTGTCATGTCGTCGGTGAATCCCGGCCCGACCGCGGGCCGGGTCGTCAACGCCTCATCGTTTCGAGCATCGCCCGCACGTCGCGGGCACGCTCCTTCCACAGGTCAGCGAGCCGTTCGAGGTGCGACACCATGCGGCGGGCCTTCGCCCGGCGTTCTTCGAGGGTGCGCCACTCGTCGGGGAACAGGGCCGCGATGCGCGATTCGACATCGGCGTCAGTGATCTGCTTCTTGCGTTCGCCGCGTTCCTTCTCGGCTTCGAGCGCCTGGGTCGCCTGCGTCCGCATGTCGACCGCGAGCACGATCGCGTCGGCCTCGAACCGGTCGGCCGCGACCTTCGCCGCGATGAACACCCGATGCGCTTCGCGGGCGTTGTCCTCGCACTTGTCGAGCGCATCGACGATCGTTGCGTAGTCGGCACGATGCGCCGGGCCGGGCAGCTTGATGTCGCGTTCGAGCTGTTCGTAGGACGCCCACGGGTCGACCGCGAACACCCGTTCGACGATCCGATCGTACCCCGGCCCGAGCACGAGTTCGTCGATGCTCGCCGCCACCTTCTCGCGCCGCTGCTGGTGCGGCGTCGGCGGTTCGGAATCGGCCTCGGGGAACCGGTCAACGACCACCGGGGTCGACACGGGAGGCGGTTCCGGGGCCGGGGCGGGTGCCGCGGTCATCGGTTCCGGGGCCGGTGCCGCGGTGGCAGGGGCGGGTGCCAAGGGCAACTCGGTTGTGTCGCTCCGTCGTGCCGCCGACCGCGACCGCTTCGGTGCCGGTGCCGGGGTCGCCACGGGTTCCGGGGCCGGTGTCGCGGCCGGAGTCGCAGGGGGCGGTTCCGGGGCCGCCACGCTCGCGACGATGCCCGCCGTCGGCAACGTCGGCGTCCACGACGGGTTCGCTGCAAGTGCGTTCTCCGTGCACGTCGCACACCGGGCCGCGTCGCGCGTTCCGAGGTGCTTGTAGCACTCGTTGCAGACCGACATAGCCTTCGGCTTCCACGGATGAACGGGCGGGGTCGGTGCCGCAGCCGCGGGGGGCGGTGCGACTGGTGCCGGGGCCGCGGGCTTCGCAAGGTCGGCAAGCGTCATGTGAGGCTTACCCGCCTTCGCGTCTTCGACCGACCTGAAGCAATGCCCGTTCGGGCACGTCACACCGCCGGGCACGTACCACTGAGCGAGGCGGCACACCGGGCAAGTCGTGCCCGTGTAGCCCTTCATCGGAAGCGGGGCCGCTGCCGCGGGGGGCGGTGTTGCCGCCGGTGCAACCGGTGCCGCCGGGGTCGGGGCCGCCGGTGGCGGCAAGAGGTCATCGCCCATCGGAACCGCCGACTGCTTGATGGTACCATCGCCCTGAAACTCAGCCTTGCGTCGCATCGTTTACCTCGTCGTCTGCCGGGATGTCATCGGCAGGCGCATCATGCCGCGAAACGTCGAACAGCAACTCGACTTGCGCCGTCACTTGGGCAACGACAACTAAGCCTTCGGTGCCCGCACCTTCGGGGGGCGTGCGCGCTCCCATTGCCGCCAGTCCGTCGTCGGATATGCCGCCGCGAGCAACCGTTCGGTCGGCGGATAGACCATCGTTTCCCACACGTAGAACCGGTCGACGTTGCCGGTCCAATCGGAGGCCGGGGCGACGGTCATCTCCTCGCCGTCGACGACGTAGTACTCGATCTTGACGCCCTCGCCGACATCTTGCCCGCGGGCCTTGAGCAGCCGTGCCACCCGAACGTGCGGCGGTTCGGCCGCGAAGCTGCCGTCCTTCTTGACCCGCCGCGCGTACTCCGTCAGCGGCTTCGCGAGCCGTTTCGAGATAAGCACGTCGGGCAGTTCGAGCGACCCGTCGAGCACCCGCGACCGCCATGCTTCGATGACCGGCACGAACGTCGCCGGGTCGGGCGGGTCGGTGCCCGCCATGAGCCGAGCGATGACCTCCCCCTGTAGCTCGCGCGTGAGCCGCGACACGTCGCCGCGCTTCCACTCCAACCCCTTGACCTCGGGCTTGCTGTCGGCCGATGCCGCCGTGCCCTTGAAGTGGCTATAGCGCCCGACGTATCGCTTCGCGGTCACCATGACGATGCGGTCGAACCCCTTTTCGTAGGCAAGCTCGACCTCGTTGCGCGCACACCCGCGTTCCTTGAGCAGCCGCGGGTACAATTCCGCGTTGCACCACCGCACGAACTCGACGAACTGCTCGCGGGTGCACCCCGTCGCGAACAGCGAGTCGGTGTCACCGTAGAACACGTTGATGCCGCGGCCCTTCGCCGCCTCGATCGTCTCCTTGATGAGCCACACCCCGCACTGGGCCACGGATTCGGCGACCTCGCGCACGTAGAACCGGCTGAAAGGCGACCCGACAACCCCGTAGAACGAGTTGGCGGCAATCTTGTAGGCCGACGACCGCCGGTCGGCGTCCTTCCACTCGGCCGTGCCGGGCGGGAGCGAGGCCTTCAGCTTGTTCCAGTGCGACCGCAGCCGCAACATCTCATCGAGGGCTTCGCTGAGGATGCCGCGCGGTTCGTTCACGAACACGCAGTCGGTCAACGCCGCCCCGCAATGCCCGTCGGGTATCGGAAACGTCTTGAGCGGTAGGTGCGACAGGTACGCCGGGCGGATGTCCGATTCCTTCAACCGCACGTCGGGCCGGTACGTCTCGGGGCTCATGTTCCACGACAGGATGATCGAAGGGTACAGCCGCGCGAAGTCGGCAACGTGAGCGTCGCGCACGAAGCCGCGCGAGGTCGGCTCCATGACGAACGCCCCTCGAACGCCCCCTCGAACCCGTGCACGCCGGTGAACCCGAACCGGGTCGCGAAGTGCATGCCCCGTTGATGCCCGAGCCGCATGAGGAACGTCTCGACCTGACCCATCGGCTGCACCCCGAACGTGTCGGGGAAGGTGTGGGTCGCCTCGCACAGCGTCTGGAGCAGTTCGATGTACCCCGTGCGGGCCTCGATCTGCCGCATCAGGTCGGCGTCAACCGCGCAGTAGTCGAGCAACCGCCCGCGGTTCGTCGACCACAGCTCCCACGATTGCTCACCGGTCACGCCGTCGAGCTTGCCCGTTCCGAGCACCGCCCGCGCAACGGCATCGAGCGCCATCGACTGCTTCTCCTCGCCCGATTCGGCCGCCGACACGTTCATGCGGCGGAACAAGAGCAGATGGTCGAGCCACAGCCATCGCCGCGGCTCCCCCTTCAGCCCGCACCGTTCCGACCGGGCGAGGATGATCGGGTAGTCGAACCGGTCGCCGTTCCACGCAAGCACTTGGTCGTACCGGCGCAACGCCCGCCACAACGCGAGGAGCAGGTCGCGTTCGGCCGCATCATCATCGGATTCGAGCACCCCGGCCTGCACGTCGCTACCGTCGCCCTCGCCGACGATCACCCACGCAAGGATGCGCGCCTGCGACTTCTTCGAGAACGGCACCCGGCTGTCGGTCTCGATGTCGAGGTAGCACCGCCGGGGCCGGTCGACCTCGATGCCGTTCTCGACGACCCACCGACGCACCGGCGACACGTCGGCCTCGAACGTCGGCACCTTGTACTGCTCCTCGATGAACCGCGCGGCCCGAACGTGCACCGGGGAATGGTTCGGGTCGGGGCGTTCGTATCGCCACCGCACCCGCACCCACTCCCCCTCGTCGACGATGCCCGTGCAGTACCGGCTGTCTCGGAACTGCCGCACGATGTCGGGCTTCGCACGCACGTCGGCCGCACGCACGAAGAACGAGTGGTCGGCACGCATCTCGCGCAACGACACGCCGTCGCCGTCGTGTTGCACCGCCGTCAACGTGTTGCCTCGCCAGTAGGCGTTCACGAACCGCTCGCCCATTGTCCCCTCACTTCTTCGCCTTGGTTGCCTCGGTGGTGGGCCGACGGCACTCGACGATGGCGAGCAACCGGCCCTCAGAATCGGTCGTCACAGCGAACCGCATCACGACCCCGTTGAGGGCGACAATCTCGCCCCACGGGTCGTCAGCGAGCCGCTTCGCACGCTTCGCCTCACCGGCCTTGTTCGCCGCGGGTCGGGCGAACAGCGGCATCTTCAGGCGCTTCGTCTCGAACGTCGCCGTGATGATCTCACCGGCCGACTCGCGGGCCTTGATAGACGCGGCGTTCGTCGCCTTCGAGGTGTCCTTCTTGCCCTGCCCCTTCTGCGGCGGGGTGCCCTCGGCGAGCAACCGCACCCGTTCGGCCACGTCGGAGTAGGGCACCCCGTTGCGCACCTCGGCGAGCAGCTTCTCGCGCGTCGACGGGTCGAGCCGCAGCATCAACCCGAGCTTCGCGACCCCGATGCGGGCAACGTCGGAGGCCGAGAATGTCGCCGCGACGTTCATCAGCTTGTAGGCGTAGGACGCCGCCATGCCGAGTTCCGCCTCGCAGAACTGCACGAACCCGCGGTAGACCGGCTGGTCCTTGTCGTCGCGCCGCTGCTTCCACAGGTCGTCGGCGAAGCACCGCAACACGGCCTGACCGAGCCGCCAGTAGCACACGACCGCGAGGCGCTTCGCTTCGTGCACCGCCGACACCGCCTCGTCGATGGTGATGTCGGGCTTCGCGATCTGCCGGGCCTGCACTTCCACGAGGTCGTACACCGTGCGGCCGTCAACCGTCGTCGTCGCCCCGTTCGGCACGAGTTCGGTCGCCGGTGCAACGACAACGGGAGGAGCCGCGGGGGGCAGTTCCGGGGCCGGGGCCGGTTCCGGGGCCGGGGCTGCGTTCGTTGCCGCGGCCAAAGCGGCGGCCTTTGCTGCTGCCGCCTGCGTCTTCGACTTGCCCGCCTTCGGCTTCGGGGCCGGGGCCGCGGCCGTCGCTTCCGGGGCCGGAATCGCCGGGCCTGCCGCACCGTTGCCCTTCGTCTTCGGGGCGGGTGCCGGGGCCGGGGTCGCCTCCGACCGCTTCTTCGGGGTCGCCGGGGCGGGTGCCGCCGCGGGCGTCGGCTTCGGGGCCGGGGTCGGGCCGTCGAACCCACCCACCCCGCAGTAAGGGCACACCTCGTCGTCGACGCACGAATCGCCGTGGCAGTTGTCGCAGTCGGCAATCTTGTTCTTCGGCACGGTCGCACGGATCTTGGCGGCGAGCGCCGTCACCCGTTCGGCCGTCGTCTTGCCGGTCACGTCGACCCCGTAGCGCCCGCAGTAGTCCGCGAGCACCGCCTCGTCGACGCATGAAAGGTCGACCCCCTGTTGCTTCGTTGTGGTTCCCGTTGTCGTCGTCATGTCCTGCTCCTTGTCGTCAATCATTCCGCAACCTCGTCGGTCAGCATCGAAACAACCCGCGTTGCCGTGCGGGTGACTGCCCGCCGTGCGTCGCGTTCATCCTTGAGCCGCAGCGTCGCCCGCGCGGTCGGGTTCGAGTACAACGCCCCGGCTGCCGACGCCACGTCGCCGCCGGTCGTAAGCAGTGCTTGCAGGCACACGTTGTCGGTCGGCGGAATCGACGCAAGCACCCGCCCGAACAGCTCGATGCCCGCGACCGTGAACTCCTGCTCGGCCTCGGTTCGGCCGGTCACGGATGATCGATCATCCGTCGGCTCGATACCGAGGGCTGTTGCTGTCACTTCGTGCCGACTCGGGGCGTGGTCGTCACGCCGCAACGCCGCCCGCTGGCCGTGCAACCACTTCTTCGCCGACGTGATGGCGGTCCACAGCACGAACGAACGCAACGACACGCCGCGGGTGTCATCCCACGCCGCGACCGCGCGCCACGCCGCGAGCAACATCTCCTGCCGCACGTCGTCGACATCGACCGCCGACGGCACTTGCCACCGCCCGCGTAGGTAGGACGCAAGCCGCGTCCAGTCACCGGCCGTCGACCGGACGAACTGGTCGAACGTCATCTTGCCGGTGCGCAGGCCGTCCAGTTCGGATTCGAGCGGCGTCGGCCGGGCGTTCGGGTACTTCAACCGGCGCATGGCGAGCCCCCCTTCCGTGCCGCGTCGCGGGCGAGCAGCGCGTCGAGCTTGTCGGCACCACGCAGCATCGCATCGCGCACCGGGGCGTTCGCCTTGAGGTAGGAACCGACCCGCAGCAGCACCACCGCGGTCGTGAGTCGGGCGACCTCCTCCTCGGTCAACGGTTCGTCGTGTTCGTTCATCGTCGAGTTCTCCTGTTCGTCGTGTTCGTTCATCGTCGAGTTCTCCTGTTCGTCGGCTTCGTGCGTCGAAGAGGTCGGGGCGACCGGCCCCTTCGACGCACGGCAACCCGCCCCCCTCGGCCGGGTTACCGTGCCGCAGCCCGTATCACTCGAACGGGATGTAGGGAAGCGGGGCCGGGGTCGTCGCGCGGCCCTGCGGCCACAGCAGCGCACCGGCCGCCCGCTGAATCTCATCCTCATCCCACGGGGAGGACTGCGGCTCCTCGTGCGCGAACCGCGTGAAGGCGTTGGCGACCGCCGCGCGGGTCACGATGCCGCGGTCGGTGCCGTCGGGGTTGCGGCGGGCCGAAGAATCGTCGGCGTCGAACTTCTGCACGAGCGAGGCGATGACATCGGCACGCTTCCGGCCGTTGAGCTTCACCGGCACGAGTTCGCGTTCGATGATGGCGTTGAACAGGCCGGGCAGGGCCGCCCGAATGTCGACCGCACCCGTGTCGGTCGTCGGCAGTTCGACCTCGGCCGCCTTCGCCGCGCGAGCAAGGGCGTCCTCGTGGCAGGCGTAGCCCCACTGACGCATGAACGGGCCGATCTTCTCAAGGACCGCATCGAACCCAGCACGGAACCGTTCGGCGAGCACCTCGACCGATCCGACGTGCCTGATGTTCGCCGTGTACTGCTTCGCCGTGTCGATGACGATGAGGTTGAGGCACAGGTTCTGAAACAGGGCCGCCGACACCCGGATGCTGCCCGTGCCGTCGTCGGCCGTTTCGACGATGGCGGCCGCCTTGAAGTACTCGCCCGCGACGTACTCCTCGGGCTGCACGTCGGAGTGGAACACGACCTCGAACCGTGCGCGAGTGCCGTCGTAGGTCACCGTTCCACGGGCGTCGGCCGGGGCCGCGAGGCGCAGAGCTTCGGCGATGCGGTCGACATCGAACGGCGTGTAGGAGTCCGACACGACCCCGAACGCCTCGACGCCCTTGCGGCCGTCGCGCACCCGCACCCTCGACATCGACACGGCGTCGGTGTGCCTGTCGGGGTTCGTCGCCGCGTCGGCCGCGTTGTCGGCGTCTTCGACCGTCTGAAGGTCGCGGCAGTGGTGGTTGATGTTGATGGCCCGCAGTTCCGGCTTGCACTTCGCGAGGTAGGTCGTGCCGCCGACACCGAGCCGATAGGTCAGGCCGTCGAGGCTGCGCCGGGTCATGAGGATGCGCTCGCCGTTCGGCATCACGAGCCGCCCGTCCTTGTCCATGCGCAGGGCACCCGTCCGCACGTCGACATCGCGCCGGTGTTCGTCGGCGATCTGCCCGATGAAGTCGGTGCAGTACTCGGCGACCGTCGGCTTGGCGTCGTGCTCGCACCGCGACCGCCGGGCGTTGTCGACGCCGGTGCTGTTGACGCGGGTGCCGCGGGTGAACAGCGGCTGCGCCGGGGCGAACCCGGAAGCGATGGCCGTGTCGGTGTCGGTCATCGACCGGGCCTGCCCGACGATGCAGACGCGACCGGCCTCGACCGCGAGCGGGGCCGGGGTGGGGACCGCGATCGTCGCGACCGGGGCGGGTGCCGGGGCCGCGGCCGGTGCGGGCATCGGGGCCGCGGCCGCGAGCGGCAGCACCTGGGGCACGCCACCGCCGTGCTTCGCGATCAGCTCCTCGCAGATGCCCTGATACGTGTCGACCGTCGCAAGGCGGGTCTCGCCGTTCAAGGTGACCGAGTGGGTCGGAGTCGCGTTCGTCGTGTTCGAGGTCGGGGTCGTGTTCATCATCGTCGTGTTCTCCTGTTCGTCGGTTGCGTCGTCGGCATCGGGTGCGTTGCGCGCACCCCGTACACAGATAAGGCGAAAGAACTGTGCCGACTCACCCAGAAATCGTCATCGGGCCGATCTTTAGTGTGAGCGGGTGCGAGCCTTTTGCAGCACACCTGTTCAACGGAGGTTCTTTCGTGTTGCTGCCAGCCAATCGGGCTCACGTCGCATGTTCCGCTCGACCCACGCGAGGCGGGCCGCGTCGATGACCGGCCACAGGTTAGCGGCCCTCACGATGCGGTACAACTGCCACCGCGACAGCCCGACCTCATGCGCGGCCCGGCACACGTTGCCACCCGTCCGGTCAATCGCGTCGATGACCTCGGCGAGGGCGTCGGCACGGTCCTGCGCATCCCCACGGAAGAACGCCCGGCCGACGACAGTCACCCGGTAGGTCATGCACACCCCTCGATTGCCGCCGCGAGCACGTCGACCGGTAGATCGGCGCAGTCCTTCCCCTCGGGTATCGGCACCCGCACGACCCGCGCCCACCGCCCGAGCGCGGCCTTGAGGTCGGCGAACAGCTTGTTGCCCGCCTTGTCGGGGTCGGATGCCACGAGCACGTGGGGGAACGTGCTCAGCCGCGCAACATGCCCAGGTTGCAGGTTCGACCCGCGCACCGACCCGAACGGTGGCGGCGTGTTGAACGCCGGGCACACGTCGATGGCCCGCTCGACCGCCAATCCGTTGATGGCCCCCTCGGTCACGATGACCGTGTGCCGGGCCGCCGGGTCGGGCCACCACTCCTCGCCGAACACGGCACCCGGCTCGTAGCCGTCGGCCGACGACGGTTCGAGGTATCGCTTCTCGTCGTCGATGAACGTGCGGGCCGTGTACCCGATGACCCGATGCCGCGCATCGCGCACCGGAAACACGATACGCCCGCGCAGCTTGCCGTCGACCGCGTACCCGATGCCCCACCGCTCGACCTGCTGCTCCGTGATTCCGCGGCTCACGATGTACCGCCGGGCCGGTGTCACCCATGCTCCAAGTGGCCCGAACGTGCACCCGGCGGGCAACGTGCACCCACCGACCCGCGAGGGCGTCGGAACGATCTCGACCCGCATCGGAATGGGGGGCGGGCCGCCGACGAGCCCGTGCGTCTCAAGTATCGCCTGCGCCTCCTTCCACCCGACGCCGAGCTTGTCAGCCACAAGACCGACCGCGTTGCCCTTCGCCCCGCACCCGAAGCACCGCCACAGCCCGTGTTCGAGGTCGTCGGCGTTGTCGTGGATCTGCCACGACGGTTCGCGCTCCTCGTGGAAGGGACAGCACGCCCACCATTCCGACCCGCGGCGTCGACCCTTGATGCCGAGGAACGCGAGCAGCGCGGCAACGTCAACCGGCCTTCGGCGGGTCATCGGCACCGGCCCCCTTCACCACCCCGGTCGGCTCGAAGTCGCCGTCGCGGTCCTCGACCGGCACGAGGTCGCGCGGAATGTCGCCCGCGGCTTCGGCGATTCGTAGCGACCAGTCCGCATCGCTGTCGCTGAGCCGGTGGGCATGTTCGACCGCCCGCGCGACCGTGAGCCGCCACGCCCGCACCAGCAACTCGGTTCGCCCGAGCATAAGCACGGCCCCGATGAGCACGAGCACCCGCTTGTCGAGCTTGACGCGCAGCCCGTCCCATTGCGTGCCCGACCGGTCGCGCGTCGGGTCGTAGTCGAGCAGCTCATCGCGTAGGTCGAGCAATTCCTTCATCGCCCGGTTGCCGACCGTTCCGGGGAGCATCCCTTGCGTCCTCACGTCACCGTTTGCCACGTCGGCCCCCTTTCTTCGGTGCCATCTCGCCGATGAAGTTGTCGACCTCGGCTGTCTGCCCCGGCTGCTGGTAGTCGACCGACCGCCCGTGCCGAATCGACCCCTCCTCGGGCTTCCAGTCGAACTCGACAGCAAGCGGCCACGGGCCGTGCCGTTGCTTGAGCACGAGCACCGCCAGCGACGTGTCGGGCACGTTCTTCCACAACGCCGGGCGGTGCACCCCGAGGATCGTGTCGGGCACCTCGACCCACGCACCCGACCCCTTGAGGCCTTCGCGCGTCGGCTGCTTGTCCTCGCGCTGTTCAACGTCCTTGAGGCGTTGCTGGTGCAACAGGATGCAATGGCACCGCGTTTCCTGCGCGATTGCCTGCTGCCGGTACAACGCCGCCTCCTCCTCGTCGGGGTCGAATTGCCGCACCGCCCGTCGCCACAGGTCGGCCACGAACACGTCGGCACCGGTGTCGGCAATGTAGGCGTGGATGAGGTCGAGGTTCTCGTCGTTGATGCCGCGCT
>ERZ795031.4554-NODE-4554-length-11571-cov-6.359934_pt1 | contig 11571 bp, 8 predicted proteins | sample MGYA00375123_ERZ795031 | MGnify/ENA primary metagenome ERZ795031 (study PRJEB30166, sample SAMN05720159) | activated sludge metagenome | isolation source: anaerobic digester from wastewater treatment plant | place: USA | collected 2015-04-21 ... | reverse complement strand
TGTGGGAGCTGCCCGGACTGGACATCGCGCAGTACCACCTCTATCTGGGAGAGAAAAGCGATCCGGCGGGCCTCAGAATCCAGGAGACTGTGCGGCGCTTTCGCGAGCGTTATGAAAAGCCCATGCTCTTCGGCGAATACGGCGTGAGTTTTCGCGGTCCCGGCAGGGAGGAGGATCCCTCTGCCCGGGGTTTGCGCCAGGGAATCTGGAGCTCCCTGCTTTCGGGAAGCGCGGGCACGGTTCTCCCGTGGTGGTGGGACGACATTCATCCGCGAGACGGATGGAAGACTTGGACGACGCTGGCGCGCTTCCTGGACGGCACCGGAGTGGGCGGGCCCGACTGGGCGCCGGTGGAGGGCGTGAAGGCGCGTGGTGTGGGGGAGGACGGCACGCTCGGGGAGTTTATGGACGTCTTTGCCCTCGGGGACGGGAAAAGCCTGCTCGCCTATCTGATCCACCCGCAGTACCACTATCCCCGGAACGCGCAACTGTTGGGCCTGGGGCCGGGCCACGCGTCCGTGTTGTTGTCCTTTCCCCGGGCAATGGTGGCAAGGACGGTTCGGGCGGAGAGTTGGAGACCCTGGATGACAAATCTGGAACTGCCCCCCGAGGTGGAACTGGATCTTGACCCCGCGGAGCCAGAGACGCTTCTCCGGACAGACTGGTTGGATAAGCTCAAGGAGAGAATGCCGGGGGAGGGCGTGGCGCACTTGCCGTGCTTTACCGATGACGCCGCCGTCCGTATCCTGTCCGTGCCGGATCTGTTGCAGTGCCGGGACGATAAGGGAAGCGAGCGCCCGGTTTCCTCGCGGGAGGAATGGGAGGGCCGCCGGACACGGATTATGGAGGGAATGCAGCGCGTGATGGGGCCGCTGCCGGGCCCGGAACATGTTGTTCCGCCGGACGTCCGGGTGCTGGAGGAGACGGATTTTCCCGCCTACACGCAGCGTCGCATCACCTTCGCCGTGGAGGACTGGGACCGGTTGCCCGCCTGCCTGCTCATTCCGAAGAACATCGAGGGAAAGGCGCCGGCGGTCCTTTGCCTGCATCCGACCTCGCCCCTGGGCAAGGACGTGGTGACGGGCAGGGGAGAGGGAACAAACCGCAACTACGCCCAGGAACTCGCCGAACGTGGTTTCGTCACCCTGGCGCCGGACTACCCGGGGTTCGGAGATTATGTCCCCGCGCGCAGGGAACTGTACGACCGGGGATACAAGAGCGCCACGATGAAGGGCATCTGGAACCACATGCGCTGCGTGGACCTTCTCCAGTCGCTGCCCGAGGTTGATCCGGACAGGATCGGGTGTGTCGGACACTCCCTTGGCGGGCACAACACGCTCTTCCTCGCCGCGTTTGACCCGCGCATCCGCGCCGCCGTCACGAGCTGCGGATTCACGTCCTTTGCCAAGTACTACGGGGGGGACCTCACCGGATGGACCCATGACGGGTACATGCCCGCCATCGCCTCGGAGTTCGGGAAAGACCCCGCCCGCATGCCCTTTGACTTCCCCGGCGTGCTCGCCGCAATCGCCCCGCGCCCGCTTTTCATCAACGCCCCCGTGCTGGACGCCAATTTCGACGTGTCCGGCGTGCGGGACTGCGTTGCGGCGGCCCTGCCGGTGTACGGCCTGCTGGGGGCGGACGGGGCCCTTTGCGCGGAATACCCCCATGATGAACATGACTTTCCAGAGCATGTGCGGAAACAGGCGTATGGGTTTCTCTGGAAGCACCTTTGTCCGTGAGGGGTTCCGTCGAAAAAATGGGGCGGGGGTGCCTGTGCTATGCTGTTTCCAGGACGGGAATGCAGGGATCATGACGGAAACATCCACAGGCGCGGCGTGTGCCCGGCGTGAGGCGGTCCTCCGTTTGGCGCGGTGCGGGGCGGTGCTGCTGGCCGTCTTCCTCGCGGGCGGCCGCGCGCACGCGGACCGGGCGCTGGTGGAGACCGCCGCGCTTTCCGCGCTGCGTCAGTCGGCGGCCGTCTACCTGCATGTCGTGGACCCCGAAAGCGCGGGCGTTCCCCTTTCTCCGCTTCGTCTGCCCGGGGCATCCTCCCCGGCACCGCCGCTGGTGCTGCCTGCGGCTCGCGTGTGCCTGGCCGGGAGCGGACCGGGCGTTCTGGACCACCATCCCGGACCCGGCTTTCCCGAGTCGGTGGGGTCACTGTTCCATATTCCCGGCTTGACGCCCGTGGACATGGTCGCCTTCCGCTCCGAGGCGGGCTGGCGGGAGTGGCCGGCGGCGGCGTATGAGCTGCCAGGCTATGGACTGCACTATGCCGCGGTTGCGGGGGTGTTTGAGGAGACAGGAAGGGGCCGGCTGCGTGTGCGCCGGGTCACGCCGGACGCACTGGCCGCCTATACCGAGGATGAATGGACGCTGCCGGGGCGACCTGTGGGCGTCGTTTTTGCCGTCGACGATCCCGAGTTCACGGGAACGCCCGTACCGCTTGCGGCGTCACTGTGCGCCTCCGGGGATGGCGGGGGGGCGGTGCTGTCCCTGTGTGTTTCCGGAACGCCGGAGGCCCAGCATTTTCCCCTTTCAGAGGCTCCAGGATGGGATCCGGCCTGCGCCGACCCGCGCGGGCTTGCCGTGTCGCCCGGCGGAGCAACCGTGGCCGCAGTGGTCTCCGGAACATCTCTCGCGGGTGCGGCGGGCGAGCCGCTCAGCATGGTCTTCTTCTTCCAAGTCTTTTCCCGGACGTGGTCGGCCCTGCCCGTAACGCTTCGCGGCGAGGCGTCTTCGGAGGCGGTCCAATTCCTGCGCCAGGACGCGTGCCGCGCGGGAACCACCGTGCCCGGAACGGATTTCGCCTATCTGGCCCGCATTGACGCGGGCGCGGGAGACGAGGGATGGACCAAGACGGGGGAAGCCGCCCTGACGGGCGCCGCTGACGGGTTTCTTTTCTCCTCGTCCCGCGACGGAGGCGACACGGTGGCCGTGGCGCTGGGGCGGCGGCTGGAAATCTGGCTGGACGGCGTGCGGGGAACAGGGCCGGTCCGCGCGTTTGACGCACCCGTGCGCGCACTCGCCTGGGAAACGGGCGCACTGTTCGTGGGGGAGGCGTCGCGTCTGCACCGGGTGTCCCCCGAAACGGCCGAGGGGCCGAATGTGTCGCTCCAGTCGGGCCATGTGACTGCGGTTGTGCCCCTTCCGTCCGCAGGGGAGGAGGATCCGAAACCGGACGCGTCCCGTGAGTTGGCCCCCTACGCGGTGGAACTTCGCGGCGCGGCGGCTGGGCGCGAGCTCCGGGCGCTGCCCATAGGGGCGGAGGCCGGGTCACAATGGACTGTCGAGTATGACAAGGGGAGGATGCCCTGGCTGGTGCTGTATCCCCGGGCCGGAGAGGGCCCGGGAATGGTCTACTTGGGCGCGGATCCCGCGCGGCTGCCCGCGGCGGGGGGGGCGGAGGGGATCGTTCGGACGCGGACCGCCGCCGGCCATTCCGCAACGACCCTGGTGCGTGTGCGCACGACGGGCCCGCCGTTGGCCCGCCTGCTCTGGGTGTGTCCCGGGGGCGGCGGAAATGAATACTGGCCCGCAGTGTGGTCGCGTCTGGCGGGACCGCCGTCGCATCTCGCGCAGTCCTCTGTGTCCGTTCCCCTTTCCGGGAGCCTTGGTGCCTGGCGTGTCGTGGTGGCGAACGCGCGCGCCCTGGCGTCCGGGTATTTCGCGCGGCAACAGCTTCAGGGGCACGTGTCCGGGGGCGGCGGACTGCTTGTCATCGGTGGGGAACCGGAGACGGCGGCCGCCATGGCGCTGTGGCTGGCACCCTTTGGAATGTCGGTGAGCGCGTCGGCCCCTTCCGAGCCTCCCTCCGGGATGGCAAAGGGCGGGGGTCCGCTGCGTTTCTGGCCCGGCATTCCGGCGTCGGGGTCGGTGGGGTTCACCATGCTGGAAGCCGGACCACGTCCTCCGGGGCGGCCGCTGGCGGATTTCCATCAGGTGCGCGACGGCGATGGGCCGGCGGTTTTCATGGCGCGGGCCTTCGGCCACGGGCGCGTGGCGGCGCTGTCCTCCACGGCCCTGCTTGACGCCGCCGAGCGGGGGGATGCCGCGGCGGGCCGCTTTATCGAACAGTTGGCCGTTTGGCTGGCGCGGGGGCCGGCGGAAGGGGCCGACATGGACGGCGACGGGCTTGCGGATGACCAGGAGGACGTCGATGGGAACGGCGCGCGGGACCCCGGAGAGACGGACTGGCTGCGCGACGACTCCGACGGCGACGGTGTGCCCGACGGGATGGAGGACTGGAACCGCAACGGGATGGTGGATCCAGGCGAGACCGACCCGAGAAACGCCGACTCTGACGGGGACGGCGCATGGGACGGGGCCGACCCGGATCCCGCGCCGGTCTATGGCACGCCGTACATCGCCGCCGTCGAGCCCGCTTCGGGGCCGGCGGAGGGCGGAAACATTGTTGCTGTCACGGGGCGTGGGTTTTCAAGAAATGCCCGGCTATGGTTTGGGAACCATCGCGCCGAATGGAGCCCCGTCCCCGGCGGACTGGGCGCTCTTGCGCGGGTTCCCGAGAGTCCCTCCGAGGAGGGAACCGTGGATGTCCGGGTTGAGGTTCAGGACATGGAGTTGAACGGTGTGCTGCCGGGAGGGTACCGCTATACCCGGCGGAGCCTCCTCTCGGGCAGCCTTGTCCACGAAGGGCTTCCGCAAGACCTGCCGGACGGAGCGCACGAGGGCAGCGTTCGGGTGATCCTCTCGCATGAACGGCGCGCGCGGGTGAAGGCCGTCCTGTTGACCTTGCCCGCCCCCGGCATTCCCGGATTTTCCTGGGTTCCAGAGCGCACCGGCGGCGCCGTCCGCGCCGAGGTAAGCGACGACGGCACGCTGCTTCTTCTGGCCACACCGTCCTCCCCGCTTTCCATTACCCGCGAGGGGACCGTATTCGCCACGGTGGTCTGGCACCTTGCCCCGGGCACTTCGCCTGCCGCCGTGGTCTTTCCCGCGTGGGGCGGCGCGGCCACGGCTGATCACGGGGGACGGCTTTCCGTCGAGGGCGCCGCGATCCCTTAGGGGGCTCGGGCCGCGCGGTGGGCAGGCCGGAAAACTGGCTTCGCTCCGTTCGACGCCGGTATCATCACTTCATGACTTCTCCCCAAAACCCCTGGAAACGCATCTCGTCACGCGTGGCCTACCGGAATCCCTGGATAACCGTCCGCGAGGACCAGGTCATCCGCCCTGACGGACTTCCCGGCATCTACGGCGTGGTGGAGTCGCGGGTTGCCACCGCCGCGCTGGCGCTGGACGCGGACATGAACCTGTGCATGGTCGGCCAGTACCGGTACGCCGTGGACGAGTATTCCTGGGAAATCGTGGAGGGGGGGGCTGACGAGGGAGAGACGCCGCTGGAGGCGATCCGCCGCGAGTTGCGCGAGGAGGCGGGGTTGGAGGCCGACCGGTGGGAGCCTCTGGGCGGGGAGCTGCACCTGAGCAACTGCCACTCCTCCGAGCGGGCGTTTCTCTTCGTGGCCACCGGCCTGCGCGCCGTGCAAGCCGACCCGGAGGGCACCGAGGTGCTGTCCGTGCGCTGGACCCCGCTGAAGGAGGCGGTCAGGCAGGTCACCACCGGCGCCATCCGGGACGCCTTCACCGTCATGGGGGTGCTCCTGCTGGACCAGGCCCTGAGGGAGGGGCGCCGGTTCCCATGAGCGAGCCAGGGCGTTCCCGACGGTCCGCGGCGCTGCTGCGCCTTTATGACCTGATGGCCGCGCATTACGGGCCGACGGGCTGGTGGCCCGGCGACACGCCCTTCGAGATTTCCGTGGGCGCCATTCTCACCCAGAACACGGCCTGGACCAGTGTGGAGAAGGCCATCGCCAATCTGAAGGCCGCCCAACTGATGGCTCCCGCCGCGCTTCTTGCCGCGAACCGCGACACGGTGGAGGCGGCGCTTCGGCCGTCGGGATATTTCCGGCAGAAGACGGAGCGCGTGCTGCTGTTCTGCCGGTGGCTCGGGGAGCGTTTCGGGGGCCGGATGGACCGCATGGCGGCGGAGCCCCTGGAGGCGCTGCGTGCGGAACTGCTGGCCCTGAAGGGGATTGGCCCCGAGACGGCGGACGACATCCTGCTCTACGCCTGCGGGAAACCCGTGTTTGTGGTGGACGCATACACCCGCCGCATTCTCGGCAGGCACGGGATCGCCCCCCAGGAAATCCCCTATGAGGCGCTGCGCGCCCTGTTTGAGACCTCCCTGGCACCGGAGGTGGCGCTGTTCAAGGAGTTCCACGGCCTGATTGTGTGGACGGGGAAGGATTTCTGCCGCGCGCGGCCGCAGTGCGACGGGTGCCCGCTTGCGCCGCTGCTTCGCGGAAAGCCCCCCAAAGACTGACCCAAAAAGGGAAGGGGGTCAGTCGAGCCGGAAATGCTCGCCGAGATAAATCTGCCGGACCCGGGCGTCGCCGGCGATCTCCTCCGGCGTGCCCGCCGCCAGCACCGAACCCTCGTTGATGATGTACGCGCGGTCCGTGATCTTGAGGGTGTCGCGGACATTGTGGTCCGTGATGAGGACGGCGATGCCCTTTTCACGCATGCGGGAAACAGTGTCCTGCAGGTCCGCAACGGCGATGGGGTCAATGCCCGCGAAAGGCTCGTCAAGGAGGAAGACACGGGGCTCGATGGCGAGGGCGCGGGCGATTTCCGTCCGGCGGCGCTCGCCGCCGGACAGGGTGTAGGCGGGGCTGTTGGCCAGATGCGCGATGTTCAGCTCCTCCAGAAGGCGGTCCGCCCGGGCGTTCATCTCGGCGCGGCCGAGGGCCTGGTATTCGAGAATGGCCAGAAGATTCTGGCGCACGCTGAGGTTGCGGAAGACGGAGGGCTCCTGGGGGAGATAGGCGATGCCCCGCCGGGCGCGGCGGTACATGGGCTCCCGGGTGACATCCCGCTCCTGGAAAAGAATCGTGCCCCCGTCGGGCTTGAGCAGGCCGACGATCATGGAGAAAGTGGTCGTCTTTCCGGCGCCGTTGGGACCGAGCAGGCCCACCACCTCGCCCGGCTGGATGGACAGCGCCACGCCGCGCACCACCTCGCGTTTCTTGAAGGCCTTGCGGAGGTCGCGTGCCTCCAAAAGGGGGGCGGCGCTCACGGGGCGGCCACCAGTTCGGGGTAGGCCGCGTGCAGCAGGAGGCGGTTAAGTTTCGCCTGATCCTCCGGGGAGCGCTCAGCGGCGGCGACCAGGGCCTTGGCCTCTTCGGGCAGCGCCTTTCCCGCCCAGGCGGCCTCGTCGTAGAGCTTGGGGCTCTTCACGGCGTTGTTGAGCACCTTCACCAGCTCGCCCTTGTTCTCCAGGAGCACAGCCGTGTCCAGGGTGGTGAGCATCTTCTGCTTGTCCGGCGAGAGCAGGCCGGTGATTTGCCGCGCGGGCGAGGGGCCGCCGGCCTTCAGTTCGCCGCGCAGGGCGGTGATGAGCCCGGCCCAGTCCTTCACGTCGGCCTCGGACACCAGCATGGCGCCGCCGCGCGCGCCGCCGCCCTCTACCCCCTGCAGGGGCACCTGGTCCGCCCGGACCCGGTCCACCTGGAAGGTGTTGTCCTTGAGGTTGAGGGTCATGCGGTCCCCGCGCAGGCCCTTGATGCGCTCGTTGTTCACCACGGGGTTTCCGGTGAACACGAGAGCGCCGCTGTCAAAATTCCACTCAGCCCGGTCGGCGGTGATGGACGCGTCGGGGTGCGTCACCTCGACGCCCTTTTCCATGATGATGAGGGAGGGGGTGGACGCGCCCTCGGTCCAGGTGAATTTCATGGTCTGCGCCTTGATGGGCAGGGGCTTGAGCTTTTCGTCGTCGGAGAGGAGGCGGATTTTGACGCCGCCGGTCATCTCGTCAATGGCGCCGGTGGCGAAGTTGCCCTTCATCTGCCCGGCGTCAATCTCCATGGAGGAGTAGCCGCCCAGCCCCGGATCCTGCGCGGCGGCGAGGGCGGCGCAGGCGGCGAGCCCCAGGGTCAGCAGTCTCGGAAATCCCTTCATGACGCTTCCTTTCCGAATGTGATGAATCCGGTGACGTTGTCCAGCTCGAAGGCCTTGGTGTCAGGATACAGGCGCAGGCCGCGCGCTTCCAGTTTGAACCCCGGATCGTCCACCGAGACGGGGCCGTCGGAGCGGGCCTCGCCCGGCGCGCCCTCTTCCGGGCGCTCCCATACGACGGAGGACAGGTTCAGGGTCATGGTGCCCGCGCGCACGACGACCCCCTCCTCCAGCACGGCGCGCTTCTCCTGCTCGAACTGGCCCCGGCGGCTCTCGATGACCATGGACTCCGCGTCCTTGTCGTCGTAGACCACGGCGCGCGCGTTCTCAAAGAGGTACCGTTCCTCCCCGGCCATGGAGAAGGTTTCGGCGTGGATCCAGAACTCCGGCTTGCGCGCCACGCCCTCGGCCTGGCGCGCCCGGTGCATGTAAAGGTTAATGCCCGTCATGACAAGCGCGTCATCCGTTCCGGAGAGGGGATCCGCCGGCTGGGCGGCGTCCGGCGCCGGGGCCGTGTCCCCCGGGGGCGCCTTCGGGGCTGGGGAGCAGCCTGCGGCGAGCAGCGCGAGCGCGAGAGCGGCGGACGCGCGCCTCATGCGACGGCCCCCACGTTCTTCTCATACACCACGCGCAGGCCCTTGAGGGTGAGCCAGGGGTCCACATGCGCGATCTCGGAGGAGATCGGGGCGATCACGCGGGCCAGTCCGCCCGTGGCCACTACGACGGGGTCGCCGTCCATCTCGGCCCGCATGCGGCGCACCAAACCGTCCACGAGGTCGGCATAGCCGTAGGTCAGCCCGGACCGTATGTTGTCCGTGGTGTTCCGGCCGATGACGTTTTTGGGGACCACAATGTCCACGCGGGGCAGCTTGGCGCAGTGTTCAAAAAGCGCCTCGGAGGCGAGGTGGATGCCCGGAACGATGACACCGCCGACCCATTCGGCGCGGGCGGTCACGGCGTCGAAACTGGTGGCGGTGCCGAAGTCGACGATGATGAGGGGGGGCTTCCGGTCCTCCAGCGCCCCGACGGAGTTCACAATCCGGTCGGCCCCCACCTCCTTCGGGTTGTCGCAGTGGAGCACGAGGCCGGTCTTGACGCCGGGCTCCACCATGAAGGGGTCCCAGCCGAAAGCCTTGCGGCAGGCCTCCTGGAGGGCCGTGTTCATCTGGGGCACCACGCTGGACAGGCAGCAGCCGCGGATCTCCGCCGGGCTCACCCCGATGCTCTGGAGGAGCATGTGCAGCAGGATGTGCATCTCGTCGCCCGTGCGGTGGTTGGCCGTCTCAAAACGCCAATGGCCGCAAAGCTCGCGGCCCTTGTAGAGCCCGAGCACGGTGTTTGTGTTTCCGATGTCAACCACCAGCAGCATCTATGCAAGATCCCTTGGCCGCGCCGCCTCCCAGCATACCCCAAAAAACCCCGCCGCCGCACGGCTGGCGGCGGTGGGGGAAAGGTCCGGAGGGCATCGTTTGTCCATCGGCCAGGTCAGCTTCCGCTGTTCTCGATGAGAAGTGTCAGGTCTATGGAGGGCGCGGAATGCGTCAGGGCGCCGACGGAGATGAAATGAACCCCCGTCTCCGCCATGGAGCGGATACGGTCGAGGGTGGCGTTGCCGCTGGCCTCCAGGATGACTTTGCGACCCGTGGCGCGGCCGACGGCCTCGCGCATGTCCTCGTTGGACATGTTGTCCATCAGGATGACATCCGCCCCGGCCTCCAACGCCTCGTCAAACTGGCCGAGATCCTCCACCTCCACGCCGATGCGCATCAGGTGGTGCGTGCCCTCCCAGGCGCGGCGGATCGCCTCGCGGATCCCGCCGGCGGCCATCACGTGGTTTTCCTTGATGAGCACGCCGTTGAACAGGGTGTGGCGGTGGTTCGCGCCGCCGCCGTGGACGATGGCCGCCTTCTCCAGCTGGCGCATCATGGGCATGGTCTTGCGGGTGCCGCAGATCCTGCACTCAAGTCCCTCCAGGGCAGAGACGAACTTGGACGTGAGGGTGGCCACCCCGGACAGGTGCTGGACAAAGTTCATCGCCGTCCGCTCGGCCGTCAGCACCGCCTGGGTCTTGCCCTCGAAGGAGACGATCAGGTCGCCCTTCTTGAACGGGGTTCCGTCGGTCAGGGCCTTCCAGTCCCGCACGTCGGCGTCCATCAGGTCGAAAGCGGCCCGGAACGGTTTCATGCCGCTGAGAACCCCGTCCTGTTTGGCGTAGAGCCGCGCCAGGCAGCGGAGTTCGGGGGGGACAATCGTGTTGGTGGTCAGGTCCTCCTGGCCGATATCTTCGGCAAGGGTTGCGGCCACCAGGTTTTCTATGGCTTTTTGCATTGGGTACACCTCTCCCGCGTGGGATAAATTGGCGCATGTTACCACATCGCCCCCGCCTGTGTCAGTTTTTTGGCCGGGAATTGAAGCAGTGGCGGGCTCGTTATCCCTGACGGATTGCGGCGGAAGCCAACAGGAGGTATAATCGGACAGCATGCCTTCTTTTGAACCGAGTGACAAGCGCGCGCCGGGGACGGGGCGTTCCTCCAGGGACGGGATTTCCCTCCTGTTCGCCGCGGGTGCCGCCCTGCTGGGTCTTGCCGGTTTCTCGACCATGTTTTTGAACAGTTCCGCCCCTTCTGTGGATACGGCCCCTCCCACGCCCCCGGCACAACAGGCCAAGGACCTCTCTGACACAACGACCTACGCGCCGCTGGACACGTCCTTTCCCACGCTGGCGTTTCCGCGGCCGGCCAATGAAAACGGCGGCATGGAAGGGGCGGAAGGTGCGGTGATTTCCGGATGGACGCCTGAAAGTGGGGGTGCCGCGAACGCCTGGGCGGCATCGAGGACGGCCGCGCGCACGGGAAAATCCGGCGTGGGTCTCGTCCTGTTTCCGCAGGCGGGGGAACAGTCCCTAGCGCGGCTGGTCTCCACGCCCATGGACGCCGGCCCGGGGGATGTCGTCAAGTTCAACGTCTGGATACGGCCTCAGGGGGTCCCGGGATGCCAGCCAATCGCGCTGGTGGAGGCGCTGGTGGAGGGAACGTGGCGGCGTGTGGCACCCGAGGCGCGGGTCGCTGAGCTGTTGGTGCCGGGGGGCGCGGAATGGGCCCCCCGGGGAAGGTCGTGCATTGTGCCTGCCGGAGCGGAAAAGGTGCGGCTTGCGCTGGAGTGCGCCGCCTCGGGGCCTGAGGGAACGGGCTGGCACGCGGACGATTTTTACTGCGAGATTGTCTCACTCAGGCGTTATGCGGCCCGGCAGGCCGGAAAGAAGCGCCTGTCGGACGTGGTGCTTCTGGGAGCGGACACGCTCCGCAATTCCCCGCTGGGCTGCTACGGCCACCCGACAAACAAGACGCCCCACGTGGACCGGCTGGCCGCAGAGGGCGTTCTGTATGACCAGGTCACCACGGCGAGCCCGTGGACCCGCCCCTCGTTCGGTTCCATCTTCACCTCCTTGTACCCCTCCCAGCACACCGCGGAGCTGCACCTCTCGGTCCTCCCGCAAAGTGTCACCACGCTCGCCGAGGTGCTGCGTGGGCAGGGGTATTTCTCGGTGGGCTTCGTGCGCACGCTTTTCGACGGGTTTGTCGGGCCGGGCACGGGCTT
>ERZ795031.4549-NODE-4549-length-11579-cov-5.735682_pt1 | contig 11579 bp, 2 predicted proteins | sample MGYA00375123_ERZ795031 | MGnify/ENA primary metagenome ERZ795031 (study PRJEB30166, sample SAMN05720159) | activated sludge metagenome | isolation source: anaerobic digester from wastewater treatment plant | place: USA | collected 2015-04-21 ... | reverse complement strand
GGCATCAGCAACCCGTACTGGGCGCTGTGCAACGCCGCGCTGTACGCCCTGGGCATGCCGAAGGGGCTGGCCTGCACGCTGCTGATCTTCCTGCACGCCGTGGCGGGGTGGTGGGTGCTTTCCTGGGTGGCCCGGGGGTGGTTTGGCCGTGGGTCCTGGCTTTCCCTGCTGCCCCTGCTGCCTGTGGCCTGCATGACGGCACTGCCCGCGGGATTCCAGAACGGGCTGGAGGGAAGCGCGGTGTTCCTGGGGGCGTCGCTGCTGTGCGCGGGCATCGCGTTGGAACGCCCGGCCGTGCTGGCGGCGGGGGTGTTCCTGCTCCTGGGGAACCGCCCGGAGGCGCCCGCCTTCGCGGCGCTGGCCGTGGTGTGGTTGGGCTGGGAGGTTTTCTCGGGGCGGCTGTCTTGGAAACGGGGGTTGGTGTGGGCGGGGGTGATCCTTGGGATGGTGGTGGCGATGGTGGTTGCGCGCTGGGCCTATTACGGCGACATCGTTCCGAACACCCTGCGGGCGAAGGGGAGCGTGCCCCTGTCCGCGTCGCTCCGTCCGGGGCTGGCGTACGCGCGGGAATATGTCTGGGTTTTTGGGCCGTGGATGCTCCCCTTGGCGGCGCTCCCGCTGTTCGACGGCAAACGGCGGGCGGCGGCGCTCTTTCTGCTCCTGGCGGCGGGGGGGAACGCCGTCATCGTGGTGCGCAACGGCGGCGACTGGATGGCGGAATACCGGCTATTGACGCCGTATTATGGAATTATCGCGCTGCTGGCGGCCGCCGGCGCCGCTTTTGCCTGGCGGCGCGGCGGGCGGGGGGGGAAGATTCTTGTGGCGGCGGCGCTCGCGACGGGCTGTCTCTTTTCCTTTGCCCCGCACAAGCTGCGCGAGTCCGTCCACTCCCTCGGCGACCGTTTTGTCCTGATGGGGTCGTGGGAAACGGAGGAGGAGTATTTCCTCGACAATCATGTTGACGAGTCCCTGCTGTCTCAAGAGCCCGATGACCTCATGCTCGCAGAGAACGGGGGGTTCCCCCCCTTCCTGCTGAAGTCTGTTCCGACGGTCGAACTGTTCGGCCTGACGGACCGGGGACTGGTCCTGCGGGAGGATCCCTGCACCCACCGGGTCCCTGCGGGGGGGATCATCAACTGGCACGGAATTCTGGCAAATCGCAGACCGACCTTTCTCTTGCTGCATCATGAGAAGATGGGGCACCGTCTTGGCTATGTGGCCGGGTGTCCGGAAACAGCCCCCCTGCTGGACCGGTATGTGGCGGCCCTTAACACGGACAACGACCGGCTGGGATCGCTCTTCGTGCGCAACGACCGGAAGGCCCTTGCCGCGATTATCCGGGACTACGGCGCCTTCGTTCCGGCGGGGGACCTTGTCCGCTTTTTGCAGGAACACCCGGACCAGAAAGACCGCGTGACACCGGATCTTGCCCAGGGGGACTGGATGCTTCCCCCGTGGCGCTCCGGAGGCTCCGGAGAACCGCATCCGGACCGCTGGCGCGAATGGGACAGGCAGTGGCGCTATTGCGCGCCCCTGTCCGCCGGTGCGGACGGGGCCGGTTTTGTCAAGGACATTTTCGGCGGCGGGCCGCTGCTCGTCATCGTGGATGTGCCGCCGGGAACCCCCAACCGGACGCCGCTGAGGTTCCGCAGAATGGCGGCCGACGGCACAGTGCTGCGGGAGTGGGCTGTCCCCCTGGAGGATTTCCCGTTTCCGGAAGATGTCCAACGGTGCCATTATGGCTATTTCCCGGAAGAGACGCCGGGGACCCTGACGCTGGAGATGGAGGGGGAGGGCACTGTCGAGGTGGGTGTCTTCCGGTGGCCTGCGGGGCCTCCCCCGAAACTTCCGGAGCCGCACACCTATCCCGACCTCAGTGACCTTCGGGCGGCTCTTGTGCGGTTCGACAATGACAGGGACCGGGCGGACGGGTTGACCGAACACTTTCTGACGCAAGAGGACACCGGGGAACTTGTCCGCGCGTGGACGGAACTGGCGGCCAGGCAGCCCCTGTGCCCCATGAAACGGTACTTCCTAGCAAGGGCGCTTGAGAACGCCGGGCGCGCGGAGGAGGCCCTGGAACAGTACCGGCGCGTGCAGGGCATGGACGCCTGGCCCCTGCGTCTGCCCCGGGAGCGGAAGTGGCAGGCCGCCTTCCGGGCGGCGGCGGTGACGGTTCTTGCCGCGACGGGGCTGCCCGACTACTCCTATCGCGCGGCGGCGTTGTGCGGGGAGGCGGGGGTTCTGGAATCGCGCGGGGAGGAAGACGCCGCGATCACCAAGTATCTGGAGGCGGTCTATCTCGCCCCGGAATCATATGATGCCTTCAAGGAGGTTGACCGCATTTACAGTGAACGGGGCCGCCTGGACGAGCTGGAGCGTCTCTGGCTGGACCTGACAGCGGCGCATCCCCGGAGCCGCCAGGCCTGGTTTTGCCTGGGGCTGGCGCGGGAACGCCGGAGCCTTTACGATCCCGCAGTGGCCGCCTATGAGCGGGCGTTGGCTTTGGCTGCGGACGTGGATGCCGGACAGGGAACGTCTGAGGCGCTTGGGCGCGTGCTGTGCGCCAAGGGAAAGGCCCTTCTTGACGGGGGGCGGGCGGAGGAGGCGCTGGCCTGTTTTGACCGGGCGAACGGCGTCGCCGGCGCCCTGCCCTGCGCCAAAGAGGCGGCGGGCCGCGCGTTGGAACTCTTGGGCAGGCTGGAGGAGGCCGCGCAGGCGCACCTGGAGGCCATCGCGCTTGCCCCGGACGCCCATGGCCCCTATGCGGCGCTGGACCGCATCCATGCGGCCCGGCGGGATCCGGCGGGGGCGGAGCGAATGTGGCGGGAGATGACCGCGGAACACCCCGAACGGCGTCACGCGTGGTTCTGGCTGGGAGTCTCCCTGGAGACGCTGGGGAGGCCGGACGCCGCTGTGGACGCCTACGAGCGCGCACTGCAGTTGTCTCCAGACGGCGAGGGCGGGGAAACACGCGCGGCCCTGGCCCGCGCGCTGTGCGCGTGGGCGGACGGGGTGGCGGCGGAGAACCGGCTGGATGAGGCGCTCACCCTGTACCGCCGGGCGTGCGCCCTCGACGGATCCATTTCCCGGGGGCGGCTGGGCGAGGCCCGCGTGCTGGAGCTTCAGGGCAGGCTGGACGACGCCAAGGGGGGGTTCCTGGCCGCGCTGGAGCTGGACCCGGAGCTCTATGACGCCTACGCCGCCCTGGACCGCACCCATGCCGCCGAAGGAAGAATCGAGGAACTGGAGGACATGTGGGCCGCCATGACCGTCGCGCACCCGGAACGCCGCCACGCCTGGTTCTGCCTGGGTCTCGCGCGGGAGCGCGGCCGAAAGTACGCCGAGGCGGTGCGGGCCTATGAGGAGGCCCTGCGCCTCGCGCCGCCCGGGCAGGAGGCACCGCCCCGCGCGGCCCTGGCCCGCGCGCTGTGCGCGTGGGCGGACCATGTGGCGGCGGAGAACCGGCTGGATGAGGCGCTCACCCTGTACCGCCGGGCGTGCGCCCTCGACGGATCCATTTCCCGGGGGCGGCTGGGCGAGGCCCGCGTGCTGGAGCTTCAGGGCAGGCTGGACGACGCCAAGGGGGGGTTCCTGGCCGCGCTGGAGCTGGACCCGGAGCTCTATGACGCCTACGCCGCCCTGGACCGCACCCATGCCGCCGAAGGAAGAATCGAGGAACTGGAGGACATGTGGGCCGCCATGACCGTCGCGCACCCGGAACGCCGCCACGCCTGGTTCTGCCTGGGTCTCGCGCGGGAGCGCGGCCGAAAGTACGCCGAGGCGGTGCGGGCCTATGAGGAGGCCCTGCGCCTCGCGCCGCCCGGGCAGGAGGCGCCGCCCCGCGAGGCCATAAACCGGGCGCGGCGCGCCGCCGAGGCCGCCGGGCGCTGACCCCGCGCCGCGCTTGCCCCGGCGGGACGGTGTTGGCTACACTGGTCGGCCGCCGCGAGACGGCGCAGACACCCCCGGACAGGACGCCCATGACCGACCGCGCACATGAGGAGGAACCCCGCCCCGAAGACAGCCTCTTCGGGGAGGAGGGCCTGTGCGACCGGCAGCTTTCCCTGCCCTTCGCCGACGCCGAGCCGCCGAAGCCGCTGTGCACGGTGGTGAAGGCGGACGGCACGGTGGAGCCTTTTGACCGCGCGCGGATCGTCGCCGCGCTGACCGGCTGCGGCGGCCCGGGCGGCCCCATCGACCGCCCCGCGGCGGAGGGGATGGCCAACGCCGTCGCCCTTTTCCTCCAGAAAACCCTCGCGGGCGGGTCGGCGACCACGGACCAGGTGGACGACGCGGTGGAGCGGGTGCTAATCCACATGGGCCATGTGACGGAGGCGCTCGCCTTCACCCGGGACCGCGAGCGCCGCGCGCGCATGCGCCGCCTGCGCGAGGGCGACCTGCGCGCCGTGCTCCGCGAGATCCGCGAGGCCCGCGCGCCCGAGGAGCCCGGCGGCTTCGACTGGGCCGCGGTCCGCGTGCGCGACAGCCAGGGCGGCATGCGGCCCTGGGACCGCGCCCGCATCGCCGGGGCGCTGGTGCGCGAGACGGGGCTCGACCGCGCGACGGCCGACCTGGTGGCCGTGACGGTGGAGGAGCATGTCGCCCGCGCGGGCATCACGGCGCCCACCACGTCGCTCCTGCGCGAGCTGGCGGGCGCCGCCCTCGTGGAGCAGGGGCTCGGCGAGGCGCGCGAGCGCCAGCAGCGCCTGGGCGTGCCCCTCTACGACACGGCCCGCATGCTGCGCGGGCAGACCCCCGAGACCATGCACGGCACCCCGGACACCACCGCCCGCGTGCTGGCGAAGGCCCTCAAGCGCGAGTACGCGCTCACCGAGGTCTTCTCCCAGGACACCGTGGCGGCGCACCTCTTCGGCGACATCCACCTCCACCACCTGGAGGAGGTGGACCGGCTGTACTCCGCCCGCCTTGATCTGGCCCCCTTCCTGCGCGGCGGGCTGCGGGTGCGCGGCGCCGTGCTGGCCCCGCCGCCCGAATCCCCGGACGCCCTCCTCTCGCAGTGGCTGCGGCGCCACGCCCTGCTGGAGCCCCTCTTCTGTGAAAGCCTCTGCTGGGACGGCTACAACCTCTCCGCCGCCCCCTTCCTCGCCGGCCGGGGGGACGCGGAGCTGGAGCAGTTCGCGCGGATGGTCGTCTATGAGTTCGCCCACCACGCCCTCACGCGTCCGGATGCCGGCCCCGCGGCGCGCCTCTGCGCCCACTGGACCCCCGGCCCCGCCGCCGCCCTCCGCGAGGCCGTCGCCCCCGGCGGCAACCCCGGCGGGGAACCCTACGACCTCCATGTCCTCACGGCGCAGCGCGCCGCCTGCGCGGTCTTTTCCGTGCTCGCCGAAGCCGCCGCCGACATGCCCCTCCCGGAGCCGGGGGCGGAAATCCTGCTGCGCGCGGCCGACTTCGACGGGCCGTCCGCGCTCGAGATGCTAGCCCCCCTGGGCGCCCTCATGGAGGCCGGCGGCGCTGCGGAGGCCCGCTTTGACCGCGGCGCCGACGAGGGCCCCCGCGTCGTCGCGCAACGGGTCAGCGTCAACCTGCCCCGTGCCGCCCTCGTGGCGGAGGACGGCCTGCCCGGACTCCTCCGGCATCTGGACGGCGCCCTCGCGGCGGCCGCCCGCGCCCATGCGGAAAAGCGCCGCTTCGTGGAGGAGCTGCTGGTCGCCGGGGCGCGCGGGCCCCTCGGACTGCTGGCCGGGGGCGACGCCCCGCCGCTCCGCGCCGAGGACCTCGTGTTCGAGACCGCCCTGGAGGGGCTGCGGGAGTGCCTGGACCTCCTGTCCGACGACCTGGCCGCCCGCGAAAGGATGGCGGCCGAAATCCTCGCGCGCGCAGGACACACCTGCCGCGACCAGGCCCGGCGCGGCAACCTGCGCCTCGCCCTGGTCGGGGGGGCGGGCGGCGATGTCGGCCGCCGGTTCGCCGCCCTCGACGCGGCGGCCCACCCGGCCCCCATGGCCGCGCTCCAGCACCGCCGTCCGGACATGGAAACCCCCGAATACAGCCCCGGGGTCTCGCTTGGAGACGCCTCTTCGGCGGGGACGCCGGACCGCGAAACCGCGCTCCACGCCTTCCTGGAGGACGCCTGCATCCGCAGGGAAACGCCCCCCGGCACGGCGCTGCCCCTGCTGGCCGCGCTGGCCCGGGACACCCACTGCCTCGCGGTGCGGCCCTGAGAAGTTCACCACGGAACACACGGAGAGCACGGAAGCCGGGCGGTCTTTCGTTGCATTTGGGCGGCGTCCGGGGGTAGTCTGCGGGAAAGGCCCCTGACCGGGGCCGATGAAGGGCTAAACCATGGCTTACACGCGTGTGGCGGAATTTCTGGAAGACTGGAAGAGCGAGTCGGGGATGACCCGCGCCGTGATGACGGCGCTCACGGACGCCGCGCTCGCGCAGCCTGCGGGCGGCGCGGAGGACCGCACTCTCGGCCGGATCGCCTGGCACATCGTCACCACCCTCCCCGAGATGATGGAGCGGACGGGGCTGCACCTGTCTTCCGTGGACGGCGGGGCGCCGGTGCCCGCGCGCGCCGCGGACATCGCCGAGGCCCACAGCCGCGCGGCGGCGGAGCTCGCGGAGCGGGTGGCGGCGGAGTGGACCGATGACACCCTGTCCGTGACCGACAACATGTACGGCGAGACCTGGCCGCGCGGCCTGACGCTCCAGGTGCTGGTGCGCCACGAAATCCATCACCGGGGGCAGATGACGGCGCTGATGCGTCTGGCCGGGCTCCGGGTGCCCGGCACCTATGGCCCCGCGCGCGAGGACTGGGCGGCCATGGGCATGGACCCGCCCGCCGTTTGATCCGCCCCTCGGCGTAAAGCCCGGCTTACACCCCCCCCCTATTCCTCAATATTGGGAGTTTTTCCCAATTATCCATTGCGAATTTCCCTTTTCTGTGGTACCCTGTGAATGCGTGTGTTTGAAGTGTGTCCAAGGGAGAACGGTTAAATGAAACCCCATTCGCATCGTCCGGGTAGTGTGTCCTTTATCATCCTGCTGGCCGCCGTGGCGGCCTTCTTGGTTCCCGGGGGAACCGCTCAGGCCCAGGAGTTTCCCCCCGCGCCCTTGGAGGTGCTGGAATCGGAGGCCTTCCACTTCATGACCTCTGACGGCGACGAGGTCAGCAAGGACATCGCCGTTCCCGCCGGAACGGAGATGATCCTGGTGGCGGTGAGCACCGGGTCGCCGCTGGGCGCCCAGGTGAGTTTCCTGGAGGTGGGGGGGGGCCTCGTACCTCATCGCCGAGACGGACGGCATGGCTGCGCTGGACATGCGGACGGTGGTCTATTACCGCCGCCTGCCGGCGCCCTCCTCGGGCGCTTCGGGGGAGGTCTCCATTGGATTCAGCAGCAGTTACCAGGATCCGTTCGCCGCGGTGCTGACGACGGCGTGCGTGCGCGGGGCGGACATGACGGACTTTCCGGGCACGGCCGCGCCCTTCGAGGGCGACTGGGGCGAGGCAAGCGGGACGGCCACCGGCGCGGTGGAGTACGCCTACTACGACGCGTCAAAACGGGGCGACCTGGTGCTCAACTTCATCGGGGCGACGACGGGGGTGGGCGCGGCGGACCAGCCGCGCATGGAAGAGCTGTCGCGGGCGTCGGGCACCGGGATGACCGGTGCGGCGGCGGTGACGCGCGTGCTTGGCACGCTGCCCCGCGAAATCTTCGGCTGGGCGGGGGTCACGGGCGAATATTCCATGTTCATGGTTCCCCTGCGTCCGCGCCATTTCGGTTCCCTGCAGGTGGAGATCACGCCGCAGGCCGCGCGCAACGCGGGGGCGCGCTGGCGCGTTGAGGGCGGGGAGTGGCTGGCCTCCGGCGAGGTCATCGGCGGGGAGCCTTCGGGGAGCTGGCTCCTTGATTTCACCGACGTTCCGGGCTACAGGACGCCCGCGCTGACGGCGGAGGTGCCGCCGGACGGGCTGGCGACGGTGACGGCCCGCTACCAGCGCGAGGGCACGCCGGAGGTGGTGGGCACGGCGGGCTTCCAGGGCACGGCCACGGCGGCGGGCGGGTTTGCCCTGCCCCTGTCCGGCGACACGCCCTGGGAGGGAGAGCTGGTGCTGATGACGCTTTCGGCGGCGTATGACGGCGCGCTGACGGTTTCCTGGCCGGATTCGGGCCTGAGCGCCTATCCCCAGCGTTCCGCGCCCACCCCGATGTTCGAGTCCCCCTCGGCGGCGGAGACGGGCGTGCACACGCGGGTCTACTTCATGAAGCGCCCGCAACTCCTCGCGGGGGCGCACTACGACGGCGGGGTCGTGGTCACGCCGGCGGACGGGGCGTCCGACGTGCCCTGCACCCTGAACCTGGTGTTCCTGCGCGGCGTGGACCTGGCCGCGTTCAGCGACCCCTGGGCCGCGACGGCGGCGTTCCCGGCCCCGTTCACCGTCTCCGGGACGGGCGTGTCCGCGTCCCATGCCTTCGACCCCCAGGACGAGCCGGTGAACGGCGAGGCGGTGTTTTCCGTCCTTTCGAGCGGCGGGCCGCTCGGCGGGGTGACGGACCCCACGCACACCGAGCTCTGGAACAGCCCCGCGCCGGGGAACGGCTTCGCCTCGGTGGGGGCCGTCCGCCAGTTCGAGCCGGAGCTCGACGACGCGCTGCTCACCTGGGACGTGGCGGCGACGGAGCGGGCCTGGGAGCTGATGCTTGTCGTCCTGCCGGACGCGGGGCGGGGGGACCTCCAGGCCGCGCTCAACACAACCTATATCGGCGAGCCCGCCCTGTGGCGGATTGACGGGCGGGAATGGCACCCGTCGGGCGAGCGGGTGCCGCTGGTGTCCGCGGGCTACCACTGGATGGAGTTCTTCAACCCGGACGCGCGCCGGTTCCAGACCCCGTCGCCGCGCTGGGTGGTGGTCGCGCCGGACGTCCTGAACACGGAGCGCGCCTCGTACTCCCTGTCGGGCATCCCCCACCCCTTCCAGATGCTCTCCTTCGAGGGGGTGACGGACAGCCACGGCAGCCTCCAGGTGCGCGCGCAGCTGCCGGCGGACCCCGCAGACTACACCGCCGAACTGCTGGTGGCCGCGATGGGGTCCCCCTCGGGCACGGCGACCTCCGCCGCGCACAGCGGGACGGTGGCGCTGACCGAGTGGGCGCGCAGCGACGATGCGCAGGCGGATTCCGCGCGGTCCACCCTGTTCGCCCGCTCCAACACCACGATTCCCGCAACGAGCGTGTGGAACCTGGGCTACGGTGTCGGGGACACGCGGGTGTGGGGTTCGGTGATGCTGTTCCGCAATGTGGACTCGGCGGCCATGGGCATCGGCGGACATCCCCCCTATCCGAACGCGGCGGGCGGCGGGGGGATCACCTCCCCGGCGAACGTGCTCAACACGCTGACCGGCGCGACGCAGTGGGACACGCTCTGCGGGGCGATCAAGGCGAGCGGCACCGCCTCTCTCGACACGCACACCACGTCGTCGGTGATGAACCCCGCCTGGCTGTGGTGGCAGAAGGGCTACAACGCCGCAGGCGCGGTGAATCAGAGCTTCGTGGGGTATGCCTCCCTGGCCAACGTGGGCGGACTGCCCACCGCGGCCCAGGGCCCCACCTTCATTGTGAGCCGGTTCTGGGGCGGCGCGGAGGGAATGGTCCCCCACGCCACGGGAACCGTGACCGTGACGATAGACCCGCCCGTGCTGGCGGCCCGCCCCGAGATGCTGTGGCAGGTGGCGGGCTCGACGGGCAGTTTCGCCTCCGGGGCCTCGGCCGCGTCCTTGTGCGGCTGGCAGCAGCTCACGGTGGCCGAGCCTTCGGACTACCGCCTCACGGACCCCGAGGAACTGTGGGTGGAGGTGGGCGAGGGGCAGACGGTCTCGCGGACGCTGCACTACGCGCCTCTGGCGCCGACAGGGATCCGCGTGTTCATCCTGCCGGAGAACGCCGCGCAGGGCGGGGCCACCTGGCGGGTGAAAGACCGCACGCCTGCGGACACCTGGCACGGGGACGGGTACATCTACACCGGGATCACGGCGCAGGACGTGAACCGGGGCTGCGTGGAAATCGAGTTTACCGGGGCGACGGGCTACGGGGATTTTGACGCGCCCCCCACGGCCTGTTATGCGGTCACCGAGGGGTCCACGACCCCCCACACCGTCACCTGGAACCAGTACGGATCGGTCAATTTCACGGTGGAGCCCCCCGAGGCGGCGGCGCAGAACCCGCTGTGGCGCTTTGCCGGCACGGAATCCTGGCACACCCTGGCGGACACCGCCGAAGCGGCGGTCGGCAGCCGCACCGTGGAGTTCTCCGAATTGGAGGGCTGGCGCGCGCCGGTGCTCGACGTGTTCGTCGCCCACAACGAGACCCGGACCTACACGGTGCGGTACGAGCCGTGGGGCACGCCGCGCGTGGTCGGCCAAAGCTCCTGGGCGGGCGACACGACCGGCCTCACGAATTTCGACATCGCCCTCCCGCGGCCCCTGCCTGATTTCTCGGTGGTGGCGCTGACCTGGCAGGCGGACCATGCCGCCCCGCAGGTCCTGCTCGACCAGGACCAGGGCACCTACACCCTCTGGGCCGAGAGCGCCAACGGCGCCGTGCGCGCCGCGCTGTACTACCTGAAGAACCCGAACACGCAGGAGACGGAGGGCAACGTGCTCACGGTGCTCTTCGGCGGCACCAGCGCGGCCTTCTCCATGCAGGCCGTCTGCCTGTTCCTGGACGACGTGGATCTGGCCGCGCCGCTGTATTCGTCCACGCATTCCGGGACCGCGCCGTTGGCGGCCCACGGCGGGCCCGAAGTGGTTCCGAACGACGGCCTGTACCTGGACGCGATGAGTGTGGCCTCCGGGGACTTCTCGCCGAACCTGGACACCGCGACAAACCACGAGGTCCGCGATCTGGTCCTGCTCTGGAAGGGGCAGGCGGAGTCCAAGGCCCTGCTCGGGGGCGGCGCGCTGGTGACCGGCAAGGCGGTCACGGGCGGCAGTTATGAGAACGGCATCAGCTGGGCCTGCGCGTCGGACTGGGCCGGCGTCTGCGCGACCGTCCCGGCGGCGAAGGGCCAGCTGCGGGTGAACATCTTCCCGCCGGAGGCCGTCGCGGCGGGCGTGCAGTGGAACGCGAACCCGCGCTCCCTGGGCTACACCGCAAGCGGGGCCACGCGCGGCAACGTGGCGCTCGGGGTCAACCCGCTCTCGCACAACAACATGAACGGCTGGATTCCGGACCCGGCGCTCCCGGCGGCGCCGGAAGTGCTTCCGGATGTCCTGAACGAGGCCGACTACCATTTCATCCAGGGCGAGCGCGGCGGGGTCCGGGTGAACATCTTCCCGGCGGCCGCCGCGGCCGCGGGCGCGCAGTGGAGGCTGACCAGCGAGACGGGCATGGCCTGGCAGGCCGGCGGCGCCGCCTACACGGACATGGCCCAGGTGGAAAAGAACTACATCATCGAGTTCAACCCGCCCGCCGGGTGGACGCCGCCCGCGCGGCAGAACGTCTGGGTCAGCCAGGGGGAGGTCGAGGAGGTCACCGTGGTGTTCACCCAGGCGGGCGCCCTGCGCGTCTCGCTGGAGCGCGACGGCGCCCCCATGGCGGGCGACTTCTGGA
>ERZ795031.4534-NODE-4534-length-11609-cov-4.917172_pt1 | contig 11609 bp, 9 predicted proteins | sample MGYA00375123_ERZ795031 | MGnify/ENA primary metagenome ERZ795031 (study PRJEB30166, sample SAMN05720159) | activated sludge metagenome | isolation source: anaerobic digester from wastewater treatment plant | place: USA | collected 2015-04-21 ... | reverse complement strand
AAAAAAGTTTATATACAGTCACATTTTCGGCTTAGACCCTTTTTTAGAATAACATCTGTTGACACTTTTTCACATATGTGGTAGTGTTAAAAGTCATTATTACCTGAGGAGGTTGATATGAACATTAATTATGCTTTCAGAGGATTCGAGGAAAACAGTGACGGACTAAGGGATTACGCTTCAAAAAAACTTGGTAAAGTTGACAAACTTGTTTCAGCAAACACTTTGATCGAGGTTATTTTTCAGAAAGACAAAAATCTCAAATTCACAGAGATCAAACTAAATCATGAAGGCGAGGATTTCATTGCCAGATATTCAGATGAAAAGGAGTTCTCTAGATCAATAGACCTTTGTGTTGACAAGCTTACAAAACAGATAAAGAAAGCAAAAGACCGCAAGGTTGACAAAAGGCGGTCTTAACTGCTTTATTGTGGGCGGGTAGCTCAGTTGGATAGAGCGTTGGCCTCCGGAGCCAAAGGTCGTGGGTTCGAATCCCGTCTCGCCTACCACTTTTGAAATTTGAATGCATAAAAAAACGGTTTTTCTTACAGTATTTCTATTTCTAATAAATTCTCTTGACGCCACAGTTGTGCTCAGTGATTTCGATGAGATCAATGCAACACACAAACTCATTGATTATACTTGGAAATCGCAATCAGTTCCGAGAATAACTGTAAAGAAATTCCCTGAAAAAATTAAAGATGTAAGCAATGGGAAACGATTGAAATTCTTCATCAGAACCCTCCTCCCGATGATTCTTATGGAAAATGAAACGATTGAAAAGGAGCATGATTTCATTGTCAAAATTGCGGCAAAAGAAAATTGGAATAAAAATGACATCAGCATCATTTCCGAAATTGCATATAAATACAGAATTATCAAGAAAAATAGCGACTTGACTGGTTTGTCTGAAATTGAGAAAGATGAGATACGGTATTTCCTTGATCACAGAATAAGACCTGTGCCTGTTCCTATCGCTCTCGGACAGGCAGCACTTGAATCGGGCTGGGGAACCAGCAGATTCGTATTTGAGGGGAACAACCTTTTCGGCCATGTTGCAAAAGACCACAAAAAAGGGTTGAAACCTAAAAACTGGAGCGGGAAACAGAGAAACATAAGAATATTTGATTCTCTTCAGGACTCAATTTCGGCTTATATGCTAAACCTCAACAGAAACAGGGCTTACAGAAAATTCAGATGGCTCAGAAGAAAATATCCCGGCAACTCGTCAAAGATAGCTGAAGGATTCGGGAACTATGCAACAATAAAAGAAGAATACATCGGCAGATTGCAGCAGGTCATAACAAAATACGGTTTATACCGTCTGAATGATTCAAAGCTCGGCAATGGTGAAAAAGCGATAATTCACAAGAAAATCAAGCAGATATATATAAACTGATCTATTTCAGATTTTCCGGATTCAGGGGGAGAAGTTCCTTGACAACGAACAACCCGTCTTTTCTTATAAGTTTGTCGTCAAAATAAATTTCGCCGCCGCCGTATTCCGGGGTCTGGATCATAACAAGGTCCCAGTGAATTGCCGATCTGTTTCCGTTATCACATTCATCGTAGGTCGCGCCGGGTGTAAAGTGGATCGATCCGCAGATCTTTTCATCAAAAAGGATGTCAACCATCGGCTTTGTGACATAAGGATTAACACCTATTGCAAACTCACCGACATACCTTGCCCCTTCATCAGTGTTGAAAATGTGCTCAAGTTTTTCGACATTGCTCCCTTCTATCTTTACGATCTTCCCTTTTTTGAAGGTAAGGATCACTTTGTCGAATTTTATTCCGTGATAAACAGTTGGTGTGTTATATTCGATCACTCCGTTTACGCTGTCTTTAACAGGAGCTGTGAACACTTCACCGTCAGGAATGTTATATTTGCCGGCACATTTGACACCCTGAAGTCCTTTGATCGAGAATTTGAGGTCTGTTCTGCCCGGACCTTTGATATGAACCTTGTCGGTTTTATCCATAAGTTTCTTCAATGGATCCATTGCCTTATCCATCTTTGCATAATCGAGCGTACAGACATTGAAATAGAAATCTTCAAATGCTTCAGAACTCATTGAAGATGCCTGCGCATAACTCGGGTTCGGGAAAGCGAGAATACACCAGTTCGTGTGCTTTACACGCTGTTCAAAGTGAACCGGTTTTGCATATTTTTCCATATATTTCTTCATGTTTTCAGGCGGAACATCGGCAAGCTCATAACTGTTATCGCGACCGTTTATCGCAATGAACGCCTGCATTTTCTTCATTCGCAGGAGATCGATTTCAGCCATTGTTTCAAACCATTTGTCATCAGCATGCTGAAGTGACTTTCTCTGAAGCTGTGTGTCGTTGTAAGTGACGAATGCCCTTGCACCGATCTTCTTTATCTCATCGATCAACGCATGAACAAGAGGAAGCGGCCAGTGGTCTTTGAACTCAATGAGAACATTGTCCCCTTTTTTAACGCTTGTACTGTAACGCACCAGATTCTTTGCCAGTTTTACAATTCTTGGATCTTTCATCTTAACCTCTTCAAAAGTGAATAAAACCGATAACAGCTGATTTTATATCAGTGAAAAGTCATGTCAATTTTAATGGCCGGAACAGGTGTTTATCAGAAATAGAGCCGTGCACTCAGATAGTAAAAATCGGGGTATGCTCCAAACTCGCTTTCAAGTTCGCTGTTCTTTATCCTTTTTCCTGCATTTATTGATGCTCCGATGTCAACCATTATGTTTTCATCAAGTGAGAACGAGATCTTGGGGCTTATCATGGCAGAAGGGTCTGTAAGATTCATTAAAACCGCTAACGATAATGAAACAAGCGGATGAACCTGCCAGCTGAAACCGGGTGCGAAATAGTGCTCACCTAAAAGATAGACACCTCCGTCTTTGTACGCGCTCTCTTTTGTTCGTGAATTAAAAAGATAATCCTTTTTGTCAATTGTCCCTGCCGAAGAATAGTGGTATTCCCCGAAAAGATAGAAATCGCCTGAAAAATAGTAATCTGCACCTGCTGAGATCCTGAAGAAATCATTATCATTATCATATTTTTCAAGAAGGTTTGAGAAAGTATATGCCGCCTCAAGCCACACCCCTGCCCCTTTTACTGATGAACTTATGTTAATCCCTGTCATAAAATGAGTCTTGTATTCCATTGCAATTATTGAAAGATCTGTCCCTTTCAGATCAAACTTTCCACGGATGAAAGCAGCACTTTTCTTCCAGTTTCCTTCCTCTCCGATTACATATCCAAGATCAATTTCGCTCATTTTTCCAATCGGAACCTGAACCCTCAGAGCATCAACTCCTGTCTTTTCCTCTTTGTTGAGTGACTGATACGAAAATGGTGAAAAAACATCTGTCGGATTAAAAAACCTTCCGCTTCCAAAAGATATCGCCTGTCTTCCGGCAGTAATGTCGGCAAACGGGGTCCGAAACTGTGCAGTCACTCTGTCAATATTCTGAGAAACACTGCCGTATTCATATTCGCTAATTAATTCAGGAATATCTATCAGCCGGTATCTGTCAACGCTCGGCTCATTGAATGCAAGAGAGCTCCGTAAAAGATCAGTCACAGAAGGAGCGATCGAATAAGCAACTTCCAAGGTCACCCATTCAGCAGGAGTAGAAATGACAGAAACCCTTGTAATATTTGAAAACTCAAAATATGTCCCGCTATCAATTCCAAACACTTCATACCCTTGCGGAATATGATAAAACATGAAATTTGTATTTGAGTAACCTCTCAGATCTATTTCAAACGAACTTTCCTCAGCTTGTAAAAAATTGAGCATAGAAAAGAAAATACATAATAAGATCAATTTCTTATCTTGTCTCATCGCTTTGAATTTTCCCGTCATGAAGTTTTACAAGCCGCTTTGCCCGTTCCATTATCATTTTGTCATGCGTTGAAAAAATGAAAGTTATCCCCTTTTCCTCATTGAGTTTCTTCATCATGTCAAGAAGTGCTGAGCCGGTGACTGAATCAAGATTTGCTGTCGGCTCATCGGCAAGAATTATGTCCGGCTCGGAAACAATGGCACGGGCTACCGCAACCCTCTGCTGCTGACCGCCAGAAAGCTGGGAAGGGAGACGGTCGTGGCTGCCAGTCAAGCCGATAACCTCAAGTATTTCCTTAACTTTTTTAGACCTGAGTGATCTTTCAACACCCTGAAGAAGCATCACGAACTCAATGTTTTCCTCAACTGTAAGTACCGGTATCAGGTTGTAACTCTGAAAAATGAATCCTACATGGTCCCTTCTGAAATTTGAAAGTTCGCTTCCGCTCATTTTGCTGATAAGTTTTCCCCCGAGCACAACATCTCCGCTGCTTGGAGTGTCAAGTCCGCCGATTATATTGAGCAAGGTGGTCTTACCTGAGCCGGAAGGTCCTGCAATTGCTGTGAATTCACCTTTTCTTATCGTAAGGTCAACCCCTCTTAATGCGTGAACTTCTATCTCGCCGGTTTTATAGGTTCTGGTTACATTTTCAACTTTTATAACATCCATTATCTCCTCCTAAATTTATTTTGTTCCTTTTTTCATTGCAACAGCCGGTTTTATTTTTGCCGCATACCACGCCGGGTATATTGAAACTATCATTGTAAATATTATCAAAGAGACAGGAAAAGAAGTGTACTGTTCTACTGTCATCACAGGATAGACAAATTCGGTCATGGCAACACTCATGAATTCAGTGCCGGTATAGTCTATTCCAACTTTTGAAAATATCAGATTGAGCAGAAGGGCTGAAATTATTCCCAGAATCGTTGACACGACAGCAAGCACTGCAGATTCAAAAACAACGAGAGTCCCGGTATAAACAGGTTTTGCTCCTATCGCTCTCATTACGCCGAACTCAAACATCCTTTCATAAATTGACATAAAAAGTGTGTTTATTATTACTCCGGCGACAAGCAGAAAAAGAATAAAACCGACAATATATTTTGAATATGCAGACATCGAAAGCATTGCATCCATTTCAGGCATAAGCAGCATCCAGTTCTCAAATTTATTTCCATTGTTTGAATACTTTGTCCATATCGGCAGATTTTTCTCCCATGTTTTCTTATGGTCTTTAAAATTCACTGCGATCTCGTGCATAGCTCCCTCAAGCCCGAGCATTACTCTTGCCCTTTCGATAGGAATGAACGCCATGGACCTGTCAAACTCTCTTGTTCCGAGCTTAAATATCCCTTTTACCCTCATCATCTCCTGGGCCATTTCACCAGTATGTGCCTGAGCAAGAGTTATGACGAGTCTGTCACCTACTGTAACTTCAAGAATATCTGCAAGCCCCTGACCGATCATTATTCCCTTTTCGGAACTATCGGAAATATATTCACCTTCTATCAACGCTTCATCCATTTTTGAGAGCGCTTTCTCTTTTTGCGGATCTATGCCTGTGATGAGTACAGACTGGACATTTCCTGCACTTGTTATCATTCCGAGAGTCTTGATCCTCGGTGCCAGACTGCTGACAAGCTCCTCTTTTGAAAGTTCGTCCATGATCTTTGAAGGATCGTTTATGGTCTTTTCCACTTCCATTGTATTGGTGAATTCAGAATTATGCACCTGTGCCTCGCCCATAAATGTGGAAGTGCCGGATTTAACCATATTCACGATCATCCCTTCCTGAAAGGCATCGACAAATATCAGTGCTGTAAGGCCCAGACTTATTGCCAGTGCAGCGACCAGTGATCTTCTTTTATTTCTGAAAATATTGCGTATTGCCATCTTTAATATCATTTGCCACTCCTAATATGAACGCATCGATTTTACAGGTTCTGCCGATGCCGCTTTATATGCCGGAACAATGCTTGCAACAACTGATGAAACCATTATTACGATTACCGGCAGATAGAACGCTATGGCGACATATTCTGAATTTATAGTTTCAATGAATATCCCCCCTATCGAAACAGGTTCCGGATAACTTATGCCATATACTTTGAACGGCCAGTTTGCCAACAGACTTAAGCCAAGTCCTGCGGCGCTTGCAAAAAGTGACATGAGAAAAGTCTCGATAACAATGGAAAAGAAAATGAATGACGGTGTTGTTCCCATTGCTTTCATTACGCCGTATTCCCTCATCCTTTCAAGTATTGACATTAAAACTGTGTTTAGAACTCCGACCCCGACAACAAGCATAATTATTATGACGACAAGTACTGTCCCTTCTTTGTCTGCATTCATACTTTTAAAGAACTGTTCTTCAACAATTTCCCATGGTTCGACACTGATATTCCGGATTCCTGCCGACTTGATAATTCCTGAAATCTTCATGGAATCATCGAACGAATTCTTATAGTTATTTATCATTACGGCAACTTCGTGAATTTTCCCGTCAAGCACAAGAAATTCCTGTGTGGTGTTAAGCGGAACAAAGACTGCATTGCTGTAAAGCGAATCAAGATCTTTTGAAAATATCCCGATGACCTTGAACCTGTCATTTGCTATACTTCCGTCAGCACCCTGAGAGATCAGGATAAGTTCACTGCCGATCTCGGCTTTTAATATATCAGCGAGTGAATTTGTTATCAACACTTCATTGATATTGTGACCTGTTTTAAGATAATTTCCTTTGCCGATCTTTTTATCAAGTTTTGTAAGCCCTGCCTCAAGTTCAGGCACTATTCCCTTTATCTGGACTGCTGTGGTCTTTTTATCAAGAAATGCCAGCCCGCCTGAATGGATCCTCGGAGTGAATGACTCTATCGAATCTATTGATGAAACGGTTTTTATGAACTTATCGTCCCACACAAAATTGGAATAAAGTCCCGGTTTTTCGAGATACCCTTTCTTGTGGATCTGAATATGACCAGTACGGGCTTTTGTGAAAGCTTTAATTATGTTTGCATAACCGCCGTCATTGAACCCGTAACTTATAGAAAGAAGGATAAATCCGACAACCATTGAAAAAAGTGTAAAAAATGTCCTTCTTTTCTGCTTGAGAATGTTCCGGAATGCCATTTTTAAAATGATCATGCCTACCTCATTTTCTGAAGATTTCTCAAACTGAATGTGTCTGAGTCAAGTTTGATGTTGAACTTCCCTTCGATATAGGTGATCTTTGTCTTATGTCCGGTTTTATTTAGCGGAATTATTTCCATTACGGCCGGGATCATCCTGTCCCCGAACTTTTTTATGTCATAGAATTTCATAGTTCTGACATGCTTTCCCTTCTCGTCATAATAATCCTGCGAAACAGGAAGATAATCGCTTCTTCTCGCCTTTGCTACAATCTTCCCCCAGACTGAGGCGGCACTTTCTTTTGGCTTGAGTTCGATCACAATAATATCCTTTTCTGTGCTTTCGAGCAGCTTTGCAGTATGATCGTCACGGAAAGTTGTCTCTTTAACTAAATCATCGTTCGTGAAATCACTTCCCATCCAGCTTCCCATCATCATGCTTGGCGGAACTTTCATAACTTTGTTCACTTTAGGAAAATAATTCCACATGTCGGAATTGACTTTTAAAGTGCCTATCCCCTTATCTTTTGATGGTGAAAGAATAGTTATGAATGTCTTTTTCATCCCTTCGCTCCACGCTTTCATCTTCATCTTTCTTGTCCAGTCGGGAGTAATTATCTCCATTTCCATTTCAAATTCTGAAGAATCTGCCCGGTAAACCTTATCCATTTTATCAAGGATCTCTTTGACATCCGTAACTGTCTTATCTTGCGCCATGATGCAGAAAGTGAGCAGCATCACCATCACAAAAGCGAGTTTTTTCATCATTCTTCCCTCCATTTCCATAAGACCAACTGTTCAGTCAAAAAAAAATCTTTTTTATTTTTCTATAAGTTGTTTGAATTCTTCTTCGTTTATTACTTTGACATTAAGTTCGGTCGCTTTTGCCAACTTGCTTCCGGCATTTTCTCCGGCAAGGAGATAATGTGTCTTTTTGCTGACTGATGATGAGACTTTGCCTCCAAGATTTTTGATAAGTTCAGCGAACATTTCTCTTGGTTCAGACAATTCTCCAGTGATTACAAATGTTTTGCCTGATAAAATTTTATTTGTGAGGTCACTTTTTTCAGGGTATGAAATAACTGTTTCGTTAATGAGCCGTTCGACAATTACACGATTATCATAATTTGTAAAATACTCTTTTATAGCTTTCGCAACAGTTTCACCAATCCCTTCAATTGCCATGAGCATTCCTGTTTCAGCGGTCATAAGTTCAGCAATTGTAAAGTTTTTTGCAAGTTCTCCGGCAAGGAATTCCCCCACTCCGTCAATTCCGAGAGCATAAAGAAAATTCTCAAATTTTATGTTCCTTGACTTATTTATCGCCTCAAAAAGTTTTGTAACACTTTTTTCACCCCACCCTTTTTCAATTGAAAGTTCATTCCTGTATTCAGAAAGTGAAAAAATGTCGGCAACAGTTTTAACCCACCCTTTTTTATAGACGAATTCTATCTGTTTTTCGCCAAGTCCATCAATGTTAAAACCCTTTCTTGAAACAAAATGTTCAATGGACCCAGCCACTTTTGAAGGACAGCCCGAATTGGGACATACCAGTGCGACCTTGTCTTCGTCTTTTACAAGATCAGTGTTGCAGACTGGACATGAACATGGAGCAAGAGCCGTGAGTTCATTGCCGTTTCTGAAATGTTCAACAGGAGCGATGACTTCAGGGATGACATCTCCTGCCCTTCTTACAAAAACTGTGTCACCGATCATCAGCCCTTTTCTTCTGATTTCGTCAATGTTGTGCAGAGTCGCCCTTTTTACGACAACTCCTCCGATCTCGACCGGTTCAAGTTCCGCAACGGGTGTGACAACTCCGGTTCTCCCCACCTGCCAGGTTATATCAAGAAGTTTTGTGGTCTTTTCAACGGCAGGAAGTTTATATGCAATAGCCCATTTCGGCGTTTTTGTCAGAAATCCCGCAATTTTTTGATCTTCAAAGCTGTTGAGCTTAACAACAAGTCCGTCAATATCGTATGGAAGTCCCGCTCTTTCGCTTATAATTTCTTTCACAAGATCTTCAATTTGTTCAATCTTTTCGATTTTTATAAAATCAGGCGTTTTGAAACCCACAGCCCTTAAAAATTTATGAAGCCGTTCCTGAGTTTCCACTGTTCCTTCTGCGATACCCGTTATTCCGTATGCAAAAAATTTGAGTTTCCTTTGAGCAGTGATCTTCGGATCAAGCTGTCTTAATGAGCCGGCCGCCGCATTTCTCGGGTTGGCAAACGGCTTTTCGTCACTTTCAAGTTTTAATTTGTTAAGCTCTTCAAAACTTGACAGCGGCATATATATCTCGCCTCTCACCTCGATATTCCGCACATCGCTAAGCTCCTGAATTTCAAGAGGAATATCTTTGACAGTTGCAACATTCTGCGTCACATCCTCTCCTATCATTCCATCCCCGCGGGTTGCCGCCTGAATAAATTTCCCGAAATTGTAAAGAATGTTGACCGCAAGCCCGTCAATTTTCTGCTCAACGACAAAACCGTTCCCGGGTTCGAAATCAAGCCGATTGAAAAACTGCTCGACCTCCATAACATCGAATGCATCATCAAGCGACATCATTTTTTCAGAGTGTGCAACCTTTTTAAAACCCTCTCTGATCTCTGCCCCAACCCTCATTGATGGAGAGTGTTTCACCTTTATTTCCGGATACTTATCCTCAAGTTCAATAAGCTCGCGATAAAGCCGGTCATACTCTGAATCGCTCATAAAAGGAGAATCATCACGGTAATATGCCGCAGATGCCCTGTTAAGAAGATTTACAAGCTCAAGATACCTTTCCTTCATGCTCACATCCTGAATTATCAAAAACATCTAAATATATTTGAGATTCGTCAAATTGGCAAATAAAATGGGGCAATCTGCTTTTTTGACTTTTTTCTTTATATCCTTACTTTGGGTTCAAGTGCTTTTTTATTTCTTTGAGGAGGGTATCATGAAAAAAGTTATCATTTTCACGGCTCTGTTTTTTGTTCTGTTTTCAATTAATGCGGCAACATTAACCGTTTGTGAAACGGGTTGCGACTACACTTCAGTCAAAACTGCGGTCGGCGCCGCCGCTGCGGATGATACGATCCAGATTTCAGCAGGAATTTATCTTGACTGGAATATTACAATTTCAAAAAATCTTACTCTGATCGGTGCAGGAAGACACGATACGATAGTTCAGGCGGCGACAAAAGAAGCAGGCGGAAGCTATCGAGTTTTCAAAGTAACTGCCGGAAATGTAACATTTAAAAATATGACGATCAGATATGGTTACTCAGACAACGACGGTTATAACGGCGGAGGAATCAGCTTTGAAGGAACATCGCTAACCATTGAAAACTGCTACATAAATGCAAACAAAAGTTATTACAGCGGTGCCGGAATTTATATAGGCGGCGGAAATGCCCTTGTAAAAAATTCCCTAATTCTCGGGAACAAGGCAAACAGTTATTCAGGGGGAGGAATATATGTTTATAACGCCAGTCTTAATATTCTTGAATCAACTATCAGCGGCAACAGTGCCGGGAGCGGTGGCGGAATTTACACAGGCCTTGCTGAAGTAACGATTGAAAAATCTTCAATTTCAGGCAACACGGCTTCTTCCAGTGGTGGAGGAATCTATAACCAGAATGGTTCATCAATTCACTTTAAGAACTCGACAGTAAGCAACAATTTCGCCTATTCTTACGATGGCGGCGGAATTTATAATGCAGGCAGCTGTTATATTAAAATTGATAACGGAACTATTGCCGGAAACTTTGCAATGGATCAGGGCGGAGGAATATACAACACCTCTTCTGCAAGAGTCGAAATGCGCAATACCATCATTGCTGACAACATGGCAAATAATACCCCGAATGACTGCTTCGGCGTGCTTGATTCATATGGCTACAATCTGATAGAGAACCTTTCATTCTGTGCTATCGGAACGGACAATTCTCACAATGTTCTTGGAAGAGACCCTAAACTTCAACCACTTTCAACAAATGGCGGAGCGACGGCAACTCACGCAATACTTTATGACTCTCCTGCCATGGATGCCGGAGCATGTACAGATATGAATGGTGATGTGATCGTGACTGACCAGAGAAATATAGGCAGACCGCACGGAACGACCTGCGACATAGGTGCATACGAATATTCAGGCGAGATTCCTGTCACAAAATATGCGTGCTGGGATAACAATGAAGATGACATCTGCCAACCCGAAACTGAAGACTTCAACGGCGACGGTGACTGTACACCCCAGGACTGCAAAGGTGAAGACGGACTTCCCTGCTGGGATCTCAACGGTGACAGAGCATGTGACATAGATACTGAAGATCTCAATGGTGACAGCGCATGCACTATCACTGACTGTCGCGGCACACCGGGACCAAACGGTTTTGCATGCTGGGACATCATTGCAAATCATACCTGTGACGCTGAGACAGAAGACACAAATACTGACGGAGACTGCAATATTCTTGACTGTCAGGGAACTGCAGGCAGTGACGGAGCTGACGGTTACAACTGCTGGGACCTTGATATGGACTACACTTGCGATCCTGTTGAGAATAAAAACGGTGACGGAGATTGCACTGTTGCCGACTGTCAGGGAGTTCAGGGAGAAACAGGGGCAATGGGAGTAAGCTGTTGG
>ERZ795031.4528-NODE-4528-length-11627-cov-5.879623_pt1 | contig 11627 bp, 8 predicted proteins | sample MGYA00375123_ERZ795031 | MGnify/ENA primary metagenome ERZ795031 (study PRJEB30166, sample SAMN05720159) | activated sludge metagenome | isolation source: anaerobic digester from wastewater treatment plant | place: USA | collected 2015-04-21 ... | reverse complement strand
CCGTGCACCCACAGGGGGGAAATGTCGCGCATCCAGCCCCGGTCGAGGGGAAAGACCGTGATCTGGACGTTGGACAGGTTGGCCTCCGCGCGGCGCAGGCAACGGCGCGCCGTTTCAGCGTGCCGCTCGGTGGCCGCTGCCAGGAACACCTCCTCGTCCTCGGCGATGTGGCGGATGATTTCGCAGACCGCCCAGGGGACCGGCGCGTATTTGCCGGGCCAGTCGGCGGTGTTGACGGGCCAGGCGATGTGCACCGCCCGCTGGGGCTCCCATTCGGCTGGAAGGCGGGGGGGGAAGGGCAGGGCGGGTTTCAGCGCGACGGGGGTCATTCCGCTGTTCCGTCCAGCCAGCGGCGGGTGAGTCCGCCATAGGCATCCACCCGGCGGTCGCGGAAGAAGGGCCAGTTGCGCCTGACCTCCTCCAGATGGGCCGGGTCCACTTCGGTGACCAGCGATTCCTCGCGGTCAGACGCCGCCTGAGCCAGCAGTTCGCCCTGCGGCCCCGCGATGAAGCTGCCTCCCCAGAACTCAATGCCTGCAAGGTCGTCATAGGGGCGTTCCAGACCGACACGGTTGGGCGCGGCGACATAGAGGCCGTTGGCCACGGCGTGGCCCCGCTGGACGGTTGTCCATGCGTCGCGCTGGAGCGCGCCGTATTGCTCCTTTTCAGCGGGGTGCCAGCCGATCGCCGTGGGATAGAACAGGCTGGTGGCCCCCGACAGCGCGGCCAGACGCGCCCCCTCGGGGTACCATTGGTCCCAGCAGATCAGGACGGCCACCCGGCCGAAGGCCGTGTCGAAGGTTCGGAATCCGAGATCCCCCGGCGCGAAGTAGTATTTCTCAAAGTACGCCGGGTCGTCGGGAATGTGCATCTTCCGGTAGAGGCCCAGAAGTGCGCCATCCGTGTCGATGACGGCCGCCGTGTTGTGGTACAAGCCCGGTCCGCGGCGCTCGAAGAAGGGAACAATGACCGCCACTCCCAGTTCCGCCGCAAGGCTTCGGAAATCGGTGACGGAAGGGCCGTCCGCCGGTTCGGCAAGATCGAACAGCGAGATGTCCTCCCTCTGGCAAAGATAGGGCCACCGGTACAGCTCCGGAAGACAGATGACTTGCGCATCAGCGGCGGCGGCCCGGCGGACGAGATTCATCGCCCGGGCATGGTTGTCTTCCCCGCTCGGTCCCATGCTCATCTGTACGGCGCAGACGCGGTATCCATTCTTTTTTGTCAAGACTGCAAACCTCCGGACAGTTAGTGGCTGGTTTCGGGGCGGTATTTTACCGAAACGTCGCGCGGTATTTCGCGGTGCGTTGGAAAATAGAAGAGGCCTGATACGTTTTCGCACCAGGCCTCCGCGGAAGGAGAAACGCCACATGTGGCTCTGACCACTCAGATTATACCACAGGACTGGCGGGGAGGCAATAGGGAATGCACCCGGAGGCCTGAATCGAAAGCGACGCAAAACGACGCATGACACCAATAACGGACGATTATCGCATCTCGATAACCGAAGCGCCCGCTTCGGCTGCGGCCAAACCAACGTCCTCCCGGCAGGTGAACACGAGGATTTGGTTGTCCGTGCCAATCTCTGTGAGCACGCGCATGGCCGACTTGAGACGCTGGTCATCGTAATTGGCGAAGGGATCGTCCATGAGCATGGGAAGGGTCTCGCCGGAGGCGCTGAGCAGGCGAACCAGCGCCAGACGCAGGGAGAGATACACCTGGTCGAGGGCCCCCTTGCTCAGGCTCTCCGTGGTGACGGCCGGGAGTCCGGCATGCTTGGGGCCGAGGGTGATGGTGAACCCGTCCCCAATGGACACGTCCCCGTGGGCGCCGAGCGTGATGTCGCGCAGGAACCGGGAAGCGTCGCGGGCGATGACGGGGGCGATGCGGGCGTGGCGCTGGTTGGCGGCCTCCTCGATCAGGGTGGCGGCGCGCAGGGCGGCGTCCCGGAGGGCGGCGGCGCGGTCGCGCGCCCGCTCGCGGTCGGCGATTTCCTCGCGGACATCGGCGGTGGGGCGGAGTTCGGCGGTGCATTCCAGCGCGGCCACCTGCAGATGGTTGACTTCCAGCTGGAGTCTCTTGATCTCGTCCCGCACCTGCACGAGTTCCCGCTCGGCCTCCTCCTCGGGAAGCCCGCCTTCCTCCGTGCCGAGTTCGGCGGCAATGCGGCGCAGTTCCGCCAGCGGCGTGCCGTCCAGCAGCAGATTGATCTGTTCGGAAAGGCCCGCATGGGTCTGCTGAAGGGAGCGGTATTCCCGGGCCTTTTCCGCCCGCGCCTGCCAGTCCCCGGTGGAGTCAACCCCCGCCCCGTCCAGCAGCCTGCGCAGGTCTGCGGCGCACTGGGCAAGTTCCCGGCGGTCGCTCTCCAGCTGATCCAGGGTTTCCTCGACCTGGCGGCGGAGCATTTCCATGCGTCCGCGGGCATTCTGACGGACGGCGCAGTGCTCGGAGTATGCGCGCAGGGCGGCCAGGGGGTCCTCAATGTCCGCCTGGTCCGCGCACCCGGACTCGCGCATGATGCCCCGGATCTGGTCCTCCACCTGCGCGAGGGCCCTGCGGGTGTTTTCCAGGGCGTCTCCGTACTCGCGCTGGTTCTCAATGGCGGTCTGGAGCTGGTTGCGCAGGTCGGACATGCGCCGCTTCATGTCGCGGTATTCCTGGTAGCGCCCCATCACGCGGTTCACGGCGGCGGAAACGGCGTTCATGTCCTCCAGCGGCTCGCCCGCCGTCTGGAAAGCCTCCTGAATCCGGGCGAAGAGCTTGGGCACGCGCTCCTCGCTTTCGCGGGCGCGGATTTCCTGCTGCTCGAGCTCGCTGACAAAGGTGTCGAGACGCGCCAGTGCCTCGCGGAACCCGTCGAAACGGGCCTCCAACTCGCGCAGCGACTGGCAGTTTGCCCGTTTGCGCAGCACTTCAATCGGGGGGACGGCGTCGGCCTCCGCCGCCTTGAGCCGCTCCAGTTCGGCCTTGGCCGTGTCATGCTCCTGCCGGAGGCGGCGGGCCAGTCCCCGGGCTGCGGTGAATTGGGCGAGGAAGTACCCCAAAGCCAGCAGGATGACGGCGCCGGCGTAGAGCACCGGCGGCTTTCCCGAGGCGATGAACACCCCCGCAAGCACGAGGAGAAACACGCCGCACACGGCGGCGAGCCAGAACATGCCGGGGATGCGCTCGCGGGCCTCCTCCAGCGCCGCGGCAAGGCTTTGCTGGAGCGCCTCGGTCTCTGTTTTCCTCCTGGCCGTGTCCCGCTGGGCGTCCTCGAACTCGCGCAGGCGCTCGGAGAAGGAGTCGCTGTGCTTGAAGAGCTCCGCGTCGGGGGCGATGCGCTGGCGCTCGCGGCGCACGATCTCGCGGAGTCGGTCGCGGTCGGCGCATTCCTTGTCCCGCGTCTTGAGGGCGAGGGTGAACGCGTTCGCGAGCTGGCTGATCCATTCGACAGGGTCCGCGGCGACGCGCGAGAAGTCGGGCACCTCCGCGAGGCGGCGCTGGGTCACGGCGATCTGGTCGTTGAGCTGGCGCACGCGGGCGTCGGCCTCCGTGAAGCGCTCCTCGTAGCGCTCCTCCCGAGCGCGGAGTTCGTGGAGCCTGCGCTCCGTCTCCTCCGGGATGGGGGCGGGCGGCGGCGCGTCGCCCGGCGTGGACTGCTCCAACCCCTCCAGTTCCGGCGTCAGGCGGCGCAGTTCGGCCTCGCGGCGCTCGGTTTGCAGGCGGATGGTCTCCGCCAGCATGTTCAGATGCTGCGCCTCCGAAAGGCCCGTGGTGGAGAAGTCGCGGAAGGGCAGCAGGGGGAACATCTGCTGGGTGACGGCGTCCATCTGCTCCTGGATGCGCTCGATCTCGTCCAGGCGCGCCACGCGCCGGCGGGCGGAGGCGCGTTCGGAGGCGCGCTCCAGCCGCGCGCGCTCCGTCTCGCATTCCGCGAGCCGGGCAAGCGCCTCGGCGCGCCGCCGGTTGAGCCGGGCCTGTTCGCGGACGGCCGCGCGGGCCGCCGCCAGCTCCTCGCGGAGCGGCGGCAGGGCCTCCCCGGCGGGGGCGATGACGTCCCGCTGCAGTTCGTCGAGCAGCTCCTGCAGGGCGTGCAGGGCGCTTCCCGCGGACCGGATTCCGGCCCCGGAGTCGTTGATGGCCAGCAGGCGCTCGCGGATGCGGTCGAGGGCCTGCTCGTCGCCGAGGCCGTCGAGGTTGAGGTGGCCGATGGTCGCCGTGTTGATGAAGACGCCCTTGGACAGCCCCAGATGGGCCTCGGCAAACCCGATTTCGTGGTTGGGGTGCGCGGGGAACATGCCCGTGATGTCGCGCCCCGTCTGGCAGTCGCGCAGCAGGACATGCTGCCGGTCGCGGACGAAACTGCGCGTGATCTCGTAGACGCCGCCCCGGTCGAGGGCGTACACCAGGCGTCCGCCGTAGGCTTCCGGGTTTTCCCAGGGGCGCCGCAGGAGGTTCCCCTCGTCATAGGCGGGGGAGCGCAGGTCCCTGCGCTGACCGTAGAACATGTCGGTGATGAAGGCGCGCAGGGTGGACTTCCCGCGCTCGTTTGGTCCGATGAGCACCTGAAGCCCGGGGGAAAGGGCGAGGTCCAGATTGCTCAGCCGGCCAAACCCGTCCACATGCAGTTCCCGGATGTTCATTCCAGGCCCCCCGTGGGCGTGTCATGGCGCAGCGGGCGGCCCAGAAAGGCGGACACCCCGAGGTCGCGCGCGCGCTCCAGCCGCAGACGGTCGCCCGGAGTGGGGGCGTCCTCGATTTCCGCCGCCATGCGCCGCACGAAGTCACCGAGGGCCGTGTCCTCGCCGGACCAGGCCGCATGGTCGTCGTCGAGGGTGCTGCGGTCCTCCACCACCAGCGCCTCCAACCCCTCCCGAAGCCGTGCAAGAACACCGGGAAGCTCGTTCCAGAGTTCGCTTGAAACACGGCCCCGCAGCGCAAGGCGCAGGAGCAGCGCCATGTCCGGACCCGGCAGGCGCGACTTGACCGTCGCCGCCAGGGCCTCGCCGTCCGGGAGTCCCGTGCAGTCCAGTTCCAAGGAGACATGCAGGCGGTTGGACGCCTGCCGCCGGGTGACGGATACGGCTTTGCCGCCCCGGCCGTCGGCCTCAATGGTGATCTCAAGGAAGTGCCCCGGTCCGGGCTCCTCGAACCCCACCGGCTCCGGCGGACCGGCGTACCACGCGGCAAACCCGGGGCTTTCCTGCAGGCACAGGCAGCGGTGGATGTGGCCGAGGGCGATATAGTCCAGCCCCGGCTGGAGCATGTCGGAAAGGGTGAAGGGGGCCACGGGGTCGTAGCCCTCCGGCAGGTGCGCCGTTTCCCCGGCGTGAACGAGGGCGATGTGGGTTTTCTCATCACGGGGGACGTGCAGGCCCGTCACGGTCCCCGGGGGAATGGGCGCGCCCGTGTTGCCGAGTCCGTGGACCACGAGGGGAACCTCGGGGGACTGCCATGTCCGCCATTCAGACTCGCGGAAGATGTGGACGTTCTCCGGCCACTCCTCCGCCACATAGGGCGAGCCCGGGGTGCAGGCGTCCTTGTTGCCCGGGGCGATCAGCACCGGCACGGGCGCGATCCGGGCGAACTGCTCCCGCACGAAGGAGAGCGTTTCCCGGGACAGGTTCTCCGTCTCCATCAGGTCCCCCGCAATCAGCACGGCGTCCGCCTGGCGGTCCCAGGCATGGCGCAGGACGCCCGCGAGCGCCTCGCGCTGGCGCTTTCTGCGCCGCGCCCCGACAGACTGCGGGAACCCCTGGCTGTCAAAACAGTGGTCGAGATGGATGTCCGCTGTGTGCACCACCAACATGTATGCGCGTTTCGTCCTTCCTGATGCGGCGTGGGTACCGCTTATAGTGTGACAAATCAGGGGGCGGATTCCAACTTTGCCGGAACGGCCCCCGTGCGGTGTGTTTCCGGCTAGTCCGCATTCTGGAGGGGGCTGCCGGGAACGGCCGGGAGCGCGGAGCAGGGAATACCGGGCGGCCACGGGGGAGGTGTGCCCGCCGCCTCGTGCGCAAACCCGGAATAGCGGTCGCTGCGCAGGACGCGTTGGCGTTCAAAGCGGAGCAGGGGATCCCTGTGAAGGGGGTTTTCCGCCGCGCGCACGTAGTGGGGAACGGATAGCCTGTCCCGAATCCGGACCCACCACGGCGGGCACAGGCGGTAGTGCGCCTCCAGTCCTGGGATTTTCATGGAGTCGGCAAGCCGGCGAAGGGCCCGCCCCTCATAGTAGAGGCGCTGCCGTTCCGCGGACAGGGGGCATTCGCACCAGATCAGTGCCTGCGCCCTGGGTTCGAACACGGTGCCGACTTCGAGGCGGGCGGAACGCAGGCCGAGCTGCATGGCCGCGGTGCACGGGAGATGGGTTTCGTCGAGGCCGCCCAACTCGGAGTACAGCGCCTTGGGCATGCTCAGGTTCTGCATGCGCCAGACCATGGGGGGCATTTTTCCGTCCACGGGCTGGGGGCGCTCCTCCGGAAGCAGCCACGGGGTGAGCGCGCCCGGGAGGAGCTCCGGATGGTTTGTCATGCCCCCGAACACGCACGTGGGAATGGAGGCTTCGACATGTACGGACAGGTGGCGCTCCACCAGCCGGGGGCAGGGCAGAAGCAGGGTGTCCAGAAAAAGGAGCACGCGCGCCCTGGCCGTCTTTGCCGCCAGATTGAACGCCGCCGCCGCACCCTCGGCGGCGCACTCGGCGCAGGTGATGCGCACGGGGGAACCGCGGGCGAAGCGCTCCGCCTCGCCCAGGGTGCCGTCGCCGCCCGCGCGGCCCGCCACCACCACCTCAAAGCGGCCCGGGGTAAGCGTCTGCCTTTCGAGGGCCGCCAGCAGCACGGGCAGGATGCCCGCGCGGTTCTCCGCGGCAAGCAGTATGCTGATGTCAGGCTGCACGGCGGTCTCCAGGCTTTGCGGGTGCGCGAATCAGTCCAGGACGCGGACCCGGCGGGGCTCCGCGTCCGACACGAACACGGGGGCGCCCGCCTTCAGCGTGAGTCCGAGGGTCTTGCCTTCGGCGGTGAAGGGGGCAGGCTCTCCCATGAGATTGCGCACCGCCGCAGGGCGCCGTTTCAGGACGCAGCGCACCCGCGCGTCCCGGTCGGCGGACCATATCGCGGTGTTCCCGCCCATGCAGAGGGCGAACACGGTGTCGTTCCCCGTGTCCACCAGGCGCGGCTTTCCGGAGTGCAGGGTCCGGCAGACGGAGGCGAGGGCGCGGTAGGCGGGTTTCGGCGTCATGTCCGCGCGGATGACGCCGAAGTTCTCCTCGAAGTAGAAGGGATTGGTGCCGTCGTCGCGGAAATCGTACCACCCCATGCTGTCCATCACGCCGGACGCGACGGCGGCCAGATAGCACCGCGCCAGAAGCCCGGCCTGTTCCCGTTCGTCCTTTCCGCCGTTGAGATAGGTGGACCATCCCATCTCGGTGATCCACACCCTGCGGCCGCGTGCCGCCTCGGAGGCCCGCTGGAGCTCCCGCATGAACGTCCGCTCGTCCAGCCGGTCTCGGTAGGGGTGCACGGTGAGGATGTCATAGCCGGGGGAGAACTTCTCCATCCTGCGGATGAAGGCCGTGTCGATGCCGGCGGTGGACATGCCCAGCACCAGGGCCTCCGGGTCCTCCTCCTTGATGACCTTTCCGCACTTGTCCAGCAGGGTCGCGTACAGGTCCTTGGGCCCGGTCCAGACGCAGATGTTCGGCTCGTTGTACACCTCCCAGTGTCTCACGCGGTCCTTGAAATGGCGGACCACGGCGCGCGCCCACACGCAGAAATCATCCACCCCCTTCTCGGTGTAGGGCTCTGTGAACCGCCCCCAGTAGGACAGGAGCCCGTAGACGCTGATGCCGTTGCGGCGCGCCGCGTCCACCACCTGGTCGTAGTAGGAGAAGTCATACACGCCGGGGGCTGTCTCGATACCGGCCCAACTGAACTCCTCGCGGGTCCATTTCACGCCCGCGTCCCGGGCCATGACCGCGGCCCGCTCCATGGCCGCGAGCCCCTCCGGGTGCCCGCCATAGCGGTACAGGAAGACGCCCATGCCCCAGGGGGACTCCGGCACAAGTTCTGCGCCGCCCGCGTCGGTCAGGGGGCGCGTGTACCCCGCGCGGGCCGAGGCGGGCGAAAGGCCTTCGGCCTCAAACCGGAAGGAGACATCCGCAAAGTTGCGGTCCTCCGGCACGGTCACGGAAAAGGAGGTGTCGAGGGGCGTTCCATCGCCGGGCAGTGTCCAGGGCCGGGACTCCTCCTTGAGCACGGTCCTTTCCCAGTCCTGGAAGGACAGGACGAGGGTTCCGGCCGCCTCGCGGCCCGAGAGATTCCAGCCCCTGCACGAGGCCGTCATGGCGCCGGGGGCGGCGGGATCGGGGGTCAGCGTCGCGTACAGCGTCACCAGATTGTCTGTGGGGATCACCGTGTCGCAGTGGAGGGACTCCAGGGCCACCCTGGGCGCTGCGGGGGACTCCGCCCCCTTCTCAAGGGAGATGCGCAGGATGCGGAGCGGGTAGGAGAGCTGGTCCTCCTCGGCGCCCGAGTGGGTCCAGCCTTCCGGGGGCATGGTGATCTCCAGGGTCTGCGCGCCGCCATCGAGCACCCCCACCACCCGCTCAAAGGACTGAAAATGGGAGCCGATGAGCATCTTCACGCGGAGACCCGGCGCGGCGGACGCGACCTTCAGCAGCAGGCGCGTGGGCCGTCCAAAGAGGGAGAGCGAGTGGCCCAGGGCGGGTTCGGAGACCGCGGCGAAATCCGGCGACCACACGCCGCCGGACAAGGTTCCCCCGTGGGGGGTGAATCCGGAGGAGTCGTCAAAAACGGTCACCAGATAACTTCCGGAATGGGATGCGTCCGTTTCCGGGGCGTCGGCCCGCGCGGCCGGACAGGCCACGAACAAAAACAGGAACAGAACGGTTGTCAAGCGGAGTTGCCAGCCCATGGCACGGACCTTTCAGTGCTTTCGTGGTCCGGTTGCCCGCAGGCCCGCCCCCTGTGCCGCCGGACCGCGGTTGTTGGCGGTCAGTCCTTTTCGAGAATGATCAGGAAGTCGTTGTAGCTGCCACCGTTGTTCGCGGTGATGGAGACAACGCGCCACCCCTGGCGGAGCAGGTCCTCCAGCTCGTTCTTTCCCGAACCGTTCGACTGGATGATAAGCGCTTTCTGCATGGCAAGCCTCCTCATGTATGCCCGTGGCCGCCGCCCTCTGGGGAGGCGGGAGACCCGTAGAAAAGATTAATGTACTTTACCGTGTCCCGGCAATTCAATTGCCCCGGCGCGCTGGGCTCGCCGAGGAAGGTGTAGGTGAGCAGGGACCCCAGCGAGGGGAAGAATATCCGGGAGGGCATTCCGGCGGATCCCATGCCCATGACGGCGACGGGGCGCGGGGCGCGGGAGAGGGTGAACTGCGCCAGCCTTCGGAAATCCTCCGCCGTGTTGCAGGTGGCGGCGATCTTCAGGATGTCCACGCCCGCCCGGTCGGCGGCGGCGGCCACGGCTTCCAGTGCGGGGGTGCCGGGCGTGTCCGAGAAATCATGAAAGGACCCGATCACCGTCTTCCCCGAGGCGCGCGCGGCGGCCACCACCCGGGCGAGAATGTCCGCAGAGGAGAGCTCGACATCCACCGCCTCCGCATGCGGGAGTCCCGCAAGTATGCACGCCAGGCGCTCTTCGCCGCCGGCGTTCCATCCGCCGCCCTCGGCGGCGGACCGGACGGTCAGCAGGCGGGGGATGCCTTCGAACCGCGCGCATTCTTCGGCGACGGTTTCAGGCGAGGGGGAGGGGAAGAGGTCGGCGCGCAGCTCTATGTTGTCCGCCCCGGCCGCGAGGGCCTGCTCCACCTCGGCGCGCACCGCGCCCGCGCGCAGCGCCACCACCACGCGCGGCCTGGGGCCCAGCACGCAGGTTCCAATGCGGAGGGTATGGTCATCCTGGGTCGGCAAGCGGCTTCTCCTTCGGGGAGATCATACACCAGAAGGGGCGCGCGGGTCAGTCTTTGGGCACGGCCGGGCTTCCGGTCTCAACGGCGCGCACATGTTCGGACTTGCGGTCCCACCTTTCCGCCCACTCCAGCTCGTGGCGGCCGCGGCTGCGCCAGCGGCGGTGGAACCAGAGCCACTGGCCGGGCCGCCGCAGGATCATCTCCTCCAGGGCGTTCTGGCAGCGCTGGGTGTTCTCCTGGAGTTCCCGGAGCGGGTCTTCATCCCGCGCCATCTCCACTGGGGGAAAGAACTCCAGCACATACCGGCCGCCGAGCTCCCGGGTCATCGATACGGGATACACCGGGCATTTCGCCCGCCGTGCCAGCATGGCTGGCCCGATGGTGGACCAGGTTTCCCTCCCGAAAAAAACGCTCGGGATGCCGTTCTCGCGGGGGTTCTGGTCTGCGAGGATGCCCGCGTAGCGGCCCTCCTTCACCGCGGTGACCAGCGCGGGCAGGGCGGAGTGCTTGTCCACCGTTTCAACGCCCGGAACCCGGCGGATGGCGTCCACCGCCTGGTCCATCACCGGGTCGTCAAATCCGCGGACCACGATGAGGGTCTTCAGGCCCACCGCGGCGCCGGCGGGGGCCAGCCATTCCCAGTTGCCGATGTGGGCCGAGAGGAATATCCCCCCGCGCGAGCGGTCGATGTTTTCGAGCCCCCGCACCTCAAACAGGCTCCCCTCTCCCTTGGCCGTCACCAGGGGGATGCGGCTGAACTCCGCCGCGACCAGGCCAAGATTTTCGGCGGCCTCCCGGAGAAGGGCCTCCTTTTCTCCGCGGTCCAGCGTGTCACCAAAGACAACGTCGAGGTTTTCCATGCCGATGCGGCGCATCCGGGGGATCAGGGCGAGGGCGGCGCGCGACAGGGCGCCGCCGAGCGCCCGCGCGACGGGCAGGGGCAGGATGCGGGTGAGGCCGCACAGCGTGCGGGCGAGGAGCGACTGGACGCGCCGCAGGGGGGAGACTCGTTTCCTCGCGCCCACCCTAAGCCTCCAGCGTGACCACTTGGCCGACTTCCGGCATGAACGTGCGGCGGCCGGACCCGGTGTTCTCCTCCATCCACCGGACCGCATCCGGGTCCCCGTGGATGTAGACCACGTTTTCCGGCTGGATGCGCTCCACAATGTCCGCCAGTTCGGATCGGGTCGCATGGGCGCTGAACCGGAACTGCCGCACGTTCTCCAGCACTTTCTCGACGGGGGGGCGGTTCAGCTCCAACTGGACGGGTGTTCCCGCGGGCGCGTGCAGCAGTTTGTAGCCCGGCGTGTCCTGGTCGAGGTACCCGGCGAAGAAGATGCCGTGGTGCTCGTGGCGGATCATCTCCTGGGCCAGCAGGGCCGAGGGGGTGTTCTCCATCATCATGCCGGAGGTGGCCACAATCACGCAGGGCTCGCGCAGCACGCGCCGCACCTCGCCGGGCTCCCAGAGGTTGCCGAGCCGCTCGAATCGGCGCAGCGGGCGCAGTTCGGCGTGGGGCATGAGCTGATCGGAGAAGGCCTGGTACACCTCGTAGATGGCCCGGCCCAGCCCGGCGGTGTAGATGGGCGTGAAGGGGATTCGCTTGCGCTCCTGGAGCTCGGCCACGATGTTGGCGATTTCCTGCGTGCGGCCCAGGGCGAAACTGGGGATCAACACGCACCCGCCGCCCTGGAGGGTGGCGTTGAGCG
>ERZ795031.4521-NODE-4521-length-11646-cov-8.079803_pt1 | contig 11646 bp, 7 predicted proteins | sample MGYA00375123_ERZ795031 | MGnify/ENA primary metagenome ERZ795031 (study PRJEB30166, sample SAMN05720159) | activated sludge metagenome | isolation source: anaerobic digester from wastewater treatment plant | place: USA | collected 2015-04-21 ... | reverse complement strand
AAGCTATCGCCGGCTGTCTGGCAACATTCGATATTGCTACAAGTATATTTAACCGTGACTGGATTGCCCATAGCTGGCAATTAGCTATGGATACACAGCCATTCGTCCCACCGGTTGTCTGGACTGACGCTAAAGGCAGATTGACGGATTTAGGCTGGGTGCTTCAGGAAGGTTCTGATGGCGTACGGGTGGCAGATGGTGTACCAAATGTTGAAGACGGGACGCCTTTCAGTATAAACCTTTTGACTGGGCAAAGCGCGCAAAGTCAGTCCATGGCGAACCTCATCGTGCAAAACCTGGCAGATTGTGGCATCGCGGTAACGCATACCAGCTTGCCTGCCGAAGAGCTTTACGCGCCCGGACCTGACGGAGTGCTGTTTGGACGCCAGTTTGACATGGCGCTTGTTAATTGGGGCAAGTTGCCTTTTCCGCTATGCGAACTTTACACCAGTGGGCAAATACCAGGTCCAAGCACGCATTGGATTGGCACCAACATTGCCGGGTTAAATGATAATGCCTTTAACTATGGCTGCATGAACGGGAATTCAGATGAAATGATGATTCAGTACGTCCCAGCGGTGCCTTTGATGCCACAAATACGTGTATGGTTGGCTTCGCCTGACCTTGACTTAACGGAACTTATTCGTTTTGACCTTTTATCAGAGCTGAAACCAGTGGTCCCATAAGGAAAGTCAATCATATCGATTAAACTTAATGCCAAAGCTTGCCAGGAAAAGAAATTGAGAGAATATGTCCAGGAAAAAATACATCAACGCTTACGAAACAGTTTATGAATACGATGAAGATGGCCGCGAGACACGTCGTGTGAACTATCGTGGAGATATTTACGAAATCGTAACAGACGAAGTCAATATTAAAAAGTACAAAGTGACGCAAATCATTATTGTCGTGCTTGTTTTCCTCATTCAACTGGCATTGGGTTTCATCAACAACGCTGGCGGACGCATACTATATGTAAGCCTGCCTTATCTTATCGCTTTTCTGCCGATGGCCTATTGGTTTATCGCTGCTACGCGCTTGCCATCAGAAAAGAAAGAATTAAGGCTGGAGATTGTTGACCTTGGATTTAAACGCAGCAAGGTAATGAGTCTGTTGATAGCTATCTTTTCGGGCATAGCGATTCTGGGCGCGATCGTGTTTATGATATTTTTTAGCGAAGGAAACATTCTCAAAGACCTTCTCTTCCTTTTGGGGCAGGTTATTGTTTTTACACTGGCACTTTTTGCGCACTTGCAAAGCCGAAAAATTATTATTCGCAAAATCGAGACTGATGAGTAGATTCTGAAAAATCATCTTTTATTAAAATCCATAAAAATTGTCATTGATAATATATAAACGACTTCACTGCTCGTCAAAACGTACCTGAAAAAGAATTATTCCCGGATAAAACTCAAATAATAAGCATTAAAAGCCGTTTATTATTTAAGGCAGTTGGTTGGTTGACAGATTTTAGACTTGCCGATTATAATAAATCAAACCCAAAAGGAGAAAAGGAGAAATATGAGTAAATTTGCACGAATCTTATCACTTCTGCTCGTCACAGTTTTACTTGGTGGCATGCTTATTGCTTGCGAACAAAAACCTGTGACACCAGAACCCCCCGTCGATGAAGTTCCTGTTGAGGAACCCGTCGAGGAACCCGTCGAAGAACCCGTAGAGGAAGAACCTGTAGAGGAAGAGCCCGTCGAGGAACCCGTCGAAGAAGAACCCGAGCCCGAGCCCACTACCCGTGTTGGTGGTTGGTTAGACGAAATCGTGGTTTCTATTATCGATGCTCCATCGGTTATTGTGCAGATGGAAGCTGACGCCGTGGATGTTTACGTCAACGGTTTCGGTACCAATGACCTTGATCAGCTGAATGACTCTGGCTTACCCTATACCACTTCAAACGGTACCTATTACACCCTTCAATTCAACCCTGCTGAATTTAACGAAGGTCTCAACGTCTTCCGCAATCGCAAGATTCGCGAAGCATTCAACTATTTGATTGACCGCAACTACATCAACCAAGAGTTCTACGCTGGTGGTGCCCTGCCCAAATGGTTTGCTATTATGACCAACTTTGGAGATTATGCTCTCCTGGCTGATACCGCTCGCCGCCTTGAAACCAAATACGCATACAACTTTGAGAAAGCCAAAGAAATCATTGATGCGGAAATGGAAGCCGCTGGCTATCCTTTGACTGATGGCAAATATATGAACGCTGATGGCGAACAATATGAAGTCATCTTCCTGGTCCGCAACGATGGTGATGGAACCCGCAAAGCCTGGGGTACTTACCTTACCGGCCAAATGGAAAAACTCGGTTTCGCCGTTAACTTCAAAGAAGGTACCGGTGGCGACCTTGGTCCCATCTGGATTGCTGGCGATCCCAAAGCTGGCGAATGGCACATGTACACTGGTGGTTGGGGTGCTTCGGTTCTGAACCGTGACCAATCCAACATCTTCCAGGAAATGTACCTGCCCACCTCCGCACAAGGCTTGCCTGTCTTCATGGAAAATGATTCCGATCCCGAATTCCAGGAATTAGGCGACAAACTCTACAACCGCGAATTCACCACTATGGAACAACGTGCCGAAATGATGGCCCGCGCTCTTGAGCTCTCACTTGAAGACTCCCTGCAGGTCATGATTGTTGACAGCAAACGCTTCGTTCCTCACCAGGAAGGTCTCGTTGTTACAACCGACTTGGCTGCTGGTGTTGAAAGCGCTCAAATCACCCCCTTCACCCTCCGCTGGGAAGGTCAAGAAGGTGGAACAGTGCGCTGGGCAACCCAACCCTTCTTGTTCAATGGTCCATGGAACCCTGTCCGCGGTTCAAACACCACTTCTGACCAGGGTGCCGTGCGCATGACCGTTGGCTATGCCACAACCTATGATCCTTACACTGGTCTTTTGAACGCCTTCTGGGTTGACAAAGCCGAAGTCACTGTTCAAACTGGCTTGCCTGTCCAGAAAACTTTGGATTGGCTCACCCTTGATTTCGCAGATGAAATCGTTGTACCTGGCGATGCCTGGGCTGACTGGGATGCCGAAACTCAAACCTTCATCACTGTTGATGAAAAGAGTGGTGGCGAACCTGTTACCGCAACAGCGAAAGCCGTTGTTTACTTCCGCGAAGATCTCTTTGACGTCGTCAAATGGCACGATGGCAGCAACCTGGAAATGGCCGACATCATGATGTCATACATCATGGGCTTCGACCGAGCCAAAGAAGAATCTGCTATCTATGACAAACAACCAGTTGGCGCCTTCAATGTCTTTATGCAAACCTTCAAAGGCTTCAAGATTGTTTCCACTGATCCCTTGATCATGGAAGGTTATCAAGATACCTTCAGCGCTGACGCTGAATTGCTTGTTCCCATTGGCTACACCTGGATTAACAACTTCCAGGGTGAAGGCTCATTCGCATCCTATGCAATGATGAACTCTGCAGAAGCTGCACATGAACTTGCCTACACCGAATCCAAAGCTCTTGAGCTCGAAGTTGAACAAACCAGCACCATTGGTGGACCAAGCCTTGAGATTTTGACCAAGCATCTTGATCAACTCATTGCTGATGGAACCATTCCTTACGAACCCACTTTGGGTCAATACATCACCAAAGAACAAGCCATTGCCCGCTACCAGGCACTGAAAGCTCACTTTGAAAAGTATGGCAACTACCATCAGGGCGTTGGTCCTTACTTCCTCAAGTCTGTTGATCTGAATGGTAAATCACTGGTCATGGCTCACTGGGATCAATATCCTGATCTTGCTGACCGCTGGTCAATGTATTCTGCACCAAAGATTTCCGATGTCGAGATTGATGGTCCCGGCCAGGTTGTCGGTGGTGAAGAAGCCACATTTGATATCTATGTCACCTTCCAGGGCAAACCCTACGAACTGGCTGATATCAAACAAGTTAAGTTCCTTGTTTACGACGCTGAAAACAACGTTGTTATCATCAGCGCTGCTGAAGCAGTTGAAGATGGCCACTTCGTTATCACTTTCAGTGGCGAAGACACCGCGAAATTTGGTGATGGTGCCACCAAGCTTGAGGTTGCAGTAATCTCAATCGCAGTTGCCCAGCCAACTTTCGAAACGATAGAGTTCATTACCGCCCAGTAAACTGAGTGGCTAAGTAGCTCCCATGAGGGGCAGGTTTACAAAAACTTGCCCCTTTTATTTAAAAAAGAAAGGGAGGTTGCCCAGTATGTCTATAGAAACGAATTCACAGGAAACTCCAATAGAATACGCAAAGAGAGCAACACGAGAAACAGCTAAGCGCTTGGCGCGATTCTTTTCTATTCGTTTAGTTTTGCAGATAATCACTATCATCATTGGTGTTTACATCACTATTCTTGTTGCCAACATGGGCGGTTATGTTGATACTATTCTAAAAGCCTCAATTATTGAGGAAGTTAATATGGAAGTATCAGCTATGGTAAGTGAAAAGGATATACCGCGCGAAATGCGTGAGCAAATGGTGAGAGACCTTGTTGAAGAGCGCGAAAGATTGGCAGGTTTAGACCAGCCTTTTATCACCCGCTCATTTCATCATCTTTGGAATGGTTTAACGCTCAATTTTGGCCGGGCACGTTTTATGGTGAGTGACCATGGATCCAGGATGGTTCGAAACATCATTTTAGAGCGACTTCCTGCCACATTGCTCTTAATGGGCACGTCGCAACTGCTGTTGTTTTTTGTCACGCTTAGTATCGCGCTGGCGGTGTCAAGACATTATGGTAGTTTTTGGGATAAGCTAATTGTGGCAATGTCGCCGACATCTTCCATTCCGCCATGGTTTTATGGCATATTCCTTATCCTTATTTTCGCCGCATGGTTAAAGGTTTTGCCTTTTAGTGGTATGGTAGATGCGCCTCCACCACCAACAAAGCTTGGATATTTCCTGAATGTTCTAAAACATCTTATTCTTCCTGCAGGATCGCTGTTTATATCGAGTTTCTTTATAAACACCTATTCCTGGCGAACATTCTTCTTAATCTACTCCAGCGAAGACTATGTTGATATGGCTAAGGCAAAAGGTCTGGGTGACCGCGCGATTGAACGACGCTATATCCTGCGCCCAACCTTGCCCAGTATCATTACCAGCTTTGCTTTGCTGATGGTTGGTATTTGGACTGGTGCCACATTGACGGAAACGATTTTTAACTGGCCGGGGCTTGGAACAACGATATACACCGCCATTAGCAAGTATGACACCGCGGTAATTGTTGGCACAACGATTATTCAGGCTTATATGTTGGGTATAACAGTGTTCTTCCTGGACTTCCTGTATGCCATTGTTGACCCCAGAGTTAAGTTGGGCGGAGGGAAATAAGATGAAAAAATTTAAAGACACATTCCAGGATATTGTCAGATATCCTTCCGCGATTGTAGGATTGTTGATAGTCTTAGCGTTAATCGTATTTTCTATTTATACGATGATTACTATCCCCTACAAAGAAGCAATCTATTTGTGGAAGGGTACTGAAGAAGTTGTCTACAAGAATCCCAGGAATGCCCAACCAACCTGGAGTAATTGGTTTAGAAAAGACAAACTTCCTGAATCCATTGATGTATATGCCGGCGTAGGCGAAGAGTTTTCGAAAGAAGTCACGCCACGTGAAAAAGGTGGCAGTCAAATTGAGTTTAATTACGAACTGGAATACAACTATAACGAACTGCCCCAAGATATTTTTATGTACTTTACATCGAACTATACGGATAGAAATCCCTTTATCGTCATCACGATGATTACACCTTCAGGTGAAGAGATAAAGGTATTTGATGGCGGTATTGCCCGAGCCACAAATGTGAGATTTGGTCAGGAAGAAAAACTCATGAACCGTTTGACCCGCTTGCATGGTCGGGAGCCAGAAACACCTCTGAAGAATGTTATTGAAGGTCTTTTTACCAAAGTGGGTGTTTATCCGCCAGTTGTAGACAAAGGCACATACACGATTAATGTCAAGGCGACCACCTTTGAAGAAGGGTCGGATGTTGATGCTGAATTGGTGATGCATGGCACAGTATTTGGGCTTTTTGGTACCGATCACATGCGCAGAGATCTTAAAATCGCCATCATGTGGGGTGCGCCTATTGCCTTGGCTTTCGGTCTCACTGCTGCTTTGGGTACAGCACTGATTTCTATGTTCATTGCCGCGCTTGGCACATGGTTTGGCGGTTGGCTGGATGAACTCATTCAAAGAATCACCGAAGTCAATATGGTTATTCCCTACCTGTCTATTCTGATTATGGTGGGTACCTTCTACTCGCGAAGTATTTGGGTGCTTTTGGCTGTGACGATTCTTTTGAACATATTCTCAGGGGCGATTAAATCACGCAGGGCAATCTTCCTGCAAGTTCGAGAGTCTACCTACATTGAGGCAGCTAAAGCATACGGAGCCAGCGATTACCGCATTATCATCCGATACATGATTCCCCGTGTTATCCCTATGATCATTCCGGGTCTGGTATCAGCTGTACCTGCGTATGTCTTCCTTGAAGCATCTTTGGCGATTTTAGGTCTGGGTGATCCTACCGTACCTACCTGGGGTAAGATCATCAACGATGCCCGCACATATGGTGCGCTGTATCAAGGTATGTTCTATTGGATTCTGGAGCCTGCAGTATTCTTGATGATTACTGGGCTTGGGTTCGCGATGTTGGGCTTTGCGCTTGACCGAATCTTCAACCCAAGATTGAGAGGTATGTAAAATGGCAAAACAAAAAACCAAAGACATCAAGTATGATGCAATTGCTGCTGCTAAGGAAAAGGCTCAGTTGATGAGCCAAATGAGTGAAACTACTCATAAGACAGGCCCAGTAGAACACAGTTTGCTCTTAAGTATCAAAGACCTTAAACTTCACTTTGAAACCGTTCGCGGTCCAGTACAGGCAGTTGATGGCGTCAATTTTGATTTGGTAACCAACAAAGCTGTGGTCGTTGTTGGCGAATCAGGCTGTGGAAAGAGTTCACTTGCCAAAGCCATTTTGCGCTTGTTGCCACGCAACGTGGCTCATTATTCCGGTGAAGTATGGTTGCGTGATGTTGACACGATGCAACTGAGTGATGATGACTATCGCGAAGAAATCAGATGGGTCAAAATTTCGATGGTGCCACAGGCCGCCATGAACTCACTCAATCCAGTGTTGCGCGTAGGCGATCAGGTTGCTGAGCCTATGCTGGTGCATTATGGTATGCCCAAAGAGGAAGCTATGCAACAAGCGGCAATCATGTTCCGCAATGTGGGCGTGCCGGTTGACTTCTTAACCCGTTATCCATTTGAGCTTTCAGGTGGTATGCGCCAGCGCGTTGCTATCGCAATGGCACTGGTTACCGGTCCTGACCTGGTTATCCTTGATGAACCCACTTCGGCACTTGATGTATTGACCCAGGCTAATATCTTTAACCTGCTTAAGCGCATCAAAGCTAACCTGGATACCAGTTTTATCTTGATTACCCACGACATCTCTACGTCTTCAGAACTTGCCGACATCGTGGCAGTTATGTACGCAGGCAAGATTATTGAGGTTAGCGAGTCCCATCGCTTTTTCAGCAAACCCCGCCATCCCTATGCAAGAGCTTTGATGGCTAGTGTGCCACGATTGCGGGAACGCGAAGAACCTCATTTTATTGAAGGAAAACCGCCATCACTTATCAACCCACCTACAGGTTGCCGGTTTAAAGAACGCTGTCCAAAGCGAATGGAAAAGTGTGAAGAAGAACCACCTGTTACTCGCTTTGGTGATGACTGGGTTGCTTGTTGGCTCTATGAAGGACAAGGTGATTAGCATGACAGATCAAATTGATGAAAAAACAATTGAACAGAACTTTGAGCAAGATGAAGACTTTGTTTTGGATATCCGCGGATTAAAAGTCTATTTTGAACTTAGAAAACGCGGTTTTCAACATGCTGGTTTTGTACATGCTGTCGATAATGTCGATCTCAGGCTAAGACGTGGTGAAACGATAGCGATTGTAGGCGAATCAGGTTGTGGCAAGACAAGTTTGATGAAGACTATTTTGCGTCTCAACACACCAACTGGTGGCGAAATTGAATTTGACGGCGAAATCATCAACGACCTAAAATCGGATGCTCTCAAGAATGTGCGTCGCAAGATTGGTTATGTGCAACAGGATCCTTATGGAGCCTTGGCACCATTCATGAATGTCCGTACTATTCTTGAAGAGCCATTAATCGTTAATGGTGTTAAAGACAAACAGGAACGCTTCGACCGTGTCGTAAAAGTGCTTGAAGAAGTGCGCATGACACCTGTGGAAGACTTCCTTGAAAAGTTCCCCCATCAGCTTAGTGGCGGTCAACAACAGCGTATCGTTATTGCGCGCGCGATGATTTTGGATCCGATTTTGTTGGTTGCAGACGAACCGGTCTCAATGCTGGATGCTTCTGTACGGGTAGAGATTCTCAAACTTTTGCGTTCGCTGCAGGAAGAACACAACTTAGCGGTTATCTATATCACCCACGACCTGGCAACCGTACGTTACTTCTCTGAGTACATCTATGTTATGTACGCTGGGCAAATCATTGAAAAGGCACCGGAGTCAGACCTAATTAACCACACCGCGCATCCCTACACGCATGCGCTTTTGGCGGCTACATCTGACCCCGACCCGAAAAACGTTGATGAATTCCAGGACGTTCCACCAGGAGAACCCCCAAGCCTGGTAAAACCGCCAGAAGGTTGTCGGTTCCATCCGCGTTGCCCACACATGATAGCTGATTTGTGCGACAAAGAAGTACCGCTAGAGTTCGAAATAGCCGAAAAGCATTTGGTGCATTGTTGGTTATTTAGAGACAAGGCTGTGGCTAAATAAATCCATAGCAATTGTTAAGGGACAAGGATTTGTTTAGAATCAGTTCTAAGACGATGATTATTATTGGTGGCGTTTTGCTCACACTTAGCGTCATCATTCCAGCACTAAGGCTGGCAGAAATACTGCCAGCCTTAATCTGGATTGATTTCTTAACATACGCCCTTTTAGTTAGTGGCTTGTTTCTTGGCATGATGGGTATCTTTACCTATGCCAAGGAAGTGCGCGACCGTAACAGAGAATAACGCGCAAAACAATAATCCAAACTTGAGATATCATTTGCATATTCTGGAAATTGTGCTAAAATAATCGTCCCTGGGGTATTGTGTAATGGTAGCACACCGGACTTTGAATCCGTTTGTCGTGGTTCGAATCCATGTACCCCAGCCTAGTTATTATTGTGGAAACTGAACCTGACGATCCATATCATTCTTTTTACACGACAAGCAGCGTGAGTAAACCGGTTCCTGCTTGTCGTCGTTCCATTTGGAGAATACAATGACAATAGCTTCTATTATGCTTGCTGCTGGTCATGGCACACGCATGAAATCAACATTACCTAAAGTATTACATCCTATCCTGGGCAAGCCTTTGGTTTTACACGCTTTAAGCGCGGTAGAAAATGTGGTTGATATTCCGCCAGTTGTTGTGATTGGACATGGCGCAGAAGATGTCAAAGCTGCGATACAAGCTGGTGTAAAACAAGATGTGCAATTTGCCATCCAGGAAAAACAGCTTGGTACTGGCCATGCGGTGATGTGCGCGCAAAGCCTCTTGCAGGGCAAGTCTGAAAAAGTCATCATTACCTTCGCGGATATGCCACTTTTAACACAGGCCAGTATTGAACATATCATTCAGCTGCAACAGGAAAGCCAAAGCGTGATGGTTATTACGACCGTCATGTCTGAAGAACCCCGCGGATTTGGGCGCGTCATTCGCGATAGCGACGGTTCCGTGCAGGCAATTGTTGAAGAAGTCGACTGCACGCCTGAGCAACTTTTGGTCAGGGAAAAGAATACCAGCGCGTATTGTGTGGACGCCAAATGGCTTTGGCAATCCCTGGAAAAGCTACAACCTTCCGCCAAAGGTGAGTATTACATTACTGATTTGGTCGCCATGGCGGTTGCCGAAGGACTGCGGGTGAGCGCGTATGTGCTTGAGGATCGCAGCGAAGGTCTGGGTATAAATGACCGCGTTGACCTGGCTGATACGGAGCGCGCGATGCGTATGCGGGTTAACCGCGATTGGATGCGTAAAGGTGTTACCTTTATTGACCCCTGGACAACGACTGTGCACCTTGAGGTTGAACTGGCGCAGGATGTTGTGCTTCAGCCAAATACGATGCTGATGGGTAAAACAAAAATTGCCAAAAACTCAGTCATAGGACCAAATACGACTTTGATTGATACGCTGGTTGGCGAAGACTGCCATATTCAATATAGTGTGGCAGAATCGGCGCAAGTTGGCAATCATGTCACGATTGGCCCATTTGCCCGTTTGCGCAAGGGTGCTGTTTTGCAGGACCATGTGCATATCGGTAATTTCGGCGAGGTGAAGGACTCTGTGCTTGGTGAAGGCACCAAAATGGGACACTTCTCCTATATTGGTAATGCCGAAATTGGCAAGGATGTTAACATCGGCGCGGGCACAATTACCTGTAATTATGACGGAAAAACCAAGCATCTTACCGAAATCGGCGATTCTGCCTTCATTGGCAGTGACACGATGCTTGTTGCTCCGCTGAAAATTGGAAAAAATGCCACAACCGGCGCTGGATCTGTGGTAACTCGCGATGTGCCAGATAATACGATTGTGTATGGCACGCCTGCGAAACCGAAAGAGAGAAAGGACTAACGTGAACGAACTTCCCTGGCTATTGACACTCTTGGGGGTGGCAGTCGTATTCGATTTATTGACTTCCGCCGCCAGAGCCGCCTTTTCGCAGGCGCAATTGCCTAATCTATTGACATACTTTGAGAAAGAACCTCACAAAGCGGAAAGAACGCTTGAAGTTTCCGGAAAACTTGGCCTGCGCACTTCGTTGCGCCTGGCAATCGCTTTTGCCCATCTTTTCCTTGGCGCTTTAACGGTATTAGTAACCCACTATTTCTGGCCGGACTTGCATTTTGCGTGGGTGCTTCTGATTGCCCTGGGTGTATTGTTTGTCATAAGCATTTTTGAATACTTTATCTCGCGCAAAGTATTAGATACGCCTGAAAAATCCGCTTATAGCTGGCATCGCTTTGCTGATTTCCTGTATTTTGTGTTTAAGCCGATGACCATCGTGATGACTGGTTTGCTTGGGCCACATGCGGAGATAAATGTACCGGCTGTGACCGATGAGACCTTACGCGATTGGGTTTCTTTGGAACAAGCTGAAGGCATGCTTGAAAAAGGCGAGCGCGAAATGATTTATTCCATTTTCCAGTTTAGCGAAACGCTTACCAAAGAGATTATGGTACCCCGTATGGACGTTTTAGCCCTGGATATCGAATCGACCATAAGCCACGCGCGCCAGGAATTTATCAATGCCGGTCATTCCCGTGTGCCAGTCTATGAAGACGTCATCGACAATATTGTTGGTTTGCTTTACGCCAAGGATCTCCTGGCAATCACTGATGATGACGCAACCATCGCGTCAAAACGCAAGCTTTTACGTACCGCCTATTTTGTGCCTGAAACCAAAAAGGTGGATGAACTTCTCACAGAGATGCAATCGCGGGGCGTGCATTTAGCGCTTGTGGTTGATGAATATGGCGGTTTCGCGGGGGTGGTAACGCTAGAAGATATCGTTGAAGAAATCG
>ERZ795031.4518-NODE-4518-length-11668-cov-4.055455_pt1 | contig 11668 bp, 10 predicted proteins | sample MGYA00375123_ERZ795031 | MGnify/ENA primary metagenome ERZ795031 (study PRJEB30166, sample SAMN05720159) | activated sludge metagenome | isolation source: anaerobic digester from wastewater treatment plant | place: USA | collected 2015-04-21 ... | reverse complement strand
TGAGGCCTATTCCGCCTGGGGTCGCGGAAGCCATTGAAGCGTACCGTCCAGCGGGGCCGGTTTAGATGCCTTTCTGTTCAGGTACAGGTTCGTCAGGAACCAGACGACAGTGATGCCGGCAATAACGGCCGGAAGCGTAACCGAATGCTGAAAACGAACCAGGGCGATGCACAGCAGCAACATGGAAATCAGGGGGAGATGACGGTGGTTCCAGAGGCAGTGGTACAGGACGGAGGTGACCATGACGGCGAAGAAGGTGGCCATAATCACACAATAAGGGAAATGGGCGGCGGTGTAAAGGCGGGTATACCCGTGAAACACGCCCAGCGCCAGGAGCGGCGCGCGGAACCGCCAGGATTTTATCAGCCAGAAGAAGATAAAGGTTTGCGCCCAGAAACTTGAGGTATGCCCGGATATGTACGAGTAACTGCCGCGCACGACTTCGTCGGGCAGTTGGCGTATGGCCCCGTTCCAGGCGGCATTGGCCTCGTTCAAGGGGCGGGGCCGCCCTATCCACTGCTTGATGGTGTCTTCCCCGATTATATTCACAAAGAACAACGCCACCAGGGTCAACCAGAATGCATGGGCGAGTTTGCGTTGATTTTCATCGTCAAGCTGAACATAGAGATTGCCCGCGAAATAAAACCCGGTAAACAGGATCAGCCCCAGAAGCGGGAAGACGGCCGGATACGTGTATTCATTCCAGTAAAAGATGCCTTTGTCATGAATGACCGCACCCAGGCCGTACCAAATACCGAAGAGGACTCCCAGCACATGCAGGATGCGACGTGCCTTTCTTTTCGCGGCCGGACGGTTTCGGGTGGCGTGATAGCCGATGACCCAGGCCAGTGAAATGAGGAGCAGGCAGACCATGGCAAAATCGGTTTGCAGGATGATGAGTTCATCCAGTACGGGAATGTAATGGTCCGGGTTCAACCAGAGCAGGGCCTGAATATCCCAGGAGGCGTCCACAAATTTTCCGAAGAACAGGGTTATTCCAAATACGGCCGCATAGGCGGCGAGAAACACCAGCCAGGCCTGGATATGTTCGCGAAGGGTTCCGGTTTTAATCATCATGGCATAAAAATGCTCCAAGGACGGTTTCGGGTTTGAAGGAGTATAAACGCGTTACTTGTGCGCGTCAATAACCGCCTTCATTTTGTCAGGCTGGTCTGCAAAGCCGCCGTCAATATCGTATTTGAAAAGAAAGGCGTCCATTTCTTCTTCCACGTTGGCATAGGGTTTCGGAACGAACTCCTTCCGGAAAGTATACGGATGTACTTTCAGCCCGGCCTGGTGCGCCCGCGTCACCAGCGAGGGGTCTTTCTCAATGCATTTTTTCTCCGGGCCGATGCCCTGGGCATATCCGGCTATTTTTTCGAAACCCAATTCTTCCAGCATTGCATTGTCAGAAATCAACTGTATCATGGGAAGGGTGGATTTTAATTCTTCACGCAGATAAACCAGTGTCGACGGGGAAAAACACTGAATATAGATATTCGCTTCCGGGCCTTCATAGCCGTACTTGGCCAATACGGTAAGCATCGTTTCCACGAAAGGAAGATTGGCCTCTTTGTAAAAAGAGGGATCCTTCAACTCGGGATAGATACCTACGTCGCGTCCCGTGGAGGCATTCAGGCCCTGCACCAGTTGAATCGCCTCCTCAAAGGTCGGAATCTGAAAAAGTTGTGTCTCTCGAGGGAACCGCCTGGGAAGTCGCTCGCGTGTGCGCAGCCTGCGAATTTCCTCCAGCGTAAAATCCGCCGGGTAATACTTGCCGTCCTCTCGTTTCCGATCCGGGAAGACTTCCGCCACATTGGTGGTGGCGTCCAGGGTGGTGTCATGCAGGCAAATCAGAACATGGTCGCTGGTCATGGCCAGGTCCTGCTCGATATAATCGGCGCCCATGGCATAGGCCATGGCGTAAGCGGCAAGTGTATGCTCCGGCAAGTAGCCGCTGGCGCCGCGATGGGCGATGATAACCTTTTCCGCCCCGACCGCGTTTATGCACATACCGCACGCAACCGCAAGCACAACTACGCACAAGAGTCGATATGAATTCATGTCAAGGGGCTCCCTGTTTTTTCTTCGGTGAACAGGTGGGGTTCCCCGGCACGATGCCGGGGAACCCCACTACGGTCAATAGAACCTGGCGGACTTGATAAAACGCGTGACTAGAACGGTTGTCACGTCCTCTCCGCCGCGGGAAACCTTCGAGGGACATCCGCCTGTTGCACGCCGGTTGTCCTTCGGTGGAGGTTTTTAAGAAAGCCGTTCAGATAACCTGCTGTTGGCTCATGGTTTTGACGCCGAGTTCATCCCAGTCATCCCAGTCATCTCCGCCGGCGGCGGCGGCGGCTTCTACGGTGAATTCTTTGACCCCGATAACCATGGCGTCTTTATACAGAAGCCCTTTTACGGTTACTCCTTTGCCGGCGTTTTCTTCCCCGGCCATAAGCTTCGATGCCGTGGCAAGCGGCAGGTAATGGAGCATCTTGCCGGCCATCCCTTCGATCGCCTTGCCGTCCGCGTCCAGCGCCTCTTTGACGATCAGGGCGTTCAATCCACCATAGGTGGCATCCAGTTCCGGGGCTTCTTCCCCGCAAAGCGTCTTGGAAAGATTCACGTTCATCCCGGTGACTTGAACCGACACGGGTTTGGCCGCATCATCAGCCGTGGAAATGGTCCAGGTGAATCCGGCGACCACAAGGGTGATTGCGGTGATTACAAGCATTTTTTTCATTCGAGGTTCCTTTCTCTGTTTTAAATGGTTCTGGCTTACTTGTTTCTTTACTTAAATCACACCCAATACACAAGACGAAATTCCGCCCTGCTCTATTCAGCGCGCGGAACAGGGTTACGTTTATTTCACGGTCGTATTTCTTACTGTTCTTCAGGCCACAAGCCGCAATATACCTCGGTGGCAGGCCCTTCCTGGTAAACGGAACCTTCTTCCGCCCACTCGACGTTCAGTATCCCATATACCAGATGGACGGCTACCCGCCGGTTAACCCGGCCAGTGATCATGGAAGCCAGGGCCGCGCCACAGGAGCCGCTGCCGCTTGCCATGGTAATGCCGCTGCCGCGTTCCCAGATGCGCATGACAATGTTGTCCCGGTCAAGAACGGATACGAATTCAACATTAGTACGCTCGGGAAAGGCGGGATGGTTTTCAATTTTCGGCCCCAGGTCGGTCAAATCCACCTTGGTGGCATCTTCTACAAATATAACGGCGTGGGGATTGCCGATGTTGGCGCAGGTGATTTTTACCTCACGCCCATCGCCCAGGCGCAGCGGCTCTTCCAGTACTTGTCCGGGCGCCCCGGTCATGGGAATTTGGCTGCGGTCAAATTTTGGCGCTCCCATGTTGGAGCGTACCGAAACCACACGGCGGTTGTTTACTGTCAATTGGACGCGGTTGGGTCCCGCCAAGGTTTCAATAATAAACTCCGTAGCCCGGGTCATGCCCCGCTCATAGACATATTTGGCAAAACAGCGTATGCCATTGCCGCAGGTTTCCGCTTCGCTGCCGTCCGCATTGAAAATGCGCATCCGGAAGGGATGGTCCTCTCCCTGCATTACGAGGATGATACCGTCCGCGCCCGCGCCCAGATGGCGATGGCTCATGGCGCGCGATAATGCCCCGGGGTCCGCTATGGGATGGCGCGCCGTGTCTATGAACAGGTAATCGTTTCCAAGGCCGTGGAGTTTGGCGTATTCGATGGTCATGATTTGCCGTCCGTTCCAGTTGCCCTTTTATGGCGTTCAATGGCGTCTTCGGTTAGAAGAACAATCAAATCGTTATAGGATATGCCCGCAACCGCCGCCGCCTGGGGGAACAGGGACGTTTCCGTCAATCCTGGAAGCGTATTCACTTCCAGCCATACCGGGCCGTCTTCTCCCAGAATAAAATCGCTTCGGCTCCAACTGCTGCATCCCAGCGCCTGGTGGGCGGTCAGGGACAGTTCCTGGACCCGCTTTGTCAGCGTAGCGCCTATGTGGGCCGGGGTAATTTCGGCGGTCGCGCCCGGCGTATATTTGGAGTAATAATCAAAATACGCGGACTGGGCGGGACGTATTTCCGTTACCGGAAGCGCACGTGGATGCTCTTCCGATATTGTATCAAGTACGGAACAGGTGACTTCAAGCCCGTGCACGAAGGCTTCCACCATGACCATGCCATCCAATGGCAGGATCTCATTCAAGTCCCGTATAAAATCATGAGTCGAATGAGGGATGGCCATGCCGCAGCTGGAGCCCTGACAGGGGGATTTCAGGACTACCGGCAGGCCCATGACATCAAGGGTGTGATTGACGATGTCTTCCTGATGCTGCCGCCAGTGCGCCATGGAAACGCAGAATTTCGGGGCAGTGGGGACGCCCGCCGCGCTGACGACATCTTTGGCGCGCGGTTTGTCTATGGAAAGGGCGCTCGCCGCGCAGCCGGAACCTGTGTAAGGACACCCCAGAACGTCAAAGAGTCCCTGCAGCCGTCCGTCCTCGCCGTTGGGGCCGTGCAAGGCGATGAAAATACAATCCAGGCGGAGGTCGCTTATCTTGACCAGCGCGTCAAATACGGGCCTTGGTGGTTCATCGGCGATCTGCCACATGCCATTTTTGAGGATAGTTATGGGCAGGGCGTCATATCCTGATGCGTTCAGGGCATGCGCCACGCCGTCTCCCGAGCGCAAAGACACCTCATGTTCCAAGCTGCATCCCCCCTTCAATACGCCCACGCGCGTGCGGGTATTAACCATATCTACGGGTTCCTTTTTCTGTTGATAGCGTACCGCATCGGACGAACCCGGAAACCGTCTTTTAAGTAACAGGCGAACCGGTGTCGCTTTGCTTTACGGTGCGCAGGGATAAGGCCAACGCTTTTTTTTAAACAATTCGTTTTGGTACGGGAAAGGCAAACACCTTTATTTCCCGACACGTTGCACGGTATTCCGGGATTTGCTACACTGAAGTCACACTATATCACGTGCGAGTATTCTTGTCCATCATACGGCTGCACACGGGCCACCTGGGGCGTCCGTTGTTGTGCTGGAAAACTGAGAACAGGCGGTGCGGTTTCGTTATTCCTTGGCATTGGACAGGCGAAAGTTACCCCGGCGCCGATTGAAGGAGCGAATATTATCCTATGAACACAGCCTTTGCCGCAAATGGGCCAACCAAGGCGCCCCCGGAAAACAGTTTGCGCGTATTGTTTACGGCAGGGCTGTTCGTGGTGGCCATGGCGGCATTCATGCTGCACGTGATGCTTATCTATGCGCCTTTGCAGGGCAAGGACCTTCAACGCTATTTTCAGAATGACGTTTTTTCAAGACCGGCGACTTCCTTGGACGGGGAAGAACCGCCTCCCGTTGCGGCGATGCCGGTTTATGTGCATTCCTTTTTAGGGAAGGTGTTCGGAGGTCCATCTGTGCTGCGGGTCGCCTCGCTGTTCCTGCATGTGGCGGCTTCAACCCTGGTGTTTTATTTGCTGCTGTTTTGGTTGAAGCGCCGTGAAACAATATTGGTCCCATTACTGGGCGGTTTGCTGATGGCGATCACGCCCGCCGGCGCTGCCACCATGACGCAGTCGGACGGGTGGGCTATGGTTCTTGCCACGGTTCTGGCATTGGGCGGCGCCGTGTGTTTCCTGTCGGGAACCGGCATATCTTCTTCGGATGACCCCGTATGGGTATTCATATCCGCATGGTTCGCCGCGGCAGCTGCGGCGGCGTATCCTGCCCTCGTGATTGTACCGGTACTCTATGTTGCCCTGGACTTGTCCCGTGCCCGGGGCGGCCATGTCCTTTCTTCATGTGCTGACTGGACTTCTTATGGCATCCTGTTAGCCTCGGGAATCCTGGTGTTCTTCCTGCTTTACAGGAATCCCGGCCCCGTGTCTTTTCAGACGCCTTTTGTCTGGTACCTGGTATCGCCGGTGGTCATCCTGATGGTTTGCCGTTTTGTGGATGTCGTACCGATGGGCCTGGCGAAACGTGTTCTTCTGTGCCTGCTGGCCCTGTCGCTAGTTGCCGGGGCCGCCGTTGCGTTCATGCAGTCTCTCTGGTACGCCGACCCGGTGTGGCAGTTGGAAAAACAGATTTCCAGCAAAGAGGATGCCCCGTTCCGCCGCCAACTTGCGTTACACTACTATTACGCTGCTGAACAGCAAAAGAACAAAGATGAGAAGCGTGCGCGGATTGGGGAGGCGCTTTCCCTGTGGCCGCTATCTGAAGGGATGGAAGAGTCTCTGCCCTGGGAGCGGTTGCTTTGGGGCAAAGCGCTGTTGCAGGTGAATGACAGGGGAAACGCCGTTGCGATGGTTGCCCCGCTCTTGAACCGGACGCCGCTCAGCCCGGCGGGGCGCCTGGCGGCCCGATTGATGGCGACTGCGCTGGATGAGAAGGAAAAAGCGCCTGAAACTGCCGCCCTGCTGGATTTTGCCTCCAGGCAGGGTAATCTCTCCGAGGAAGAAAAACTGAGATATGCCCGTTCCCTGTTTTTTTTAGGAGATATGAACGGGGCGGCCGGCGTGTTTTCCTCGTTACCGGAATATCCTGAAGACGCTCCTGATGGAAGCGTGCAGCGTCAGGCGCTTGCGGCGGCCGATACCGCCGGGAAGTTTCAGGAAAACTATCGCAAACAGATTATGGAAAACCCGCAAGCCATTTCGGGCTATGTGGCATTGGCGGAATCCTGCGTCGCTTCCGGTAACTTGTTGCGCGCTTTTTATTGGCTGGAACTGGTATTGCGGCGAGCGCCCGACACGGAGGGCGCATGGGAGTTACTGGGAACGATTTTCGCCCTGCAGCGCCAACAGGACTACTTTATCCGCCAATGGGGCGCTATGAAGACGGCTGCCCCGGAAGCATGGGTGCGTCTCGCGCGACGCGCGGCTCATGGGGGGGCATGGGATGCCGCTTTCGAGTATGTCAAGTATCCCGGGATTACCGCCGGAGTTTCCGCCGAAGAATATATGGCGGTGTTCGCCGTTGAAACGAAAGACTTTGACCTTGCGGAACAATGGTTGACGCGCGCCGTGGAGGCGCATCCTCTTTCTTACGGTCCGCGCCTATTCAAAGCGGATCTGGCGATCGCCGGAAATGCGCCGGATGACGCGCGCAGGTATCTGGACGAGGCGCGCCTGTTGCAGGCGCCCGAGTCTGAAATTGAAAAGAGAGCGGCGCGGCTTCGACAGGGCAGGGATGCGGCAAAACCGTCCTCTCGGCCCCAAATGCCGGTTCGTTCCTACATCCAATAGCCTCCCATGGTATACTCTGTGTATGAACATGTTACACGCCGCCCTCCAGCAAATGGGGGCCCATATAAGCAGCGAAAACGCTTTTGAGATTTTCGCCAAGTTTTTCATTGCCCTGGTGCTGTCCGGCGCAATCGGCATGGAGCGCCAGCGCAAAGGACGGGGAGCGGGGTTGCGGACGCATATTTTGGTGTGCCTGGGCTCTACCCTGCTGATACTGATTAGCGAGTATATTTTCAGGGAGGCGGGCAACGGGCACGGCCCCCTGGACCGTGCCCGTATCGCAGCGGGTATTATTACCGGCATCGGGTTTCTTGGCGCGGGAACCATCATGAAGTCCGGACAGGAAAAAGTGGGGTTGACCACGGCTGCCACGGTCTGGTTTTCCGCGGCCCAGGGGATTGCCATCGGCGCCGGATATCTTATTACCACGCTGGTTGCCACCGCCTTTGTCCTGGCGGTGGTGATTGGGTTGTCCGCTTTGGAGCAAATCCTGCCCCAGCGAGGCTATTTTCTGCTGTCCATGCAACTGCCCGCTTCGGATGCGGATGTGGGCCAGATCCTGGCCAATATCGAGGCGGCCGGGCCTTTTGAAGTGTTTACCTCGGCGATAAAAGGTTCTGAAGAAAGCAACCGGTTGCAAATCAGTTTTCAAATTCACAGCCGGTCCACCAGCGACTTTGCGCTGCTGGCTGAGGTGTTGAGAACCCGGTATGCCCACGCCCAGAAAATCAGCCTGGAAAGGCTGCAAACCTGATCCCGGCAGACCTTCACCGTTGTAAATTATGTCACCGTTGTAAATTAGTGTACGGGAGGGCCTTTTCTGTTATAATTCGCTCTCTGAAATCCCGTGTATTGGATAGAGGCGGTTGCAACCGCCAACAGAAATGAAAGGACCCAGCCGTGGTGGTCAAATATTATTGTCCCAAGTGCGGACGGCGTTTTGTGGATTGGGGTGCGGAAAAGCTTGGTTTCAAATGTCCTTCAGATACCTGTGAAGAAGCCGAACTGGTTATCCTCGGTTCCAAATCATCCGAAACTTCTGGTTCTTCCCAAAAAGTGAAGCGTTCCAAAAAACGTAAATCCATAGTACCAAATATCTCCAGTGATATCGATATCTCGGAGATGGATGATGCCGGATTCGTTGAAGATATGGATTTGGATGAAGGGGGAGAAGGGCTCGAAGAAGAGGATGAGGAGTTGGAGGATGACGTTGTCCTGCCCGTTATTCCGGATGAGGATGAGGCGGTTGTTGAGGTCATTATTGACACCGATGATGACGAAGTTGTTGTTGACGAAGACACCTTCAGTGATGCCTTGGACATCGAAGATGTCGAATTAGAAGCGGAAGAGGATTAGGCTGCGGGACACCGGCACGGGGGCCAGCCCTGCCGCGAACGCTGATGGCAAAGGGGGAGTATTCCTTTAGTCCGAGCCGATGCGGGGCAGGCTGTGTAGCGTTCCCTTTTTTTTACACAATGCCTGCCAGAGAAATTTATGCATGAATGCAATCTATGATTCCCTTTTTTGGCGTGCCGTGCGGGGTGAGGTTACCGCACGGCCACCTGTCTGGTTCATGAGACAGGCGGGTCGGAGCGACCCCCGGTATCGTGCCCTGCGTGCGTCGGTACCCTTGGACCTTGAGCAAATTTTTCAAACACCGGACATTGCTGCGGAGATATCTTTGTTGCCTGCCCTGTGGGGGGTGGATGCGCTGATAATCTTTCTCGACATCCTGAGTCCCCTGGGGCCCATGGGCGCTCCCTTCGTTTTCCGGCCGGGACCGCAACTGGAGGCGTCACTTGCCTCTGTAGGGGACTTTCTGGCCCTGCACAATTTCGACATGGCCCGGGAAATGCCTTATGTGGCGGAGACCCTTGCGCGGATGCGCAACGCAACCTCATCCACGGTACCTCTGATCGGATTCGCGGGCGCTCCGCTTACCTTGCTCGCGTTTATGGCGGAAGGGGGCAGTCCCGGCGCCGGCCTGAAAAGGACACGGGAACTTCTTCAACGGCATCCCCGGGAAATGCGCCGGGTTCTGGATACGATTACGGTAATGATTATCGACTACCTGAAGTACCAATGTGCATGCGGCGCTCACATTGTGCAACTTTTCGAATCCGCCGCGTATCTGTTTACCCGCGCTGAATATCTGGAATATGCCCTGCCTTGCCAGCAGCGCATTTTTGAAGCCCTGCGCGGAACGGTGCCGGGCATATTTTTCGCCCGGGTACGGGATGAGCAGCTTGCTGTGGCAGACTTGGGCGCCGCAGGCGCCGATATCGTGTCACTATCCACCACCCGCTCCATCCGGGAGGTTCGCGAGGTGCTGGGAACTTCCGCCGTTGTTCAGGGAAACCTTGACAACCAACTGCTCGCAGACGGTCCGCTGGAGGCGATAGCAGAGGCGGCCCGGGCCTGTATCGAGGCCGGGCAATGCCGTGGACACATTTTTAACTTGAACCATGGTATTCTTCCGCAGACGCCTCATGAACATGTTACGTTCCTGGTGGACCATGTAAAGAGATACACGAAGACCAGTTGAGTATTTAATGAGCGCGTGCGCACAAACAGGCACATTGTTGTAAGGAACATCTGTCGTATTTTCCATACGACAGGGTTCATACTGCTGTTTTTCTGCATCAATTTTGTATAATAGAACCTGTCAGATAAAAGATGTTTTCAGGAGGTTGACCATGCGAAATCTTATAGTTGCTCTACCCGTACTGTTGTTTGCCGGATTCCTGGCTGCCCAGGCGCCCGACCTCGCAAAGCTGGATATTGTGGAAAGGTCGGTGCCTGATGGCCCCGTCGCCCTTGTCGATGGCACGGCCATTGATGGCAGCGACTTTGTGCGGGAATACCGGCGTCATTTACATAATGTCATGAATATGGTGCAGGACCCCGATTTGAACGACCAATTCCGCGTCCGGGCGGGATTGACTATTCTCGGGGACATGATACGCTCCGAGATTCTGCTGAAAGAGGCGCAGCGACGTAAGATCACTGTTTCGGATGCCGATGTGCAGGCGGAATATAAGAAGAAAATGGATTTCTTTTCCAAACGGCTGGAAAAAGAGATAAACGCCGTGCCCACGGAGGAACAGGTGCTGCAGAAAGCGGGCCAAACACGGGAAGAAGACCTTGCCAGCATACGAAATCAACTTCTGGTGGAAAAAATATCCGACACTATCGCCGAGGAGAAAGGTTCCTCTGTGTCTACGGAAGACGCCCGCACCTATTACGAAAAGAACCCGAACCTTTTCCAGACGCCGGGCGGCCTCCATCTGAACCAGATGTTGGCGATTCCCAAACCCAATCCGGCCAAGGCGGAAAAAGCCGCCTGGCAAAAGGCGGAAGAGCAAATGACACGCGCACGGGCGCGGGTTCTGGCGGGGGAACAGTTCGCCGCCGTGGCGCGGGATATGTCCGAGGCGCCGGACGCCTCGAAGGGCGGGGATATGGGCATGATTCCTGCCGCAGGCCTGCCGCCCTTCTTTGTGGAACGGGCCTCCAAGATGAAGCCGGGGGATATCAGTGATGTTTTTCGAAGCGAGTACGGTGTGCATGTCATTCAGCTCGTGGCGACGGAGGCCTCAGATGTCGTTTCCTTTGAAGACGCCCAGGAAAAAATCAAGCAAGTTCTGAAAAACGTGAAGATAGAAGAAGCAGTGCTCCAATTTTGTGAGCCGGTTGTCAATGACGGAAACCGCACCAAGATATTCATTCAGCTCGAACGGTCCCTGGCGGTTCTCGATGAAAAGAAAGAAAAGAAAGATTCATAAACGGTTCACGGTTTCTTCTTATGGAACCTGCATGGCCTGTCCAGTTCCCAAGGGTCGCGGCCAGACCTGCCGGGAGTTCTGACGACAGGGGCTTGTTCTTCCGAACAGGGTTCCTCGCCGGAGCGGCATCGCCTCAAGGGAGCAGTGTCTGGCGTTTCTTCCCGCAACTTGTTCCGGTACGGGGGTTCTCATGAAACGGGTGGTGCTTATAGGTCTTGACGGTTTTTCGCCGGACTTGGTCAATCGGTGGATGAACGAAGGAAGACTGCCGCGACTGGCCGCATTGAAGGGAATGGGGCGCATGGGGTCCATGGAAGGGGTGCTGCCGCCGGTAACCTATCCGGCATGGACCAGCTGTGTAACCGGTGTAAATCCGGGCCGCCATGGCATTGTGGATTTTACGGAGGTGGTTCCCGGCCGTTATGCGTTACGATTTCTGAACAGTACCGATCGAAAAGCGCCTGCCTTGTGGAATATCCTCTCCCGGGCGGGTCGGCGGGTTTGTGTGTTGGGGGTACCGGGGACGTATCCGCCGGAAGCGGTCAATGGCGTCCTTATGGCCGGGTTCGATTCTCCTGTGGCCGATTCCATCGACCCTTCTTTCGTGCACCCTTCTTCGGCCTATCCC
>ERZ795031.4517-NODE-4517-length-11669-cov-4.958154_pt1 | contig 11669 bp, 7 predicted proteins | sample MGYA00375123_ERZ795031 | MGnify/ENA primary metagenome ERZ795031 (study PRJEB30166, sample SAMN05720159) | activated sludge metagenome | isolation source: anaerobic digester from wastewater treatment plant | place: USA | collected 2015-04-21 ... | reverse complement strand
ACACCAACGACGCCCGTACCGGCAATGGCGATTACGGCTATGCCGATGGCGCCAGCAACCATCTGGTGACGACCCGCACCATCACCGTCACGGTCAATGGGGTGAACGACGCGCCCACGCGCACCGTTGCCACGGTGACCCTGCCCGCAGGCACCGAAGACACCGACGGCGGCGCGGGCGATGCGGTGAACAACCTGTTCGGCGCCACGTTCTCGGATGCCAAGGACCAGATCGGCGGCGGTGGCAGTGCCGCCAACAGCTTTGCGGGCATCGCCATCACTGGCAACAATGCCATCGCGGCGCAGGGCCAATGGCAGTACTCGATCGACGGCGGGACAACCTGGATTGCCTTGCCCGTTGTTTCCGCCAGCAATGCCCTCTTGCTGGACACCACGGCCAAGCTGCGTTTCGATCCGGCCGACAATTTCCACGGCACGCCGGGTGGCCTGGTCACCCGGCTGGTGGACAACAGCAGTGGTGCCGTCACCAGCGCCACCACGGCCGACGTATCAGGCGCCAATTCTGGCGGCACCACGCGCTATAGCGACAGCAGCAATGCCGTGACGCTGACCACCACGGTGGCCAATGTCAATGACCGGCCCACGGCCACCAACGGCAGCCTGACCGCGACCGAAGACCAAAAGGACGCCGGCGCGGGCGCGGGCACGCCGGTCAGCGCTCTGGGCTCGGCACTGGGCTATTCCGACGTGACCGATAACCAGGGAACGGGCGGTGCCAATATCAACGGCGGCGGCAATGCGGCCTCGGCCTTTGGCGGCATCGCCATCGTGGGCGACACGACGTCGGCAGGCGGCAGCTGGCAGTACTCCACCGACGGAACCACATGGACCGACGTGCCTGCGGGCGTGTCGGACACCAATGCGCTGGTATTGCCCACGACGGCCAGCGTGCGCTTCAACCCCACCACGGCCGACTTCAACGGCACGCCCACCGGCGGCCTGCAAGTGCGCGCGGCGGATACGGTGCAGACTTTTGCCAGCGGCAGCACGCTGACGGTGGGGGCCACCAGCACCTGGTCGGACGTCGTCACCCTGGGCGCCACCGTGGCGCCGCGCAACGACGCGCCCGGTTTCACCCATGCGCCCACCAGCCCCACGGTGACCGAGAACGCCACCACCGGCAGCGGCACGTCCATCAACGCGGTGAAGCTGCTTGGCAGCGGCGCCGTGACCGACATCGACCTGGGGACCACGCCTGCGCTGAGTTCCACCGTCTTCGGCGCGGGCAGCGTGACCGTCACCCTCACCGACGGCATTACCGGCGACATGCTGCGAATCGATGGCCTCGCAGCCGGCGCCAACGGCGTTGCCACAATTAGCGGTGGCGCTGGCAGCACGGCGCTGGTCGTCACCTTCACCAACGCCGCCACCGTGGCCCAGGTGGAGGCCGTGCTGGCCGCCATCGAGTACACGAATACCAGCGACGACCCGACGAATCGCCTCTCGGGCACGCCGCAGACGCAACGCAACTACACCGTGGTTCTGAGCGATGGCAACAACGTGCAGTCGGGGGGCAATGCCGGCGGCCCCGCGCCGTTGGCGGCCACGAAGAACGGCACCATCACCATCGTCGCCACCAACGACCCCCCTCTGGCCACGCCCAACACCAATGCCGTCACTGAAGATTCCGGCACGCCCGTCACGGGCAACGTCAAGACGGATGGCACGGCAGACAGTGATCCAGACAACGCTCTGGTGGATGTGCCGGTAACGGCCATCGTGGCCACCACCGCAGGGGGCGCCTCCACGCCGGTGGCCGACAACGCAGGCGCAGGCACCGTGGTGGCGGGCAAGTACGGCACGCTGACCATCCACCCCAACGGCAGCTATTCCTACGCGCTGGACAACAGTAACCCGGATGTCAACGCGCTCAATGACACCGAAACCTTGAACGAGGTGTTCAATTACACCATCACTGATCCGGGTTCTCTGTCGGCCAACAGCACGCTGACCATCACCATCAACGGCCACACCGACGGTGCCCCCCAAATCGTGCCGGTCGATGGCAATGCAGGCGCCACTGGCCAGGCCACCGTGCACGAGAAAGGCCTTACCTCGGCTGGCGACACCACGGAAACCACCACAGGAACCATCACTGTGACGGCTCCGGATGGTGTTGCCAAAGTGACCATCGGCGGCCAGGTCTTCACGGTGGCGCAACTGGATGCACTCTCCCCAGGCAGTCCATCGGCGGTCATCGACACCGGCGAAGGGCAGTTGCGCATCACCGGCATCGGCAACAAGACGGGTGCCCCGGGCGCACCTGTCAGCGCGGACGTCAGCTACACCTACACGCTCAAGGTGCAGCAGGATCAGCCTGGTGCCACCGAATCCAGCGACACCATCGCGCTGGTCGTGACGGACAACAGCGCAACGCCCAAGTCCGCCAATGGCAACCTGGTCATCCAGATCATGGACGACATGCCGACGGCCACCAACGATGCCAGCAGCATCACCCGAGGCAGCGCCACGGTGCTGGGCAACGCCTTCACCAACGACCGCATCGGGGCCGATGGTCCGCAGGCAGTGGGCGCGCCGGTGACCGGTATCACCGGTGGCTCGTTGGGCACGCCGCTCAACGGCGCCTACGGCGCCATCACGCTGAACGCCAACGGCACGTACAGCTATGCGCTCGACAACAGCAACCCGGCAGTGGCCGCCCTGCTGGACGGCCAGAAGCTGACCGAAACCTTCACCTACACCATCACCGACAAGGACGGCGATACCTCGACGGCGACCCTCACCATCACGGTCAACGGCTTGACGCCGAATGCACTGCCGGTGGCGGTGAATGATGACTTCACACTCCCTGAGGATCAGGTGCTGACCGGCACGCTGACCGGCAACGACGTGCCCAGCGCCGATGGTGGCAATGTGTGGGCCAAAGCGACCGATCCGCAGCACGGCAAGGTGGTGGTAGGCCCGGACGGCAGGTTCGTCTATGTGCCCGACCCGGACTACCACGGGCCCGACAGCTTCACCTACACCATCACCGATGTGAATGGCGACCAGAGCACGGCCACCGTCACATTGACGGTGCTCCCGGTGGACGATGTGCCGGTGGCTGTGGCCGATAGTGCCGTGACGGGCAAGGACAAGCCGGTCAGTGGCTCGCTCAGTGGCAACGACAAGCCCAGTGGCGACGGCGGCAACGTCTGGACCAAGACCACCGACCCGGCCAACGGCACGGTGGTGGTGAACCCGGACGGCAGCTACACCTACACGCCCCGACCCGGCTTTGCGGGCGAGGACCGCTTCACCTACACCGTCACCGACAAGGATGGTGATACCAGCACGGCCACGGTGACAGTAGAGGTGGTGGGTTCCACGCAACTGCCGGTGCAACCGCCTGTGCAGCCACCGAGCGGGTTGCAGCCCGAGCCTCGGCCAGAAACTCCGGCGATGCCGGACAGGCCTGCGCCCACGCACCCCGCCAACCCGCTGCAAGGCGATCAGGTGCGCGATCAGAGTGTATTTTTCGACGGCGCGCTGGTGACGAATCTGCCGCGGCTGTCTATTCCGCTGCACCCCATCGTTTACGTCACGCCGCAGGTGAATGCGTCGCAGGCCGAGCGCGAAAGCACCGACCCGCTGTTCTTCAGCAACCCGCGGGCGGTGCAGCATGGCGACGTGCAAAGCCGCACGATTGGCGCCGGTCTGGGCATGGACCCCGTGCTGTTCGTGCAGCATGCGGTGCGCGATTCGCAGGCCCGTGGAGCGTTGTTGGGCAACATCGTGGATGGCCGCCTGCCGCGCCTGTCGCTGGGCAGTGATGGCAGCATTCCGACGCCGCAGTGGTTCGAGCCCGATCCAAGCCAGATCGTGCCGGTGCAGCCGGCAGAACGCCCACCGGCGGACGGTGATGCGGCACCTGCGCCCGATCAGACGCCGGCGCAACGTGCCGACGCTTCTCCTGCTGGGGTCGCACCGTCCACGGCGCGCCCTGCCGCGGCACCGTCGTTCTCCGAGCAGTTGCGCAACGCGGGCGGGCGCACGCCAGCTGTCGTTGCGCGCCAGGCTCCCTCCATTTCTTCCGTATCCTGATGATGAGGTCCATTCGATGAGCAACCCGACCATGAACACTTCTGCTGCCGCTCCGTCTTCCCGCCTGCGGCTGTTCACCCTGTCTTGCCTGCCGGTGCTGCTGGCCGCCTGCGGCACCGTGAAGCCGGTGGCTTTCACCCAGGACGAGATCAAGGACCGCGTGGTCAAGGACCGCCAGGTCATCTATGCCGACCAGGAGCCGGTGAGCGCTCCCATTGGCTTTCACGAGGCTTCGGCCCGCGCGCTCAAGTACAACCTCGACTACCGCCTGAAGCTGCTGGAGAACGCGTTGGCGCAGAGTCTGCACGACGTGTCGGAACACGAAATGCTGCCCAAGCTGGTGGCCAGCGCGGGCTATGTGTCGCGCAATAACGATTCGGGGGGGCGCTCCATTGGCATCGAAGACCGCGTGGAGACGCTGCGTCCCTCGACGTCGCAGGAGCGTGACCGTTCGCTGGCGGGGCTGTCCTTTTCGTGGAACGCGCTGGATTTCGGCGTGTCCTACTACCGCGCACAGCAGAAGGCCGACCAATACCTGATGGCCGAGGAGCGCCGCCGCAAGGTGGTCCAGAACGTGCTGCAGGATGTGCGCAACAGCTATTGGCGCGCTTTGGGTGCGCAGAAGCTGCTGGGGCGCGTGGATGCGCTTCTGTTGCGGGTGAACAAGGCGCTGGCCCAGGCCAAGCAGGTGGAAAAAGACGGTCTGATGCCGCAGGCGCAAGTGCTGGCCTACCAGCGCGCGCTGCTGGATGCGGTGAACCTGCTGACGGTGCGACGCCAGGACCTGGAACTGGCGCGCGCCGAGCTGTCGGCGCTGATGTCGATTCCGCCGGGCACGGCTTATTCGCTGGCCGACGAGATGGAGGCCAAACTGCCCGTCGCGCCCAGGGACTTCGACAGCCTCGAACGCCTGGCGCTGGAACGCCGCCCCGAGATCATGGAAGAGTGGTACCGCAAGCGGGTGACGGAGAACGACATCAAGGCCGCCAAGCTGCTGCTGTGGCCCAACGTGTCGCTGGATGCGGGCGTTTCCTACGACTCCAACAAGTACAACTACAACAGCACCTGGGTGGATACGGGCGTGCGCGTTTCATGGAACATCATGAAGCTGGCCCAGTACCCTTCGCTGCAACGCGCCCACAAGGCGCAAAACGAGACCGACGATCTGCGCCGCATGGCCTTGTCGATGGCGGTGCTCACGCAGGTGCGCGTGGGGGTGCAGCGGTATGACCTGGCGCTTTCGGAACTGAAGTTCGCAGAGGAAAGCCTGGGTGTGGACCAGCGCCTGCTGGGCTACTCCCAGAAGGCTGCCAAATCCAAGTTCGATTCGCAGCTGGAGGTGATCCGCGCCGAGGCCCGCGCCCTGCTGGCCGAGTACCAGCGCTATGCAGCGTATTCCAACGCGCAGGCGGCCTGGGGCCGTTTGTACAACTCGGTGGGCCTGGATGTGCTGCCGCAGGCCATCGACGGCCATGATGTGAAAACCGTTGCCCGGTCCATCGAGAACACGCTGGGCGCCTGGCAATCCGAGGTCTTCGTGACGGACGCCACCGCGCGCACCGGCACGAAGGCAAACTGATGCGGTGGCACAACGCGGCAGTGCTTTGCGCGCTGCTGGCCCACGGCGGCGCAGCCATGGCACAGCAGGTGGCCGCGCCCGGGAATCCGTCTGCGCCTGCGGGCGCGGTGGCCGTTGACCCGAACGCGATCCGCGTGCTGTTGAGCCCCGAGCTGGAGACCACGCTGGTGTCGCAGATGGTGGGACGCATCGTGACGCTCAATGCGTCGCTGGGTGCCAGGGTCGTCAAGGGGCGCACCGTGGTGGCGTTTGACTGCGGCGAGTCCCACGCGCGCTTGCAAATGGCGCAGGCCGAACATGCGGGTGCTTATGAAACGCTGGACGTCAAGACCCGCCTGTTGAACCTGGAGGCCGCGGGCGAGTCGGAACTGACGCTGGCGCAGGCGGCGGTCAACCGCGCCAGCGCGGCCATTGCCCTCTCGCGTGCCCAACTGGGCCAGTGCAATGTGGCGGCGCCCTTCACCGGCCGCGTCGTGCGTGTGCATGTCAAGCCGCACCAGGGTGTGAATGTGGGCAGCCCGCTGGTGGAGTTGGTCAGCGACGGACCGCTGAAGGTTCGGCTCAATGCGCCGTCGCGGTTGTTGCGTACCTTGCGCGTGGGAACGCCGTTCGAGGTCACGATCGACGAAACGGGGAAAACCCATTCCGCCCAGGTCACCGCGATCAACGCGCGGGTGGACGCCGTGGCCCAAACGGTGGAACTCGAGGGGCGCATCGATGGCAAGCCCACCGAACTGCTTGCCGGCATGACGGGTACCGCCCGCTTCAAGAGCGCGCCTTGACCGCGGCGCAGGGAGCGGTCTCTTCGGCCCGTGCGCCGCTGCTGGCCATGGTGGCCGCGGCAGAGGCACGGGCGCGCGACGCGAACACGGTCGCAGAACTGGGTTTTTCTGTCGCCAATGACGCCTACGCAATCCTTGGATTTCGGCAGGCGCTCGTGTTCGAAGGCGATGGTGCTGCAGCGACGCTGATGGCTGTATCGGGCTTGGCCCGGCCCAGCGAAGACAGCCCCTATCTGGTGTGGCTGCGCCGCACATGGCCGTGGCTTCAGGCGCGGGCGTCGGCGGCTCCCGGCTGGATCGCCATGCCGGATGGCGCGGCAGACCTGCCGCCGGGCATGCTGGAAGGCTGGCGCGAGTGGTGGCCTGCGGGGGTACTGGCCCTGCCTTTGGCACGTCGCTCGGGCGAGCGGCTGGGATGGGTTGTTTTCTTGCTGGACCAGCCGCCTGCCGACGCGCAGGCGCGCGCGCTGGCCCAGTTGGCCCAGACCTGGGCTTATTGCTGGGAGATGCTGTCCGGCAAGCCCAAGCCACCCCTGGCGCGACGCTGGCAGACGCTGGGCACCATGCAACGGCGCCTTTTGCTGTTGGCCGCGGTGGCTGTCCTGTTCATTCCGGTGCGCCAGACCGCTCTGGCGCCGGCGGAAGTGATCGCGCTGGACGCAGAAACCGTGGCGGCACCGCTGGAAGGGGTGGTCAAGACCATCCATGTGCGGCCCAATCAGCCGGTCAAGGCCGGCGACTTGCTGTTTTCGCTGGACGACACCACGCTGCGCAACCGGCTGGAGGTGGCGCAAAAGTCGGTGGCGGTGGCCGACGCGGAGTTGCAGGCTGCGACGCAGAAGGCGTTTGACAGCTTCAACAGCAAGGGCGACCTGGCGCTGCTCGGGGGGCGGGCCCATGAAAAGCGGGCGGAACTGGCCGCGGTGCGCGCCCAGCTGGCCCGCATCGACGTGGTGGCGCCGCAGAACGGGGTTGCTGTCTTTGGCGACCCCGACGACTGGCTGGGTCGGCCCGTGACCACCGGCGAGCGCATCATGCTGCTGGCCAATCCGGACAAGCCGGGCGTCATGGTGCATCTGCCCGTGGCGGACGCCATCGCGCTGGAGCCCGGTGCGCGCATCAAGCTTTTTTTGACGGTGCTGCCGCTGTCTCCCATGGATGCCACGGTGAGCGAAACGAGCTACCAGGCCGTGCTGTCGCCCGAAGGAGTCGCCAGCTACCGGCTGCGGGCCGTGTTCAACGGGTCGCAGGAGCAGGCGCGCATTGGCCTGCGAGGTACGGCCAAGGTGCATGGCGAGCGCGTGCTGCTGGGCTACTACCTGTTGCGCAGGCCGCTGGCCACATTGCGTGAATGGAGTGGCTGGTAATGGCAGCGGCTGCCACGCTGCCGCCGCTGCGCGAAGATTTGCGCCTGCACGAGGTGGCGGCGGGCCAGGATGGCGCCCCTGCCTGGTCGATTCAGGACCCGGTGACCAATCGCTTCTACCGCATCGGCTGGCTGGAGTTTGAATGCCTGCTGCGCTGGCCCGGCGACCCCGCGGCGATTGCGCAGGACATTGCCCGTACCACGCCCATGGCGGCCGACAAGGAGTTGGTAGAGAGTTTTGCGCGCTTTCTGGCGCAGAACCATCTTGTGCGGCCTTCTGCCCAAGAGGTGGAGCGCCTGGCCGCCCAGGCCAGCGCGCCGGGCTGGCAGCATTGGCGCTGGTGGTTGCACCACTATCTGTTTGTGCGCATTCCCCTGGTGCGGCCCGACCGCTGGTTGTCGGCCCTGCTGCCGCTGATGCGGCCCCTGTGGACACAGGCGGGGCTGGTGGCGCTGGTACTGGCCAGCCTGCTGGGCATGGTGCTGGTGGCACGGCAATGGGATGTGTTCACGCACGGTGTGATGGATATCCTCACTCCCAGCGGCATCCTGGGCTTCATGGTGGCTATTGTCTTGTCGAAGACGCTGCACGAGATGGGGCATGCGCTGGTGTCCACGCACTACGGCGTGCGGGTGTCGCACATGGGCATCGCGTTGGTGGTGCTGTGGCCGATGCTGTACACCGATACCAGCGAGTCGTGGCGACTGCGCTCACACCGGCAGCGGCTGGCCATCTCGACGGCCGGAATCGCCGTGGAGGTAGGGCTGGCGGGCCTGTCCACGCTGGCCTGGGCCTTGATGGATGATGGTTTCCTGCGGCAGGCCATGCTGTACCTTGCCACCACGGGCTGGGTACTGTCGCTGGCGCTCAATGCCAGCCCGTTCATGCGCTTCGATGGTTATTTCATCCTGTCGGATCTGCTGGACTTTCCCAACCTGCACGAGCGCTCGGGTGCTGCGGCGCGCGCATGGCTGCGCCGCACGTTGCTGGGCTGGAACGAGCCCAACCCCGAGCCGCTGGCGCCGCGCACGCGCAGGTGGCTGGTGGCGTTTGCGCTGTGCACCTGGGTGTATCGGCTGGTGGTGTTTGCGGGCATCGCGGTGGCGGTGTATCTGATGTTCTTCAAGGTGCTGGGCATCTTTCTTTTTGCAGTGGAGATTGTGTGGTTCATCGTGCGTCCTCTGTGGTCTGAAATTGCCGTCTGGCGCAGGCGCTGGGTCGAGGTCAAGCCCGGTCGCAAAGCCGTGCTGTGGGCGCTGGCGCTGGCCGCTCTGGTGCTGGTGTCGGTGCCTTGGGCGCTGGACGTGGACGCGCCCGCCGTCGCGCGGCCCGAGCGCCAGCAGGTCATCTATGGTCCCTTTGCGGCAAGGGTGACGGCCTTGCATCCGCCGGGTGCGGTGGCCTTGGGAACGCCGCTGGTGCAGTTCGAGGCACCGGAACTGCTGGCCCGCGAAACGCGCACCAGTGCATCGGTTCAGGCACTCGGCCAGCATCTGGCGGGCTTGGTTGCCACCGAAGAGCAGGGCATGGCGCAGCAGCAGGCCTCCACCGAGCGCTTGCGCGAGCAGCTGGCGGAGGCGCGGTCGATCCGTGAGGAGACAAACCGTTTGCAGATGCTGGCGCAGTTCGAGGGCCTGTGGGTGGACACAGACCCCACGGTGCGCCCGGGCACATGGGTGGGGCCGCGCAATCAGCTGGGCGTGCTCATCGACCCTTCGCGCTGGATCGTGGATGCCTATGTCGACCAGCGGCAACTGGAGCGCATCCGGGCAGGTGCCCGTGCCCATTTTCGGCCGCAGAGGCATTGGCAGTCGGTGCCGGCCACGGTGGTGGACATTGATACGTCGCGCGTGGGCAAGCTCAGCTCCACCCTGCTCGATGCGACCCATGGCGGCCCGATTGCCACCCAGCCTGGAGAGCGCCGGGGTGTGCCGGTGGGTGCCTTGTACCGCGTGCGTCTGGTGCTGGCGGCGCCCTTGGCAGACCACCGTGAAACCCGGGGCCATGTCAGCGTAGAAGGGACGCGCCGCAGTCCTGCGTGGCAATTCGTGCAGCGTGCCGCATCCGTGGTGGTGCGAGAGGCAGGGTTCTAAAAACCGCCTTGTGCCCGTTGTCGCGAAGGTTCAAAATGCACGCTGACACTGTCATTTTTAGAGGCAACGACCATGGCAAGCATCTCTTCTATCGGCACATCGGGCCTGCAGGCCGCCCAGTTGCGGCTCGATGCGTCGGCCAACAACGTGGCCAACGTCAATACCCCCGGCTACCGCCGCCAGGCGGTGGCGCAGCAAGCCCAGGCCGACAGCGCCGGTGTGCGCGCCACGGTGGAGCGCGAAGCCAATGAACAAGGCGTGGCGCTGGAAAAAGAGGCCGTAGAGCAGATGTCGGCCACTTACGCCTTCAAGGCCAGCCTGCAGACCCTCAAGACCCAGGACGCCATGATGGGCGCGCTGCTGGATGTGAAAGCCTGACAGGCTTGTCGTTTACAGCCCCCTCAACGCCCCGCCCGCCGGGGCGTTGTTGTTTTCAGGGCGAACAGAATGGCGTCTTAACCGGCCGATGCCAGCCCGGCCAGGCGCTGCACCAGCCAGCGCTGAAAGGCCAGGCCCGCGGTGCTGCGCCTGTGCAATGGAATGCGGACCATGGTGGGCTCCTCGGTGTTGCGGTGGTTCAGGCGGTTTGCATGGCGGGGGCGCTGCCAGTACGGCGGCGCGCGGCGCGTTCCCAGGCCTTTTCATGGAAGAAGAAGGCCACGGCCTGCACCGTGGGCTCCAGCAGGCTCAGCGTGAGCGAGGCCCACAGGTTGCCGGTGACGGCATAGGCCACCAGGGCGGCCACACAGATATGGATGAGGTAGTAGCTGCCCGTCTTCATCAGCATGGTCTGGTTCTGGTGGACGGCGCGGCGAATGAGGGACATGGCGAACTCCTGGGTTGCAACGGGCCCCGCAGTGGAAAGCGGGAACAGCCCAATGATCGTCCTTTTCAATAGTTATAGCCAATTGATAGTTTCTAAACTGTAGATAGCGGCTATCATAATGGCGCCGTGGGCCGTGAAGATTCGACCCGGGAAGTACCGGGCCCGTTGCTATGATGGCCGCTCCATCCTTTCACCCCTCACAGCACCCGGGAGCACCGCATGGCCCTCATGGACTTCATCAAGAAACAGTTCATTGACATCCTCCAGTGGACCGAAGAGGGGGATGGCACGCTGGCCTGGCGCTTTCCGATGGCCGAGATGGAAATCCAGAACGGCGCCTCGCTCACGGTGCGCGAGTCGCAGATGGCGGTGTTTGTCAACGAAGGCCAGGTGGCCGACGTGTTTGGCCCCGGCACCTACAAGCTCACCACGCAGACGCTGCCGGTGCTCACCTACCTGAAGAACTGGGACAAGCTCTTCGAGTCGCCCTTCAAGAGCGACGTCTACTTTTTCAGCACGCGCCAGCAGATCGACCAGAAATGGGGCACGCCCCAGCCCATCACGATCCGCGACAAGGACTTTGGCGCTGTACGCCTGCGCGCGTTCGGCAATTACGCATTCCGCATTGCCGACCCCAAGCTGTTCCACACCGAGATCTCGGGCACACGCGAGAGCTACCCGGTCGCCGACCTCGAAGGCCAGCTGCGCGGCCTGGTGCTGCAGAACATCAGCAACGCCATCGCAGGCAGCGGCCTGCCGTTTCTCGACCTGGCCGCCAACCAGGTGATGTTTGCCGAGGCGCTGGCCAAGGAGCTCGCCCCGCACTTTGCCAAGATCGGCCTGGCCATCGAGAGCCTGACGGTACAAAACGTCTCGCTGCCCGAAGAGCTGCAAAAAGTGCTCGACCAGAAGATCGGCATGGGCATGGTCGGCAACGACATGGGCAAGTTCATGCAGT
>ERZ795031.4510-NODE-4510-length-11681-cov-5.793996_pt1 | contig 11681 bp, 10 predicted proteins | sample MGYA00375123_ERZ795031 | MGnify/ENA primary metagenome ERZ795031 (study PRJEB30166, sample SAMN05720159) | activated sludge metagenome | isolation source: anaerobic digester from wastewater treatment plant | place: USA | collected 2015-04-21 ... | reverse complement strand
TGCGGAACTCCCGATCCTGTGTACATGAGGAGATTCAGGCAGTATCCGCCTGCACAGGGGAACTATCCGCAGCCGGGAGGCAATTATCCGCCTCCGCCACAGAGAAATTATCCTCCTCCGAATATGTATCCTCCGCCCTATCGTTCGGGCTGGAAGCCCTACAACGCCGAGAACGAGCCTCCTGAGGTGGGGCTGGTGATACTTGCGGCGTTAGTGCCGCTGGTAGGTTTCATCTACGGAGCCACCTCTCTGGGCAGCGGCGAGAAGCGCGCGGGAAAAGCCTATCTGCTGGCAGCAGGCATATCCGTCGGAGCCTGGGTGCTTCTGACTTTATTCTTTGTGCTGGTGGGATTTTTAGCCGCCGCGAACCGATGAAAGGAGTTATGATATAATGACTTGTCCTCACTGTGGAGCATCTGTATACGAAAATGATGTAAAGTGCCCTTACTGTGATTCATTCCTTGAAACCAGGAACAACGCCTATACAAGGCGTCCTGCCGCAGGTCCGGGGCAGTTCACCATGAACGGTCCCGATCAGGTCAATGCGGCACTGGTGGTAGTATCTATCCTGATACCCATATTCGGTATTATCTATGGAGCTATCAGTCTCGGAGGAGGTCACCCAAAGAGCGGAAAGGTCTATCTGATACTGGGACTTGCGGCAGTATTCGTATTCCCGTGTCTCATGTTCGTTATACCGCTCTGCTTTACGCTTTTTGCGGAGATATTCAAAGCCTTCCAATAAGATATACATAATTAAAGCCATAGCACTTCCGCTTTATCTGCGGTAAGTACTATGGCTTGTTTTTATATCAGACTATATCATGTTCGGGAGCAAAGCTGTTTAATATGACTGGTCGTACATCGGAGTTTCAAATGTGAGCTCGTCGATTATCTCCAGGGTCTCCATGTCGGCTGCCACGAATTTACTGTCAGAGAGAACGTAAACGTAGTCGCCTATATAGAGGGCTCTGTTGTATTCAAAGAAACCTGTGGTATCAACATCGCTGAATGTATCTGAGATCTCGCCCTTGTGTACGAAGCTGCCGTCCTCGAAGCTGAAGAACTCATATTTTGTGGTTTCTTCCCTGTCATACCAGTCATCGCTGTACTTCATGATATTTATGGGCACGCCTATGAGGTTCTTTTCGGGAGCTATCAGGAGAGCCTTTCTGTCCCATACGGCTGTTGATGAGAATTCTGTGCCTGTGTAGTATTCGTCGTAGTAGATGTTGTTCCATGTATAGACGTCAGTCGCCTTCAGGTCGTTGGGGTCAGAGTTGTCGAACATGGTCATTCTTACGCCTGTTATCCTGCCTGTATCATTGGCGTCCTGACCGAAGCCGAAGAGAAGCCCCTCGCCCCAGCTCTGCATATAGGTGCTGAAGCCGTTTATCTTGAACTCGTCCAGTACAGCAGGAGCCGCAGGGTCACTGAGGTCAACTGCGTAGAGGGGGTCAGTCTGGCGGAATGTGACTACATAAGCCATATTTCCGCTGAAGCTTGCGGACTTGAGCTGCTCGCCCTCGCCCAGCCCCTCAACGCTGCCCACCAGGTTAAGGTCCATATCCAGGACGTATACTCTGGTGTCGGTGCCCTTCACGTCATAGCTGTAATAGCCGTCTTCCTCGTCACTGACTATGCCCTTGAATATGCTTGTGAAGAAGCCGTCATTGATGTCCTCATCATATCTGTGGAAGACTTCCTCTGTCTCGGTGTAGGTAGCAGCCACGCGGAAGCATCCGTCATACTCGCTCATGGAGAACTGGTCCTTGACTGAGCCGTTGATAACGCCGCTTGCCATGGGGACAATGTCTCCGCCGCTTACAGAGATACGGGTGATGTCGGTGACGTTGCTTACGTCCCAGCGTCCCGCTGCGGTGTAGAGGTTGTCTGCTGAGCAGTATATGCTGCCCGAATAGCCTGCCAGTGTCTTTGTGTCGTGTACCGAGGGAGCGCCGCTCTCGTTAAGGTCTATGCTTGCGACCACCGAGTATGACAGCCAGTCGCTTGTGCCGAAGCCACCCTCGGGAAGGAGTATATCCTCGGGAGGAAGAATGTCACAATCATCGCCCATGCCGCAGCAGGGAACATAATTGATGGGCTCGTTCTTATCCGTCAGCTCATTGAAGTAGCAGGTGGAGTAATTGGTGATAAGGAGCATATAGCCGTCGGGAGATATCCTGACGTCACTGTAATAGCCGTCCTGAGAGTATACGTCTATGAGCTGAGGCTCGTCGCCTGTGGTGTAGAATGCCGCGAAGGTAGAACCGCTGCGCTGAGCCGTTCTTGTTGCAAAATTGGAATTTAAATACGCAGAGTCGTTGTTGGTTCCGATGACTACTATCATATCGTTGTAGACATACATATCCGCAATGCTTATCTGATAGGGATCTGCATCGGGAGCTATGTCATTCCTGATGTCAACGGAATAGTTACCTGTGAACTCGCCGTTTTTAACATCGGCAACTCTCAGTGTGGGGTGGTTTATATATTCCTCGTCATCAGGAGAGCATATATAATAAATATGCCTGCCGTCGGTCTTTACGATATCAGCCTCAAGGACGTTCTGCTCCTGATGGTAGGTGTCTGAGTGCTCGGGAGTCTCCTCATCGGGCTCTGTGGCTGGTTCTGTATCAGGCTCAGTATCAGGCTCGGTGGCGGGCTCAGTATCGGGGGCTGTATCAGGTTCAGTCGCAGGCTCGGTATCAGGCTCGATATACGGCTCAACACCGGGAGTGATGTCAGAGTTGGTTGCAGGAGCATTAGGGGAATCCAATCCGCTTTCAACGGCGCCGCCTACTGCGGTGTCTGCGGTGAAAAACTTTTCGTCGTTGGAGGAGAAGTCAGCATCTTCTTCCGCCTCAGCTTCATAGACCACATCATTCTTGTAGCGGTTTCTCTTTTCCTGAAGCTTGCGCTGCTTTTCAGCTCTGTCGGCGGCGTCCTTGAACATGGTGTATACCTGCTCATAGTCCTTGGCGCCGCTCATGTAGCTTTCCAGCTTTTTCAGCTCCTGCTCGGGAGCGGAAGTAGTGCCCTCGGGTGTGGTAACAGCGCTTTTCTCCTTGATGAGAGCGCTATCGCTCTTTCTATTTATCTTTCCATTGTTCATGGTGTATGCGGCAGTTCCGCCTATAACGGCGCAGGCAGCCGCTGCTGCGGTTATCCTTCCTGCAACGGAGATACCGCTTCTCTTTTTCTTTGGAGCCTGTTCGTCCAGCATTTTCTTTATGTTTTCGGGACTGAGCCTGTCGGGAACGGGCTCTGACTTCAGCTGCTCTCTGAGCTTATCATCATTGTTCATAAACATTCTCCTTTCGCTTTCATAATTCGGGAGTAAGCTCAAGCCTGAGCCTCTCCTTGATCCTTGCCAGCTTTGATCTTACGGTGCCTGCCTTGATACCGCAGACCGATGAGATCTCGTCACTGGTGTAGCCGCCCAGGACCGACATGGAAAGCATGAGTCTTGATTCATCGTCAAGCCTTCCCACAGCCTCCCTCAGCTCAACGGACTCAAAGTCGAAGCCGTCCGCAAGGGGAGAGCCGCTGTCCAGTTCCTCGGCAGGAGCATAATAGGTCAGCTGCTTCCTTTTTATCTTGGCAGCCAGTATTGTCATTATCCAGCTCCGGAACTTCTTCGGGTCCCTGAGCTTTTTTATTGAGCAGAACGCGTCCAGTACGGTGTCGCTGACAGTGTCCGCAGCGTCATCGGGAGACCGCAGACTGTACAGCGCTATATGATAGAGATCCTCATATACAGTTGAGTAAAGTCTTGCAAAGGCCTCGGTATCCCCGTCTCGGGCGAGCCTGACGTCTGCTGAGTAGTCGTTCATGCGAATCCCTCCTTTGAATTCGAATTCATAACATAAGTGTCTGTGGGAGCTGAGATTGCTGCACAAAGCACAAAAAATCAGCAAATTAAACAAAGCAAAGCGCCGCTGATTGTACGTTATAACGGTATAAAAATATTAAACTGTCAAAAATGCGGTTTTGGTGGAAAAAACGCAGAAAAGTTCATTGACAATTTTGAATAAATAATGTATAATGAAGTTGATTTCTATTGGGTATAGGTTGACCGGGAGAAAAAATGCAGAACGGGCATGGCAGAAAACAGAGCCCCGGGTCAGCCGCAGCATTATTACAGGGGTGGAAAACTTGATCAAGAAAAAGAGAATGATCTTCGGAGTTGTTGCAGCGGAAGCAAACAGCATCGAACAGCGCCAGATCATAAAGGGAATTGCAAGATTTGATCAGTGCGTAGGCATAGACACCATTATTATTTCCAATAACTACAACCCCAATGTCAAGGAGAAGGAGCTTTTCTGTGAAAACAGGATATACGACCTTATCCTCTCCGACGAGCTTGACGGGCTTATAGTTATCTCGGAATCATTTGTCAATGAGGAGCTCAGAAAGATGATCGCCGATCATCTCTCAAAAAAGAATATCCCTATCGTTGTGGTGGGGACATATCTCCCGGAAATGGACCTTCCGCACTGTACATTCATCAATACCAGCGATGAGAACGATATTGAGGACCTTACGGACCATCTTGTGGAAAAGCACGGCTTTACCGAGATAGACATAATCACGGGCTATGACTTCATAGAGGCGTCTAATCTCCGTGTCAGCGGCTACCGCAAATCGCTGGAGAAGCACGGCATAGAGTTCGATGAGAAGCGGGTACACTTCGGAAACTTCTGGATGAACTCCGGCGAGGAGCTTGCCGAGCGCTACCACAAGGGCGAGCTGAAGCTGCCTCAGGCAGTGGTCTGCGCCAACGACTGTATGGCATATGGTCTTATCGACAAATTTGACGAGCTGGGCATAAAGGTGCCCGATGACGTTACCGTTGTGGGCTATGAGTTCGTGGGCGACCGCTTCATGCACCAGCCTCTCCTTACTACTTATAAGAGAAACCGCGAGTCCATAGGCGAGGACGCCGCAAATATGGTCTACAGCCGCCTTAAAAAGCGTGAGTTCCTGTTCTCGCCGCCAAGGGGCGAGATGATATGCGGCACCAGCTGCTCCTGCGGCATAGACCGCGACTTCTATACACAGGAGCTGAAACGCGCCAGAGTAAAGAAGGAGTACGATAACTGGAACCTGTTCAACCCTCTTGACCAGAAGCTGACAGAGTGCAGGACACTCAACGAATTCGTGGATATATGCGGAACCTTCCACTGGCAGGTAAGAGGCATTCAGAGCTTCTACCTCTGCCTTTACAAGAACTGGTACGACAGCGACGCTGAGCTTACGGATATACTCTCGTGCCAGAGCATGGTGAGCTGGGAGGACAGAACCCCCTTCGATATGCAGAAATATAATTTTTCTGCACTGCTGGCAAAGAACTTTGAACCTGCGGTGTACTATTTCAATCCGCTGTTCTTCAATGACAGGCTCTTCGGTCATCTGGTGCTGAAGTACCATGACCCCGATACCTATGACGACATCTACCGCAACTGGCTGAAGTCGGTGTCCAACGGTCTTGAGTTCCTGCGAATGAAGAACGATATACAGTACCTCACCCAGTGCCAGAACCTTTCCGACCTCCGTGATACTCTCACGGGAATGTACAACGAAACGGGCATGAGAAAGGCATATCACTCCATCGATATCGAAAAACAGGAGAACTGCCTTGTAATGATGAGGATAGGCATCTCCAACGCGGGCTTCTATGAGCTCAGCGGCAAGATACCCGCCATAATGGACGCCGCCGAGGCTGTTACCCAGTTCTGCGGAAGCAGCGACATCTGCGGCAGAGTAAACGATAATACCTTCGCCTGCATAATACAGGGCGATACTGACCCAGCTCTCCTTGAGAGCAGGCTTGAGTCCATAATGCTCCAGCACACCGTGTATACCGACCAGTACGGCATAGACTCATTTGTATGCGCCGCTGTGAAGTGCAGTGAGAAGTCCTACACCAAGCTTACGGGAATGTGTACGGATATTCTTGCGGAGCGCCAGCGTGAAAAGATGGAGATGCGTATGCGTCCCCACTACGATGATATGCTCCATATCAGAAGCTATATCTACAGCAACCCACAGGACAGCTTTGAGTCGGAGAAGCTCCAGAAGCTCTATCCCTACAGCGCAGGTCATCTCCGCGAGGTGTACAAGAAGTGCTTCGGGGTGAGCATACATAAGGACTGCATAAATGCGAGAATGGCAAAGGCTACCTACTGCCTGACCGTAACACCGCTGAGCATGGCGGAGATAGCGGAGCAGTGCGGCTATGTGGACAGCAAGTACTTCCTGCGCCAGTTCCTTGCCACAGTCGGCGTAACACCCAATCAGTACCGCAATATGGCGAAATAAGGTTTTAGTGGTTAGTGCTTAGTTCCGAGCTGTCAGCTTGTAGGGGCGGCGTTTCGCCGTCCGTGATGATAATGTAATTGTAAGGGGCGTCCTCAGGGGCGCCTCTTTTTATGCATAGCCACTTCCGTAACAGAGACAATGTATATCTCTTCCTTCCCTTGCCTCTTTAATGCATTCAGTGCATTTTATCGCGTTAAATCGTCGAATGAAGGGAGAAGGGGGAAAGTCAGTCCCCATGCAGGGACGGGCAGCTTTCTGTAATAATCAGCAAGGGCGCCAAAAAGGCGCCCCACTAAGCACTATGCACTAATAGCTAATAACTACTCACTACTCACTGCTCACTAATTACTGATTAGCGCGTCCGAGGAATGCTGCACCGATGATGCCTGCGTCGTTGCCCAGCTTGGCAATAACTATCTCGGTGTTCTTCTCTGAGTTGCGTGTGTAGACTTCCTTGGCAACAAGCTCCTTCATAGGCAGGAGGAGGGGATCGCCCTCGTTGCATACGCCGCCGCCGATGCAGAGGATATCGGGCTGGAAGATGTTGATGGTATTGGTGATACCTGCTGCAAGGTACTTGATGTACTTGTCAACAACAGCCTTTGCATACTTGTCGCCTGCTCTCATGCAGTCAAATGAGGTGCGTGCAGTAACCTTGCCCTTTTCCTTCTCGGACTGAGCCATGATACAGTCGGGGTGCTCTGCGATAGCTTCCTTTGTCATGCGGATAAGACCCGTAGCTGAGGAATAAGCCTCGAAGCAGCCCTTTCTGCCGCAGGAGCACTGTGCGCCGTCAACTTCGATAACAGTGTGACCGATCTCAGCGCCTGCGAAGTTTGAGCCTGAGTAGATCCTGCCGTCGATGATGATACCGCCGCCAACGCCTGTGCCGAGAGTGATACATACAGCGTTCTTTGCGCCCTTTGCAGCACCTGCCACGAACTCGCCGTAAGCAGCTGCATTGGCGTCATTCTCGATGAAAACGGGCTTGTCGATGGTTTCCTGTATGTACTTCACCATAGGAGTGTCCTTGAAGCCCAGGTTGTTTGAGTACTCGATGATGCCTGTCTCGCTGTTTGCGATACCGGGAGTACCCACGCCGATCCACTCTATCTGATCCATGGTGAGCTTTGCGTTCTTGACAGCCTCTATTGCCATTCTTGCCATATCGTCGGCAATTTCCTTTTCGGGTCTGGGGCAGTTTGTCTTTGTGCTTGCCTTAGCAATGATGTTGTATTCCTCGTCAACAACACCTGCAACGATGTTGGTTCCTCCGAGGTCGATTCCTACGTAATATTTCATTTTATATCCTCCTTATTGGATAGTCGTGACGATGACATCACAATTTCCTTTTATAGCAAATGCGCCTGTTCCTGCGGGAACGAAAACGCTTGAGCCCATAGTAAGTTCCAGCCTGTAGTTATCGGCGACAAGCTCACCGCCGCTTCCGCCTATCATGAGAACATGGGCGAAAGAGTTCTTATCCGCGTAAAGCTCCAGCTCCTTTATGAGCCTGTGGCGGTTTACGTTGAAGTACTTGCAGTCCGCCAGAAGCTGAGTCACAACGCCGTCCAGCTCCAGACCGTAAACGGGTCTGTCGGGGGCAAGGGGCTTGGTATTTGTGACCTCAAGAGCCTTCTCTATGTGAAGGGGACGGGGCTTACCGTCCGCTCCAAGCCTGCCGTAGTCATAGACGCGGTAGGTGACGTTGGAGCTCTGCTGTATCTCCGCAATGAGTATGCCCTTGCCGATGGCGTGGAGAGTGCCCGGCTCGATGAAGAAAACGTCACCCTGCTTAACGGGAACCCGGCGGAGCTTCTCCATGAGAGTATTGTCCTCGATGGCTTTGCGGAAGTCCTCCTTGCTGAGCTCCTCGCTGAAGCCGTAGATGAGCTCTGAGTCGGGAGCGGCGTCAATGACGTACCACATCTCGGTCTTGCCGTTGTCGTTTTCGTATTTATGGGCGTATTCATCGTCGGGGTGTACCTGTACGGACAGGTCGTTCTTTGCGTCGATGAGCTTCACCAGCACGGGGAAGCTGTCTCCGCTCTTAAAGCCCGAGCCAACAGCCTCGGGGTGCTCATTTACGAAGTCGCTGAGCTTCATGCCGTCGAATTCTCCGCCGCTGATATAACATTCACCGTCAGGGTGGCAGCTCAGCTCCCAGCTCTCAGCCAGACGTTCACCGCCCTCCTTGCCGAAAAGCTCTCTGAGTCTTGTTCCGCCCCAGATATAGTCCTTGACGGGTGCTTTTAAATAGAATGGTCTCACTTTTAATCCTTTCCTTGGGTCTCTGTGCTGTCGGTCAGCTCTGCCTTCCTTGATACCTTGGCGAACTGCCTGTCGAAGTCCTCCTCAGAGCCGTTGTACACGTTCAGATCGATATGCTCCTCGTCTCCGTTATAGCCTGTAAGAGTACCCTTATCGCTGTACTGCCAGAAGGTCCAGTCCAGCAGGTCGGGCTCACAGCTTACGCTCCTTATCCACAGGGGATAGTCGGAAAAGTCCTTCCTGATATATCTGCAATAGACGGGGAGTGTGCTGTAGATTATGGGCTTTACGCCGTAGTAAGCCTCCAGCCTTTCAAGGAGGGGCTTGAGTATAGCCTCGGTCTCCTCAAGAGAGGGCTTGTTTGAGCGCTTGTCGGCGTAGTATTCAATGTCTATAACAGGAGGCATATCTATCTCGTCCCTGCCCACGGCGGCGATGAAGTTATCCGCCTGAGTCTCGCCTGCGCTGTCGAAGCTGAAGAAGTGGTAAGCCGACACTCTTATGCCCGTATTCTTGGCTCTGTCAAGATTTCGGCGGACGGACTCGTCTGTGTGACCGCTTCCCTCGGTAGCCTTTATAAAGGCGAAGGAAACGTTCTGGCTCTCAAGCTCATTCCAGTCAATGTCTCCCTGATAGTTGGAGACGTCAACGCCGAAAACAGGGTACTTAGTCCTGTTGACCTTTGCGGTGGAGAAGAAGAGGGCTCCTGCCGCAGTGCCTGCCATGAGGATAACTCCTGTGACTGCGCATATTATCCTGCGTTTTAATCTATCCATTTACGGAAACAACTCCTAAGGCTCCGTTCTGTCAGTTTCAGAGCCGATAACGATATCTTCAAAAAGTCATACAAATATATAATAAACTAAAATGGCGAAATAGTCAACAGTTTTTTTGAAAAAACAGCTTTGACAGGGTGATTCCTGCATATAATGTAGGGAACGCCGCCCCGCTGTCCCCGGACATGGGCGTATTGACTTTCAGTAAAAGATATGCTATCATTGTTTCAGAAAACTATCTCGGGGAGGGAAATACCGTGGACTTTGAAGAAGAATACAAACAGAACAGGACTGCAATGAAAAAGTGCAAAAAAACAGAGACCTGGATATTCATAGTTTTTGCAGTAAATATCGCTGTTGCAGGATTTTATCTCTTTTTAGCTATTTCGGGAGATCTGCTCTCTATTATCGTTTCCGTTCTCGGACTGGCAGGCTCCGCACTGGGCTTACTGAGCGTGTGCAAAAGGGATTCCGCACTTGCCATTGCTGGAGGAGTTCTCGTTATAGCTGAGGTCGGCGTCATGTTCTTTTCTGACGGTATCTCTGTTCTGGGGGTTGTTGAGGTCGCTGTATTCACATATTTCGCCGTGGCAAACTTCCTGAACATAAAGAAGTACAGATGGCTTGAGCAGCAGGACGGCTTCCCAAATTTTGAGCCCCGTCTCAAGGAGTACGACATGGACAGAGCACAGCGCAATATCAAGGACCCCTACGCACAGAAAATGGAAGATATGGACAAGAACAACACTCACGAAATGCAGGAGCTCTGATATTACAGTGGTGCTGATATAGAAGTTTATACGTAACTATCGGGGGAAAACCTTTCTGATGTAATATGTCCTTAACGCAGAAACCAAAAAACAAACCGAATAGGATAAAAGTCGATACTAATATATGATATAATCCCCTTAGAGTAGACACATGAAATAATAAAATGGTGTAACTCTAAAGGGGGTTATTTTATGTCAAAGAAGAAATCACTTACAAGTGAAGAACGTGTTGCAGCAGTACAGGAATACCTCGATGGTAAAGGTGGATACAAGGCAATTGCCAGAAAATACAACATAGGATTGGAAGACGTAAAGAGCGACAGCCATTTTTCAATAAATGTTGGCATTACGACTGTTTATAGGAGAGAGATAGAATTACATAAGGGGTTTAACTTAAATATGAACTGGCTCATGGGTCTTGACTCTTTTGAAAAATATCTGAATAATTCTCCTATATATAACAGATCACTGGGCTGGTTCGATTACGACAAGAACAGACCTGATTCATTAATTGAGTCTATGCAGAAAGCTTTTGAGAAATCTAAAATTATCGTAGCACCAGTATTTGAAAAGATCCATGATCTAGATAATGTGATTGATTATTTCTGTGTTTTTAATCCGGGATTTATTAATTTTGGCGCACCAGAAGACTGGTTATCAGATAATTATGTAACTGAAGGGCTTTTTTGCGTTAAAATAAGTGATACTAATAGTATAGCCGTGAGGAACGGCAGAGCCGTCCCTCTCACAGCTATGGAGTTCGAGGGAATGACTTATGAGGGAGCAATCAACCACGCACTTGACCAAGAGGTTAAGTCCGAACTTGACAAGAGCCTTGCCGACAAAGACGAGAGCCAGCTCACCGATGACGAACGAAAGTACCTGAAACGCAAGAGAGAGAAGAAATCCTACACGCTGAATGTACGCTTTACAGAATCCGAAATGCAGGATATTCTTTCCAAGTGTGAGCAGTACGGTTACAAGAACAAAACGGAGTATATCCGTGACTGCGTTCGTGCAAGGGTTGATCTCACACCAGACCACACCGAGATTGCTGAAACCAACAGGCTTATCAAGGATTATTACATCGACGGCAAAGCACCCAAGCGGAGTGAACTTGCAGCACTGTCAAAGCCGTTAAAAGATAAGCTCAAAGCCATTATGCCCGAACACAAGGCATATCTTCTCAAACATGAAACGGCGATGCGGTACACCCGACAGTTGCGCCAGTATCTTAATGAGCAGTACATGAAGCGTGAGAGGGAGAAAAGCCGTCAGAGGACACAGGCGAAACACAGAAATAAAAATACACTTGAATAAAGAAAGGACGATACTATGAGCAAAATAGGTTATATCCGTGTTTCTACGGAGCATCAGGAAACAGCGAGACAGCAGGAGATCATGTGCGGTTATCAGGTTGACCGCATCTTCTCTGAGAAGCTGTCAGGAGCGAACACCGACCGCCCTCAGCTCAGGGCAATGCTTGACTATGTGCGTGAGGGAGATACCCTCTATGTGGAAAGCATCAGCCGTTTAGGAC
>ERZ795031.4500-NODE-4500-length-11707-cov-3.598181_pt1 | contig 11707 bp, 9 predicted proteins | sample MGYA00375123_ERZ795031 | MGnify/ENA primary metagenome ERZ795031 (study PRJEB30166, sample SAMN05720159) | activated sludge metagenome | isolation source: anaerobic digester from wastewater treatment plant | place: USA | collected 2015-04-21 ... | reverse complement strand
TACAAAACTACTTTGTCAATTTGAAGGGAATTCGACAGATCCGGATAAAAATTTCTACATTAATTCGAGAGATACAATTCCTATATCAATAGGAACATTTGATCTTGGACCTGTTACAATTGCCGATACTACAGTTGCAGCTGTAAAAATGGTACATATTAATCACTTGCCTGTAGGAGCATTGGCTCATGTATATTTTATTGACGAAAACAAGCAACAAATTTTAACCGAATTGGAACTTGATATTACTATTAATGCGGCTCCTGTAAATGCAGATGGAGAAGTTACGGAAGCGACAGCTGAAACAAAAACATATATCAAATTTAATTATGAGCAATTAGAGATTTTTTCTGAAAGTTGTAAAGGAATTGTATTAGACTACAGAGTTGATAATGATTTGATGTGTAACGTATGGTTTAAATCGAACGACTGGTTAGATGTTAAACTTGGTGCATATGTTATTGGAAAAATCGGTTATAAACCGGAACAAAACAACGATAATTAAAGGAGAAAATAAAATGAAAAAAAATATTTTATTCATAATATTGTTTTGTTTGTCGTCTTTAGCTGTTTTTGCCGAAGTCAGCAATCTGTATTTCATGGATTATTTGCCATACCGTGTGTATATGAATCCGGCTCTTCGTCCTATTTGCGGAACTTACGTAGAACTTCCTGGTATTTCTACTGTTAGTTTGGAAGTTGGTAATAATTCAATAAGCATTAATGATTTTATTCAGTACAAGGATGGTAAAATGGTTACATCATTGCATCCTGATTATGGTGATAGAGACGCATTGTATAAATCAATCAAGAATAATACAATAATTCATCAAGAATTATCAGTATCAATTTTAGGTTTTGGTTTTAGAGTCAAAGAACGCGGATATTTTAGCTTTAATCTATCTGCTCGTGAAGATTTGACAGGTACTTTACCTAAAGATTTATTTAAGTTGGCATTGTATGGTACACCTGATATTGAAGGTGTTAACAGATATAATCTGTCTTCAACATCTGCTGATGCGAGTGTTTATATTGATATGTCGGGAGCATATTCGCACAAAATTAATGAACAATGGACAGTTGGTGCTCGTCTTCATTTGTTGATGGGATTAGCAAATGCCAGAGCATCTTTTTCTTCATTTAATTTAGATGCTTCGATTGATGAATGGAATTTAAATGGTAATGGCTCTATCAGAGCTTCAGTTCCCGGAATCACTGTTGAATTAGACGATGAAGGGCATATAACAAAAATTAATTATCCTACAGAATTTAAAGACTACTTGCAATCATACAAACCAAGTATAGGTGCTGCTATCGATTTGGGCGGAGAGTACAAACCATTACCCGAGTTGAGCATCTCATTGTCATTGAAAGATGTTGGTTTTATGTACTGGCAAAATTCGCATAAAGCAGGTGGTGATATTGATTATACATTTACAGGAATTGAATATAAGCCTGAAGAACAGGTAAATTACGCAGATTCATTGCTTAAGGCTTTGCAAGCGTCTTATGTATATGATGTTAACGCAAGTCCTTATGTGTCTGCAATGAATGCAAAAATGTATGTAGGTATTGAATACTCATTTTTAAAGAATATGATGAGTGTAGGTTTGCTGTCGCGTACAGATCTTAATGCATGTCGCTTTTCAGAGGAATTGACTTTAGCGTATAATTTAAGACCTTGTAGCTGGTTTGGTTTATCGGCAAGCTATTCATTTATCAGTGGAGGTTTTTCGACCTTAGGTCTAGGATTTAATCTTCGCTTACCGCCGTTTAGCATATATGTTGCAGGAGATTATATGCCTTTATATTATTCAAAAGAAGGTATACCATATCGTTCCGAAAGACTTAATTTACAAGCCGGTATAGTTCTCACATTCGGATGCAAGAAATGTAATACAAAACCATTGTATACTCCAACAGATTTTGCTCAATAATCAAACATAAACTATTATAGCAAAAAACAGAAGGTGTTAGCCTTCTGTTTTTTGTTTTAGTCTTTTAGTTCAACTACTGTAATCCCGGCACCGCCTAATTGTATATGTTCATCGCGGAATGACTTTACTCCTGAAACTGTCGATAAATAATCGCGTATGGCCTGTCGTAATGCTCCCGTTCCTGTTCCATGTAAAATTCTAACAGAACTTACACCAACAAGAATTGCGTCATCAATAAAATAAGTTATGGTCAATACGGCTTTGTCAACTCTTTGTCCACGAACATCTATATCTTGCTTAAATCTTAATTTGCGTTTTCTTATTTCTTCATTGGTTTCAGGACTTACAAAATTGTAATTTATCTTCGTTTGTTGCTCCTTAACTTGTTTACGTCCTATTTTTTCAAGCATTTTAATATTTAAAACAGCTTCTAATTGACCGAAAGCAACATTGATTCTTTCGCCTTTAATTGAAATTATTTGACCTATATTGTCATTGTATTTTATGTAATCGCCAATATTTAAGGTTTTATCTTTAGATAGTTTGTTCGATGCATGCTGATTTTTTTGTGCGTTAATGCTTTGAGAATCTTCTCTTATGGCTTTTTTTGTTTCTTCAAACTTATGTCTAATTTCTTTAGTCTTTTCTTTTTCGGCTTTGGCTTCTTTTATCTCGCGTATGGTATTTTCGATAGTAGCATTTGTATCAGCAAGTAATTGCCTGGCCTCTTCTTTTGCTTGACGTATTATTTCTTTTCTTTGTTTATCAATAGTATCTAATTGAGCCTTTAAAGCATTGGAGTTTTCCTCCATCTTTTTCTCTTTGATTTTTATTTGTTGACGTTTGCTTTCCCAATAGCGTTTATCTCGCACAATATCTTGTAGGTTCTTATCATAATTTATATGTTCTAAACCCACCTTGTTGCTTGCATTAGATATTATTTGTTCCGACAAACCTATTTTTCTTGCAATTTCAATAGCAAATGAACTACCCGGATTACCTATGTCTAATTGAAAAAGAGGTTCCATTTTATGCCTATCGTATAACATTGCGCCATTAATCAGCCCTTCTGTTTGTGATGCTATATGCTTTAAATTAGTGTAGTGCGTGGTTATCACACCAAAGCATCTATTTTGATTAAAAACTTCTAATTCTGCTTCTGCAATGGCCCCACCAATCATTGGTTCTGTACCTGTACCAAATTCGTCAATTAATAATAAAGTATGTTCGTTACCTTCTCTAAGAAAGGTTTTCATATTACTTAAATGTGAACTGTAAGTACTTAAATCATTTTCTATAGATTGTTCATCACCAATATCAATAAAAAGATTCTTGAATAAACCGAATTTACTATTTATATCCATTGGTACTAACAGACCACATTGACCCATATACTGTAATAATCCCACAGTTTTTAAGCAAACAGATTTTCCTCCGGCATTTGGACCTGAAATAAGCAAAATACGATTTTGTTTATTAAGTATAATGTCAAGTGGAACTATATCTTTTTGTTGGCTTTGCAAACTCAAAAATAGCAATGGATGTTTTGCATGATTCCATTCAATGTGAGTTTCTGAAATCAGTTCAGGTAAATTTCCGCCGATTTGTTTGGCAAACAGTGCCTTAGCTCTTATGAAATCTATTATACCAAGAAATCTGTATGATTCGGTTAAATCAGGAATAAAAGGTCTTATGTATTCTGCACATGTCTGCAAAATATGTGTTATTTCGCGTTTTTCTTCTGCCTCTAATTCGCGTATTCTGTTGTTAGCTTCAACAACCTCTCCCGGCTCTACATACACCGTTTTGCCTGATGCTGATTCGTCATGTACAATACCACCTAATTTACGTTTGTATGAGGGTGATATAGGTATTACAAGTCTACCTTCACGTAAAGTAGGAGTGATGTCTGAATCTAAATATCCATCATTTTTAGCCTTGTGAATAATATTGCTAAGTATGCGTGATATTGAAGATTCTGCAATGTTTTTACTTCTACGAATTTTAGTTAGTTCGGGTGATGCGTTGTCTTTAATCCTTCCAAATTTATCCAGGATGTTATCGATATACCTTTGAACATCAATTGCGTAATTAATATTGATAGTTAAATCTTTAAGATTTTTATAAATTACTGCATCCTTTAATTCGAGGAAGTTAATGATGTTTTTTATTGTAAAAAGAGAACGTTTAAACTCAAATAGTTCTGATTCAGTTAAAAAAGTCCCTTCAATTTTTATGCGTTTAAGATAACTGCGAACATCAAAATATCCATCAATCGGGAAAGCATCTCCTTCGTCAATAATGAGTATAAATTCTGCTGTTTGTTGCATGCTAAGTGCAACAGAATCGAAGTTTGCAGAGAACTCTATTTCATCAACAATCTCTTTTCCTAAATCACTTATGCAGTGATTTTTTATAAGTAGTCTGATCTTATCGAACCCTATTTTCTGTTCAAAGTGCTTCGGATATATCATTTTTATTTACTTTTTTACAAACCAAAATGTTTTTTGAACCATCTAATATGGTCGTTGCAAATAGATACAATTCGCCACCATCTTTTATTCCAATCTTTTTTTGAAGTTCATCAACCGATGAAGGAAAATTTCTAATTGCAAGATTAGCTTTTTGTATATGTTTTAATTTGTTTTTATGTGCGCTACAAATTTCCATTATTTCAAAACAGCGACCAGGAAACGAATCTATAAGTTCTTTTGATGTGTATAGATGGCTGTTTATGTGTAATTTATATGCATTATATTTTATACCTACCATTTTAAATGCCCCGGCTTTCAGTATGCTTGAATTCGGCTCGTATAGATATTTTAAAGGCATTGAAAAAAAAGATTGTGCATTTTTTTCTTCGTCTTTTGTGAATGTAAAACATGGTTTTTCGAGAATATTTACACAATGAATTTGAGTTGATGCATGCTCATTGTTTGTTTGTAATACGAAAATTAATTCTTTGCACTCGTTTTTTATTGATATAACATGTATATCTGATGTTTCCGGTAGATTCTTGAGTGCTGCATCCATGTCAAGCATTGGAGATAGTTTAACTATAAGAGTATCACATTTACTCAGTAGTTTATCTTTTATTTGAGTTAAATCGGGCTCACAATCTTCCAAACGTATCATCTTTCTGCCTGATTTACTACGTCTTGCCGGGTCTATGTAAATGCAATTTTGTTTTTTAATTGAATTTAGGTATTCAATTGCATCATAATTAATAGTTTGCACATTATTTAGTTGCAATAGCTTGAAATTATGATTTGCGATATTAAATAAATCAGTATTCTGCTCGTTGTAAGTTGCTTTTTTAAATGATTGACTCATGAAAGCAAAATCAACTCCAAATCCCCCTGTCAAGTCTGTAAACGAATCTCCCTGAACAAGATTTGCCTTGTATTTTGCCGTGTATTCTGACGAGCATTGTTCCATCGACAAACGTTTAGGATATTTAATATTATCAATTGCAGCCCAACTTGGAATTTTTATGTTAGCTATTGCTTTTCCTTCTAATTGCTCTGCCTCGTATATTCTATTTTCTGAGGAGTCTTTTGTCATTTTTTCCAGAATGCTTGTGTAAATACCATTAGTACGGTAAATAACTCAAGACGCCCGATTAACATTAATGCAGATGCACACCATTTACAAGCCATTGGAATTGTTCCAAAGTTTGATACGGGTCCAACTATTCCTAAGCCTGGTCCGACATTACCAATAGCAGTAACTGCAGTACCTATTGATTCTACAAGACCCATACCACAGGCCACAAAAAATAAAATGCCAACTATAGTAATAACAGAGTATAAAAAGAAGAATGCCAATACGTTATTAATAAGTTGCGGTTTAAGTACTTCATCGTTAAATCTAACAGGAATAACAGCATTCGGGTGTATCAATCTTTTAAATTCGTAATAGCTGTTTTTGATTAAAATAACGATTCTAACGGTTTTGATACCGCCTGCTGTAGAACCGGCACTGCCGCCAAATAACATTACCACTAAAAGAAATAACCAAATAAACTGATGCCATTGAATATAATCGACGTTCACGTATCCGGTGGTTGACATTAGTGATATAACATTGAACAATGAGTATCTTATTCTTTCTTCTATACCAAATGTTTCACTATGTTTAATAGTCAACGCTACAAATACTATTAATGATAAAACAAATGCGAAGATAGTGTAATATTTAAACTCTTCGTTGTGAAAGAACTTTCTAAAGTTTCCCTTAAGTAAAAAGAAATAAAGAGAAAAATTAATACTTGCAACAAACATAAATAATATGATAATGTATTCTATAAGAGGAGAATTCCAGTATGCGATACTGGCATTTTTTGTTGAGAATCCGCCGGTTGCCATAGTAGTAAATGCATGACATACTGAATCAAATAAATTCATACCTGCAGACCATAAACATAATGTTTGAATTAGTGTAATTCCGCAGTACACCCCCCATAAAATTTTTGCCGTTGAACTAATCTTTGCATGTAATTTATCTTTTGTAGGGCCCGGAACTTCTGCAACAAATAATGGCATAGCACCGACACCAAGTAGTGGTAATAATGCTAATGATAAAACTATAATACCCATGCCTCCCAACCATTGAATGATACTACGCCAAAATAGTAATCCATAAGATAATTTTTCAACCTCAGGCAATATACTTGCTCCGGTTGTTGTGAATCCGGACATTGTTTCGAAAAAAGCATCCGTAAATGATGGAATAGAGCCACTCCAATAAAATGGTAGTAAACCGAATAGAGAAAATACAATCCAAACTAACGCTACAATCAAATAACCCTCTCGTTTACCCATTTCGACTTTTATTTTAGGAGTTAAAAGTATTCCGAGTAAACTGAATCCTAATGTCACTCCCGAGGAATAAAAAATGTATTGGTAATCCGACTCTCCGTAAGCTATTGATACAAATGCAGAAATAAGCATAAAGAAAGTTTCGAACAAGAGTAAGAAACTCATTATTCGAATTACTATTTTTATGTCTAATAATTTCATAATATAAAGTTTTATGCGCGTTTATTTAAATAGTTTTTCTATTTTCTGTATGGTATACTCACCGCAAAATACAGTTACGTTGTCTCCGGCTTTTATTTTAGTATCACCAACAGCAACAATACCTTTATAATATCTCACGATACCTCCAATAGTTGTATTTTTGGGTAACTTCAAATTTTTTAAACAATCTGTTGTGATGTATGAACCTTCTTCTGCCACTAATTCAACAACCTCTACATTAGCAAATGTAAGACATCTGACAGAAACATTGCCACCTAAGATCAGTTGATATATATGGCTTGCAGCAATTATTTTTTTGTTTATAATAGAACCTATATCCAAACTTTCTGCCATTGGTATATAGTCCATATTTTCGACCTCTGCAATTGTCCGTTTAACGCCAAATTGTTTAGCCGTTAAACAGGCAAGTATGTTGGTTTCCGAATTGCCGGTTAATGCAACAAAAGCATCAAACGATTCTATATCTTCTTCTTTTAACAGACTTAAATCTCTGCCATCCCCATTTATAACTAAAGTATTATTTGTCTGTTCTATTATTCTGTATGTTTTGTCAATATCCTGCTCAATTACCTTAACATCTTTCCCTTTTGGTAAATTTTGAATTGTTTTTATGCCTATTCGACTTGCTCCAACAAACATTATGTTATTGATATCAAAGTCTTCTTTGCCTGATTTAATACGAACTTCTTCAACGCCTTCTTTAGTAGTTATGAAGTATGCTATATCATTATTCTGAACACAATCTTTACCTGTTGGGATAATTGTAATATTTCCTCTTTTAATAACTACAATACGGACGAGTCCATTACCTTCAAAAGCTTTTTCTAATGGAACATTGCAGAGTGGAGAATTATTTCTTATTTTTGTGGCTAAAACTATTAAAGCACCATCTGAAAGTTCTACATATTGGCGTACCCAACCTTTCTTTAATCCATTTACAATTTCATTCGCAGCAAGCATTTCTGGATAAATCAAAGAATCGACTCCCATACTTTTGAAAAACTCTTTATTTTTTGGAAGCAGATATTCGTTGCTATCAATACGAGCAAGTGTCTTTTGTGCTCCAAGATTGGTAGCTAATAAGCAAGCTGTTATATTTGTACTTTCGTATGGAGTAACTGCAACAAATAGGTCTGCAGTAGGTACTTGTGCTTCGCGTAAATCTTTTAATGAAGTAGGCGAACCTACAATCGCAAGAATGTCATAATTATTCTCCAAAGCCTTTATTTTCTCGGCTTTTTCATCTAATAATACTATTGTGTGGCTTTCCTTAGAAAGCATTTTGGCAAGATGAGTTCCTACATCACCGGCTCCGGCAATTATAATTTTCATGATAAGTTTAGGTTTTTAAAATAATATTTTGCCTTATTTAATAACTATGTTGTGAAGCTTGCGCCATTTTGCGTTTGTCTTCATTTTCCTTAATAGACTGACGTTTGTCGTATTCTTTTTTGCCCTTTGCTAAGGCAATGTTAACTTTTGCCAGTCCTTTTTCATTGATAAATAATGCCGTAGGTATAATTGAAACCCCCGGATCTTTTACTCCTCTTTCTAATTTTCTTAGTTCTTTTTTTGACAACAATAATTTGCGGTCTCTTTGTGGATTGTGATTATTATATGAACCATAAAAATATGCAGTGATATTCATACTTTTAATCCATAATTCGCCCTTGTCAAAATAGCAATATGAATCAACTAAACTTGCTTTTCCCATACGAATAGACTTTATTTCTGTACCTACAAGTACAATGCCCGCAGTGTATTTATCAAGTAGCTCATAATCGAAAGATGCACGTTTGTTTTTTATGTAAATCTTTGAATCCATATTTTTACTCCATTCCTGGCATAAGTAATACCATTAAATATCTTATAAGAATAGGCGATAAAATAATGGTTCCTGATGTGCAAACTACAAATAGTGTGCGCTTATTGTTTGGGACTGACAAATAGTTAATAGAGCCTTCCCAAACAATGTAAATTGTATACAAAGCAACAATTTGTATATAAAAAATATCTCTAATTAATTCACCTGCCATATTGATTAGAAAGATACATGAAAAGGAGTATATGGTAAATTCGATACCTGTATTAAATGATATTGGGTTTTTACAAATATGCTCGTGCAGGATTCTAACAACAAAGGTTGAAAGATATATACCTATAAACAAAGATATGAATAATAAAGATGCTTCTTTTATACCTAATTGCCAATTAAAATCTTCAGCATGAATTGCAGAACCTATAAACGCAAATAAAGAGGTAAGTCCTAATAGTATATAGGCATATGTATTAGAATTAAGAATCCCTGATTCTTTATTTGAAACATCTTGCCAAGCTTTCGCAGGGTTTATTATGAATGTAAAAAAAGTAGATAATATGTTTTTATACATAACTAAATGAGTCTTTATTATGCATTGCAAAGATAAGGAAAAATTATACATTATTTTGTTCGCTCAATAAGATATTTATTTGTACTTTTGCCGATTAATTCGTTTTTATCCCCCTAAAAAAAGAATGTAATGATTTATTTGTTTACAGTAATCCTTTTACTTGCGTCTTTGTACATATATTTCCCGATAGCGAAAAAATATCGCTTGCTTGCCGGAGTTAATAATAGAAGTTCGCATAAAAGGCCCGTGATTACAGGTGCAGGTTTTATTTTTTATTTGTCTTATTTGGTGTATATAGTACATCAAATATGGACAGGAGATCAAATCTTAATTTGGTTGTTTATAGGATTGACCATATTAGCAGTAATTAGTTTTATGGATGATTTGAGCGATGTTTGGTTTTTGTTTCGCTTAATGGTACAAGGTGTTGCAGCTATAGCATTGCTGTGGCAGTTAAAATGCGATTTTGATATTGATGTGCAAGCATCTGTATCTCAGTGGCTTGCTGCTTGCTTTTTGCTAATTTTAGCAGTAGGGTCATTTAATCTATATAATTTTATGGATGGTCTTAACGGCATGCTTGGTGGTCTTGCTTTATCAATGGTATTGCCTGCTTTACTGATTGATTTGTATGTAGTAGATTTTATTGATGACGAACTTCTTTATTTTACGATTATACCAACAATTATTTTCTTATTTTTTAATTATAGAAAACAGCCTAAGTGTTTTTCCGGTGATGTCGGCTCTATAGTGCTCGGTTATTTAATGGTTTATATGGTTTTGTCTTTGCTTATTAAGACAGGTAATGTTGTGTATATATTCTTTTTTTCAGTTGTTTATATAGAGGCCGGTTTGACAGTGTTTCAGCGATTGTTTGCCGGCGAAAATATTTTCAAACCTCATAGAATACACTTGTTTCAATTGTTGTGTAACGAACATAATAAATCTCATCGATTGGTGTCCGAAATATATGCAGGGATTCAGTTTTTAATGGGTATAGGGTTGTTTTTGTTAAATTATTATGATGTTCCCAGATTATATCAGAATATTATATTTTGGCCTATTTTTGGTGGATTAGCATTTTTTTATCTGTGGTACAAACGTAAACGCATGGGCGGACATTTGTTGGAATACAATGAAAATACAACTAACATAAAAGATCAATTTAAAAAAATTAAAAAAATAAAAGTATGATTCCTGAACACATTGAGCACATAGGTATAGCAGTGCCTAGTATTGAAGAAGCATTGCCCTATTATGAAAAAGTATTGGGCATGAAATGCTATTCTATTGAAGAAGTAGCCGACCAAAAAGTTAGAACTGCTTTTTTGAAAGTTGGAGAAGTGAAATTGGAATTGTTGGAGCCAACAAGTCCTGAAAGCACCATAGCAAAATTCATAGAAAAGAATGGAGGACGCGGTGGTGTTCATCATATTGCTTATTCAGTAAAAGATATTGAGGATAAATTGAAACAAGTTGAAGAAAATGGAGTTCAATTAATTGATAAAACTCCTCGTGGTGGCGCAGAAGGCCTGAGTATAGCATTCTTGCATCCAAAATCAACAGCAGGTATTTTAACCGAATTTTGTGAAAACAAGAACAAATAACTAAAATATGAGTTTTGTGGAAACGAAGCTTATATACTATTAATATTAAATTAATTATGGAAGAAAATCAAGACAAAATCAAGAAATTGATTGAGAAGCGAGAAGCTGCTCGTATGGGTGGAGGCGCAAAGAGCATCGAAAAACATCATGCTAAAGGTGCTTTTACAGCACGTGAAAGAATCAACATGTTGCTAGATGAGGGTAGTTTTGAAGAAGTTGATATGTTTTTGACACATCGTTGTACCGATTTTGGAATGGACAAAAAAGTATTCTTGGGCGATGGTGTTGCAGTAGGTAGTGGTACAATAGATGGTCGCTTGGTATTCGTTTTTGCACAAGACGCAACTGTAATAGGTGGTTCTTTGTCAGAAACTATGGCTCAGAAAATATGCAAGGTGATGGATATGGCGATGAAATTAGGCGCTCCTGTGATTGGATTAAACGATTCAGGTGGTGCTCGTATACAAGAAGGTGCATGTGCCTTAGCAGGATATGCTGAAATTTTTGAACGCAATATCTTAGCATCAGGTGTAATACCTCAAATTTCAGTAATTTTTGGACCTTGTGCAGGTGGAGCAGTTTATTCTCCGGCTTTAACAGACTTTATTTTGATGACAGAAAAAAACAGCTATATGTTCATCACAGGACCAAAGGTTGTTAAGGCTGTTACAAATGAAGATGTTACCGTAGAACAATTAGGTGGAGCAAGAATTCATGCAACAAGATCAGGA
>ERZ795031.4493-NODE-4493-length-11713-cov-10.873563_pt1 | contig 11713 bp, 5 predicted proteins | sample MGYA00375123_ERZ795031 | MGnify/ENA primary metagenome ERZ795031 (study PRJEB30166, sample SAMN05720159) | activated sludge metagenome | isolation source: anaerobic digester from wastewater treatment plant | place: USA | collected 2015-04-21 ... | reverse complement strand
AATGCGACTGCCCAAGCACGAAATTAATCGATTCGGGTTTTTCAATCTTTACAAGTTTGATTTCCATCCTCAGCTCCGTTTTTTCTTGATTTTAGCATAGGCGGAAAGAACCCCATCTCTGAATTAAGGTAAAATTTAGAAATGCCTGACATGCGCAAATCATTTCTGGTATTGATACTGCTGGGATTGCTGGCAGTCACAGCATGCGGGGCTGGGGTCCGGGCGGTTCCAACTCTCTCGCACGACTTCACCACCGCCACGCCAGATCCCGGCTATCCAACCGCCATGCCCACCTTCACGCCCACTCCGGCGGCGCTCGGCTCGCCTGAAAATCCTGTCGTTTTCGCCTTCGTGGACCCCGCCCCTTCCGCGGAGCAGCAGGCGGCTTTCAATGACCTGGCTTCCCTGCTCGGCGGGAATCTCCGGATGAGCGTCCAAAGCAGGTTCTACAACAATTACGGAGATCTCGAATTTGCTCTTCAACAGAATCAAGTCCATTTTGCCTGGCTGCAGCCGGTTCAATATTTGCTCGCCTCCCAAAAAGGGCTTGCCACCGCCCTCGTCGTCACCAATCACCTCGGAGTGACGGGTTACGGAGTGCAGTTCCTCGGGCACAGCGACAGCAAATTCACGTCCTACTTCAACGTCGGCACCCACAGCGCGACCGCCGATGCGAATGTCGCCCTGGCGCAGCTCTCGGGGCTGCGCGCCTGCCTGACCAAGGACAACTCCTTAGCTGGATACTGGGTTCCCCTGGGTTATCTCAGGAAGTACAACATCCCAACGCTTGAACCTGTGCAAACTTTTTCTTACAGCGCCAGCATCCGCGCCCTCTACATTAAAGGCATTTGCAGCTTCGCCGCTACCTATGCCATCTCGGCAGACCCGCGAACTTCCTCTGAAGTCATCACCGACCTGCCGGAAGCAATCGAAAAATTGCCCATCCTCTGGCTCTCACCGCCGGTCATCCCGAACCTGAACCTCTCGTTTTCCCCGCAGGTGGACCTCTCGCTGCAGTCGCGCGTCTCCGATTTTCTGCGCGAGCACGCGCGTTCGGATGCTGGCAAATCCCAGATCAGCCTCGCGCTGGACTACGAAGTTGCCGCGCTTGAGCCCATGCCCGACGCGGCTTATGATCCCCTGCGCGAGCTCCTGCTCGCCAGCGGTGTCCGGCTGGCTGATCTGCTGACAGACTGATCCTATGAAAAAACTCCTCAAATTCCTGTTAATTCTTGCCTGCGTGGCAGCCATCCTGGTTTTCGTCCCGCGCGTGATCATGATTGCCATGTCCCGGGCAAGCACCTACGACCTCACAACAGTTCCAGCCGCCCAGGTGGCGCTGGTGCCTGGCGCCGGAATTACCGCCGATGACAAGCCGACGCTTGCGTTGCAGGACCGCCTCGACGGCGCCATCGCCCTCTACAAGGCGGGAAAAGTCAGCAAAATCCTGATGTCAGGAGACAACAGTTCCATCTTCTACAACGAACCCGGGGTGATGACAAACTACGCGATCGAGCAGGGCATTCCCGAAGCCGATATCGTCCAGGACTTCGCTGGTCGTCGCACCTACGATACTTGTTACCGGGCAAAGGAAATCTTCGGCTTGGAATCGGTCATCATCACCACCCAAAAGTATCACCTCCCCCGTATGATTTTCCTCTGCCAACAAATCGGGCTCAACACTGCTGGCGTCCCCGTGGAACAATCGGATTATCTGCTCCACCGCTATTACTTCTGGAAACTGCGTGAACTCGGCGCCACGCTGGCAGCTTACCTGGACGTCTATATCCGCAAGCCCACACCAATCCTGGGCACTCCGGAACCAATTTTCGCTCCCTGAGGTAGCTATGCAACGTCAACAAGCGCTTGAAATCGTCAGAAAATATGTCAAAAATGAAGCCCTGATCCGCCACATGCTCAGCGTTGAAGCCGTTATGCGCGCATACGCGGAGCAACTGAACCAGGACCTTGATCTTTGGGGGCTGACCGGACTGCTGCATGATTTTGACTGGGAAATCCATCCCACCGCTGAGGAGCATCCCCTCGCGGGGTTGCCCATCCTGCGCGAAGCGGGCGTCCCTGAAGAGGTCATTGAAGCGATTGCCGGACACGCTGATCACACCGGCTTCCCCCGCCAAACCCTCCTGGCGAAAGCCCTTTTCGCTTGCGATGAGGTCACGGGGCTGATTACCGCCGTGGCTCTGGTGCGCCCCTCGCGCTCCCTTCACGACCTGCAGGCTTCCTCCGTCCGCAAAAAATGGAAAGATAAATCCTTTGCTGCTGGCGCGGACAGGGACCTGATAACGCGAGGCGCTCAGGAATTCGGCGTGGATCTTTGGCAGCACGTTGATTTCGCCATTCAGGCAATGCGCAAAATCGCCAAAGAAATAGGCTTGGAAGGCTCTCTCAGCCCACAGAACCCGCAGGACTAAGCCTTCTCCCAAAACTGAACGTAATCATCCAAGTTGGTGAAGCCGATGATCTCATCGTTCGGTTTAAGCGTAAACATCGCCTGCCCGTTTGAGGCGCGTTTGCGGCTCACCGCGTTGGTCACCGTGAAGACCTTGCTGGCGCTCTTGCGGAAGTGGCAGATGCCCTTATCGGTCAGTTTGCCCACCAAAACCGCGCTGAGCTGTTCATCCTTTTCGAGTTTCCAGGCGATCACGCCCTGCCCATACCTACCTTGCAGAGGATAGTCTGAACCCGGCGTGCGTTTTGCCAGCCCCTTATGCGTCAGCAACGCAACCTCGTCCTTGTCTTCAACGATTGCCGCGCCAATGACATAATCGTCTGGTTTCAACTTGATCGCGTTCACGCCGGCTGCCACGAGCCCCATCGAGCGCACGTCATTTTCATTGAAACGGATCGCCATTCCTGCGGCTGTCACCAGCAGGATGTCCTGGTTGCCCCGGGTGAGCAGAACCTCAAACAATTCATCGTTCTCATTGACCTTCACCAGCGTAAAGGCGCTGGCGGAAGCCCCCGGCAAATCCGCCACCGCGGAGCGTTTGATCATGCCCTGGCGGGTCACGGTGACCACATAGTGTTCAGCGTCTTCTTCCAGTTGGATTGGCACGGCAAAGATCCCTTCCAACAAGTCGTCCGCGTGCAGCGGCGCGACCTTCGCAGCGGCTACGCCTTCTTCGTCCACCCGCTGGACAGGCACCGCGAACGAAGAGATTGCCGCCGCCTTGCCTTCCGTGGTCACAAGGAAGACGGTCTGATGGGTATTCGTCCGGATCATGCTCCAAGGCGCTCCCTCGCCGCCCAAGCGGTTGGGTTTGTCGCCTTCGGTGCGTGAAAGCAGCCCATTTTCACTGACTTCGATCCAGAAGTTCTCTACGGGCATCACGTCTGTCATTGTGTACATTTCTGAGGCTTTTTCGCCCTCTCCAAGTTGGATGATCTGCGTCCGGCGCGGGTCTCCGAATTTTTGCTTGATAGCTTTTAGTTCCTCGATTGCCAGATCGCGCATTTTCTTGGGCGATTTCAAAAGCGCTTTCAAATCCGCGATCGTTCGGCTGACTTCCTTATACTCTTCCTCGATCTTTTTCCGCTCGAGTGATGCCAGTCTGCGCAGAGGCATCTCTAGGATGGCATTCGCCTGGATTTCATCCAGTTTGTATTTATTCATCAGGTTGGTGCGCGCCTCGTCCGCCGAAGCAGAGCGGCGGATAAGTCGGATGACCTCATCGATATGGTCGATGGCGATTTTCAGCGCTTCCAGAATGTGGAGGCGGTCTTCGTTCTTCTTAAGCAGAAACTCGCTGCGCCTGCGGATCACCACCAGGCGGTGCTCCGCGAAAACCCGCAGAGCCTGCTTCAGCGTCAGGCGGTGCGGGCTGCCGTCCACCAGCGCCAGGATGTTGATGGCAAAGGTGTTGTGCATCTGGGTGCGTTTGTAGAGCGTCGCCAGCACCTCCTCAGGGTCAGCGTTCTTGTTCAGATCAATAACAATACGCATACCCTGCCGGTCGGATTCATCCCTCATGTCCGATAATCCTTCCAATCCGCCTTCGCGGGAGATTTCCGCGATGCGTTCGATCAGCGCGGATTTATTGACCATGAACGGCAGTTCGGTCACAATGATCCGCATTCTCCCACGGGACATTTCTTCGATCCGCGTCCGCGCGCGCACTTTGATCGTGCCGTTGCCAGTGCCGTAGATCGTCGTGAGCGGGACAGAGCCTTCATCCTGCAAAATCAAGCCTCCGGTCGGGAAGTCCGGTCCCTTGATGTAGCGCATGATATCTTCGACCGTGATATCTTCGATTGTTTCCCAATTCTGCAGCATCATCACCAGGGCGTCCACCACCTCGCCGAGGTTATGGGGCGGGATGTTGGTCGCCATGCCCACGGCAATACCCGAGGCGCCGTTGACCAGCATGTTGGGAATGGACGATGGCAAAACCTCTGGTTCCTTCAACGTGCCGTCAAAGTTATCAACGTAGTCGACGGTGTCCAAATCCAACTGGCGCAGAATTTCAACCGCCGGCGCGGAAAGCCGGGCTTCCGTGTAGCGCATCGCCGCGGGCGGATCGCCATCGACGCTGCCGAAGTTCCCCTGCCCATCCACCAGCAAGTAACGTTCCGAGAAATCCTGAGCCATTCGCGCCATGGCGTCATAAACAGCGGTGTCGCCGTGAGGATGATACTTGCCCAAAACCTCGCCAACGATACGCGCGGATTTTTTATGGGGGGTGTCGTCGCGAATGCCCATATCGTACATGGCGTACAAAATTCGGCGCTGGACCGGCTTCAGCCCATCCCGCGCGTCAGGCAGCGCCCGCGAAACAATCACGCTCATCGCATAATCCAGGTAGGATTGCTGCATTTCGGTATTAATATTGATTTTTTGGGAGGCGGTTGAGGTCATAATCCGCTCTTTCTCTGTATCTGTCATTCTAATTTTTCAGTCTCTACCAAATATAGCATAAAAAAACCCGGAGTTTTGTCCGCTCCGGGTCTCTTTTTGCTAATTTCTCCCCTTTGGACTATTCCTCATCATCCAAAAGGTCTTCGTCGTCTTCGAAAACTTCATCATCGTAAAGGTCAAAGTTGTCCGCGTCAATATCCTCTGATCCATCATACAGACCATCGGTTTGATCGCTTTCACCGCCGAACATTTTCATCTGTTCCACAGGGTATTCTGACTCCATGGTTTCGGCATCCGCAGCCTGACCTTCGAAGCGCCCCGGCATAAAGCCTGTTCCAGCCGGAATAAGCTTGCCGATGATGACGTTTTCCTTCAAGCCGTACAGCGGATCTTCCTTGGAGGAGATCGCCGCACCAGCCAGAACCTTGATGGTATGCTGGAAGGAAGAAGCTGAGAGGAAGGAATCTGTGCTCAGTGAAGCCTTCGATACGCCCAGCAACACGTTGACATAACGCGCTGGTCGCAGTCCGCGCGCCACGAGGTCCTCATTGATCTTGCGGATTTCCAGGCGATCCACCAAATCCTGAGGCAGGAATTCGGAATCTCCCGGGCGGGTGATTTGCACCTTGTTCAGCATCTTGCGGATGATGACTTCAAAGTGCTTGTCGTTAATGTTCTGACCCTGGGTGCGGTAAACCTGCTGGATTTCCTTCAAGAGATAGAGCTCCGTCGCGTCCGTTCCATTGATTTTTAGAATTGTATGCGGATTCAGTGAACCTTCCGTAAGCTGATCGCCGGCTTTGACCATCTGTCCTTCGGTGATGAGCAGGCGCGAAGTAGAGGGGATTTCATAATCTTCGCTCAGCCGATCCTCGTACGATACGACGACCTCGCGGTCCTCAATGCGGATGCGTCCGGCATGTTCGGCAGTGATGCTGGTTTCTTCGTGAGTCGCCAAAACATCATCCTTATTGACCTCATCCTCATCCTTCACCTGAATTTCCCAGCCTTCCGGGATGGCATAACGTTGGCTGACCATCTCGCTGCTTTCGACCCGCACGGTGCGGATATCAGGGTTCTTATCCGAGATAATGATGTGCGCCTTGCCGTTGATTTCGGTGATCACGGCTTCGCCGCGCGGGGTTCGCCGTGCTTCAAAGAGTTCCTCAACGCGCGGGAGACCGGTCGTGATGTCGCCTCCGCCAGCCACACCGCCGGTGTGGAAGGTGCGCAGGGTCAACTGCGTGCCGGGCTCGCCAATCGACTGCGCCGCGACCACTCCGACCGCGGAACCGAGGCTCACCATCCTACCGCGTCCCAGGTCCATACCATAGCAGCGCGCGCAGATACCGTGGACGAGCTCGCAGGTCATTGGTGAGCGGACTTTTAGCTTTTTAATGCCTGCTTTGAGGATCTGACGGCTGAGTTCCTTGTTGATCATGTCGTTGCGTTCGCCGATCACCTCGCCGGTTTCAGGGTGGATGACACGCTCCGCCAGCAGGCGTCCATAGATGCGCTCGCTGAATGGCTGCCCGGCAACGTTATCTTCTGCCGAGATCCAAATGCCCTCTTCCGTGCCGCAGTCTTCGTTGTTGATGATCATGTCCTGCGCGACGTCCACCAGTCGGCGGGTCAGGTAACCAGCGTCCGCGGTACGAATGGCGGTATCAGCCAGACCCTTGCGGGTACCGTGCGTGGAGATGAAATATTCCAGCGCCGAAAGACCTTCGCGGAAGTTGGAGCGGATCGGCATCGGGATGATACGCCCCGAAGGGTCAGCCATCAAACCGCGCATGCCAGCCATCTGCGAAATCGGGCTGAAACCGCCCTTGGTCGCGCCGGAAACTGCCATCGTTGAAAGGTTGCCGTCAGGGTCAAGATGCTTCTTCACCGCGTCTGCGACTTTCTTGGTCGTTTCCTGCCAGACTTCAATGATCAGGTCATTTTGTTCCTGCTCGGTCAGCAGACCGCGCTTGAATTCTTTCTGCACGCGCTCCACCTCGAGCAGCGCTTCCTGGATCAGCTCCTTCTTTTCGGGCGGGACGGTGATATCCGCCACAGCCAGGGTTGAGCCAGACTGTGAAGCATAGCGGAAGCCGATATCCTTGATGCTGTCCGCCACTTGCGTGGTCACTTCCTGCCCATCAAGGTCGTAGATGTCCGCGATCAGGTCGCGGATACCGCCCTTGTCGAGCGGGATGTTCGTGAAGCGCATCGAATCCGGCAGAATGTCGTTGAAAATCGCCCGACCAACCGTAGTCTCGATAATCCGCACTTCAGCTTCGGGCATCCGGTCATTTTGTTCATTAAAGACCGTGCTGACGCGCAGCTTGATCTTGGTATGCACATGCACCTGACCGAGCTGATACGCCAACAACACCTCATCAATGTCGCCGAATACGCGCCCATCACCCTTCTGAGGCACGCTTTGGTCCATCGTCAGGTAATAGACGCCCAAAACCATGTCCTTTCCTGGGCTGATGATAGGCTCACCGCTGGCGGGTTTGAGCAGGTTCTTGCTTGCCAGCATCAGCTCGCGCGCTTCTGCCACTGCCTTGTTGGAAAGCGGCACGTGCACAGCCATCTGGTCGCCGTCAAAGTCAGCGTTAAAGGCTGTGGTCACCAGCGGATGCAGTTGAATGGCGCTGCCCTCGATCAACACCGGCTCAAAAGCCTGGATGCCGAGGCGGTGCAGCGTTGGCGCGCGGTTCAGCAGGACCGGGCGTTCCTTGATAACTTCTTCCAAAACCTCCCAAACTTCCGGGCGGTTGCGTTCAATGTAACGCTTCGCGCCTTTGATATTGGAGGTGTAGCCGTGTTTGTCCAAGCCGGCAATGACGAAGGGTCGGAAGAGTTCCAAAGCCATTGACTTCGGCAGACCGCACTGGTTCAGCTTGAGGTGCGGACCGACCACAATAACCGAACGTCCGGAATAGTCCACGCGCTTACCCAAAAGGTTGCGGCGGAAGCGTCCCTTCTTACCCTTGAGCATGTCCGAAAGCGAACGCAGCTCTCGGCGCCCCCGGCGGGAGAGCATCCTGCCGCGCTGGGAGTTATCGATCAGGGAATCAACCGCTTCCTGGAGCATGCGCTTTTCATTGCGCACGATCACGTCCGGCGCGCCGAGCTCAAGCAGCCTCTTCAGGCGGTTGTTGCGGTTGATGACACGCCGGTAAAGGTCGTTCAGGTCAGAGGTCGCGAAGCGACCGCCGTCCAACTGCACCATCGGGCGCAGATCTGGAGGAATCACAGGCAAAACGGTCAGGATCATCCACTCAGGTTTGTTGGTCGAGCGGCGGAAAGCTTCCACGACCTTCAAGCGGCTGGTCGCCTTCTTGCGCTTCTGCTTGCTCTTCGTCGTGCGGGCTTCCTGCCACAGGCTCTCCGAAAGGGCATCCAGGTCGAGGCGGCGCAGGATGTCAAAAAAGGCTTCCGCGCCCATATCGGCTTTGAAAATATTGCCCCAGCGGGATTTCAGTTCGCGGTAGCGGGCTTCACTCAAAAAGGTGAAAGGCTGCAGCTCATAAAGCTCATCGCGCTGCTGCGCGTTTTGGGTCTTGGCGATCACGTCGGGATCGTCCAACTGGCTGCGCAGGTCTTCCATCACCAGTTCAGCCTTCGCCCGGATCTCATCTTTTTGGATTTTGAACTGCTCTAATTTTTCAGCGCGCTCATTCTTCAGATCAGTTTCGAGGAGCTCCATCCGCTCTTTCACAACCTTCTGCACGCGTGAAATGTGTTTCGCGGCAACTTCCTCGCCGACTTCCACGATCGTCTGGTTGATGCCGTCCAGGTCGAAGCTGATCGCTTTGCGGACGGTCTTGCCGGTCTTCTCACGCAATTCGCGTTCCAGCGTTTGCCCTTGTTGGATGACAGGCTCAAAGAGGCTGGCGACTTTTTCATCATATTCGCGGTTGATCTTCTCAATCAGGCTGTCGATTTCCTTCAACTCGCGATCGCGCTGTTTCTTGGTCTCGGCAATCTCGCCATTGACCTTCGCGATCAGTTCCCGTTCGGAAAGGCTGATTTCGTCTTCCAGACGTTTCAGGGCTTTTTGACGCCCATCGTCATCAACATAAGTAATGATGTACTGCGCAAAATACAGCACACGGTCCAGGTTCCGGCGGGAAATGTCCAGCAGCAAGCCTAAATAGGAGGGAATACGGCGCGTGTACCAGATATGCGCGACCGGGGCAGCCAGTTCGATGTGCCCCATGCGTTCGCGCCGCACGCTTGAGCGCGTGACTTCCACACCGCATTTATCGCAGACAATGCCTTTGTAGCGCGGGTTTTTGTACTTGCCGCAATAGCACTGCCAATCGCGCGTTGGTCCAAAGATAGCTTCACAAAACAAACCATCTTTTTCCGGGCGTAAACGCCGATAGTTGATGGTCTCAGGTTTTAGGACTTCTCCGTAAGACCAGCTTTTGATCACTTCTGGTGACGCAAGATTGATCCGAAGGGCTTTCATACTGTTCGTTTCCACTCATACCTCCTGACGTAGACGAGGGCTTTAAGGCACAAAAAACCGCTGGAATTGAGTTTCCAGTGTTTCCTAATTAATCGTTCCAATATAATACACGCAAATGATTATTATAATGACCAACCAACTCATTTGTCAAGCTTTTTTGGTCTCGATTTTGGTCTCGATTTTATGTAATGGGAGGTCCAAATAGAAGGTGCTGCCTTCCCCCAACACGCTCTTCACGCTCACATTTCCTCCATGTTTGTCAGCGACAGATTTCACGATCGCCAGCCCCAAGCCCTGCCCGCGATTTTCATAGGTCAGGTCATCATCCACATGGAAAAACCGCGTGAATAAACGCGGCTGATCCAACGGCGCGATGCCCTTGCCGTTATCCTTGACAGCGATATGCATCCAACTTGAATCCCGGTCGGCGCTGATCAACACGGTCTCACCCCGCGGACTAAACTTGATGGCGTTTTCGACCAGGTTGTAAAGAGCCTGCTGCACCATGATCTGGTCGGCGGAGATGTAGGGAGTCTTCAGACCGCCGTAGTCCACATTCAGACTGATTTTCTTCTGCTGCGCCTGGATGCCCAGAAGCTTGATCGTCTCATCGATCGTGTCCTGAATGCTGAAGGTGGTGTAGACCAAAATCTCATCGCCGTCCAGCCTCTCGATGTTCAAGACCTTATCCACTAACCGCATCATCGTATCGATGCCCGCGTCTATTTTTTCCACATACTTGCGCTGTTCCCCGCTGAGTCTGCCGATATTCGACAGTAATTTGGTATGCCCCTTCATCAACCAGAGCGGCGCGCGCAGGTCGTGGCTGATGTTGCTGACAAATTCATTCTTCTGATTGTTGATTTGTTGCAGCCAGCTCGTATCCCGCAGGTAAACGACTTCACCCTGCCGTTCCTGGTCCCCTTCAAGAGGAAATCGCAGCACCTCATAGGACTTGTTTCCATCCAATTGTAAGGTCTTTGTGCCAACGGTTTTCTCCTTGGCGAGGATGCTATTCAGCTTTTCGTTAACTACCCGTACGTCACCGCCCTTTTTCCCGATAAGAGCTTCGCCTTTTTCACTTGCTCCATTCGCGGCGGCATTGCTGAACTGAATTTGCCCATCCTTGTTGACAACCAATATTGGATCAGGAAAGGCATTAATCGCCAGGCTTAACCAGCCTTTTTCGCTTTGAACCTTGGAAATTTGCTCTTTCGTGCTCAAGGCGGCTGAGGCTCGGTATGCCAGTTGCTGATAGAAGCGGATGTCTTCCTGGTCAAACCAATGGTTTTGCTCAAACCCGACCCAGAGCACTCCCTGCGAATTGCCGTTACCGCGCAATTGCAGGGCGGCGATCGATTGAGGATGCGGCGTGCCGGACGTCAAGCCAAAATACTGGTCCACCTTCAAATCACTGAGAATCAATTGGTCCTGATCCCCGATTTTTTCGATGACAAGCGTGTCCAGGTAAGCATAAAGGCGCGTGTTCTCACCCTGCCCGAGCCGCAGCCGCATTTGACCGCGCCGGCTTTCGGGCGTCTTTTCCAGCAAAATCAGTCGCGCGGATGAAGCGTCTCGGGTCAACGCAGCCCGCAAGATCGAGGAAAGCACCAGGTCGTAGCCCTCGCGGGAATAGTGCGAAGGATCAACCGAAAGCAGCCTTGCATGCGCGTCATTGCGCGTCTGCAGGTTCGAGCGCAGCCGCTCCAGCGCGGTGAAAAGCGCTTTTTCATTGCCCGAAAGCGCGGCTGGCGGGATTTGTTCTTCGTAATCCCCGTTAGTCAGCTCCTGGATACGGCTCATTACCTTGTCGAAAGGATTGGACGAAGGAATTTCCCGGATGAAATCCATCGGATGCCAGTCGGAGTTCAGCCAGTAAACAAATGCCCAGATTATCAGTGCGCTGATCAGGACTTCCAGCGCGTGACTCACGGTCAGAACCAGAACCTGCTCCAAAATGGCGGTAACACTGCGCTGACCGTAGATCAGGGCGTGAGTGAATTGCGTCAGCGTGAGGACAGCGACGCCAAAAAGGAAGGACCAGACCACCTGCATCGCAGGCTGCTGCTTCCAGTCGCTGTGCCATTGGGACTTTTGTTTCGTCAGCGTCCAGGCAAAAGCCAGCCCGAGGGAGGCGTAGAAAAAGATCCCCATCGGGTCCTGCCCCAGCCTCAGGCAGGCTACCAAGCCCGTTCCGATGCCTAGGATCACCGCCGGCAGCGGACCAGTCAGCCCTACCGCCAAAAAAACAGGCAGCGCGCTCAGCGCCATCACGACCGGTTCGGTCGTCTTCCCATTCAGGGTCAGCAGTTGCCCGTCAAAGGGTCGGAAATTCAGAAAACTCAGCGGGAAGACCAGCAGCGCCA
>ERZ795031.4488-NODE-4488-length-11724-cov-6.153655_pt1 | contig 11724 bp, 10 predicted proteins | sample MGYA00375123_ERZ795031 | MGnify/ENA primary metagenome ERZ795031 (study PRJEB30166, sample SAMN05720159) | activated sludge metagenome | isolation source: anaerobic digester from wastewater treatment plant | place: USA | collected 2015-04-21 ... | reverse complement strand
AGCCCTCCAGCAGGCGGGGGGCCAGCCCCGCGTCCACGAGCAGGGCGAGCCGGCGGCGGCGGCGGCGCTCGCTGTAGAACAGCAGCAGGGCCGCGGCGGCCGTCACCAGGAGGCCGGCGGAGATCCACAGCGGCGCCTGCGCCGCGGGAAAGGCAAACTGTATGTCCGTCACGCCCATGAGGTTTCCATTCACGGGAGAGGGTCCAGCCAGGTACGGCGGGTGAAAAGCGACGCGAGCACAAGCGCCGCCCCCGCAAGCATCCACGGCAGGAACCCCTCGTGGTATTCGTAGTAGTCGCCCAGGTCTATCTCGGTGGTTTCCAGGGCGCCGATCTCGTCGTAGGCCCCCATCAGGGCCTCCGTGTTCGTCGCCAGGTAATAGCGGCCGCCGGTCCCCTCCGCCACCTCGCGGAGCATTTTCTCGTCAATGGCCTCGCTGCGCACGGGGAAGAACCCGCCGTTGAGCACCTGCTCCTCCGGCGAGCCCGCGCCGATGGTGTACACCCGGATCCCCATCTCCTTCGCGATCTGGGCGGCGGAGAGCGGGTCGAGCTCGCCCCGGTTGTTGCGTCCGTCGGAGAGCAGGATCACGACCTTTGATTTCGCCTCGGTCTGGCTCAGGCGGCGCAGGGCGAGCCCCAGGGCGGAGCCGATGGCGGTGCCCTGCTTGGAGTCGGGGGCCACCTCCGCGTTCTGCACCTCCCGCTCCAGCACGTCGTAGTCGAGGGTCAGGGGGCACTGCGTCCACGCGATGCCGGAGAAGCACACCAGCCCCACGCGGTCCATGCCGTAGCGGCTGCCGCGCGCCTCGCGGCGGCTGTCAATGAATTTTGAGACCGCCTGCTTGGCCACGTGCATCCGGTCACGGGGCCGCCCGTCCATCATGAAGTCGGCCTGGCGCATGCTTCCCGAGACGTCCATGCAGAGCATGATGTCAATCACGCCGGCGCGGTCGCGGCTGAGCTGGTGGCCCGTCATCGGGCCCGCCAGCGCCACGACCAGCAGCGCAAATCCCGCCGCTCTTAGGAGCGGGGGTAGCGCCAGCACCAGACGGGAGAAGCTCCGGCGGAGTCCGGCGGCCCTGCCCCCGGTGGAGAAGGTCACCGCGCCGCCGGGCCGGGCCGCCAGTTCGACCAGCAGCAGCAGCGCGACGGGCACCAGCAGCCAGAAGGCGCGCGGGTAGGTCATCGTGTCGAAACTGAAGGTGGTGAGGAGCCTGCTCATGCCGCCTCCTCCCCCCGGTGCGGGATGGTGGCGGTCACAAAGCCCTCCACCGCGTCAAAGTGCTCCTTCGCGCCGTGCCGGGTCGGGACATGGTTGGCGAACTTGACCCGGTCGCAGAACACCAGGAACTCCGACAGAAACGCCAGTTGGTCGGGCGTGAGCTCGCCATGCCCGGCGGCGCTCCCCAGGAACTCCTGGGTGGTCTGCTCCGGGGCGGGCAGGGCGAACCGGTCCTCAATGTAATAGCGCAGGATGGCGGAGAGGTCCACATAGTAGGCCTCAAAGCGGCCCGCGTCCGACAGACCGGCGGCCTGAAGGGTGCGCAGACGCTGGAAGGCCGTCTCCCAGGGCGGCTTGGGGGGCTCGCCGCCGCGTTTCCCGCGCCGGGCCAGGCGGGACGCCAGCAGCCCCGCCCCGGCAAGGACGGCGAGCGCCGCCGGAAGGACCAGCCAGGGGGACAGCCTTTTTCCGGACCCGAAGACGGACAAGGCGGGTTCGGGGTCCGCGAAGCCCTGCGCCGCCCCGCGCTCCGCCTCCGTCAGCTCGCGGGCGTTCAGGAGCGGGCCGGGCAGGGTGACGGTCCGCGTTTCCCCTCCCCGCTTCATTTCCACGCGCAGGTCGGGCAGGCGGTATTTGCCGGGGGCGACGACATCCAGCACGCAGCGCTGCCGGAGCCGCTGGACGCCCTCCGGCGCGGGCAGGGTCTCCGGCGGGGAGACCTGGGTTTCGATGCCCTCCGGAATCTTGGAGAAGTCGGGGAGCGCGATCTCGACGTCCGCCGGGGCTTCGGCGGTGACCGTGAGCGTGGCGGCCCGGTGGTAGGGAAACTCTGGGGGGGACAGCTCCAGACGGGCGGCTCCGGACGGGGGCTCCGCCCCGGCCACGGCCGCCAGCGCCGCGAAAAGCGGCATCAGGATGTGTCCCGTTCGCCTCAACGCATTCTCCGTTCCCGCATCCGGAAGAAGCGGTGGATTTCGTTCACATAGGGGGTGTCCGTGCGGACGTTCATGACGTCCACACGGGCCTTGCGCAGGTTCTCGTCGCGCGTCCGGCGGGCGGTCTCGGCCTCCCCGGCGTAGGCCCGGCGGAACGCGGCGTTCCGGGTGTTCACCAGCACCTCCGTGCCCGTTTCGGCGTCGCGCAGGTTGACCAGCCCCACGGGGGGGAGTTCCTCCTCTCGGGGATCGGTGACGGTGGCCGCGATGACGTCGTGCCTGCGGTTGCAGATGCGCAGGGCGTCGGCGTAGTGATCGTCCATGAAGTCCGACACCAGGAACACGACGGCCCGACGGCGGACCACGTTGTTGAGGTAGTGAAGGGCGGAGGCGATATCGGTCCCCTTCCCTTTCGGCTCGTGGCAGAGCACCTCGCGGATGACGCGCAGCACGTGCTTGCGGCCCTTCTGCGGGGGCACGTACAGCTCCACGCGGTCGGTGAAGATCATCAGGCCGACCTTGTCGTTGTTCTGGATCGCCGCGAAGGCGAGGACGGCGCACAATTCGGCTGCCAGCTCGTTCTTCAGGCGGTTCACGCTGCCGAAGCGGCCCGAGCCGCTCATGTCCACCAGCAGCATCACGGTGAGCTCGCGCTCCTCCGCCATCACCTTGACGTGCGGCTCCCCCGTCCGGGCCGTCACGTTCCAGTCAATGGCCCGGATGTCGTCGCCCGGAACATACGAGCGCACCTCCTTGAACTCGATGCCCTGCCCCTTGAAGATGCTTTCGTACTGGCCGGACAGGAACTCGTTCACCATCCGGCTGGTGCGTATCTGGATGCGCCGGACCTGGCGCATGACCTCAGAAGGCAGCATGGACCAGTTCCTCGCCGCAGGTGCAGGGGGACGCCTCGTCGTCGCTCCAGGGGGCCGCGGGCCCCACGACGGCCAGGCTGCCGTCGGGGCCGGGCTTGAGCAGCACCCCGTGGGGCAGCCCGGCGAGCGCCAGCCCCCTCCGGGCGTAGTCCAGGAAGCTGCACGCGCCAAACCGGCCGCCGTCCACGAAGACGGCGATGCTGTCGCCGACGACCAAGTCGGCGACATAGCCGCAGTTCAGCTCGAAGGCGTTCTGGTGCTCCGGGATCCAGACCAGCCGCCGCACGTGCAGGCCGCGCTCCCGCAGGACGGCGCAGAGCGCGTCCGCCGGGTTCTCCTTGCCGCAGACCAGGGGCGAGGAGGCGGCGTCCAGCACTTCCATGAGCAGTCCGTGGTCGGTGTCTTTTTCCGGTTTCATGGGTTCCGTTCTCCTGGGTGCGGGCCTTCAGGGCACCGGGACGGTGTCCAGGATTTTGCGGATGATGTCCTCCGCGGTGATGTTCTCGGCCTCCGCCTCGTAGGTGGGCTTGATGCGGTGCCGCAGCACGTCCATCGCCACCTGTTTCACGTCGTTGGGGAACACGTTGCCCTCGCCCTGGAGGAAAGCCATGGCGCGTGCGGCCTGCTGGAGGTAGATCGTGGCGCGGGGGGACGCCCCGTACTCGATGAGGTGGCGGATCTGGAGGCCGAAGGCCTCCGGCTCGCGGGTGGCCCACACGATGTCCACGATGTAGTTTTTCGCCTTGGCGTCCACGTAGATGCGGTTGACGATCTCGCGGGCCTCCATGACCTGCGCGGGGGTGATGACGGGCGACAGGCTCTGCGGGTGGAGCAGGTCCACCCGGTCCATGATCTCCCGCTCCTCGGCGCGCGACGGGTAGCCCACCTTCAGCTTGAGCATGAAGCGGTCCATCTGGGCCTCGGGCAGCGGGTAGGTGCCCTCCTGCTCGATGGGGTTCTGCGTGGCGAGCACCATGAAGGGGGCCTCCAGCGGGAAGGTCCGGTCCCCGATGGTCACCTGCCGCTCCTGCATGGCCTCCAGCAGGGCGCTCTGCACCTTGGCGGGCGCCCGGTTGATCTCGTCCGCCAGCACGATGTTGGAGAAGACCGGCCCCTTCTTCACGGTGAAGTCACCGGTTTTCGGGGTGTACACCATCGTGCCGATGAGGTCGGCGGGCAGCAGGTCCGGCGTGAACTGGATGCGCCGGAACACGCAGGACATGGCCTGCGCCAGCGCGTTCACCGCCGTGGTCTTGGCCAGCCCGGGCACGCCCTCGATGAGCACGTGGCCGTTGGCCAGCAGCCCCACCAGCAGGCGCTCCACCATGTAGCGCTGTCCCACGATGACCTTGCCGACGGACTCGCGCAGTTGGTTGATCTGCGGCGCGTGCTGCTCGACTTCGCGGCGCACGGCCTCCACGTTCACATTCATTGGGCGTTCTCCTGCGGGGGATGCACGGTGTTTCTATACACGGGGACCAGGCGTTCCAGGTCCCGGAAATACCCCTCAATCTCATCGTCCGGCGGGCGCTGGCCGCCGTAGCCCACCCGGTCCACCTGTTTGGACAGGGCCGCCACCAACGGTTTGGCCTGCTCCAGGACGGTGGCAAGTTCTTTGGCCACGGCCAGCAGCTCGCGGTAGCAGGCGTAATGATCGCCGTCCAGCCGGTGTTTCCGGGCGGTGTGCAGCCGGGCGGCCAGCGCCTCAGCCCGGTCGCTCTCCTCCGCCTGGTCCCGGCTCCGGCGGCGCAGCACCACCAGCGCGATCCCGCCCGCGAGCACCAGCGCGGCCAGCGCGCCCCCCGCCGCCAGGGCGCGGCCCGGGGCCGGATCCCGGAAGGTGATCCGCGCGGCGGGGGCGTCCAGATACCGGCCGGGCGCCTGGTCAAACCGGCCCACGGGGGGCAGGGTCCCCTCGGCCAGGGGGATTTTCACGGCCGGGAGGTCGTATTCCCCCGCCTGACGCGCCGTGTAGCGCACCCGCTGGCGCAGCTCCACCTGGCCGTCCGCCACCGTGGTTTCCTGCGAAACATATTCCGCAGTGCCCCATTCGGGCGGGGAGACCTCCAGCGGAAACACGGCAAAGGGGCTGTTTTCGGGCCACCGGACCACATATTCGACCGTGACGGGCTGTCCCATGGGAAAATCACCCGCCGGAACAACCACTTCGCACGAAGGCACGCCCTCCTCGCCCCACCCAAGAAGGGGTGCCAGGGTGAGGAGAGCGGCAAAGGCGGTCACCGCGATATTTCTAAAAACAGTCATGCAGGGTCTGCATCAAGAAATGTGCCACCAGGAGAAAACATGTAACACAATGAAAAAGAAGGGGTTATAAAAACAGGCTCCCACAGGATGGGGCCTTATTTGGGGCAAGAAAAGGGCATATTCCCGATACGGGTCAGCAGAAGCCGACGGTACAGCGAGGGCGGAAGACAAGGCCAGCGGGACGCTGGCGGTACGGCGGCGGGCATGCGGGGGGTGCTTCGTACCGCCGCCGTCCCGGCGGCCTTGTCTTCAAGCCTCGTGCCAGTCCGGCGGACGGATCGGACAGGTCGGACGGGTCGCACCGGTCAGACGGGCGATCCAGCGCGGTTTGATGGCCCCGCGTGTATGGGCTATAATGCCTGTCCACAGGTTCGGGGGCGGTTCCCCGGGAGTCAAACCAGCGTAAGGAGACGAGAGACCATGGCGAACTTCAAACTGGGATTCATCGGGGCCGGCTTCATCGCGAAGTTCCAGGCCAAGGCCGTGTCGCAAATCCGCGGCGTGGACCTGGCGGGGGTCTGCGCGCTGAAGGGCGCGGAGGAGCTTGCGGACTACGCGAACAAGGCGGGGATCGGCCCCTGCGCGGTGTATCCGTCGGTGGCCGAGCTGTGCAAGGCGGTGGACGCCGTGGCGATTTTCGCCCCGAACATGGCGCGCATCCAGCTGATGCAGGAGATCTGCGACGCCGTCCAGGCGGGCGCGGGGATCAAGGGCGTGATCTGCGAGAAGCCCCTGGGCCGCACGGTGGCCGAGGCCGCCCAGATCGTCGAGCTGGCGAAGCGGACCGGCCTGCCCACGGCGTACTTCGAGAACCAGGTGCACATGAAGGGCATCCGGGCGCAGATGGAGCAGCTGGCCCCGGTGCAGGCACAGATGGGGCCGCTGGCCCTCGCCCGCAGCTCCGAGGAGCATTCCGGGCCGCATGAGCCGTGGTTCTGGGACCCCACCCGCCAGGGCGGCGGCGTGCTTTCCGACATGGGCTGCCACAGCATCGCGGTCGGCTGGTACGTGCTCACCCCGGTGGGCAAGCCGGCGACCTTCCTGGAGCCCATCTCCGTGTCGGCGACGACCAGCCTGCTGAAGTGGGGCGTGCCCCGTTACCGCAAGGAGCTGTTGGACCGGATGGGCGTGGACTACGCCAAGACGCCGGCCGAGGACTTCTGCACGGGCATCGTGACCTTCAAGAACCCCGAGACCAGCCAGTTGGTCCAGGCGCAGTTCACCAACTCCTGGATGTACGACAAGCAGGGGCTCCGCCTGGCCATGGACGGCCTCGGGCCCGGCTACGCCTTTGAGCTGAACTCACTGAAGTCCCCGCTGGAAATCTTCATCGGCGACCAGGCGGCCGAGGCGGCGGCGGACACCGAGCTGGCGCTGGAGAAGTCCACGGCCAGCCGCGGCCTCCTCGCCGTGGAGACGAACGAGGCGGACCTGTACGGGTATGTGGACGAGATCCAGGACGCCGTGGCGTCGTTCCAGGCGGGCCGCGACGGCTTCCTGAACTTCGAGTACGGCGCCATGATCACCAAGCTCTGCCAGGCGGCCTACATGTCCGCCGAGGAGGGCAAGACCATCTACCTGACGGACAAGGACACGCAGGCGGCGCTCAAGAACTACAAGTCCCTCATTTCCCAGGGACGGGGCGCCGAGGTGCTCTTCTAGCTGCAACATCCCGCTGAAAACGAAGCGCCGCAACCGGAAAACCGGTTGCGGCGCTCTTTCTTGGCGAGGGGTCGCTACTTCTCCGAAGGCGCGCCGGGTTCCGGCTTGGTTTCCGCCGGGGGCAGGGCCTTCTCGATGGCCGCCGTCACATCCGCCGCATCGGGCTTGGTCTTCGGGTGGAACCGGGCGACCACTTTTCCTGAGGGATCCACGAGGAACTTGCCGAAATTCCACTCAATGTTGCCGGAGAAACCAGGGTTGGTCTTTTCGGAGGTCAGCCAGGCGTACAGCGGGGCGATGTCCTCCCCTTTCACCGAAATCTTGGCGAACATGGGGAAGGACACATCGAACTTGGTGCGGCAGAAGGTGGCGATCTCCTCGTTGGTGCCGGGCTCCTGCCCGAGGAAGTTGTTGGCGGGGAACCCCAGCACGACCAGCCCGCGGTCCTTGTATTTCCGGTAGACCGCCTCCAGGGCGTCATACTGGGGGGTGAGCCCGCACTTGGAGGCGACGTTCACGATCAGGACGGCCTTTCCCTTGTACTGGGACAGGTCCACGTCGTTGCCCTCGATGTCCTTGACGGTGAGGTCCAGGGGACTCTTGACCTCCGGCGGGTCCACCGCGAGGGAACTGCAGCTGACGCCCACGAGGGACAGTCCGAGGGTGAAAACCGACGCGATTTGTTTGCGAATGCCCATGTCCCGTCTCCCGGCCGGCATTCCGGCGGTTACCAGCGCCCTTTTCCCGCATCCCCCTGTCCCGGGTTGAGTAACACGGGCGTTAGAAGGTATAATCCCGCTTCCCGTCCGTTCCCGGCTGGGGCGGCGTGTGTAGCCAGAGTCAAGGCCCTTGCCGGGCCTTCCAACCTGCAACGCGGAGGCGATTGTTAATGGCAACCATGGACCCTGCAATGGTACGTAACGTTGGGATACTCGGCCACGGCGGCGTGGGGAAGACCCTCTTCGTGGAGCGCATGCTGAACCAGCTCGGGCTCACCTCGCGCATGGGGAGCATCGAGGAGGGCAACACGGTGTGCGACTACCTCGAGGAGGAGATCGAGCGGAAGTGCACCATCGCCATGAAGCTGGTCCACTTCACCTGGAAAGAGCGCCGCATCCACATGATCGACCATCCGGGCTATGTGGACTTCTTCGGCGAGCCGTCCTCCTCCGCCCCGCTGCTGGACGGCGTGGTGGTGATGGTGGACGCCTCGGTGGGCGTGCAGGTCGGGACGGACAACGCCATGCGCCTCGCGGACAAGTTCAACGTTCCGCGCGCGTTTTTTGTGAACAAGCTCGACCGCGAGCATACGGACTTCCTGGAGGTCGTGAAGGCCCTGCAGGAGACCTACGGCAAGCACTGCGTGCCGCTGGTGGCCCCCGTGGGCGCGGGCGCCGGGCTCAAGGGCGTCGTCAACATCGTCACGGGCGACGCCTCGGCCGTGGACGGGGCGGACGCGCTTAAGGACGCGCTGGTGGAGGCGGTAGCCGAGACCGACGAAGAGCTGACGATGAAGTACCTGGACACCCTTGAGCTGTCGCCCGAGGAGTTCGTCACGGGCCTGCAGAACGGCATCACGAGCGGCAAGATCGTCCCGATCATCGCGGGCAGCGTCAGCATGGGTTTCGGCATCAACGAGCTTCTTGACCTGATCGCCGAGTCCTTCCCGAATCCGCTGCTCCGCAAGGTGGTGGCCAAGGACTCCGACGGGAACGACGTCGAGGTGAAGGTCGGACCTTCCGAGCCTTTCTTCGCGCAGGTGTTCCGCCAGGTGGTGGACCCCTACGTCGGGCACCTCACCCTGTTCCGCGTCCTGAGCGGCACGCTCAAGACCGACTCCGAGTTCTACAACGTGACCACCAACACCAAGGAGCGCACCGGCAAGGTGTTCCTGGTGCGCGGCAAGGAGCAGGTCGCGGTGGACGAGGTGGGGCCGGGCGACCTCGCGGCCCTCACAAAGCTGAAGAACACCCATTTCGGCGACACGATCGCCGCGCCGGGGACGAGCGTTTTCATGCCCCCGATCGAACTGCCCGTCTCCATGGTGAAGCTGGCGATCCTGCCCAAGGCGCGGGCGGACGAGGACAAGCTGGGCGAGGCGCTGAACCGCCTGGCCGAGGAGGACTCGACCTTCGCGCACTACCGCGACCCGGACACCAACGAGCACGTCATCCGGGGCATGGGCGACCTGCAGCTGGACATTCTGCTCAAGCGCATGGCCCGCAAGTACAAGGTCGAGGTGGAGACCCGCACCCCGAAGGTCGCCTACCGCGAGACCATCAAGGGCACGGCCGAGGTGCAGGGCAAGCACAAGAAGCAGACCGGCGGCCACGGGCAGTTCGGCGACGTCTGGCTGCGCCTCAAGCCGAATGAGCGCGGCGCGGGGTACGAGTTCGTTGACAGCGTCGTGGGCGGCGTGGTGCCCAAGCAGTACATCCCCCACGTGGACAAGGGCAGCTACGAGGCGCTGCAGCAGGGCGTCATCAGCGGCAACCCCGTGGTGGACATCATTGTGGAGCTGTACTTCGGCTCGTTCCACGCCGTGGACTCCTCCGAAATGGCGTTCAAGATCGCGGCCCGCAAGGCCATCCAGAAGGCCGTCAAGGAGGCGAAACCCTGCCTGCTTGAGCCGATCATGGAGATCGCGGTCACCGTCCCCTCGGAGTTCATGGGTGACATCAGCGGCGACATGAACAGCCGCCGCGGCCGGCTCCTCGGCATGGACGCCGTGGGCGGCGGGCGCCAGGTCATCAAGGCGCTCGTGCCCGAGGCGGAAATCCTCCGCTACTCCACCGAGCTGCGCAGCATGACGCAGGGCCGGGGCAGCTACGAGCTGAAGTTCAGCCACTACGACGAGGTCCCGGACCACGTGGCGAAGGAGCTCATCGCGGCCTACGAGAAGACCCGCAGCGGCGAGGAAGAGGACTGATCCCAGCCCGAACACACGGGCCGGACGGGGCAAACGCCCTGTCCGGCCCGTTTTTTCATGGCAAGCAACCACCGATGAACACAGATCAACACCGATAGGGCAGCAAAAGGGCGGGTTTGGCGGGGAGAGCCTTTCCCGTCAAACCACTCACGCTCCTGGCGGGGAAGCGGTCACGTTACCGCACGCGCCTCGGTCAGCGGCCGCCTGCCGGACGGTCAGGACTTCTTCGCCCACCGGATCGCCTGCCGGACCAGGGTGCGGTAGTTGTCGTCGCCGAAGCTCAGCTTGTCGTGCCCGAGCTGGATGTAGCACACCTTGGAGTTCCGGTATTGCCGCGTCCAGGCTGCTTCGCGCTGGGCGTCGGGATGGTGCTCGCTTACCAGCAGGTGGTTGTCCGGCTCCACGAGAAAGCCCTTGTAGGTCTCGTCGCGGACGACGAAGTCCTTCAGGCCGGCGGTCACGGGGTGCGCGGGATCCTCGATCTTGCAGGGGATGTCCACGTCATGCCGGTAGGTGGACGCGGGGATGGTCTTCCCGTCCACCTCTGTGTCCTTGAGGAAATACCGCGCGCCGATGATCTTCCAGTACTCCGGCCAGTCGTTGAAGGCGGCGATGGCGTGGTGCAGCACGACCAGGCCCACGCCCTTGTCCAGCAGCGACAGAAAGTTGGCCTTGCGCTTCTCCGATATCTTCTGGCTCATGTTGTAGAGCACCAGCACGTCGTAGGGCCAGTCGCCGATGTCCTCAAAGACCTCGCTCTCGTCCTTCAGGTCGTGGAAGGTCACGTCCAGTTCTGTCAAGGCTGCGAAGAGCGCCCGGAATTCCGGCTCGTCGAAGCCGTGCCCCCCCGTCACCACCAGCACGCGGGGTTTCGGGGCGGGGGCGGTGTCCGGGGCTGTTGCGTCTGCGCCCAGTCCCAGGCAGCAGGCGGAAAGGACTGCCAACGTTGTGAGCATGGCGTGTCTCCCTCTCTCAGGAACCCGGCGTGCCGGGTTCGATCACAAGCACGTTGTGGATGCCCAGCCCGCCGACTTTGGCGGTGAGCAGGCCGCCGTCCCAGGACCAGTCCAGCCCCTTGTCTTCGGGGGCGAGGAAGACCCTGGCCGGCTTTTCAGGAAGCGGAACGGTGACGGTGAAGGGACCCGTGTCGGGCACGGACTCCGCCATGTGGCGGCTGGGTGACAGGTAGCCGCCGACGGACCGGTTGACCAGCTGGATGAGCGTGCGGCCGTCCTTCTTTCGGGCGGCCATCTCGATCCACCAGGGGCCGTCCACCCGCGCCATCGGCGCGGGGTTCAGGGCGGCGACCATGTCGCCGATGAAGCGGCGCAGGGCGGGATAATGGGACTCGTAATAGCACCGGAACACAGGCCCGTGGACGGCCACCACCGTCCCCCTGCCCACCCGGCGGCGGGTGGCCGCGGGGAAGTCGGCGCGGGCGTTCAGGGCGGGTTCCCGCTCGTTCAGCATGAACGCCACCGCCTCGGCGTCCTTCAGGGTGACCGCCTGATAGCCTCCGGCGACATTGACGGCCTCGCCGCCGACGGGCAGCCATCCCCCCTCCTCCGGCTCGCCCCGCTTCTCCACGCCCGCGAGGGCGCCGTACTGCTCCGCGACCTGCGCGCCCGTGAGCAGCAGGCGGCCGCCGTTCTCCACGTAGCCGGGCAGGGCCTGGCGGACGGCGTCCGACACCTCGACCGCCTCGGGAATGATGACCACCGGGTATTCGGAGAGGCGCTTGAGCAGCGTGTCCTCGTTCAGGATGTCCGCGCTCAGGCCGTTTTCCAGCACGGCGTGCAGCGCGCCCTCCATGGCCCGGTTGGCCTGCGCGAAG
>ERZ795031.4484-NODE-4484-length-11731-cov-133.853460_pt1 | contig 11731 bp, 9 predicted proteins | sample MGYA00375123_ERZ795031 | MGnify/ENA primary metagenome ERZ795031 (study PRJEB30166, sample SAMN05720159) | activated sludge metagenome | isolation source: anaerobic digester from wastewater treatment plant | place: USA | collected 2015-04-21 ... | reverse complement strand
GTGAAGAGTGATTCCGGCGCCCTGTCGAAGACCCTCCCTGATACTTTAGTGAAGAGTGATTCCGGCGCCCTGCCGAAGACCCTTCCGGATACCGTTGTGAGGAGTGATTCCGGCACCATACTGAAGAGCCTTCCTGATACTTTAGTGAAGAGTGATTCCGGTACCCTGCCGAAGACCCTCCCGGATACTTCAGTGAAGAGTGATTCCGGCACCCTGCCGAAGACCCTTCCGGATACCGTTGTGACCGGGCTGAATGAAGAGGATCTTTCTCCTGCATTTGTCAATGACACACTCTTTCCCGGTACATCCGGAACAATCACTGATACCTCGCTGACCAAAACAGGCCTGATTATTTCTTCAGATGCTGTTGATGAGCCAATTGTCTATAATTCTGATGGTTACATGAAGACTGACATGAGGTCGAAGAAAGTCAGCCTTGTGGAGAATGCCAGAGTCACATACGGAACCATACAGCTCACAGCTGACTCCATTGTGCTGGACATGGAGACAGGATCGGTATTCGCCACCTTCAGAAGGGATTCCACCGGCAAGGCTGTAGGCCTGCCCGTCTACAAGGATGGCTCGGAGGAGTTCGAATCGGAAGAGCTTAACTATAACTTCAAATCGAAAAAGGGGGTGATCCGTAATGTCACCACCGAGCAGGAGGGAGGCTTCCTTCAGAGCCTGACAACAAAGAGGCACGATGACGGGACGCTTCATGTCAACCGCAGCAAGTTCACCACCTGTGACGCTGATGAGCCTCATTTCTATCTCTCGCTCCCGAGAGCCAAGGTTTACCCGGGAGAGAAAATCGTGTCAGGACCTGCATATATGGTTGTTGCCGATATTCCCCTTCCTCTAGTCTTGCCTTTCGGATTCTTCCCGGTACAGCAGAAGAGGGCATCCGGAATTGTCATGCCCAAATACGGCCAGGAAGCACGGAGGGGGTATTTCCTTTCCAACGGGGGGTACTATTTCGCGTTAAGCGACTACTTTGACCTGAAACTGACGGGTACTCTTTACACAAACGGCACATGGCTTGCCGATGCAGCCACCTCATACCGGCTTCGGTACCGCTTTTCGGGATCATTCAGTTTCAGTTACGCCAACAACGTTACCAGCTACAAGGGACTGCCCGATTACGGGAAGAATACCAATTACCGCATCAGCTGGTCGCATTCGCAGGATGCAAAGGCCAATCCCGGCTCGCGGTTCTCCGCCAGCGTGAATATGAGCTCCAGCGGCTATGACAAGAACAACAGCTACGAAGTGGCAGACCACGTTACCACTACCAGACAGTCGAGCATCAGCTATTCAAAAACATGGTCAGGAGCACCTGTAAGCTTTTCCACAAGCATCAACCAGTCGCAGAACGTGCAGAACAAGACAATGATGCTCAACCTGCCAAGGGGAAGCCTGAACGTCTCGCGCATCTACCCCTTCAAGCCTAAAAAGCTGGTGGGGAAGAGCAAGTGGTATCATGATATCACAACCCAGTACACGGCCTCTTTTGAGAACAAGATCAACACCTATGACAGTCTTCTTTTTACCAGTGCTGTCTGGAAGAGTATGCAGAACGGGTTCAAGCATGAAATACCCCTGAGCCTCCAGTTCAGACCTTTCAATAACTTCTCAATCTCGCCCTCTCTCCGCTATACCGGAGTGCTTTACACACAGCAGATACACAAGAGATGGGACCCTGACTACTATGATGAAAGAAGGAACATGGTTGTCCCCTCGGTGGTGAATGACACCGTCAGGGGAGTGACCTATGGCCATGCACTTGTACCAACCGTGAGCGCATCATTCAACCCTTCCATCTATGGAACTTTTGCGTTCACAAAAAAGGGATCAGGGATTGAGGCAATACGGCATGTAATGAAACCCTCCGTCAGCTTTTCCTACTCGCCTGAGGCGGATAAGCTTTCGAGTGACATGTACAGGACAGTTCAGTACGATACTGTTGGCAGGATGCGAACCTATTCCATCTATGAAGGAAGCGTCTTCGGGACCCCGTCAACAGGTAACAGGTCAGGATCAGTCGCCTTCAGCCTTTCAAATATAGTAGAAGCCAAGGTCTATTCCAGGAATGACACCACCGGTAAGCCCAGAAAGATTAAATTAATTGATAATCTGTCGCTTAATACCTCTTACAATCTGTTTTCCGACTCCCTGAACTGGTCGCCTGTCAATATCTCTTTCCGGACTACCCTGGCACAGAACATAAATATACAGGCAAGCAGCAGTTTTTCGATCTATGGAATGAACGCCACGGGGGGCGCTGTTAACGAGCTTGCCATCAGACAGGGGCTCGGCCTTGCCAGGATGACGGGCTTTAATATGAGTTTTGACCTTGACCTGGGGCAGTTGCTGGGGAACAAAAACAAAAAGCAACAATCCGGGGGGCAGGGCGGACAGATGTCCACGGGCCGTCAACCGGGCGGACCAGGAGCACAGGGCGGAGCAGCACCGGATAATCTCCCTCTCTCCAACAGAAACCTTGATGAGTTCGGATATGTCAGGTTCGACGTGCCGTGGTCGCTCAGAATGGCATATAACTTCAGCTACAGCAAACCCGGACTGCGTACCAATATATCCCAGGCCATGACCATGTCAGGAGACCTGAAGCTGACCCCGAAGATGGCTCTCACCTACAATACCGGATACGACTTCAGACAGAAGGAGATAACCATGACGAGAGTGGGTATCAGTCGTGATCTCCATTGCTGGGAGATGAGCTTTTCATGGATTCCCACCGGTTACATGAAGAGCTGGAACTTCACTATCAGGGCAAAGGCAAGCATGCTTCAGGATCTCAAGTACGAAAGGAGGAAGGATTACCATGAAAACTACTAACGAATCAAAGATATCAGGAATGAAAAGAATCATCAGCACTACTGGCGCACCGGGTGCAATTGGACCTTACAGCCAGGCCGTTGAGGCCGGCGGCACCCTCTATATCTCCGGGCAGGTACCTATTGATCCTGCAACGGGGAAGTTGGTAGAGGGGGGTATTGCCGAACAGACCAGACAGGTACTGAAAAATATCAGAGCTATACTGACAGCAGCGGGCTATACGATGAATGATGTCGTCAAGTCAACCTGCCTGTTGTCAGACATGTCTGACTTCAAGGCAATGAATGAGGTTTACGCGCAGTTCTACACTGCTGACCAGCCTGCCAGGGCAGCATTTGCCGTTAAGGGTCTGCCGCTGGGCGCCCTTATCGAGATTGAGACGGTGGCGGTTAAAGAATAGATTATTCACCTGCCCATAAGGCAGATATGTATTTATGATTCCGTAACGGCGGGTCTCAGACCCGCCGCCACCTTCCCGCCTGGCAGTTTTGTATCCTGCCATGCAGATATGTGATCATTATTCCGTAACGACGGGTCTCAGACCCGTCGCTGCATGAATATCAATATGGTTTGTGGTAATTATTCGGCAATAACCTCGAATTCCAGATCAACCTTTACATCACGGTGCAGTTTGACAACCGCCTTGTAGTTTCCTACCTCCTTGATGGCATCGTCGCCAAGGAGAATGTTTCTGCGGTCAATCTCGTATCCCTTTTCATTAAGGGCTTCTGCCAGCTGAATGTTATTGACTGATCCGAAGATCTTGCCAGCCGAGCTGACCTTGGCTCCGATCACAAGCTTCACTTCAGCAAGCTTCTTTGCAAGCTCTTCAGCTTCACCCCTGATCTTTTCCTCCTTATGGGCCCTCTGTTTCAGATTCTCATTGTGAATCTTCAGCGCGGAGTCAGTTGCCTGAATGGCTAAACCATTGGGAATAAGGTAATTTCTTGCATAGCCGGTCTTGACGGTAACAACATCGTCTTTCTGTCCCAGCTTCTCTATATCCTGCCTGAGAATAATCTTCATATCACTTCCTCCTTACTTTAAAAGATCAGTTACATACGGAAGCATGGCAAGATGACGCGAACGCTTGATTGCTCTGGCAACCCTCCTCTGGTATTTCAGCGAGGTGCCTGTTATGCGGCGGGGAAGTATCTTACCCTGCTCGTTGAGAAATTTCTTTAGAAACTCGGGATCCTTGTAATCGATGTACTTGATCTTGTTCTTCCTGAACCTGCAGTATTTCTTCTTCTTGATCTCTACTGTAGGTGGTGTCAGGTACCTGATTTCTGAACTGCCTTGTGCCATGATTACTCCTCCCTGACTTTTTCGGTTTCTTTCATCTTTCTCTTTTTCTCAGCATACTCAATAGCATACTTATCCATACGGAATGTCAGGAAACGGATGATCCTTTCATCTCTCCTGTACTGAACTTCCAGCTTGTCAATGAGCTCACCCGGCCCCCTGAACTCGATCAGGTAATAAAACCCGGTCGATTTTTTCTGAATGGGATAAGCGAGTTTCTTCAGACCCCAGTTCTCTTCATGAACAATCTCACCTTCATTGTCAGTGATGATCTTCTTGAACTTCTGAACCGCTTCCTTCATCTGATTCTCAGACAAAACGGGAGTTGCAATGAAAACGGTTTCGTACTGATTCAACATCTCTTAATTGGTTTGTATTGGTGTTAATAAATTTGGGTTGCAAAAGTAAAACAATAAATCTTTAAAAAAAATATTCCGAAAACTATTTGACTATATTTGTGACGGATATGTACATATACTGTTAAAACCCGGTATGGATAATTTTATTGTTTCTGCCCGCAAATACAGACCTGCCACCTTTGATATGGTTGTAGGGCAGGATACCATTACCACCACTTTGCGTAATGCGATCAGGAATAACCTTCTGGCCCAGGCATATCTTTTCTGCGGCCCCCGCGGAGTTGGAAAAACAACCTGTGCCAGAATCTTCGCCAAAACCATAAACTGTCCGGATACCGGGCCTGACGGCGAAGCATGCGACAAGTGCGAATCATGCAGGTCATTCAATTCACAGGCATCCTTCAATATACATGAGCTCGATGCTGCATCGAACAACAGTGTTGAAGACATCCGGAACCTGACTGACCAGGTGCGGATACCTCCGCAGATAGGAAGGTTCAGTGTATACATAATTGACGAGGTGCACATGCTCTCCTCAGCCGCCTTCAACGCTTTCCTGAAGACCCTCGAAGAGCCCCCTTCTCATGCCATATTTATCCTCGCAACCACCGAAAAGCACAAGATCATTCCCACAATACTTTCGCGCTGCCAGATATTCGACTTCAACCGTATTAACGTTGATGACATCGTTCAGCGGCTGAGCTGGGTAGCAGGAAAAGAAGGGGTGGAAGCCGAACATGAAGCACTCCACGTCATCGCCACCAAGGCTGACGGCGCTATGCGCGATGCACTCTCAATCTTTGACCAGATAGTGAGCTTCAGTGGCAAAACGATCACCTATGCCGATGTGATCGCCAACCTGAACGTACTTGATTACGAGTACTATTTCCGCATTACCGCTGCCGCGATGGAGGGCGATGTTTCATCGGTGCTCCTTACGTACGACGAGATCCTCAAAAAGGGCTTCGACGGTTATAACTTCATGGCAGGACTGAATAACCACCTTCGTGACCTCCTGGTAAGCCGTGACGAGGCCACTGTCAAACTGCTTGAGACCTCACCCTCTATCAGGCAGCGCTACCGCGAACAGGCTGTAAAAGCTTCCCTGCAGTTCATCTACCCGGCTCTCGACATCGGATCACACTGCATGCTCAACTTCAAGGCAAGCAAGAACCAGCGCCTGCACGTCGAACTGGCACTCCTCCGCATGTGTAACCTTTCGGAAGCAACAGAAAAGGAAGAGATAAAAAAAAAAGCTGAACCGGGGCGTTTAGACGAGGAAGAGCATTACAGTGTGGCTCCGCCGCGTTTCGTTGCCCGGCCCCGGGCATCAACAGTCCGGACATCACAGGAGGCATCAACAGCCAGGGCATCACAGGAAGCATCCCTTTCACCGGCACCGGCAACACAAAGACCCAAACCCCCTGTGACCGGTGATGAACCCAAAAAGGTTTCAATAAAAAACATCATTGCAGGCGCAAAGTCGCCGGAGGCCATTGTCAGTGAACCACAGCCTGATACCACATTGACCTCCCCTGACCTCGAGTTCACCGCGGAGGAGCTTCGCGAGGCATGGACCAGCTTCGCCGAGGAAATAAAGGAGGAGAGCCCAAGGATCTCTGTGACACTATCTTCCGTGACACCTGAACTGCTTGCCGACAAGACTATACTGCTGAAGCTTGACAACCTGACCCTCAAGGAGAGTTTTGATGATAATTTCAGACAGCGACTTGAGGGTCACCTGCGGCGGGCACTCCGGAACGGCTCCATCAGGCTTCAGACCATCGTGGAAGCCACCGACAGGGGAGAAATACTCTACTCACCTGAACAGAAGTTCAATCACCTGGCAGAGAAGAATCCGGCTCTCAGGGAACTGAAGAGAACATTCAACCTCGATTTTGAATAGAGACTTAACAGAAGAGCGTGAGTGCCAGAAAAGATAAAAACCAGGCTGACAACAGTCAGATAACCCCCGTGAATGACCCGGTAGCCGACTCGCGACTGGGAGCGCTTGCCGGCGGGATCGCACATGACCTCAATACAGTAATTACCACTATATACGGATACAGTGAGATGGCGCTTGAGGGCCTTGCCGACTCCCCTGAGGCTGCCGAAAACGTCCGGAGAATCATAGGAGCAGCCGACAGGGCCAGGATGCTTACACGTCAACTTCTTGACCTGAGTCGTCAGGCAGCCCGTGAGAAGGTGCCGGTCAGGGTGGCTGCGGTGCTTGATGATACCATTGATTTTATCAGGCCATCAGTTCCGGAGGGAATACGCATATTGCGCCGGGTGACTGCCCATGACGCATATGTAAATGCCGTGCCTGACCAGCTCTTCAGGGTTTTTTTGAACCTGACAATGAATGCTGTTCAGGCGATGACACCAAAAGGAGGGACCCTGACAGTCACCATCGGCTGCCGCGAAGATGAAACGGGTATTCACCAGGGTGACCAGTGCAGGGAACTGCACATCCGCTTCAGCGATACCGGAAAAGGGATGGATAAAGCGTTGCAGCAGGAGGTATTCAAGCCTTTCGTCTCGGCCGGCAAGGAGCATGGAACAGGTCTTGGCCTGTCAGTTGTTGCAGATGCAATCAGGGAGTTGAGAGGTACCATCACCGTCAGTTCAGAACCCGGTGTGGGGAGTGCTTTTGATATTATCATACCCGGTGCATTTTTTGGCACTCTCCCTGAAAAACATTAACTTGCGCCGCCGGAACAGCACTGAAATCATATGGCAGGAGTAATGATAGTTGAGGATGATTCCGCCCTGCGCGAACTGCTCAGGGATGCCCTCGAAAAACGCAAGTATACGGTTATTGCTGCTGCTGACGGAAAGGAGGCACTGGCAAAATTCCGCCCCTCAATAGTTGACCTTGTGATTACTGACCTCCTGATGCCGGAGGAGGACGGGCTGATGGTGATAATGAAGATTCGTGAAATCAAGCCGTCAACCAAAGTGATAGCCATCAGTGGAGGAGGGATGGCAGGCCCGGGAAGCTATCTGATGATGGCCAGCAAACTGGGAGCCGACGCAGTGATATCCAAACCATTCCTTCCATCAGAACTGGTAATGAAAGTAAAGGAACTTCTGGAGTAAACATTATCATTCCTGGATTGTTTCTTGGAAAGAAGAACCAATAAACAGATAAAACTATGTTGACAAAAAAAATTGAAGATCTCTGCAACAGGCAGATCGAAAGAGAAGGGTACTCGTCAAACCTCTATCTTGCCATGGCTTCATGGGCAGAGACAAAAGGGATGTCAGGTATTGCAGAATGGCTCTATGCACAGGCTGAGGAGGAGAGAGCACATATGCTGAAGTTTTTCAGATATGTAAATGAGCGTAACGGTACTGCCATTGTGCCCGAATTCAAGAAGCCCCCGGTGAAATACAAGGGCATCCCCGAATTGTTCGACGAGGTGCTTAAACATGAGAAGTTCATTAGTGCCAGCATCAACGAGGTGCTGGAGGCAGCCATAGCTGACAAGGATTATGCAACAGTCAACTGGATACAGTGGTTCGTTGATGAACAGGTTGAGGAAGAGAGCAGCGCCCAGATGATCATAGACAAGATCAAACTTGCAGGTGAACACGGCATTTACTTCCTTGACCGTGACATCATGAACTTCAGGGGTGAATAGCAGATCGCTGACAAAAGAGACAATAAAAACCGGGACAGCCCCCGGTTTTTTTATGGCTTGCAGCTCCCCCGGTTTATACTCTTGTGAGCCCTGCGGACTGACAACATCTCATCTGATGAACCTTTCTCCCACAAGGAACCATAAAATGTATTATTTTTACAACTGTTTTTAAATAGACGGTAAATGAGCATCATTAACAAAGTCCTCTCCCTGTTCCTCGGAAACAAGGAGGAACGTGACCTCAAGGAAATCAATCCGTTCGTTGATAAGATACGGAAGGAGAGCGCCCTGATCTCTGCACTTTCCAATGATGCCCTCCGTGACAGGACAGCAGCACTCAAACAGGAGATACAGGACCATATCGCGGCTGAGGAGAAGGAAATTGCCGATCTGAGGGCCGAAGCGGAAAATGAAGAAGATGTCTACCGGAAGGAAGAACTCTATAACCATGTTGACAAACTGGTAAAAGAGGTTCTCGAAAAGATCGAAGAGAAGCTCGACGAAATTCTTCCCGTGGCATTCGCCATAGTAAAGGAGACAGCACGCCGCTTCAAGGAGAACGAGGTGCTTGAGGTGACCGCCAGGGAGTGGGACCGCAACCTTGCTGCCACACGCCCCTCAATTACCGTAGAGGGAGATAAGGCATACTGGAAAAACCGCTGGATGGCAGGAGGAAATGAGATTGTATGGGACATGGTACACTATGATGTCCAGCTCATTGGCGGGGTGGCACTGCACAAGGGTAAGATTTCCGAGATGGCCACTGGTGAGGGCAAGACCCTCGTGGCCACACTGCCGGTGTTCCTTAACGCCCTGGCAGGGAAAGGCGTCCACATAGTCACGGTAAATGATTACCTGTCGAAACGTGACTCCGAATGGATGGGGCCGCTGTATGAGTTCCACGGGCTTTCAGTAGACTGCATTGACAAGCATGAACCCAACTCGAATGCACGACGCAAGGCATACAACTCTGACATCACTTTCGGGACCAACAACGAATTCGGATTTGACTACCTCCGTGACAATATGGCAGTAAACCCTGAAGACCTGGTTCAGAGGAAACATCACTACGCCATAGTTGACGAGGTAGACTCCGTACTCATCGATGATGCCCGTACGCCCCTTATCATATCCGGCCCCACCGCCAAGAGTGATACCTCACAGTTCGACGAGTACAAGTTCAAGGTGGAGAAGCTGGTAAATGCACAGCGTAAACAGGTGACCCAACTGCTTGCCGACTCCAAGAGGCTTATCACCCAGGGCGACAACGAACAGGGTGGCCTGCTCCTTCTGAGAGCCTACAAGGGCCTCCCGAAGAACAGTGCTCTCATAAAGTACCTGAGTGAAGAAGGGGTGAGAACACTGCTCCAGAAGACAGAAAACTTCTACATGCAGAACAACTCCAAGGAGATGCCTAAAGTTACAGAGGAACTGTTTTTCGTCATCGACGAAAAGGCAAACTCCATCGAGCTGACTGAAAAGGGACATGACCTGATTTCAACATCAGTTGAGGACTCCAGCTTCTTTGTTCTGCCGGATGTCGGAAGTAAGGTAGCTGACATCGAAAGAACAATCATTGACGAGAATGAAAGAAGGAAGGCCAAGGATGAACTCCTGCAGGAGTTTGCGGTCAAGTCAGAGCGCGTCCATACCATGACCCAGCTGATGAAGGCTTATACCCTCTTCGAGAAGGATGTGGAGTATGTGGTCATGGATAACAAGGTTAAGATTGTTGACGAGCAGACGGGTCGAATCCTTGAGGGACGCCGTTATTCAGACGGCCTCCATCAGGCTATCGAGGCAAAAGAAAACGTGAAGATTGAGGCCTCCACGCAGACCTATGCCACCATCACCCTGCAGAATTACTTCAGGATGTACCACAAGCTGGCAGGCATGACCGGTACTGCCATTACCGAAGCAGGTGAGTTCTGGAATATATACAAGCTTGATGTGGTGGTCATCCCTACCAACGTCCCGGTTATCAGGAATGACCATGAGGACCTTGTCTACAAAACCAAGCGCGAGAAATACAATGCGGTCATCGATGAGATACTGAAGCTTCACAAGGCAGGCAGACCAGTTCTGGTGGGTACTACTTCTGTTGAAATATCCGAATTGCTGAGTCGCATGCTCAAGATGAAGGGGCTGAAACACAACGTGCTGAATGCCAAGTTGCACCAGCGTGAGGCAGACATAGTTGCGGAGGCAGGAAAGAGCGGTACCATAACAATTGCCACAAACATGGCAGGTCGTGGTACTGACATCAAGCTAACCCCGGAAGTGAAGAGAGCAGGCGGACTTGCAATCATTGGCACAGAAAGGCATGAGTCACGGCGCGTTGACCGTCAGCTGAGGGGCCGCGCAGGCCGACAGGGTGACCCCGGATCATCACAGTTCTTCGTCTCGCTTGAGGATGACCTGATGCGCCTGTTCGGATCGGAAAGGATATCAGGTATCATGGACAAACTGGGCCTGAAGGACGGAGAGATGATACAGCATCCCATGATCACCAAATCAATAGAAAGAGCCCAGAAAAAGGTGGAGGAGAATAACTTCGGCATCAGGAAGAGGTTGCTGGAGTATGATGATGTGATGAACTCTCAGAGGGAGGTCATCTACAGCAAGCGCCGACATGCACTTCTCGGTGAAAGACTCAGTGTTGATATTGCAAACATGATGTATGACGTGACAGAGAATGTAGTCAATACATATAAGGATGTGTCTGATTTTGAGGAATTTCAGTTTGCCCTGATCAGGACTCTTTCGATTGACTCGCCGATTGCGAAGGCTGAATTCACTAAAAACAGCAACGAAGAAGTTGCAGATACCGTATATGAAAAGGTGCTTGAGGCCTACCGGCGCAAGAGCGAGATCATATCCGCAACGGCATATCCGGTGCTTAAGGATGTCTATGAACGGATGTCAGCTACCTATGAGAACGTGGTTGTACCCATCTCTGACGGAGTCCGTACCTACAATGTCATCACCAACCTCAAGGCTGCCGTTGAGAGTCAGGGCAGAGAACTGCTCCGTTCATTCGAAAAGACTTCCGTACTGGCCACTATCGATGACGCATGGCGTGAACACCTGAGGGAGATGGATGATCTCAAACAGTCGGTACAGAATGCCACCTACGAACAGAAAGACCCGCTGCTTATATATAAGTTCGAATCATTTGAGCTGTTCAAGACTATGATTAACGAGGTGAACCAGGATGTGGTCAGTCTCCTGATGAAGGGCACAATTCCTGCTGCCGCCTCAACGGACAACGTACGGGAAGCCCACCGTCGCAGACAGACAGACATGAGCAGAATGAGAACCCAGAAGAGCGATTATGACAGCTACAGCAGCAGCGGGGGCGGCTCGCCCGAACAGAGACAGAAGCAGATGGCTCCTGTGAGAGTGGAAAAGAAAGTAGGCAGGAATGAACCGTGCCCGTGCGGAAGCGGGAAAAAATACAAACACTGTCACGGTCAGGGTGCTGCTAATTCAGCAGGCCTGTAGAGCTGTAATCCTTCACCCGCAGATGATGATTATGCTGGTGGCCGGAGCTTGGCTGCCCCG
>ERZ795031.4481-NODE-4481-length-11736-cov-4.797106_pt1 | contig 11736 bp, 16 predicted proteins | sample MGYA00375123_ERZ795031 | MGnify/ENA primary metagenome ERZ795031 (study PRJEB30166, sample SAMN05720159) | activated sludge metagenome | isolation source: anaerobic digester from wastewater treatment plant | place: USA | collected 2015-04-21 ... | reverse complement strand
TTTATTGTGCCAAAGCAAGTAAGAGAGAAAGGAATATAGGGTGTGAGGGGTTGGAAACATCTAAAAAGTTTACCGCTGGAAATTATAGTCAAAGTCCAACTTGTAAGACTTGCGACTTAACACTAAATGGAACTAATGACCACTCAGAATGTTCTGGCGAAGTTTACTATAAAGAAATGGAAAGTAAGAATACAAAGAACAACCACCCAACAGTTAAACCTATTGCTTTAATGGAATACCTTGTTAAGTTAGTAAGCAGAGAAGGACAGGTGGTACTAGACCCATTTATGGGAAGTGGTACAACTGGTATGGCTTGTAAGAGATTAGGCAGGGAGTTTATAGGAATAGAAATGATGCCAGACTATATGGAAATAGCCAAAGCTAGGATAGATGGAGTCAAGGAAAGTAAACAATTAGAGCAACTTAATTTATTAAAAGACAATAAGTAATATGGAGAAGAAAGATTGGAAAGAAGAGTTACAAGATATTATTAACAGAGAGATGTTCAAAGAGGACTTAATGATACAGATTAAAAGTTTAGTAGAACAAGAACTAGACAAAGCAAGGAGAGAATACTTTTCTATGGGAATGGAATACTTCTCTTTGATTGATGATAGCAATATTTATCAACAGAAAGGTTGGAAACTGTCTGAGGAAAAAGCCGAGAGATTACAAATTTTAGACAGGATGTTTAACTTATTAAAAGACAATAAGTAATATGGAAAAGTTTCAGAAGGTAATAAAAGTAATAGGTAATATAATTGTACTATTAGCTATGTTGGCATTCCTAATAGCATTAGGTTGTTTACCTATACTAACCCTGTATGTTGTATACTTAATAATCTCAGTAGATACTTTACAAGGGATAAGATTATGAGTAAATTGAAAACTACTTTATATCAAAAAGGAGATGAGGTATATATACTTAGTCTTAATACACTAGCTACTATTGTTAGTTGTGTAGTAGTTGGAGAAGATGAATACTATAAAGTAGGAGGTTCAGACAATGTATTATTTTCTATGAATGACTTGTACATGCCAAGAAAGATTAATTCTAAGGTTGATCTAGTAGATGAACTAATTACAATAGAGAGAAAAGGTATGCCAGATGAGATAGAGCAGAAAATGAAGGTAAGGGCTTTGTTAGCATATATAAACGATTCAGAAGTTACAGACAGTTTTTATTCTAAGGTTATTTAAATTTTTATTTTATTTATTATGTCAGGAGAAAGAATAGAGTACCAATTAAAGATCTTTACATACCCTCCTATGGGTAATGAAGGAGCTGTAATTACAAGGGTAACGAAAGAAGGGTTTGAGTCTTTCAAGAAACAGATGAATGATCCTAAAATCAGGATTATAAGTATACCTACAGTTATGCCAGAGAAGTTTATGGATCAAGAGGTGGTAATTCAAAGAGATCAGGAGTTGTATATCAAACAGGACAATGTCTTTGGTTTCTATGTAACTCCTATTGATGCAGTAGCAGAAGTAGAACTCTATAAGAAAGAGAAAGAAGATGCTAAGAAAGAAGAGGAAGCAGCAAAGAAGGCACAAGAAGAGGAAGTCAAGAAAATCAAGGAGACTAAGTAACTTGAACAAAGGTCAAGTAAATAGTATTATTATATTGTATAGGGATGAGGGTGGAGTAGCAATACTTCATCCTCTACAAGAATCTTAATTAAATTTAGGGTTTTTATAGGGGATGAGTGAAACAATGTCAGTACAACAATATAGAGAGAAAATGTCTACAGGTAAAACTAAGAGACAAGATCATGAGCATCAAGAACAGGTGTATCTTTTCAACTGGATAGCAATCATGGAAAGAAAATATCCAGAATTGGCTTTATTGTTTGCTATACCTAATGGAGGTCAACGACATGTGTTAGTAGCTATGAAGATGAAAGCAGAAGGAGTAAAGTCTGGAGTACCAGATCTATTCTTACCAGTAGCTAGGGGAAAATATCATGGACTGTTTATTGAGATGAAAGCTGGAAAGAACAAGACCAGCGTGAAGCAAAATGTCTGGATTGAGAAACTTACAGAGCAGGGATATATGGTTGAGGTATGTTATGGATCAGATGAAGCACAAGATTTGCTTGTTTCTTATCTGGAACAGCCTGTTTATCATAAAATGCAATTTGTAGGTAAAAAATAGGTTAAAAAAAGACTGTTGTGAAAAAGGTTAGTATATAGGGATTTATTGAAGCCCTGTAAGCCTCTCTAAGGTGTCTATTATCTGATTAATATCTGATTATGCCTAGAATAAACAAGAAAAAAGTAAAAAAAGTAGTAGAGGGAATTCTTGAGGGAAAAACTCAAGGTGAAGCTATGAGGGATGCAGGATATTCAGAGTCTTATTCAAAATCTCCCCATCATATGAAGTCTACTAGAACATGGGAAGAGATATTATCGACAACATTTAGTGATGAGTTTGTGGCAAAGGAGCAGGAGAAATTAATTAAGCATAAAATTCCTAAGAATTTAAAGTTTCCATACACGACCCCAGATAATGAAATATATGAAATGTATAAGGTATGTGGTGGAGAATGTTTATATATTGGAGATGAGGTAAGAGAAACAGCTCAGGGAATATTCAGGTGGAGGACTGGAGTAGGATGGGTCTCTAATGCGGACATGGTAGACAAACAGATAGAGAAGCTATATAAGCTCAAGGGATATTATAAGAACTCTGATATTACTAGCACTACCAACATCTATACAGCAAGTTTAGAAGATTTGATAGCAATGGATAAAGAGCTAGAAAAAGAGGATAGATTATTTAATGAGAGGTTAAACAAATATGCCCCAACAAAAGGAGTTGAAAACAAAGGAGCAGATAAGGCAGGAAAGGGAAAGAGTACAAAAGGAGATACTAAGGGAAAGGATAAAGCTTAAAAGAGATCAGAAGTATAGAGGATATGTACCTTGCGGAAAGCTAGGAGATTTTATAGAGGAAGTGGCTAAACAGGAAAAGATGGTATATCTGATGTCTGGAGCAAACGGTATTGGTAAAACAACAGCCCTTGTTAATGTAATTGCTAACATATGTTATCCAACAGATAATAAATACTTTCAGGGTAAACTATTCCAAGAATATCCATATGATATTAAGAACCTAAGAATCATTTCAGGTATTGATACTATCAATAGTACACTTATTCCAGAGTTGCGATATTGGTTTCCGAAGGGTGAATATGAGATGGATAAGAAGGGTAGAAGTTATCCATATGAAATAACAACAAGTACAGGGTTTAGAATAAATATTCTTACATACGACCAAGATCCAACAGCTCATGAGTCATCCAATGTATCTTTAATATTTGCAGATGAGCCTATGCCTTATTCATTATATTCAGCTAATATATCAAGACTTAGAAGGGGAGGGTCTTTAATTATTTTTGCTACACTCCTAGAAGGATCAGCTTGGATTGTACCAGAGATAATTGAGGATCAATCAGGAGATACTATGTATACATTCATTGAAGCAGAAGATGCGTGTATAGAACATGGTATCAGAGGACATTTAGAGCATAAACAGATTCTAAAGATGGCAGAGAAGTATTCACCAGAAGAGAGAATAGCTAGAATATTTGGTAAACCTATGGTATATGCTGGATTAGTATTCAAAGAGTTTAATCAGGATATTCATGTTATAGATCCATTTGATATTAATGATTCAGATTTTATAGTATGGCACAGTTTAGATACTCATTTATCGACTAATGAAGCTGGAGTATGGGTAGCTATTGGAAGGGATGGTAATTACTATGTAGTAGATGAGTTATGGGGAAAATGGGGGGATTCAGAATTAGCTGGTAGAATCAAGAGAAAGAACAGTAATTACAGGATGGGTAAGTATCTATTAGAACCAGCAGCATTTAATGAGGATAGGATAAAGAGTAAGGAACTAGGCAGACCAGTATCTTTAGCAGAGGATCTAAAGAACAAGCATAATCTAAACTATGTAGCAGCAAGTAAGGAAAGACATTTGGCAGTTAAAAAGACTAAAGAAGCATTCAGGTATCAGATAGTAAATGGAGAGTTTATCAAAAGACCTAAGCTGTATATATTCAATACATGTCCTAACTTGATTATGGAAATAAAGACTTGGATGTATAAACCAGAGTCAAAGAAGATTCTGGAGTATAAGGAAAAGTATCAGAAGTTTGTAGACAAAGATGATCACTTAATAGAAGCACTTGGTAGAATCATAGTAGAAGATCCACAATTTGAAGAACCTGAAGCTGTAATGGAACAGATGGTGGGGGAGTATGATTTAAGTGTATACTAACACTATGGAAAAAGAGAGCAAAACATTGTTTGAATGCACAACTAAAGAGGTTGCTATAATAAGAAAGCTAAGGAATTTAAAATATGGTAAACTATATATAATAATACAAGCTAGAAATCCAATTAGAATAGGTATTGTGGAAAAACTAAATCTGGACGATAATACAGTAAAGGAGATCGTGTTAGGTGAAGAAAAAAAATAGTTTAAATTAATACAAAACTACTATGGCTAAGAAAGAGAAAGAAGTTAGTAATGAGCCTACTAAGAAATCTTCTTCCGTTAGATTAGAGTGGTCAGAGAACGAGAGAAGAGAATTAGAAGATCAATTCAAAGCAGAGTACGAAGCAGCGGATAAACATATATCCACGAAAAGAGAAGTATTTTATGATAGATTAAAACTGTATAACAACAGTAAAAGAGATCTGGACAAGGTTGGAGAGCCTACACTATTTACTGTTATGCAGACAATACTTGCATATGTTCAGGAAGACAGACTACAAATATCCTTTGGAGATTCTCAGAATGCCAGAAACAGAGAACTGGTAGCATTGTCAGATTATGACGATATGGATAAGCAGTTACTAGACTATTATTGGAACTGGAATACATTTTTCTTTGGTAGAGCATGTGTAATGATGATGGAGTTTGATAGAAAGAATTTAATTCCTAAACCTTCTTTGATAGATCCTCTTATTTTATTAAGAGATCCAGATGGATCATGTGTAAATGGAGATGAGTATGGTAGACCTGTTGGATATATAGGAAGACCGATAAAGCTAACAGAGCATCAATTCAGAGAGTCGGGATTGTATAACAATATGGAATTAAGTGGATGGAAAGAAGGTGGAGATCCAGATTCATTATTGGCTAAGGCTATGGAAGCAAGGGATAACACTTCTAATAGGCAGTTTGGAGCAGCAGAACTAGACAAGGTTAAAAAGATTGGTAGCAATACAGAGTATGAAGCCTTTGAGATGTTTGAGCATTATAAGGGTAAGAAAGTATTTAATACCTATGCTCAGGTTAAAGATTCTCAGAATAATACCAGCTGGAGATTAATCAGATCAGAAGGACTCAAGACTAATTGGTTTCCTATTATTGATAGATCATGTTATCCATTACCTAATGATTGGGATGGTGTATCGGTATCAGATATTGTAGAGGATAAGCAAAGAGTATTAGCAATACTTACTAACTTAGGACTTGAAGCAGTAGTAAGAGAGTTGTATCCAAGATTTACATTTAACAAAGACAAGATTAGTGGAGTTGCACTTAATAATCCTAAACAGATTGGATTCCCTGTAGAGGGTGATCCTAACAATGTCATAGCGGAATTGCCTAAGGGTAATCCTAATATGAATATGTTTGATTATATGAAGGGAACATTAAAGGATTCTACAGAAAGAGCAACAGCAACATCAGATATTCAACAGGGTGTGTCAGGAGGTCGGAAGACTGCTACAGAGGTAGATATATTGGCAACCAGAGGTGGAGTAAGGTATGGACTTTTAGCTAAGATATTTGGAGTATCAGAAAGAGAGTTCTGGAGACAATGGTATGGTGGATACAAACTATACATGACTAACAATGATGAGAAGGAAGTATCAGTCTTATCAGACTGGGGTCATGGTATTAAGACTTTCAAGAAGGTTGATTTTGTATCAGAGGAAGCTAATAAGTTAAGAATTAGAGTAGAGAGTAAGAATGTAAACGAAACAGCAAGACTTAAAGCACTAGGTAATTTCATGCCATTCTATCAAGCTATGGCACAAAGACCTAATGCCAACACTCCTTACTTAGAGAAGAAGTTGGCAAGGCTCATGGGATTTGATAAGGATGAAATCGATATGATGTTACTTCCAAGTTCAGAAGAGTATGTAGCAGAGCAAGAGAACAAGCTTATTAATACAGAGAAAGAGCCTAAGATTAAGGGTAGTGATGATCATGCAATACACTTATTTGTACATGCAACAGCAGCAGACAATAGTGTAAACAAGGCACATAGAGCTGCACACTTTGAAGCACTTGCACTACAGAGAAAGAATCCAGAGTTATTCCCTGTACAGCAAAGAGAGAAGATGGAAGCTCAAGGTGGTAATTCTCAACAGGGTAGACAACCACAGCAAACAGCAACTGGTCAGGGTACTACACAAGCAGCACAAAATGCTCCAATTCAACAGGCTGATGCAATGGCAACAAGAGAAGCAGTTGCTCAGATATAATATGATATAATTAAACAATGGAAATAACAGAAGAAGATAAAAAGGTGTTAAAGAAGCTTGTAGAGAGTCCAGATTGGGATGTTTATCAGAAAGTAGTTTCAGGACTCATAGAAGAAATGAAAAACAAGTTTCCAACTATTGATATGAATCTTTCAGATGATGAGTATGCTAAGATGTTAAGAGTTATGTCTTTGTATATTAATTGCTTTGAGATAATCAACTGTAGAATAGGTAGTTTACTATTTAGCAAAGATGTCTCAGTAAATGATATACTAGAGCAGTTAGATCCCTATACAAAACAAAAATAATTTATTATTAAATAATTATGAATCAAGAAAATGCAAATCAGGGTGGACAGGATTTAAATCTCCAAGATGGTGTACAACCACAAGAGAATCCTACTCCAGCTCCTCAAGAGATTGATGAATACAATCCTTTTATGGAGGATGTAGAGGAAGAGACTCCAGAGACTCCAGTAGAAGAGCCTATTGAAGTAGATGAGGAAACTTCTAAAATAGTAAATCAGGAAGTAGCTAAGAAGGTAACTCCTATTGAGAAGAGATTAAGAGAGAATGAGTACAGAATGAGAGTATCTAACTTCTTACAGGGTGAAGGTAACAAAGAATTGTTTGGAGACTTAGAGCCTAAAGTTATGGACTTGCTTAAAAGGAATCCAAGAGTATCAGATCTTAAACCAGACGCATTGTTTAGATTAGTCGCAGTAGATATTGGAAATAGAATAGCAAAACAACAGGCGGAAGCTGATGAGATGGCAAGTAGGACTCAGACAGGGAATCAAGTACCAAGACAGAAAGAAGCCCCAGTAGAGGATTATTTGAATATGTCAGAAGAAGCATGGAAACAGGCTAAAGCTAAGAAATATAAGGAGTTAGGAATGAGAGCATTCTAAGATATTGACAACAGGTTGTATTCTGTTATATATTAAGATACAACTAAAGAACAAATAGGTTACTAAACGAATTAGAGCCGAAGCAGTAATGCTTTGGCTTTTTTGTTTTATAGTTATTTAAATTTATTTAATTAATGATATGGCATATCCATTATCAACAAAGACACAAGTTCCTAATGTAAATCATTTTTATGTAAGGGACTTTTTGGATAGGGCTAGGGAAAATTTAGTTCATGATGCTTTTGGACAAATGAAACCTATTCCTCAAAACAACTCGGATCTCATCTATTTCAGAAGATACGAGAGATTAGCTAAGAACTATACTCCACTTGGAGATGGTGTTACTCCAGCTGGTAAACAGCTTTCAGTTTCAACTATATATGCAACTGTAGAAGACTATGGTGATTATGTAATGATAACTGATAAAGTTCTAAGAGAAACAGAAGATGCTATCTGGGCAGAAGTATCAGATGTTTTAGTTGAACAAGCAAACGACTCACTAGACTGTGTTACAAGAGAAAAGCTTATGCTTGGTACTAATGTAGTTTATGCAGGTTCTAATAATACGGATACTGATGAAGTAGCTGCTGGTGATAAACCTACAGTCGCAAATCTACAGAGTATTTCACTCTTACTTAGAAATGCAAATGCTAAGAAAATTACTGAGTTTGTAAGACCTGATCAAGGTTATAACACAACTCCAGTTAGACCATGTTATGTAGGTATAACAAGTCCATCTGCTATTGAATTATTTAAAGCTTTGACAGGTTGGGAAGATGCAGAGAAATATGCAAACATGAGTAACTTACTTCCAGAAGAGCAAGGAAGAATTAAGGACATCAGATTTGTTGAAACTACAAATGCTAAGGTTAAAGAGGATGCTGGTACATCAGGCATTGATGTTTACACATTATTGGTTATTGGTAAGAATGCTTATGGTGTAACTCTAATGGATGGAATGTCTACAAACATATACATCAAGTTACCATCAGAAGCTGGTGCAGAAGATCCTATTGAACAGAGAGCATCTGCTGGTTGGAAAGTATCCAAGACAGCTAGGATTCTTAACGAGGATTGGATGGTTAGATACGAGTTTGCAATAGCTTAATAGCATACCCGAAGGGGAGAGCAATCTCCCCCTCATCCCTATATAATATAAATTGATTTTTAATAATCATGAAAACATTTGACAAATCACATGCAGACTTTAAGGCAAATATAGCCGAAGGTTTAGACATGATCTTGGATTTTGTTGCAAATATGCCAGTAGGTGGAACTATTGGTATTGGAACAACATCAAAGGCTAAGGTTAAAGTCCTTACACAGATAGACTTCCTATATCATGGAAAACTAAAATCTCTAGCAGCAAACACAGAGGTTGCATTTACAGCAACTGATGATGATATAAAAGCTAATGCCACGGTTGTACAAGAAAGAACCTATCTTCTAGTAAGTAATGGAACTACTACAAAGTTAGTAGCTGGTACACAAGCCGCAAAAGATCTTTCAGAAGATCCTTCAGAGGCATTGATTGGAGATAATACTGTACTTGGTAGAGTGGTATTACAAATAGCTGCTGGTGAAACAAATTTTGATGCTACAACGGATGAATTAGATGCAGCTCATATAACAGATGCCTATGAAATGGAGGGGTTATATGCTCCACGATTTTCTGATATAATGTAGTATTAAATTATTATATATATATCATATATGGCAGAATCACCAAGATTAACTCCTGAGGCATTGGAGGAAGCTAGTGTAAAATCTATGGCAAAACAAGCAGAGGTTGATGCACAAGTAGAGGCAGAGGAAAGGGAAGAAGTTAAATCTTCTAAGACTGCGAAGAAAGTAGCAGTAGTTAAGGAAGATCAAATAACCGAAGCAGACATAGAATGGATGTTCAACGGAGGTTTAGTATCAATAGGTTTATACTTACCAGAAGAAGGTAAGGCAACTTTCAAGAAGTTATGTAAACAGGAGAGAGTAAGAATAATTGCTCCTTATGAATTAAGAGAGACAGCATCAGTAAATATTCCTAAAGTAGTAATTATCAATGGATTGAAATTTTCTATCCCTAAGAATACTTATGTAGAGTTACCTAAATCTGTAGCAAGAAGGGTAATGGAATCTCAAGATACAAAGGGAATAGACAATGTTGTAAATTCAGAAGGAGAGCCACTAAACATCAATTCTGCTGATAAAGCAAAGAGATGGTTTGGTTTGTAAATTTAACAATATAGTATAATGACACCATTAGAGTATGGAAATCTAATTAGAAGTGGATTGAAGATGACTTCAGTTACACTTACTGGAGACGAGATAGTCAATAGAACTAACGAGGTTTTACCTATTGTAGAAGGAAAAATAAATGAAAAAGATAATCTAGGTAGGAGTATTCTAGGAGTCATTGGTTTTGCAGATTTTGAAGATGGGGAGAGGGAGTATCCTTTCCCCTCTGATCTTTTAAACAAGATAATAGGAGTAGAAGTTAAACTATCTCCTACAGAGGATTGGATGGAACTAGAGAGCTTTGATTTGAGTAATTATACTAGAACAACAGATGAATCTACTATAGTTAGTCAATTCAAGGGTAAACCTCAGTACGATATATTCAGAGAATCATTATGGATCTATTCAGATACTATTACTAATGTAGCAGAAGGAAATCAGGGCTTGAAGTTATGGTACTTAGGAGAGTTTAAGAGACTTACTAATGTAACAGAGGCATCTGTACATATGGAAACAGCTCCAACAGGAGAGGCTGATGAGCAGAACTTTAAGAGGGGTATTCCTAAGAGCATTCAATATTGGTTAGTCAGGTATATCAGAAAAGAGATTAAAGAAGAGAATGAGATAGCACTTACAGAGTATGAGACTAATATTTGGATTCATTTAGATGAAATCATAAGTAAATTAAATCCTATAGATACTAAGCAAGTAGTGGAGTATAAGAGACCTTCATTTGCTGATTATTCTAATCATGGGTTTGACTTATAACTAAATAAATTAATAATTAATATTATGGAAAACAAAGAATCTATAATAAGACAAGAAGTAGGAGTTAAAGGTATAGTTAGAATGCAACTTAGAGATAAGGATGGCAATATCAAAAAACTCTTTCAGGGTAATGGAATCTGGGAGTTCCTACACAAGAATCTAAACTTAGATCTAAGGGTATCTGGAATAACAGGAAGTTGGACAGAGCAGGAGGTAGTTTACAATACTATTACTAATGCAGGTTTAGCACTAATAGCTAAGAGACTTGGAGGGGTAACAGCAAATGCTATTACTCATATGGCAATAGGTGAAGGTACTCCAACAGCAACAGCACTTCAATCAGAGATTACTACTGGTGGTGGTGAAAGAGATGCAGTAACTCCAGCAAGTGCAACAACAACAGTAACAGATGATACTATTAGATGTACTAATACATTTACATTTTCAGACACATTTACAATTACAGAGGAAGGATTATTTAATGCAGCATCAAATGGTACTATGGCAGCAAGTAGATCTTTTAGTGCAATTAATGTATCTAGTGGAGATAGTTTACAGATTACTCATGATGTTGTAATGACTGCTGTATAAATCTCCAGCTAATTAACTTATATAGCGGGAGATTATGGCAAAGAAGAACTTCACAATATCAACAGTAGCAACAGCTCCAAGTCCAGCAACTTCTGGTACTTCTTTAATTGTTGCATCAGGTGATGGGGCTTTATTTGCAGTAAATGAACCAGCAATAATATTTCCAGTAAATGAGCAACCCTTAGTATCTAATGCAGAGATAGTTATGGTAACTAATGTATCAACAGATACACTTACCATTACTAGAACACAAGAAAGTACAAGTGCTAGAACTATAGTAGAAGGAGATATTATTATTCAAGGTATAACAGCTAAGGATTGGAATGACTTAATTACTGCTGTAGCAGGTAAGATAACAGCTTTTGCAGATCCTCATGCAGACAAGATTGTATTCTGGGATCATAGTGAAGGAGCTTTTGCAGCCTTAACAGCTTCAACAGCACTTCAAATATCAGGTACTAACTTGTTTGTTAGGACTTCAAGTGAAACACAAACAGGTGTTGTAAGGTTGGCAACAACAGCAGAAACAGCGACAGGAACAGATGCGACTAGGGCAGTTACTCCAAATGGACTTCATAATATGACTACACTAGCTGGTGCAGCATGGATGTTAGACGAGGACGACATGTCTAGTGATAGTGCAACTAAAGTAGCTTCACAGCAGAGTATTAAAGCATATGTAGACAGTAAAACAATTGCTAGTGCTAGAAATTGTATAA
>ERZ795031.4480-NODE-4480-length-11738-cov-5.920483_pt1 | contig 11738 bp, 10 predicted proteins | sample MGYA00375123_ERZ795031 | MGnify/ENA primary metagenome ERZ795031 (study PRJEB30166, sample SAMN05720159) | activated sludge metagenome | isolation source: anaerobic digester from wastewater treatment plant | place: USA | collected 2015-04-21 ... | reverse complement strand
GTTTTCTCAGGCTTTTGAGCAGTTCAAACATTCAAGACTGCACATTGGAATAATCCTTTCCCTGATAGTAGCCCTGATTGCTTATTATATCCTTAATAAGACTGTAAGAGGGTATGAAATAAGAGCTGTCGGCTTCAATCCGCATGCAGCCGAATATGGCGGGATAAGCGTCAGGAAAAATATAATCCTTGCAATGATTGTTTCAGGTTTGTTTGCAGGGCTGGCAGGAAGCATAATGGCTACGGGAGTCCAATACAGGGTAAATAACCTGTTCGGTTTTACAGGCTATGGATTGGATGGAATTGCCGTTTCGCTGGTAGGAAATAACCACCCCATCGGAATCATACTCTCGGCATTTCTTTTCGGAGTACTGCAAAAGGGCGGCCCCCTTATGCAGATACAAGGGATTCCCAAAGAGGTTGTCGGTATCATTCAGGGAATAATCATACTTTTTGTAGCTGCAAACTTTGTTAAGGTAGTAATGGAGAACATTAAACTGAACAAGGACTTGAAGAGAACTGCAGTGAAAGAGGAGGTGGAATAGAATGGAGGGCGTAGGCATTTTAACCATACTGGGCATAGTAGTTACAGCCAGCATAAGATCGGCCACTCCGCTGATATTCGCCGCCCTGGGAGGCAACTTCTCCGAAAGATCCGGTGTTTTTAATATAGGCCTCGAAGGAATTATGACAGTCGGTGCTTTCAGTGCGGTATTTTTCTCATATAAGACGGATTCCCCCTGGGCAGGGCTTTTAGGTGCCATGGTTGTCGGAGGCCTATTCGGACTGCTTTTGGCGTTTATGAGCATATATTTCAAAGCAAATCAGGTTATAGTGGGTACTGCGATAAATATTCTGGCAGCCAGCCTCACTACCTTCCTGCTGGTTGAAATCTGGGGAAGGCCGGGGCAGACGGACAATGTTGAATACTTTAAAGCTGTGGGGCCCTTTAATCTGTTTACTTACTTGGCGTTTGCCATGGTAATCGTATCATATTACGTAATGTATAAGACTCCCTTCGGATTGAGAGTCCGTGCCGTAGGTGAACACCCAAGAGCTGCCGATACATTGGGGGTCAATGTTTATGTAATAAGGTACATATGTGTAATGATAAGCGGTGTACTTGCAGGAATAGGCGGAGCATCACTTTCCATAGGGTCAATGAGCCTTTTCAAGGAGGGAATGATAGCAGGCAAGGGCTTCATTGCACTGGCTGCATTGATATTCGGGAAATGGAATCCGATAGGGGCGGCGTTGGCATGCCTATTCTTCGGCTTTGCTGTTGCACTGGAAACAGTTGCGACAAATTTGCCGGTTCCCAGGGAGTTTCTGTATGCGCTTCCATATATAATGACGATGTTTGCGGTATCAGGATTTGTAGGAAGAGCGGTTGGACCGGCTGCAGGCGGAATTCCCTATGAAAAAGGTGAAAAATGATATTATGATAAATTATATAATGCGCTTCGGCGCATTATTCCTTTTATTTACAGAAGCAAATAATTATGACTTGTCCCTCATATATGCTATAATATAAGTGGATTTATGCTATATAATAGTAATAGATAATTTATTGCATAGGATAGTATTATTTCATTGATGGGGGGTGATGAAATGAGAATGGGATATGATTTATTAATAGAACAACAGCAGAAGCTGATAATGACGCCTGAACTAAAGCTGGCTCTGAAGATACTTCAATTGCCTGCAGTAGAGCTTGAGGAGCTGTTGCAGCAAGAATTGGAAGATAATCCCGTTCTTGAACTGGTGGACGATAACAGGGATGAAAAATCCGAAGTACAGCAAAAACAGGATAAAAAGGAAAAAGAAAAAGAAATTGATTGGAAGGAATACTTCCAGTTTCAGGGTAAGAGTTATGCTGAGGAGGGCTTTGACAGTGATGAGGCTGCTGAACTCTCCTATGAGAATTTCATAACCTACTCATATACATTGAAAGATCACCTTATTTCACAGCTGCGGGTATCCCAGATAAGCAAAAAGCTTAGAGACATCGGAGAGTATATTATTGAGAGTCTTGATGAAAACGGATATCTTACCATTACAAAGGAAGATCTGGCAGCCATTCTTGATGTGAAGCCGGAGGAGGCAGAGGAAGCATTAAGTGTGATCCAGACCTTTGAGCCTTTTGGAGTAGGCGCATCAAATCTGAAGGAATGCCTTTTAATACAGCTTAGAAATAAAGATATTTATGATAAGAAAATTGAAGTGATTATAATTAACCACCTGGATGATATTGCATCCAACAGGATTAACAATATATCGAAAAAGCTCTCTATAAGCATTGAAGAAGCTCAGAAATACAGCGATATTATTAAGAACCTTGAACCAAAACCCGGCCGGGCATTTGAGGAGGGTACCTCAACAAAATATGTAACACCTGACGTATATATAGAAAAGGTAGGAAAAGAATACGTAGTAATAATCAATGACTATTATGGTTCCAAGCTTATGATAAATCAATTTTATAAAAAGATGCTGATTTCCGAGGATAAGTCATCTCAGGCCTCCGCTTTCATAAGCAATAAGCTGTCCTCTGCAATGTGGCTGATAAAGAGCCTTGAGCACAGGAAAAACACTTTATATAATGTTGTGAAAGCTATATTGGATTATCAGATGGATTTTTTTGAAAAGGGGCCCATGTTTCTGAAAACAATGACACTGAAGAAGATTGCTGAAATGGTAAATGTACATGAGTCAACAGTAAGCAGGGCAATAAACGGCAAATATGTGCAAACACCCCGGGGGATATTTGAAATAAAGTACTTTTTCAAAAGCGGTGTTGATAATCAGGACGGAGAAGCGATTTCTTCTGAAAGCATCAAAAAAATGATTAAGAGTTACGTAAGCGGCGAGGATGCAAGCAAGCCTCTAAGCGATCAGCATATAGCAGATTTACTTGTGAAGGAAGGATATATGATTTCTAGGAGGACAGTGGCGAAGTACAGGGATGAACTGGGCATCTTGTCTTCTTCAAAAAGAAAAAGATATTAAAGGCGGCAATCATAAGGCCGCTTTTTTATTTTCTTGCATACTTTACTGATAAATTATAAATTTTAACAAATAATACAATATTATATTGAAATTGGAACATGCATATAATATAATTAACTCAATCGGGACGTTATCATTATATACGGGACAAAATATGACCATAGGGGTAATGCAATGAACGAATTTTTGAATTTACAGAAAAGACTGGTTCCGGAAATAATAGAGATTACAGAAAAAAGATATAGCATTCTAAGGGCAATTGAGTTCAATCAGCCTGTAGGGAGACGCGCTCTTGCGGGAATACTCGGGCAGAGCGAACGTTGGGTAAGGAGTGAGCTTGATATCTTGAAGAGCCAGAATCTGATTTATGTGCAGGCTTTGGGCATGGTGGTAACAGATGAAGGCAATGAAGTGATAAACAAGCTCAGGGATTACATATCAGAACTTAAGGGGCTCAAGGACCTTGAAAAGGCAGTCAGGGAAATGCTCAACATAAGAGAATTAATTGCAGTGCCGGGGGATACGGAAAATGAGCTGCAGGTAGTTGTTGAAATGGCCAAAGCGGCTTTTGAATATATCAAAGGAATAATAGAGGATAATGATATAATCGCAGTGAGCGGAGGTTATTCCGCATTGTCAGTTGCCGAGAATGCACGCAGGATTGATGCACAAAACATTACCATAGTTCCTGCCAGAGGCGGAATAAAAACCGATATGGAGCGCCAGGCAAATATTGTTGCAGAGAAGTTAGCCAAGAATATCGGAGGCAATTATTATCTTCTGCATCTTCCGGACAATATAAATGAAGATATGCTGAAAAGGATGGCTGATGATCCGGATATAGCCAAGGTGCTCAATTACATCGCTGAAACTGATGTTTTGATATACGGCTTAAGTTCCTTTGAATCCATATCCAGGAAAAGAAATTTTACCGAAGAACAGGTTGAAGAGCTTAAGGCTTTGAATGTCAGGGCAGAGGCAGTAGGCTGCTATTTTGATTCTAACGGAAATATTGTGTATAAATCAGGCAGCATAGGTATAAAACCGGAGCATTTAGATAGTATAAAAACTGTAATGTCAGTTGGCGGAGGAGCCCGAAAAGCTGAGGCTATCGTATTGACAAGCAAGGGCAGAAAAAACAGAGTAGTTGTAACTGACGAAGCTGCTGCCCGTGAAATATATAAGATTTTAAAAGGAGGAAATTAAAATGGCATTAAGAGTAGGAATCAACGGTTTTGGAAGGATAGGGAGGCCGGTTTTTAAAATCGCTTTAGAGAAGTTTGGAGACGATGCGGAAATAGTTTTAATAAATGATTTAACTGATACGAAAACGCTGGCACACTTATTGAAATATGACAGCACATACGGCAGATATAACAGAGACGTACAGGCTAAGGAGCATTCATTAGTCGTAGACGGGAAAGAAATTGAGATATGTGCTGAGACAAAACCGGAAAACATCAAGTGGGGTGACTACGGAGTTGACGTGGTTATCGAATCCACAGGCAGGTTCACAAGCAAGGAAGCGGCAATGGCTCATGTGGCGGGGGGAGCAAAGAAGGTAATAATATCTGCTCCTGCAAAGAATGAAGACATTACGATAGTAATGGGTGTAAATGAAGACAAGTATGATCCGGAAAAACATGTGGTAATATCAAATGCCTCCTGTACAACCAACTGTTTGGCTCCTGTAGCCAAGGTGCTTCACGAGAACTTTGGAATTGTAAAGGGTTTGATGAATACAATACATTCGTATACAAATGATCAGAGAATACTTGATCTGCCTCACTCAGACCTTAGAAGATCCCGGGCTGCCGCATTGTCAATAATTCCGACAACTACGGGAGCTGCAAAAGCAGTTGCATTGGTGCTTCCGGAGCTTAAAGGCAAGCTTACGGGGCTTTCCATGAGAGTTCCCACTCCTACAGTGTCGGTAGTAGATTTGGTTGTTGACCTGGAAAGGAATGTCACTGTTGAGGAAGTGAATGCTGCTCTCAAGAGAGCGGCGGAAAATGAGCTGAAGGGGATACTTGAGTATTGTGATGAACCTCTTGTATCCATAGATTTTAAGAAGGATCCGCATTCCTCAATAGTTGATGCACTATCTACTATGGTTATTCAGGATAACATGGTAAAGATTATCTCATGGTATGATAATGAGTGGGGCTATTCCAACAGAGTAGTTGACTTGGTAAAATACATTTCAAATAAGTAGAATCGACTGGGAGGATTCTTGTTATGAATAAAAAGTCCATACAGGATATAGATGTTGACGGTAAAAAGGTGCTGGTAAGAGTAGACTTTAATGTGCCCTTAGATGAAAACGGCACTATCACGGACGACAGAAGAATAAGGGAAGCACTTCCGACAATCAGGTATCTGAGGGAGCATAATGCAAAAGTCATATTGATGTCACATCTCGGAAGGCCCAAGGGAAAGTTTAATATGAAATATTCTCTGAAGCCGGTGGCTGAGAGATTGTCCGAGAAGCTTGGAGCCGAAGTAAGGCTCGCCGGTGACGTAATTGGAGATGCAGTACAGGCAATGGCGGAAAGCCTCAAGGAAGGAGAAGTAATGCTGCTTGAAAACGTCAGGTTCTATGAGGAGGAAGAAAAGAACGACAAAGAGTTTTCAAGGAAGCTTGCAGCCTTGGGTGATATATATATAAATGATGCTTTCGGTACTGCACACAGGGCTCATGCCACAACAGCCGGCATTGCAGAATACCTGCCTTCCGCAGCAGGGTTTCTGATAAAAAAGGAGCTGGAGATAATGGGAAAGGCTCTGACTGCACCGGAAAGGCCTTTTGTCGCAATATTAGGCGGAGCAAAGGTATCGGATAAGATCGGCGTAATAGAAAACCTGATGGATAAGGTTGATACCCTTTTGATTGGCGGTGGTATGGCCTATACCTTCTTCGGGGCAATGGGTTATGAAATAGGCAAGTCCATATTTGAAGCCGATAAAGCAGAGCTGGCGGGTGAACTGCTGAAAAAAGCGGAAACAAAAGGCGTGAAATTGCTGCTCCCCGTTGATACGGTCGTTGCTTCCGAATTCAGCAATGATGCACCGAAAAAAACTGTGCCGGCTGCTATGATTCCAAAAGATATGATGGGTATGGATATTGGGGAGGATACTAGAAAAATTTTCTCGGAAATTGTTAAGAACGCAAGGACAGTTCTATGGAATGGCCCTATGGGCGTATTTGAAATGCCGAATTTTGCAAAGGGCACCTTTGAATTGGCAAAAGCTATGGCTGAATGTACCGGGACAACAATCATCGGCGGCGGTGACTCTGCCGCGGCTGTTGAACAGCTTGGCTTTGCAGATAAGATGACGCATATATCTACAGGAGGAGGGGCTTCTCTTGAATTTATCGAGGGCAAGGTACTTCCCGGGATAGCGGCAATAGAGAATAAGTAATTTAGGAGGTAATATTATGCGCAGACCGGTTATAGCTGGCAACTGGAAAATGAATAAGACAGTAAACGAAGCAATAAAGCTTGTGGAGGAACTCAAACCTCTTGTTAAGGGGGCTGCCGCCGAAGTAGCAGTGTGTCCTGCCTTTGTTTGCCTGAATGATTTGGTAAAGGTTCTGAAGGGAAGCAATATAAGAGTTGGTGCGCAAAACATGTACTATAAGGAAAGCGGAGCATATACCGGTGAGATATCTCCTGTATTCTTAAAGGATATAGAGGTTGAATATGTAATATTGGGCCATTCAGAGCGCAGACAGTATTTCAGGGAAGAGGATTCGGAAATTAACAAGAAGGTAATTGCTGCACTGGACCATGGATTAAGGCCTATTCTCTGCGTGGGAGAAACCCTTGAGCAGAGAGAAGCGGGGGTGACCTTCGATGTCATAGCAGCTCAGGTGAAAGGGTGTCTTGAAGGCCTTGAGAACAGAAATACAGATGACTTGATAATAGCCTATGAGCCTGTATGGGCTATAGGAACCGGCAAAACTGCAACCAGTCAGGATGCAAATGAAGTCATTGGATTCATCAGGAAGCAGCTGGCCCTATTGCTTGGGAATGATGCGGCTGACAAAACAAGGATACTATACGGAGGCAGCGTTAAGTCCTCAAACATAAAGGAACTTATGGATATGCCCGAAATAGACGGGGCTCTTGTAGGGGGAGCAAGCTTGGACGCCCAAGAGTTTTCACGGATTGTAAATTTCAATCAGTAATAAATATATAGATTTAAGGAGGGTACTGACTATGACAGTAATTACTGACATATACGCAAGAGAAATAATAGACTCCAGAGGGAATCCAACCGTAGAGGTTGAAGTTGAGTTGGAGGGAGGAGCTTTAGGCAGGGCTGCAGTACCTTCAGGAGCATCCACCGGGGCTTTTGAAGCTGTAGAGCTTAGAGACGGCGATAAGTCAAGATACCTTGGGAAGGGTGTGCTGACTGCAGTGAATAACGTAAATGAAATAATTGCACCGGAAATAATAGGCATGAATGCATTGGATCAGGTTGCAATAGACCAGGCTCTTATTGAGCTGGATGATACTCCAAATAAGGGGAAGCTGGGTGCCAACGCCATATTAGGAGTATCACTGGCTGTGGCTCATGCAGCTGCAGAGGCGCTGGGACTTCCGCTTTATCAGTATGTCGGCGGAGTAAATGCCAAGACTCTTCCCGTTCCAATGATGAATATACTAAACGGCGGAAAGCATGCAGACAATAATGTGGATATTCAGGAATTCATGGTTATGCCTGTCGGTGCGGAAAGCTTTAAAGAAGCATTGAGAATGTGTGCCGAGGTTTTTCATAATCTAAAATCCGTGCTTAAAGCCAAGGGCTATAACACGGCTGTAGGAGACGAAGGGGGTTTTGCTCCAAACCTTACTTCCAACGAAGAAGCACTTCAGGTTATCATTGAGGCGATAAAGAAGGCAGGCTATGAGCCCGGCAAGGATCTTTACATAGCAATGGATGCTGCTGCAACCGAGCTTTACAAGGAGGACGGCAAGTATCATCTTGATGGTGAAGGAGTAGTAAAGACTTCTGAAGAAATGGTCGAGTACTATGAGAATCTTGTCAGCAAGTATCCGATAATCTCGCTGGAAGATGGGCTTTCCGAAGAAGACTGGGACGGCTGGAAGCTTCTTACCGAAAGGTTGGGTAAAAAAATACAGCTGGTTGGCGATGACCTGTTTGTAACAAATACAGAGAGACTGGAAAAAGGCATAGAAATGGGAGTAGCCAACTCCATTCTCATAAAGGTAAACCAAATCGGTACACTGACAGAGACCCTTGATGCAATTCAAATGGCAAACAGGGCAGGTTATACCGCGGTTGTATCCCATAGATCAGGCGAAACAGAAGACGTAACAATTGCTGACCTTGTTGTGGCTGTCAATGCAGGACAAATAAAAACCGGTGCTCCCTCAAGGACTGACAGGGTTGCAAAGTATAACCAGCTTATGAGGATTGAAGAAGGATTGGATACAATGTCTAAATATTTAGGCGTAAATGCATTTTTTAATCTATAGGCCATGACGTAAGAGCCTGATAAAAAATTCTGGGGAGTCGTATTTTTGAATTAAAAGTGCTATACAATTTAAAAATATGTGATATAATAATGGGTGAAATTATTTCATCCCATTATTGTATTTTATCAGCCTTTGTGTTAAAATGGTGTTTGTAGAATTTTTCCTGATAATTATGTGAATAATAAGCGGAAAGAGCGAATGAATGGCAATAAATGCACGTTCTTTTGGCACAAACGGATGATCTGGATGAAGATGGGAGGTGCAGGAAGTGAGATTGGCTATAGTAATTTTACAGTACGTTGTTTGTTTGGTATTGATTGTAAGTGTGCTTCTGCAGCCGGGAAGGAGTGCCGGGCTGTCCGGTTCAATAGCGGGAGGTGCGGAACAGCTTTTCGGAAAGAAAGCAAGCAAAGGCTACGAAGCCTTGTTTTCTAAACTGACAACAGCAAGTGCAATTCTGTTCATGGTTTTATCGGTTGTACTGGTACTTGTAAAATAATATTTCAATAATGATAGCCTGACTTTTTGTTAGGCTATATTATCAATATTTCGTGTATACAGTATTACAGTATATCACATTTATGTATTAGGAGGGTTATTTGGATGGATTTATTGATTCTGGCTCCGCTGTCAGGAGTACTTGCTCTGGTTTTTGCATGGTTTTTAGCAAACAGTATCGCAAAGAAAGACCCCGGAAACGACAGGATGAAAGAAATAATGGGCTTTATCCACGAAGGGGCAATGGCATTTCTATTCAGGGAATATAAGGTGCTTGTTGTATTTATTATTGTATTGGCAATAATAATCGGAGTATTCCTCAAAAGCTGGCTGACAGCAATATGCTTTGTTGCCGGGGCATGCTGCTCCATACTTGCAGGTTATTTTGGAATGCAGGTGGCAACAAAGGCAAATGCCAGAACAGCAAACGCTGCACAGAGAGGCCAGAATGAAGCTCTCGGGATAGCATTCAGGGGCGGAGCTGTAATGGGCATGTGTGTTGTAGGTTTAGGCCTTCTGGGTTTAGGGATTTTATATATATTTATAAGAGATGCAAATATTGTGACAGGTTTTGGCCTGGGTGCAAGTTCAATTGCTTTGTTTGCCCGTGTAGGCGGCGGGATATATACAAAAGCTGCCGATGTTGGTGCTGACCTTGTAGGAAAGGTGGAAGCCGGCATACCTGAGGACGACCCGAGGAATCCGGCAGTTATAGCTGATAATGTCGGCGACAACGTAGGTGACGTAGCCGGTATGGGAGCTGACTTGTTTGAATCATATGTGGGTTCGATTATTTCCGCAATAACTCTTGGTGCGATAGTATATGCCGGAAAGGTTGAAGGAGTATTATTCCCCATGCTTTTGGCTGCAATAGGCATAGTAGCTTCGATTATAGGAACTTCTTTTGTAAAGACCGATGAAAAGAGTAACCCGCAGAGCGCTCTCAGCAGAGGAACTTATGGGAGCTCGATAATCGTAGTTCTGGCATCTTTTATACTAAGCCGCTATATGTTCGGTAATCTGAATGCCTTCTGGGCAGTTGCCGCAGGGCTTGCTGCAGGATCGATAATCGGTTTTGTATCAGAAGTATATACTTCTTCTGACTATAAGTATGTAAAGAAAATTGCCCAACAGTCAGGAACAGGGTCTGCTACTACAATAATAAGCGGCCTTGGAGTGGGAATGCTCTCTACAGTGGCACCGATAATCTTCATTTGCGCTGCAGTGCTTGTGGCATATGATTCTGCCGGCATCTACGGTATTGCTCTTGCGGCAGTAGGTATGCTTTCAACAACAGGCATGACGGTTGCAGTTGACGCGTATGGGCCTATAGCTGATAATGCCGGAGGCATTGCAGAGATGTCAGGCCTGCCTGAGTCTGTCAGAGAAGTCACAGATAAGCTTGATTCGGTCGGAAACACAACAGCTGCAATAGGAAAGGGCTTTGCAATAGGCTCAGCGGCATTGACTGCCCTGGCGTTGTTTGTATCCTATTCGGAAGCTGCCGGCCTTAAGACAATAGATATTCTTGACCCTAAAGTAATGATTGGAATGTTTATCGGAGGTGTGCTGCCTTTCCTTTTTGCCGCTCTTACTATGGAAGCAGTCGGCAAGGCCGCTAATCAGATGATAGAAGAAGTCAGAAGACAGTTTAGGGAAACTGCAGGCATAATGGAATGCACAACCAAGCCCAATTACGCAAAATGTGTTGATATTTCAACTGCTGCGGCATTAAAAGAAATGATTGTACCGGGGCTTCTAGCTGTTGTTGTTCCTATAGCTACCGGCTTTATTCTGGGCAAAGGCGCTTTGGGGGGACTTATTGCAGGTGCGGTTATTACAGGAGTACTTCTGGCAATCATGATGGCAAATTCAGGGGGAGCATGGGATAATGCCAAGAAATATATAGAATCCGGCGAGATGGGCGGAAAAGGCAGTGTTGCGCACAAAGCTGCAGTTGTCGGAGATACTGTCGGAGATCCCTTCAAGGATACGGCAGGGCCTTCCATGAATATACTTATTAAGCTTATGACTATAGTTGCATTGGTATTTGCACCATTGTTCATGTAGTTTCAGCATATATCCGAACCATATTTGATAATACTAATAATATACTGTAATATTAAAGAGATGGTAGAAATTATCATCTCTTAATTTTTTATTGTAAAGAATATATTTTCACTGTGGAATATACTTATGCCGGAGGTTATCATGAAAACATTACTTATTTACCTCATAACCGTCAATATTGCAGCCTTTGCTGCTATGGGAGCGGATAAATACAGGGCGCAGAGGAATAAATGGAGGATAAGCGAGTCAAGCATTTTCGCTTTAGGACTTATTGGAGGGGGAGCAGGCATATATCTTGGGATGAAATTATTCCGCCACAAGACCAAGCATCTCGAATTTACACTGGGAATACCTGTAATAATAATTCTGAATGCAATTGCGCTATGGTATATTCTGCAAAGGATTGAGTGAATGAGACATGGGGAGACATGGGGACGTTTCTCCTGTCTCGCTGAATGTTATGAACAAAATGTGTTCATAATAATTACATATTGAATCCGCAATCTTGGGAGATGTTTTTATTGAAAGATATAAACAGCAAATATGCAAAAGAATTTTATTTCAAAGGCAATAACACAGGAGTGCTGCTTATACATGGGTTTACGGGAACACCCTATGAAATGCGATTCTTAGGGGAATTCCTGAGAGATAAAGG
>ERZ795031.4479-NODE-4479-length-11739-cov-5.637539_pt1 | contig 11739 bp, 23 predicted proteins | sample MGYA00375123_ERZ795031 | MGnify/ENA primary metagenome ERZ795031 (study PRJEB30166, sample SAMN05720159) | activated sludge metagenome | isolation source: anaerobic digester from wastewater treatment plant | place: USA | collected 2015-04-21 ... | reverse complement strand
TTATTTAAAGAGAGAACTTTCAGAAGAAAAAGATTCAGTATCACTTACTCCCGGTGAATACATAATCGCCGAAGTATTTGAAATAAAAGAATCTGGTACAGAAGATGTATATGATATGACGGTTGAGAAGTATCATAATTTTTTGGCTAATAATTTCGTAGTACATAATTGTGCCGAGCAAGGTCTGCCCCCCAATGGATGTTGTAATTTGGGGAGCTTTGATGTATCTAAATTTATTATTGATGGCAAAGTTAATTATGATTTATTAACTTATGGTGTAAAGCTTGCAGTTAAGTTCTTAAACAATGTTATAGATACCAATAAATATCCAAATGAGGAAATAGAAAACTGGTCATTAAGCAACCGCCCGATTGGAATTGGAATCATGGGATTTGCCGATTTACTACTACGGCTAAAAATTGCCTATGGAAGTGAAGAATCTATACAACTGTTAAAGGACATTCTTACTTATATCTATGTAGTAGCCAAGCAGGAGTCAGAAAACTTAAGTAATGAATATGTCGCTCCGGAAAATTGCAAAGTATTACCAGAACCTAGATATAATATTACTTTAACTACAGTAGCACCGACTGGAACTGTATCTTTAATTGCAGGTTGCTCTAGTGGTATTGAGCCAATATTTTCTGAGATTACGGTTAGAAATGATAAAACTGGAATTTATTTATTTGAAAATGATTTAGCTTCACAACCATATTTTAGATGTGCTGTAGCCGCCAATGGAGCTACAGAAGTTACATGGGAAGAGCATATTAAAATTTTAGCGGCGGCACAGTCTTGTGTAGATTCTGGAGTAAGTAAAACAATTAATTTCCCCACTAATACCCATAGAGAAACAATTGCTAAAGCATTTATTATGGCATGGAAAATGGGCTGTAAGGGATTAGCAGTCTATAGAAATGGCAGTAGAAAAGTAGAAGTGCTTTCTCCTAAAAATTTAAAGAAAGATAAATGCCCAAAGTGTGATGGAGAATTAATTGCCCTAGATGGAATCAAAAAATGCACAAATCCTGCCTGTGGATTTGTGCTAGAAAAAGAGGAATAAGCTGTGGACGAAAAAGAAAAGTGGCAGTTATGTGTAGATGTCTTTAACGGCGATTTTGAATTAGCTAAATTACTCTACCAAGTATTAGAGGAGATAGAAATCGATTCTAAAGAAAATCGCATTATAGTAAATTTCCAAAAATTTGACCGAGACTGGGAATATTTAGAAGTTATAGCTAGGGCTACTAGTGAACTACTATATGACTCAGATAAGATAGAGATGATAATTACTAATGTACCAGATTCTTTAAAAGAATATGTAGAATGGTTTATGACATTTTTCTTTTATATTGAAATCCATTCTATTGAGCCAGATGGAGATGGATTGAAACCTCAAAATATGATAGATTGTTTTAATTCAAAATTTGTAACTTTTCCACTTCCGAAAGATTTGGATGGGTATCAGGTTTGGAAAGAAATTGTAGTTAGAGTGGAATGAAAAAAAAATCCCCCGGAGCATTCAGCTCCGGGGGATTTTTTATTTAATTTTTTTTCTAGTTTCGCAGTTCAGGACACTTTTCAAGAATTTGTTTCCACAGGCTTTTCCGTACAACCCATCCAAACTGTTTCATTGCTTTTGACAGTGCAATTTTAGCACCCGTAGTAAAATCAAAAGTATCAGAAGCATGAAGAATAGAATTTGCACCGTGAGAACTCATAATAAGACGAGAATTCTGAAAGTGTTTATAAGTAATAATAGTTACTCGTACACTGTTGAAGGGTACATTTTGACCGACAAAATTTTCTGGCGTACAGGATTCAATTTTAACATCACAGAAATAGTGGCCTGGAAGTTCCAGACCATTAATAGAATATGTTTTATTTTTATTAAGCATTTTAAATTTCCTCACTCTTCAAAGAATTATTTAGAGCAATAAGCTGTTTCATAATAATAAGATATGCGGGAGTATCATCTAAATTCATTGCCCGCGAAAGTGCAAGACGTACTCCGGTTTCAAAAACAAATTTATCGTTCTTGTGGCAGAACGACTGCCCGAAATTTTCATATTCTTGAACGACAGTGCCATTAACTTTTAGTTCTTTAATTACATGAACAACAACCCTAATATCATTAAAGGTAATATCTGCAATATACTTTTTTCCCTTATTTTCCAGAATAATTTCCATGCTACCAGTATCCGCACTATAGTATTTCCCGCGAGCAGTGATAATATGTTTTTTATAGATAAACGAATTCATTTTATTTTTCTTCCTTTCTATGAAAGAACGGCCTCTAATACATAAGTAAAATCAAACCTATTCAAGAAATGATTAATCATTTCTTGTTTTTCTTGCTCATCTATCTTGTCACAAAATTCAACTTCCCAATCCTTACTTCCAAAGATAGAATCATCTACATCACAGATATAAACATAATTTGAAGATTTATAATACTCCCCGTAAGAGCGGGTAACAAAACAATCATCCAGTTTATAATAAAAAATTGTGGGGCTTTTAATATCTGTAATTTTATAGAATTGATTTAGCCATGAAGTTACATAATGTTCTGCCAGCTCGTCACGATATTGATTCTTTTCTTCTTCTGAAAGGGTATCTAATTCAACCCACTTCCTATCTCCAAATTTAATATCATCCATATAAGATAAGATTAACTTTTCAAGAAGGTCTTTATTATCGTAGGTTTCTATCTCAAATTTGATGTAATCCAGTACTCCATCTTCTGGATATTCCAGTTTATAAATAGATTCAATCCTGTAATCTGGAAACTTTTCCTCCAATAATTCTTTAAGTTCTGCAATAAACTCATCAAACGATTCTTGTTCGCGAATTTTATGAGGGCAGAAATCATCCTCAAGTTTAGAATCAATCACCCAATAAAAATACACACCTAAAGAAATGGTTTTCATTTGATTTCCTTTGTAAAATTCTTAAAGTAATTCTTGGCAATTCCTGAGTAATGAATTTTATTCATCTGGAGTTCTATGGCACTCCAGTTAATCCAATCAAAAAATTCATTGGGCTTAAGATTCTTTACTGATTGGATTAATTTATTTCCAACGAAATCAATAAAATCAGTGAATGAGTTGAACATTAGATTCTCCTTTACTGCTCTGAAACAAGATTAGGATATTTATTAAAATACTCGGCCAGAATATTTTTAATTCCATCCCGAATATTTCCAATACGAAATTCTGGAAGCATCATACTTTCATAAGACAAATCGCAAGTGGAGATTAAATCTCCATCAACGGTGATATATAGATAACCACCATATAAATTTCTACCATCAAATGTAATAGAAGGTTCGGGAGTTTTTTCTGTGTAATAATTTTCTTTAGCCCGACCATCCGCAATTAAATATTGCGGTTTCGGTGCGCCCTGGAATTCAAAATAAATTTTAGACCCCACATATTCATTAAAATATTCTGAAAGTTCTTTCCACCTATATTTATTATCTTCAATATCATCGTGGTACTGGTCAATGGAAATTCTAATTCCAGAGATTTCATTAGATTCGGCAGAATCATAAAGCGTTTCAATTAGCTGTTTAGTACTATTTCTGAAAATGCTACCATTGGTAGCAAACCAAAAACTATCAAATGCTACCCCAAGACGTTTAGCTTCATTAATAATAAAGTTAATTGCCCTGACATTTAATAAAGGCTCACCACCACTAAAAGTTAAAATACCAATATAGTGATTATCAGCTTTAAATTGCTCCAGTACATCTGTAATAACAGATTTTTTAATATTTATTTTTTGTGCATCTCCCCTGATACAGTGGGGACAAGCCATGTTACACATTCGCGTTACTTCAAAAATTAAATCTACTCCGTCTAGATTAATATCAGAAGGTGAGATTTTCATTTGGATTCTCCAATGCAATATTGTGTTTAGTCAACAAATCCTGAATTACTAGAGGGAGCTTTTTATTTAATTCTTGGATTGCGGCTGACTCAGCATTTTTAGATTTTCGCTGGACACCAAAAAGAAAAACTCTATATCCAGAAAACCCTCGTGTAACTTCAAAATTTTCTCCAACTTGCGTAGGAAAAACAGAAGCATAGTAACCGCGTGGCTCACTATTCATATTAAAGTAATTCATTCCTCCAAGATTATAAGTAATAACAACTTTAATATGAGTGAATCCACCAACATTTTCAGTAAGTTTAAAATACTTCTTGTCAATCATTTTATTATTCCTTATACTTCAAAGCATAGAACGGGTTGATTACTTTAAAAGAAATCCGCTGGTCAAAAGACCGTACAACAATTCCTTCTTGCAAAGAATCGTTTGTAATATAATGAAATCCATTAGAAAGCAATTCTAATTCGGGAATAGAAATTTGAAAATTAGAATGTTCTAACAAAACCGGGACTAGTTTTAGTCCGTAATCATTACAAAACATCATAATTTCTGGATAAGGAATCCGCCTGGTATTAATAATTCCAACATTGAAAACATTAAATTCAATCCCATCCAGCCCCATATTATTTCCATTAATTCCAGACCCAAAAATTTCACCCTGAATATAATAACCTTCTGGAATAATGTTTTCAAGATTGTATTTATCTACAATACGCCAATAAACATTTTCAGAAGCATTGCTATTTTTCTCATGATAGGTTTGTTGAGAACGCCCAACTTCATAATTTCGAGAACAAACATGAACTTCCCCATTATTATAAATTGTACAGGAAGTTCCATCCATTTTTTGAGTAATATAAAACGGCAATCCCCAAAGTTTTTGAATTAATTCTGGCTCTGACTGGATTCTAACTTCATCTGTTTTAGCAATAAAATTAGGAAATCCACCTTTCAAAAGACCCATCATATTTTGTGGGATTTTCTTTTCATACTTTTCCACGCCAATCAATTCCATTACATCTAATCCCTCTTCAGGAATAATTTCTTCTGGAAGAATAGAAAGTGGAAGAACTAAACCTTGAGAAATTTGTCCTTTCATTTTAACTACAGTCAACCGCACAAGTTCTGTATCTTCAGGATTATCAGAAAGATATTTTTTTGGAACTTTAGTATCTGTTTCTACAAACACAACCAAATCACCTTCATGATAAATTCCCTTTTTTACTACACATTCCCAACCTAAAACTCTTGCTTTCTCAATTTTATCTGCCCCCTCAATAGGGGAAATAGAGATAATTTTTTGAATAGATGCAAGCATTTTTTACTCCTTATTATAAATACAGAATCCAATTATACAATTAGATAACAAATCCCCACAAATTGCCCCAATAAAAAACGCAAAAGCTAAATTCTCAAAAAGAGAAGTAGCAATTAGTGGGAGAATTACTGGAATATAACCCCAAAGCATTGCAATTATAAAAATTTCTGTGCAAAGAAAGAAGGTTGATTTGAATAAACACAGGAATTTATAAAATTTTGCTTTCATTATTTACTCCTCAAAAAGTGGTTTTTGACAATCAAATTTATAGGCCATACCGTCAGGTTTATAATCTGACAGTCTTAACCAAAATTTCATTCCACAAACTTTGCAATAGCAAGATAAAACGTATTCACCATTAATAATTTTCTTACTATAGCGGGACATTGTATGTCCCCTGAAAAAATTCAAATGGTCTTTCCAATACTTTTCTCTATTCATTTTCCACCAGCTCTACCGGACTAACTTCTACAACTGCAAGAAATACATCTGTTACTCCAGTATAATAATCTGTATCATTATCTATACCTACCCGTGTAACAGAAATAATTACAAGATTTCCATGAACAATATCATGAATTTCTATTGGGCCACAATTATTATTCCAATCAGGAACGGTTTTTCTAATCAACTCTTTAATTTTTTTAGATACATTGTAACGAATTTCATAAGTGTTATTATTATTTTCAATTAGGAACGGCGTAGTTCCAGCATACCCGAAGGTATTTTCTACAATCTTACAGATATAAAAAGACTTTTTTGGCATAATAAACTCCTTGTATAAAAATGGTTTTAAGGAATCTAAATTCCTTATTGAGTGCGGGAATAAAATTCCCGCACCGGATAAAAAATCTAGAGGAACAGTAGAATAATTGCGCCAATAACTAGATACGCGGTGGTGTAAATTAACTGGATTCCAATCTGTGCAAGCCTCTGGCTTGAGTTTTGAGAATTCCGTGCCTCCTCATCATCTGGATTAATTATAATACCAAGATAATAAAGAAGAATTGAGGAAATGAAAAACCCCGGAGTAGAAACTAAAGCCGTTTGAATTCCCAAATATAGAATTATTAAAACAAAGAAGGGGATTGCTATTTCTGGAAAAAGAATTTCTAGAAACGACTTTACTAGAACTGAAAAAACTGTGGCCGAGTAGGCGATTGTAATTAGAGATGCAATTAATTCAAACCCAAAATTTTTGTTTTTCATAATTAAATTCCTTTAGAAAGAATTTGCTGTGCCTTCATTTTAAGAGTAGCGCGACTTCCAAACATTGAAGAATAATTAGTATTCTGCGGCCCACGTCCTGGAATTCGATAATCTTCATTTTCTACAATTGCTTGCAAAGCGGCGTAACGAGTATTCCCAAATTGTGGGAATTCGTCACTAAACCGTTTAAATAAATCAATTGCCAATTCCCCGGCCTCAGAAATTTCCAACATTTCTGAATCTGGCTCATCCAGAATAATTTCACGTGCCTTGCCCTTACTTTTAATTTCTGGAGAAATAGAATAAAGACTTTTAACAAACTCTTGAAAATCGTCCAGAGAATATTTTGCATGAACCAAACCCCCAAACAATTCCTTTGTAGAATCTACTGCACGATTCATTCGTACAATATATTCTGCAATATTTTCCAAATAAAATCCAGCATTTTTACTGTGTCGAATGGAAACCGTAACAGTAGAATCTGCAATTGCCAGCCTCAACGTGTTTTGACAAACAACCCGAACCGGTGTATAAAATAATCTAACTTTTCCTTTCGCAAGTTTATTTTCATACAATGTAAAATATCCAGAATATGCATCCCCCATAAATTCATATTCTCCAGCATTTAAGGCGGCAAATACTTCACCGCCTTTTCCCAATGCACCACAAGTTTCAACAGGATAAACTTCAGAAATAGGATTTAACGCTCTTGCAATTTCTGCATTCTGCAAAAGATTATAATGGTCAGAAACTACTGCAAGTAATTCTGCTGGAGAATCATCAACGGTTTCTCGTACAACACCACGAAATTCATCAGTATTAATATAATTACCGCCGTTATCCAAAACAAAAATTTGAGAAAGATTACAATTATAATTTAATCCTGCAAGTTCAAATGCCGAGACTAAATCCATTTCATTTTCAAAAACTTTCCCCAAACCGTGCCAAACAGGTTGGCGCAAAGACGCAAAACGATTTCCAAAAATATTAGCAGACATTTTAAATTCTCCTTATTGATTAAGATATTCGTGAAAAATTTTATCTGAATACGCAAGATTAAAAATCCTGCACGCTTCTGGCATAAAGATAATTTTAGTGTATGTAACCATTTTATCATACAATACTAAAAAACCTTTATCCAGATATAACGCGTATCTATGAGTTTCAATCAAAAGATTCTTCATCTTCTTCCTCCAAATCTTCAAAATAAACATAAGGTTCTTTATATAATTCTCTCCAAATGAAATGATAGATTTCTTCAGCATTATCAATAATAACCTTATAAAACTGATTAAGAATCATTCCAACAAACTCAAAACTAGACATTTCTTCGCGAGAAACTTTATCTGAATAAATCAAGAAATCATCAAACTCATTATCAATAAGGTCTTTAATTTTCGTAATTACATTCTTCTCAAATTTGTAGGCATCAGTTGGATTCTCAGTAAAATAAGATTGCAATTCTTCAATTAACCAGTCAAGATAGTAATCAGTAAAAAGTTTTGTTTGGGGGTTTTTCCACTTGTAATCCATTACTCACCGCTTTCTTCATCATCTGAATCAGAACAATAATCTGAAATTAAATCTTCAAAATATCCTGCAATTTCTGAAATTGCACTTGACACCCTATTAATTTCATCATTCATACAATCTTGTGCGAATGAATTAGGTGTTTCTGTATAAATTGCATCAATGATTCCTTCAATAATTTCATCAACTTTATCATATGTCCATTCATGCAGTTCATCTAAAGTAACATATTCTGATTTAATATCATCTTCCAAATCAGTTAAAATTTCGTCTTCATAGGTTAGCACGAAATTTTTTACAGCCCAAGAACTCCAGCCATCATAAGACATTTTATTTATCCTTTCTGTAAAAAGAAACAAGTGCATAATTAATTTTATTGCTCATCTCAGTTTTTCGATAGCAATAAATAAATCCATTATACTCAAATTCCAACATAGATACTTTCACAATTCCAACCTTTCTGCTGGCAAACTTCCAGCGAAAACGCGACCACGCCCTGTAATAATAACTAATCCTTTTTCAATTAAGATTGGTTCAATTACATTTTTAATAAGTGATTTATCCAAACGTGTGGCAGAAGAAATTAAATCAAGGCTTGCACGCTTTACTTTCTTGATAAATTCTAAATAAATATTACATTCGATAGTTAATCCATCCTCCACACCAAGAAATTGTTTCATTACTTTTTTCATTTCTTCTGGAGTAGAGATTGAATTGTTAATGTTACACAATCTTTTGGAATACTGAATTGCTACTCTTGGATTTAAATTTGCATTGTTTGCAATAACTTTCGCAATATTATCATCTGAAGTATTGTAAAATTGTTTTACAATTTCTACAATATCTTCTTCTTCATAGCGCGTTAGGTTGAAAACAATACAACGATTAATTAAAGCTTCTGGAAGTTCTCCAGATTGATTAGTACAAAAAATAAAAGTATATTTATTACTGTCCAGATACTGATACAGATATTCAATATTTTCTACAGCATGGATTTCATCAAGAATAAAAAACCGTTTATTTTGTAACATTTCTGGAGTAAATTCTACAGTTTCACTTGCAATAGAATACTGTCCAAATTTATCCAATTCTCTTTGTGAGAAATGACAAAACATTCCCATTAAATGAAGTGCTAGGGTTGTTTTTCCCATGCCGCTTCCCCCTTTAATTAAAAAGGAGAAGTTTTGACCCCCCTCAATTTTTTCGGCAAGAATTTTTATCTCATCAAATAGATGAGACTGTCCGAAATACTTAATTGGAATTTTCATATTTATTCCTCATATTTTACAAATGTGCCTTTCCCGATAATTCATCCCAATAATATACTTCAACAAATTTCCTCATCTTTTACTCCTTGTGAAAAAGATTTTTTTATCCAGAATTGGATAATACTCCCATACAGGACTCGAACCTGTATTTAAAAGTTTTTCCATTTAAACTAATGGGAGTTTATTTAATTATTTACTGTTGATATATAGTGGGGTATAAAAAACAATTCCAATAGAATATACAACATCACATCCAGAACGGTATCCAGAAAAATAATTTTCTGGATTGTTGTGGGTAACTTCAAAGCCCGACCCATCAATAAAATTAATGTTAAAAATTAAGCAATCCCCATATTTTTCACGAATACACATTGTAGCATTATCTACAATAATACTAATTTCACCATCAACGGTAATATGAATACTCATACCATTTTCAAAATAGAGACTGCAAATCATATCCTTGTAATCTCTAACAACGCGTAATAGTTTTTTTCCATTAAATTCTCCCAGGATTTCTGGAGTAATCTTTTTAAAATACTTATAGAAAATTTCTTCTTGCTTGGTGGTTTTTTCTTTTTCAGTGCGCATTTTATTCTTCCTCCAAAATAGATTCATAACGATTCATACAATTCCCAAGAGAATCAAAAATGCAATCATTTGCACGAATTCCCTCAGCGATATTTTCTGGGTCATAACAGCCCAAAACAGATTCACTCATTTCTTTATAAATTTCACGAGACAATTCTTTGGCAATTGAAAGAATCGCCCTTTCTAAATCTTCAATTTCTTCATCAAGAAATTCATCTTCATCGTTATATGAATTATATTCAATATGACAATAAATTGAATTTTCATGGGAATAGCGGCCCGATTGATTAATTTCAATATTCAGGCACGCCAGGGAATCTTCATCTTTTTCACCAACTAGATTAAAGATTCTATTATAAGCTTGCGCAAGTTTTAAAAGATTTACATATTTAGTAGTGAAGCAAGCACCATCCCCTTGAGAAAATCCAATGTTATACAAGATTTCAGAATTTTCGAATCCAAGATTATAAAGTTTTTCTCCCCATTCATCTAAAATATATTTAATACTGCAATCTGCGTCAAAAGATGCAAAAGATTGCCCAAGTTCCGATTCAATAATTTTTTCTTGTACTTCTTTTGAAAGTTCATCAAAGTAATTAATTGGGATTTTTACAAACCGATTGGACATTTTATTTTCCTTTTCTTTAGATAAAGTTTGTATCACATGCCAAAATTTCAGAGTAATCAGAAAAATCTTCTACCGGCACAATTGCCCAAGAATCCTCTTCATTAGGAAGATTTTCCTTTACAAATTTAAGAAATATTTCTTCAATCTCGTTTAGAGGAAAAACATCTAAATACACCCTGGTGTTTTTTGTGTAAAAAAATGTGTCCTCTAGCTGGTATTCGGTTATAATATCTTTGAAAATGTGATTTAATTTATCACAAAACTCTTGTGCTTTTGAAGAAGTTTTTGCTTCATAGATGTTGTAAGTCCTGACTTGTACAATTTTATTATAAGGGATTCCGCTCATAGTTCTTTAATATCCATCCTTTTTACAAAAAGTTCCCAACCATTATAAATAATATTCCATGAAATTATCGTTCCAACGACAATAAACAACTTTCCACCAGCACAGAAAAATAATAGTACGAGTAGTGATACTACCAATTCGGCGGCAAAACTTACTAGGTAAAAAAGTTTTTTATAAAAATCAGTGAATTTCATATCTACCTCTTTTTAGTGTTATGTGCTTGTCATTAATTTGTTGAAGCCAGATTGTTTTCACAATAAAGTCTTTCATATTTATTGCGTAAACAATATCATAAAGTCCATTATAGTTTTGTCTATAAACTACTTTAGTTATTTCTCCATTTTCCTCCTCAACTTCAATAATATCATCTAGGGAGAAATTTAAATTCCTGTGAATATTAATGACCTTGATATTGTATCTTTTCAGGTCATTTTCTAATTCATTGATGGAATGTTTAGAATATTCTACTCTAAAAGATAGAGGAATCTTTTCTCTCATGCCTTCTGGAATATAAACATCCTTATGGTATAGCATTTTAAATTCCTTATTTCAAATTCCTTAATCAATCATTACCTTGAATGAAAATCCCGGATAAGAATTTTCAATAAGCTTTTTAATTTCTTTAGCTTTTTCAAGAGAAACGAATTGGTCAATCAAGAATTGCGCAGAAAAAGAATCTTCTGTTTCGTAAATCTGAATATTTAACATTGCCACAGAATTATATACTGGAAAACTGAAAGCAACTGCATATGCCGTTCCTCCAAAAGCTTTCTTGCTTGCAATTAATTCCAATCGTGAAGCATAATCAATTTTATTTTCAGTAATCCACCTAAACAAATCCTTCAAAAGATAGGGAAAGTTGGGAATTAAACATTCGGTAATGACTATGTCATTATTAAGGGAAATAATTTCCTTAATAAATTCATTTCAAGTATTTGATCAGGTCTGGATTATGAC
>ERZ795031.4478-NODE-4478-length-11745-cov-11.747220_pt1 | contig 11745 bp, 14 predicted proteins | sample MGYA00375123_ERZ795031 | MGnify/ENA primary metagenome ERZ795031 (study PRJEB30166, sample SAMN05720159) | activated sludge metagenome | isolation source: anaerobic digester from wastewater treatment plant | place: USA | collected 2015-04-21 ... | reverse complement strand
AAATGTCTACATATATTTTTCCTCTTGAGAAAAATTTAAATTTAGACAGAAAAAAGGGACAATGACTCGCGAAAACCATTGTCCCAAACAAAAGGAAAAACAAATGTCTATAATTTATTCTTTTTCATTGTGATTTCTTTCTTTCTGTAAGCGCCATTCTCCTCTGTATTTTTTTTACAGTCGTTCTTACTGCCTCAGACATACTATCCGCTATATCTTTTTCAATTGTAGTCTCTTTCTTTTCCCAGATTGGCGTAAACCAGGGCCGAATTTTATCTACAATAGGCCCATATACAGATGGCACTTTTGCTTTTTTAATTCTTTGCTCTCGGTTTTTTGTTCGTGTTGTTATTTTACTTTTAGCATCAAATACCCCTTCTCTTACACCTAACACTACCTGCCTTTTTTTATTCTGTATACCTAATGATGCTTTTAATGCTCCAGTATCTACAGGACACTTATTTTTCATTTCTTTGAGTATCGGTTTACACGCAAGTACAACAGACTCATTCATCATTTTTAATCCGTCATCGCCCCATTTTTCCATTTCAGAATTTAACATATCAATCTGTGTTTTAAAATGAATATCCATCTATCTACCTCTTAAACGTACTCTAAAACTCACAAAACTCTCCTCGTCAGAGAGATTAGATATGGCAGGAGTATTTGTACTTTCAGGGGCATATTCCACAAGGAGGTGACATGCTGTGGACTTTTCCAAATCTAACATTACTTCTCCAACGAAATCAGAAAACTCTTCTAAAATTTCATTATCGGTATATTCACTGTCGTCATACTTCATTTCAAAATGGAGGATAATATCGGAGTTTGTTGTAAATACTCCTCCAAAACCCTGGACTATTCTGTTCCATGCTGAACCATTTGTAATCAGACATATTGGTAATTTATCATCTAAAATACTTGGGTCTAATTGATATAAGAAAATATGATCCGAACCATCAGAATAGGCAGAATAGGCGAACATAGCAGTCCAACTATCACTTTCTAACAAAGCGTTTTTGATTTCCTTCATTGCGGTATTGAAAATCATTAATATTCTCTCCGACCCCTATCTTCAATCACTTTGACACTTACTCTTTCGAGGGATAGTAAATAATAGATTTCATCAGCGGTTGAGACTGCTTTCACGAGGAATTTATCTCCAAATACTTCCACTTGAGCATCCCTTAATGTAATTGTTGTAACACCTAATGCGGCAGCAGATTCTTTGTGAATTCTTATTGATAGTGATGTCATTTCTTCTAAGTATTGTTCACGAAGAACAATTTGTTTTTTGGTAGAAGGGTCATAGAGGAGGCCCTTAAATTGGACCCCCTCTACGACTTGCGATTTGCGCGAGGCAGGATATAGGACCATATCAACCGAGAATGCCGATTCCAGTAAAGGTACTGCACATTGGTTGAAAAGACCGTTAAAATATCCCATATAGGAATCACCTAGGCGACGGTGAGTAACGCAGCAGTAGCAGCATCAAACAGAATAGGATTCTGATAATCGCGTACACGAACCACCATACCTCTCTGTTCATTACTGATGTAGGTTTCAACCACGCCATCAATACCGGCATCTTCAGCCCAATACAGGGTACGGCCCGTACACATTACTTCTGCAGGATCATCTGCATTAGCAGTCATGCAAACGGCAACCGTGTCATCGGGGACGATACTACCGGCAGTGAAATTACCAACCGGGACCGTGTTTGTAATTCCGTTACTGATAAACAGTTTGGAATATCCACAAAGGGCCGGAAGGTTTGCCTGAATAGCATCCATAGTGAGTACTTGCATTCCGGGGAAACAATTACGGACTTCAGTATTTCCCAGGAGGCGGGAGAGATTGGTAGCAGACATAACGATGGTATCCGGAGGAGCCCCACACGCCAGTCTAACGTTTTCTCTGGCAGCAATTAGATCTGTCAAAGGAGTACTAGCGGGATTGGTCCATACAGCGCCAACCAATGCAGACGCAGGAACCGTACCGGCATTAAAAAGAACATCACTAAAATCAATCTCACGACTGATCCATCTTTTCAATTTAAGTAAACGGGTACCACCTAACAATTTATTGTATTGAATGGTATTTTGTTCACCTGCCAGAATTACATGTTCTGCGCCTTTTTCGACCAGGCTATATTCCAGGACTTCCAACATTTGATCAATACGGTTGTAAGTACCATTTGCCGCACGGGCCATAGGTACATCTTGAGTGGCGTTATCACGTCTTACAACTTCAATTTCACCTCTAACGGTTTCAACCGCTAATGGAGCGAACACTTTAGTTGCTACATAATTTTCGGCACGAGCATCATATTGCTGATAAGCATCATTTAAATCGGGCCTACGAGAAACAGGAACTGTTATTTGAATCATGGTAATTTACTCCAAATATATTTATGCTCACTTGAGCCTTTTAACTTTCTTCAACACTTAATATTCCCACAATAGTACCAGCAGGAACATAGGTCATTGCGGGAATGATATCTGTCTCTTGAGCCGTGGTATCTCTATCAACTAAAGACAATCCAACAATGTTATTAGCCGCAGCGGCAGGGTCTAATGTTTCCAAAGCAGAAGTAATATCGGTAACATATCCGTCATCTAAAGCAACTAATACGGTTCCGAGAATTACATCAGAGGAAGCAGCTAACGCCACCTGTACGGCCCCACAACCACCTAAAAGGATAGCCGGGGTTACATATTGGCCCTGAGCAGTTTGAGTTGTAGAAGCGCCGGTCGTAATTGCCATAGGCGTAACAGTACCGTCACTTTCTGTATAAACCCAATCACCACTCGAATCTGCTCCGACTACTCTATAAGCCTCGAAAGCAGAATCAGATAAAATACTTTGAACTTCAGTGTTTGAGTACATTTTAATATCTCCTAAACATTTTTTTGTCAATATGACAGTTTCGTATATATTTTTCCATTAAGAATTATAGTAATCGCTAATCAGGGAAGGATTGAGTTTGGAAACCTTTTCCATAGCCTTGGAAAGACTAATCTTTTCCTTGAAAGCAATTTCTTTTGCAGCTTGAATTGCAGGGTGTTCATTTTTGGATATAAAAGAAGTACCTGAATTAATTGTGTTCTTAATTCTATTTGTACCTTTACTTCCAAATACTTTCTTATCATAAGCTTTTGCTTTCGCTTGCTGAACTGTATATCCTTTAACAATACATTCATTTACGAACTTTGGACTATGAGCAAACAATGAATATAATTTCATGCAACGCGAACGTTCTTTCTTTACAGCAGGAGGCAATTCTTCTTCCTCTTCATCAGGATTTTCCTCATCCTGAACGGCAGGTTCTTCTGCCTTTTCGTCAGGTATAACTTCCTCATCCTGAACGGCAGGTTCTTCTTCCTCTTCATCGGGAATATCTTCGTCCTGAACAGCAGGTTCTTCTTCCTCTTCATCAGGAATCATTTCATCTTCTGTTACAGGGTCCTTTTCCTCTTCATCAGGAATTAATTCTTCTTCCTGAAGTTTCTTTATAAACTGTTTTCTTTTCATATTTATATCCTCAGTTTGGTTGTTACTTATATCTTCAATTTCGTCTGATATTTTATCGATTAAACCCATTCTCTTCGCTTCATCTGACAAATGAGTTGAACCGTTATAAGCCTCTTCTTTTGAATATACTTCACGATACATTTCAATATCTGCAATAAACTTTGTACCAATACTATCTATAATCTTTTGTTCTGATTCTATAGCTGTTTCAACTATGGGAGCACCAAATGAACCGGCTCCTTTATTTTGAGTTGATTTAATCAAATACGTTTTAAGGCCCATTGTTTCTGCAACTTTACTCGTATCATACATAACCAAAAACGCGCCGATTCCCCCTACCTGTGCCAATGTAGTGGCAGTGATTTCATCTGATATTGATCCAATCCAATACGCGGCAGAAGCAGCAAATCCATCAATATATGTTTTGACAGTTTTGTAATTCTTTAATTTTTTTAGAGCTGATAATACTCTATCAATTCCAGATACATATCCACCCCCCGAATTGACAATTAGATACACTTCTTTCGCTGAAGAGGTTTGTGCCTGTTTGATTTGATTATATAATGATTCATAAGAAGTTGCTGGAAACCCAAACCACCTTATTTCCTGCGCCTGGGATTCTCCTGGTACCAATAATCCAGACACATATATATAAATGTTATCTGCTTCTGGAGTGATGGTGGAGTTTAATTCAAAAGGAGATTCACACTTCTGATATTTACCAGTCCTAATATCACGATATAATTGACCATATTCTTCTATCGAACAAAAAATACTATTCGTTGACTTCATCTGTGTTCTCCTCGTTTGGATTTAATTGGGCCATATCTAGTTGTTTTGGTGAATCTGCAACCGCGCCTAAACCAGAGAATAATTGCCAGGGTACTTTCTCTCCAGTTTCCTTTTCTATTTCTTTAGAAATATTAATCGCTTGTAATATTTCATTCTTACGTTTTTTGATTAATTCCGCATAATCCCAACCTAATTCAGATACTGCGTCCTGCATGGTTGTAAGACAGGATGTAATTTTGGATTCAGTTGCGGCAATCTCTTTCTGTTCATCAAGTCTAATGGCCCTAGGAAGATATACATCCACTTTATATACAGGTAAACTTTCACCAAATACGGAAGTTAATTTCCAGTTGACAATCATAATGGCGATGTTCTTAATACGTCTTTGCCACTTCTGGCCTGAACGGAAAGCGAATAGGGTTGATGCTTTTGATTGAGAATAATTACTGCGATTAAAATTACAGTTTACAAATTCACCAGGTAAACCTAGAGGTGAAGCGATTAAGCGAATAAACTCCATTAGTGTATTACCAAAATCTTTTGAAGGTATATTTCTATCTAAGGTTCTTAAATCCTCTTCAATATCAGCATGAAATACTTTGGCAATATCCCAATCTTCAATATATGAGCCAAAATCAGTTTGATTGGTATTACTCCGGTTTTCTTCAAACGCTATTTGTGGTCCATTTTTACGTTGAGCGATTAAAGCAATTCTGGATATTACTTCCCAAGAGATAGATTCAGATTGAACAATATCTGATAGGCGAAACACAAGATCAAACGTTGATTGTAATGGAGGTATACCCCTGATACCTGATATACGAGGATTGACGAAGACATGAATTACATCGCTAGCATCAATTACACGGTACTTCTCTGTATCTGGCATTCCTATTTCATTGTAGGAATAGAATTTATAGGCGATAGGTTTATCATCATCAAACAATATTCCGTCAACATAACCATCATCTGATAGGATTTGCCCACCGCATAATTCAGATTCTATTAATTGCACTTTACCGTTATTGAGTTTGATGATAAACACTTCACCCGTAACCAATATCTCAGTACATATAACCCGTAGTAATTCAACTCCAGTATACATTCCTCTATCATCTGGAGAATCATTGAGCCAACTTGATATATACTGTTCTGTAAGATCTGAAAACTCTTTATTGTCTGAACGAATTTGTATATTGAAATTATCCTCCCCTCCCACAATGATATTAACAGCGGCATCAATTATGGATTGATAAAGATAATTGGTACGATATAATTCTCTTGACACGGATAAGATTTTTGTTCGTTCAAATCTATCATGATAAATACCAGAACCCGTGTCTGTGGTAGAGGGTCTGTTTACATTGTAATTAGACCATTTGGATATTTCGTAAGAACCCGTATTTGCCATACCACGTTTATCAACTATTTTAAATTGTCTGTTCATAAGAATCTGGGTCTCGCTGATGTCCAGGAAAGACGATTTGATCTATCAACTAATTCTTCAATCTTTGTAATTAAGTTATCAATCTCAGAAAATGTAATATTGGAATTCATATGTGCAAGCGATTGTGGACGACATGTTTTCAAGTAGCGTAAAGCATGTAATGCATTCTTAGCCTGGGCGGTTGAATTCTCCCAATCTAAATTTTGACCAAAAACAGTCATTGCTTCTTCAGCTGATGTAAATGTCATTAGATTTTCTGTCTCCCTACAAAGGTATTTTTACAAATATTGCACTGCCAATAGAGACCGAAACGACCCATATGTGATATACCTGAACCACAATAAGGGCATGCCTCGATACGAGATAATATTTCCAAATTCTTTTTATCTTTCGATTTCGTTTCAGATACTTGGTCAATTACTTTTTTCTTGGGTGGCATATTTCACTCCTAGGTTGGTGATGATAACTATTAATTTTTCCTTTCCAGATGAAAACAAATTTCCTAAAAAGAAAAAGCCCTCTTTTCACGTAGATTAGAGGGCCAAAATCTGTGGTCATTTATTTGATTGTATGAATCAGTGGGTATATAGGAGAAACCTCTGGCAATATTTCAAATGACCAACCGTTTTATTTTGAGGAGTTTTACTCTTCCAGAGTTTTTTGGATATAATTTATTCTATTTTGAAATAGAAACTTTTACTTGGTTCAGGAAGGCGAGCCGTTTAAAGGGCCTGTAGGAGACGAACGGCACGATCAATATAATGTATCGTGTCTGCTATTTAAAATGGACACAGGCCCGTGCAGGAGGATAGTTAAGTGAATAGGGGTCGGTACTGTAATCGGAGTTGAAAGTGACGTGCGGCGAAACGAAATGACTAATAGGTTTTGTTTAGAATGAAAACCGATATTGAATTGAATGTGTTGATAGTTATTCAGTGAAATTAAAGGGTGGTTCATTTGTTTTTAATCCTCATATAAAATCACCTCATCTGTTAATTTTAATCCTTTTGCAACTTCTCTTAAATAATTTTCTAATTCTTTTAATTTAACCTTATATTCCTTATACAAATCTTTAACTTGATCACTTACTGTTATATTAGTATTTTCTAATATGCCATATCTAATTTGGTACCATCCTGCATCCCATCTAGTATCTAACTGTGTATCAATGTATTCATCTTTAATTGTGGCCATTAACTTTGTATTTCTAAATTGAATAGTTTGTTTTGTTATTTCTTTTACAATTCTGATTAATTCTTTTGCTGGACCGCATAATTCAGATTCATGTTCTGATAAATATTGAATAAACCAAGGTTCTTCTGCTGAATTATAATCGTCATATAATTCTCTTGTTATGTTTGATAGTGATGAGAATTCTGATTTAGATAGGTAGAAAAAGGGGTTGCGAATAGAAACGGGGGCATTTTCAAAGGTTTGGGAGAATGAGGTGGTTCTACCATAAGTGGGATGGAGAGAAAGATAGATTAGGGTGTTCAGATTATTATTAAAATATTCGGAACAGTCAAATACTCTGAGAGGAAATTTAAACCATGAATTTTTTATAAATTTACTACAAAACGAAAAATATAGAATATGGTTCAGGTTGTCTGCATTTACAAATATTCCTTGATAACCACCAATTTTGTTACTGCAACAGGAAAAAAGTTTAGGATTAAACATCATATCACCTTCAAAATAAAATAAAAACTTTTCTGGTGAATTAATATTTTCAGTAATTGCTAAACTATTTCTATTTAATAAAAATCCTTTGGTATTGTTTTTTTGTTTTTTGATATTTCTCAAAAATGAATCAGTAAAAAATTCATAATTATAATAACCTATATTGTTATTGTTATAAAATAAGTTAAAGTTAATATTAGATTCTTGTAGATCTGGTTCATTATCATATATTAAACAACACGCTGCTGGTATTTGTGTTGTACCAAAACTTTTATTTCCATTGAAAATAAAAGAATTATTTCTTAATTTAAAACCAAGTTCTAACATTTTGTTTTTAAATTCATTTCTCACCCCGAATAATAAATTAGTATTACATATTAGACAGATTTTACATTTTAATTTATATTTCAAACATAGATTAATTAATTTATATATTGATTGATACATTAATTCTGTAGAAAATTTTCCAAGTTTATCCTTTTTCATCATATCATTAATTACATTATTAGTTTGTTTGGAATCAGATCTCATATTTAAACAAGTATCATTTTTCCCCCACGGTGGATTCATAATAAACAACCATTTCCTAGTTCGATCTTTTAAAGCATTTAATACTACTTCCGGTAGTTCTTCATCAGTTTGATTTAACCAATTATATTGAAAGATAGTTGCTCCTGGATAAAATCCACCAGTTTTCATACCATCCACATCTTCCTGATTAAGTGTACTCAAGAAACAATTTTCATAAGTAGGTCCAGGATAACCATAAAGCAGATTACCTCTACCAGCACATGGATCCCAGAAGGTGTATTCTTTAAGATTCAAAACATCCATTTTATAAAATTCGCAAAATTGATCATACGCAATTTGTACTATTTCTAAAGGTGTAAAAAACTCACCAGTTTGCCATCTGCTTGATATGTGTATTAAACGGTCTTTAAAACTTTCTATTCTTACACGTTCATCTGGTTTTACAGGTCTTGAATAATGATTCCAAAAATTTTTATAATCCGCTACAGTTACATATATTTTATGTTCAATTTTATCTTCACCAATAAAAAGTAATTCTCCTGTTTCCTCAATTAATTTAGCTTTTTTGTCTATTTCATTTAAAAATAATTGAGCTTCTAATTGAGAATTATGGAGTTGCTCATTAACTTTTAGTATTCTGTTCCATTCAATAAATATTTTATTAAAATTTTTTCTATTAATTTTCATATAACCATATCCTTTTAGGTCTGAACAAGTATTCTCTAATTTATTCATAAACCTATCAATTCCTGGTTCTCTTAAAACAAATACTTCTAGTTTTTTAAATTCATCCCAATTTTCAATATCATCTATTTAAAATGGACACAGGCCCGTGCAGGCGGATAGTTATGCGAATAGGGGCCGGTACTGTAATCGGAGTTGAAAGTGACGTGCGGCGAAACGAAATGACTAATAGGTTTTGTTTAGAATGAAAACCGATATTGAATTAAATGTGTTGATAGTTATTCAGTGAAAGTTGAAGTGATCCAGTGTTGATATGAAATCATTAGAAATAATACAACATCAATAAACAAAATATTTGAACCCTCTGAAAAGGAAATTTGCTATCAGAGTGAATAACAAAGCGTAGCGTCCTGGAACAGGTTGTTATTCCTATGATAGAACAAAGTTCCTGAGGGTCAAAACTAAATCAAATTACTTTGGATCATTTTTGAATTAAGAATTGAATTGATGAGATGTTGTGTTGAGCTACGATAGAGAAGAAAGTTTTTGACTGAAAGGAAAAAATCTTTCTTGCTCGTGAAAAGTTTATATTACCCCCATTAGGGGGATATTCAGTAGAAAAATATTGTGTCTTTTTTTGAATATATGATTTGATCAATTTGTAATGATCAAAATCATTCATAACCACAAATTACTTTGGTCTTATGAATTCCTTTTTAATTGATTTAAAAAAATGTTGTGATGAAAATAGTTTACTACGGGACGACTCCCAAGAGGAGTCCAGTAGTCCTCTTTAAATATTTAGTATGTTACGAAATAACGTACAAGGTTGTACGAAATAACGTACAAGGTTGTACGAAATAACGTACAAGATATTTATTGCATAAACCTTGTACTGATCCTGAAAAACTTATCTTGCTTCGATTTTTTGGGGTCATATTTGAATTGATGTACATCAAAGAATCCGGCCTCAATGATTGCTGGGATGGCATATTCATAGAAGAACGATTTAGTTATTGTGGTTTTTTCCTGACAATATGATAATGTAAATTTGAAACCTTTATTGTGGTCGTATTTCTTCTCATCAACTAATTTGATCCAGTGCCAAAGCATCAATAGAAGAACCTCTTTATATTTCGTATTAAGACGTTTATATCCCGGCGAGTTTAATATTCCATAAGGGGTTCTTGTGAATCCAGATGTAAACATGTTTATAACCAAATCAATTGGCTTGTTATTCTTTCTGGATTCTTCATCACATTCTTTCACAACTGGTTTTGGAATCTCAGAATCTTTACACTGGTTGCTCTCTGTCTTCTGTTCAACGGGTTGATTAATACCCATACTCTCTAATTCTCTGTTAATCTTCTGTACAATATACTTTCCAATCCATGCGTATATATGTTTGTACTCTTCACTTCTATGAAGTGCACCTATACATTGTAAGTTAAGTCCCTTTTTGTAATTTGTAATGACATCATATTTTGAATTGGGAATATTGCCATCATAAAGTAGATTCGCTATCCCAGTTGAATTAATGTATCTCTTATTCTCAGCAAAATAACTTATTTCACCATTGATTAAAGATACGAATATTTCACCAATGTCTTTTATATTCTGCTCTGTGATTAATTTGATTCTATTGATGTTTTCCATCAAATACTGTTTTGAACGTTCATCTTCATTCAACATGGTTCAATACCTCCTTTGAGTATTTGGTTGAGAACAGTTTCACTTTTGGTTTAGGGTTATTGCAAGTGAGGCCCGGGTCTGCAGGTCCAGGCCTCACCCTAACCAAATACCTCATAAGAGGCAGTGAAACAAAAGTTTCTAAAATTTATTGTAGCCGTTATTTATAATTCATCCAATACATCTCAAACGGCGTTGGTGTATGGACCAGTTACTTACACATTTACTCTTTGTTGAAGTAAGGAACAACAGACAACAAAAAGCCCTCTAAAGGTTCATCTTAATTTAATAGAGGAGTCTTAAATCAGATGTTGGCTACTAAGCCGCCAAAAGCATAGGTTGTTCTGTGACAACTATTGAGCAATCTCCTTTTTACAAGGCCAACTCGTTTTCTTTTTCAGCCAGGTAAATCGGCTTCAACAAGTTTTCAATATAGGAGCTAATACTCCCATCCGTGTCCTTCGTGCGAACCCAAATAATCATGTCATAGGGTAACGACACACATAATTGTATCCTGCGGTCCTGAATGCGTTCAATTTTTTTTCGTCCCATTGTCAAGTCTCCTGTTCAGTTAAGATTTAAAAATTATTTAATATTTATTCACACTGAAAAAGAAAGGAAATTTGTTTTACCGTACCCTATGTGAAATAGCTTGCAATTTTCTTTTTGGTTGATCTATAATATGTCTCAATACGGAAGGGTCAAACTTTAAAAGGAGATTGATTTATGGCCGACAGTATGTTTGAGAAGATGGCAGATTCCTGGTTTTCCTTTCATACGCTTAGACATACTTTCGTAACAATACTGTTTGACGTGGGAATAGCAAGTGAATTCATTTCTTCAAAAATCCCAGTTCATATACCAATGGTGCCATTCTTTTTCTCAACGCCAATAATAATTCTCTAAATTCTAAATATTCATTTGGAAAGTGCTCTTTCAATATTCCCATTCGGATTTGATACCAACCTGCATCCCAACTGTTCAAATGAAATTTCGGATCTGCATCTTTTCTAAAGGGAAAACTTAATCTGGTTAATTCAATTGCCTTATCTAATACCGCTTGAGCATCCGGACTGAATGTTCTTTGCTGGAGTTGCTGATAAACATATCTGTCATTTGGATACTTGAAGGTATCTTGATAAAGAGTTGGGTTGTTATGTTGATTTGCTAATGATCTCATTTCTGAATTTGATAAGTAGAAGAAATGATTTTCGAGATCCCAGAGGGAATTGTGATAGGTGACTTGGCGGAGAGACGACTGATACGCCCAATATTCAAAAATTGAAACTATGATCGAATCATTAACCCATTGTTGATATTTTGGATGTAATACCGATGGTTTAAAAACTATATCATCTGAATTTAACCAAGTTTGTATCATGTTAATT
>ERZ795031.4477-NODE-4477-length-11746-cov-3.539731_pt1 | contig 11746 bp, 6 predicted proteins | sample MGYA00375123_ERZ795031 | MGnify/ENA primary metagenome ERZ795031 (study PRJEB30166, sample SAMN05720159) | activated sludge metagenome | isolation source: anaerobic digester from wastewater treatment plant | place: USA | collected 2015-04-21 ... | reverse complement strand
TATAATGCAAATACAGAGCAATATAAAGTTTTGACTAATGCTATAAAAGTTGCAAGAAGTGAATTAGAAAGATTTACAAATGAAAACGTAAAAACAAAGTCTACTGACGAGCTAAAAAGATTAAATACACAAGTAAATAATCTTAGAAGAAGTCTTAATATAAAAGCAGGAGATGCTAGAATAGCCATATCTACAGAAGCGGCTGACAACGCAGTACAACAGTTAGGTTCTAAAGTATCTTTATTAAGAGATAATTTATCAAGGTTTAAACAAGAAAATTCAAGATTAACTGTAGACCCTAAATTAACAGCACAATATAATTCTTTATTTTTAGCTTTACAAAGTGGAACTGTAAAAACAGAAGTGGAATTTAATAGATTGCGTTCAGAAGTTTTAAAGTTTCAAACGGCAGTTAGAATGGCAGGGAAAACAGGAAGAACATTCTTTGAAGATTTATCTTATATCGCTAATAAAATAGGTGTTAAAGCTTTATTAGGCGGTATGACATTTAGAATTATTGCCTACTTCAAACAAATGATTGCAAATGTTAAAGAGCTTGATACTGCTATGGTAAATTTAAAAAGAGTAACATATGAAACTAATGCTGCTTACGACAAATTCTTAAGTGAAATTGGTGTAAAAGCTAGAGCAGTAAATGCAGACTTAATAGAGATGGTAAATAATATAGCAGAATTTAGTAAGCTTGGATATAATTTACCAGATGCTACTAGACTTGCAGAAGTTGCCAGTGTTTATAGCAATGTTGGAGATTTAGATTTAAGTAGTGCTACTGATAATATAGTTGCTAACTTAAAAGCTTTTAAATTAAATGCCGATGAAGCAATAGATATTGTAGACAAATTTAACCAAGTTGGTAATAGATATGCTGTTAATTCAGCTGACATAGGTGAGGGTCTAAAGCGTTCAGCATCATCTTTAGTTGTTGGAGGAAATAGCTTAGACCAAGCTGTAGCTTTATTTACAGCAGGAGAAGAAATAATTCAAAATCCAGAAAAAATGGGTACAGCCTTAAATGTTTTATCCCTAAGAATTAGAGGAGCATCTGGAGAACTAAAAGAAATGGGTGAGGAATTTTCAGACTTGGAAGAAATTTCTTTTTCTAAAATAAGAGAAGATGTAAAAAGACTTTCTGGAGTAGACATAATGATAGACCCTACTACTTTTAAAACTACTTATGATATTATGCGAGAAATTTCATATGTTTGGGATGATTTAAAAGAAAGTACAGCAGGTGCTGAATTACTTGAAACTCTAGCAGGTAAAAATAGGGCAAACGTTTTGGCAGCTATATTAGGCAACTTTAGAACTGCTGAACGTTCAATGATTACAATGCAAAATGCAGAAGGCACAGCCTACGAGGAAAATCAAAAGAAAATTGAGTCTATCGAAGGTAGAGTCAAAAGCTTAAAAAATAGCTTTACAGAACTATCAGTAAATTTAATTAATTCAGATTTTATAAAAGGTTTTGTGGGTGAAATAGATAAGCTATTAAAAAGTGTTAACAAATTTTTAAACTTAATAGAAAAATTACCTAGTGGATTAACATTGGCGGCAGGTGCTTTAGCATTAATCGGAGCAAAAAGAAATTTTGGTATTTTTGAAACTATGGCAAACGATGTTGGTAAATTAAGTCCTAAACTTAAAGACTTTAGCTTTATTACTAATAGTGTTGGAAAAAACCTAAAAGCTTTTGAAAATTATGCCATTGCTTTACGCAATAATATACCTCAACAAGAAGCACTCAAACATTTAGACTCTGCAAATCATTTAACTAGACAATTAGCAATAAACAATGTTAATAACGCTGCATCTGCTGATTTAACGGGAGATGCTTATAAAAGGTCGATAGCACAAATTAAAGCTAATACAGTAGCACATAGAGCATTAAATGTGGCTATGAGAGGAGTTGCAATAGCAGGTAATATAATTACAAGTATGGGTATTGGTGCAGCCATCACCTTCGTTTTTACGCAGACATCTAAATTAATTAACGCTGAAAAAAATCTAGCTAAAGAAGTAAAACAGCTCACAGAAGATTATAAAAATCAAAAAAGTAATTTACAAACACTAAAAGACGAATATCAAAGTATTTTAAATTCTCAAGATAGTGAAGCTGACAAAACTAAATTGCTAGATGAACTAAAACAAAAGATAATTAAAACCTATGGATTAGAAAAAGAAGCTATAAAAGGTGTAAATGATGAACGTAAAAAAGCAAAAGATTTATTAGATGCAGAGGGTGCAAGACAAGCAGTAGACTATGTAGAAAATCCTAAGAATAAAAAAGTTTATGAAAAAACTAAAGCTTTTTTAGAAAGTGGAGTAGAAACTGGCGGATTAGGAATTGCTAACTACAATAGACGTGCAACAACTACAGATACTTCTGGAAAAATAAGAAAAGTAGAAAGCGATTTCCAGCTTAATATAGACGAAAAACAAATAGACGAAGAATTAAATCAATTTATTGAAAAAATTGGAAGAAATCCTGATAAGTTTTCCCCCTACAAGATAGCAATATCAGTAAAAGGCAACGATATGTTAGAATATCTTGAAAACTTAAAAGGTATTCAAAATTTATTATCACAAAAACAAAGTTTAAATTTAATTACAAAAGATGAACAAAAACTTCTAAAGAAAACAACCAAAGAAATTACCAAGATAAATAAATTAATTTCAGAAGATGGGAAATATAGTGTAAAAACTTTTAACACCTATATGGAGGCTATGGCTACAAAAACTCTCTATGCTTATGAAAGTGAAAAAGGAGCCCTAGAAGATATAGCTAACTCTGATAGCTATCAAACATGGTATAACAATCTAATTCTTTTAGCTAATGGAAATAAATATTTAGAAAATGCTTTAAAAAGCTTAGTTAATGAACGAAGAAATGAATTAGGGTTATCTTCTGAACAAGCAAGCCAATTGGGAAAACTTAGAGCAGAAATAGCTGCTACTACTAGTGAATATGATAAACTAAAAGAAAAAATTAAATTAGCTAGCGAACAAATTCAATCTTTAGATGATGCAATAACAAAAAACAAAGATGAAAAATCTACATTTAGTAAATCAGAAATTTTAGAATTATTAACATTATATCCTAGTTTAGTTGATAATATTTTAAAATCTGCCGATGGATATAAGATTGAAGAAGCTGCACTAGAAGAATTAAGAAATGCAAAAGTAGAAGAATTAAAAACCACTTTAAAGGCTGAAATACAAAAATCTCAAGCAACTTTAAATGGTATTACTAATAGACTAAGAGCTTACAATACAGAAATGGTTGGAATAAGAAACGTTGCAGAGGCTCAAAAAGAACTAGCTAAATTACAATTAATTTTAGAGAAACAACCAGAAGTTAGATTTAATCCAGTTATAAAAAATAAGCAAATTGAAAAAGTTCAACTACTTACTGAATTTATTGATGTTGCAAACAGTTTGCAAAAATCTCAAGATGATTTAGATGCTTTAAATTTTCAAACAGAATTATTAGATGATAAATTTGGAAGTGTAAATGATACAACAGGAAATGTTGACGACCAAATAAAAAACATTAATCAAAATTTAGAAAACACAACAAAAGAACTAGAAAAAAGTGTAAAAGCAATGGAAGATGGGCAAACTGAAATTAACTCCCTACTTGAAACAACTGTTGCTATGCTTAAGAAAAAATATGAATTAAATAAAAAAGACTATGAAAATGAATTAAAAAATTTAAAAACCATTGTCGATAAAAAGAAAAAGCTATTAGAAATCGAAAAAGAAAACTATGATTTTCAAAAATCTTTGAAAGAAAAAACAACAGAAGTATCTGACGTAAAAATTAAAATAGAAACTCTTTCTTTAGACGATAGTATGGAAAGCGTTAAAGAAAGATTAGAGCTTAAAGAGCAATTAGTTGAAAAAGAATTAGCTTTGAGTGAATTTTTATCAAATAAAGATATCGAATTAAAAAAAGATGCTTTAGATACGGAATATGAAAATCACGAAAAATTAATTGGAGATAAAATTCAATCGATTGATGATTTCTTATCTAAAGAGGGAGAAATTTACAAAGAAGCTTATGCACTAATTGACGGCAGAACAGAAGAATTTTATAATAGTCTTTTAAATTATACTCAAACTTATACTAATATGACTATGGTTGAGTTTACAAATATGTGGGATAGAGCATATCAAGCTTTGCTAACTTATGGAAATGGACAAATTAATATTGTTGGCACATTAGGAAATCTACAAGGACAAATTGCTGGATTAAATATGCATATTGAAAATATGAGAAATCAAGCAGAGGCAACAATTTCTAGTTTAGAAAATATGGCAAAAGCTTTTGAAAAAATAGCTTTAGAAAGAAACAAAGTAGATACTTCTATTACATTTCCATCTCCCAAAGTAACAGAATGGTCTGGATTGTCAAAACCTACTCAAGATATTTTAAGAAAACTTCCTAAATTCCACGATGGTGGCAAAGTAGAACCTTTTACTAGTGGTTATATAGGTAATAATGAAGTATTAGCTAAATTATTAACAGGTGAAGTTGTAACAACTCCTAAACAAGGTTTAAGTTTCTTAAGAAACACATTACCTAATATAGTTGCAGGTGCTATGAGCACAAAAGATGCACAACAATCTAATATATATAATATAAATATGCCAGAAATAACAATCACAGGAGATGCAACAGATAGCACAGTAAGTAAGATTAAGCAAACTTTAAATGAATATAAAGAAAATTTATTTGAAGAAATAAATAGGTCTAATAAAAAATTTGGAAATACATTAGCAGTTAAATATTAATTTATGTGGAACTATTGAGACATATAGTTCCACAAAATGAAGTTGGTGAGAAAATGTTTTTAGAAAATTATTTTATTTTTGATGGGAAATCTTCAATGGATTATAATATGAAAATTTATAATGTAGATGATATGCCACAAGATGAAATGCTAGTAGCAGAAAGAGAATATACTAAAGTTAAAGCACCTAGAGGAAGTAGGCATAGAATTATAGACTGTCAAGAAAGTGATGTTTTAACTTTTTCAATAAAATTTTTAAAAGAAGATTTTTCTATAATTGATGATTTTAAATTACCAGAAATAGTAAGATGGTTATTCAATCAAAAAGATTATAAAAAATTACAAATAGTATCAAATGATATGATTAATCTATACTATAATTGTATATTAACAAATGTTCAAAAAATTTCTGTAGCGGGTCAAACATATGGTTTTTCTTGTACAGTTGAATGTGATAGTTCATGTGCTTGGGAATTTCCTTATGTTAAAAATTATGATTTTAGTAGTGACACAGGAGAAGATTTTCAAGTTCATTATGGGACATTTATTTGTACTTGTGATAATTTAGATAATAAGCTTTTGCCTAAAATTAAAATTACAAAAGTTGAAGATGGAAATTTACAAATAAGAATAAATAATTTAACTTCTGTTACAATGATTAGTAATTTAAATGATGGAGAAATTATAAAAATTGATTGTGAAAATAAAATTATAAGTAGTAATTTAAATAATAATATATTTGAAGATTTTATGGGGAATTTCCCATTTTTTCAAAGAGGAATTAACAACATTGAATTTTGGGGACAAGGATTAATGGAAGTTACATATCAAAACCAAAGAAAGGTTGGTGTTTAAATTTGGAATTTAATTTTACAAATAAAGTATTAAACAAAGATATAGATTTAATATTATGTTACCCTAACAAAAAACAAATTGGATATATTACAGAAAAATATAGTTTAAATGTAGAATTAAATTTCTTAAACACCAGCAAATTAAACTTTTCTGTAGATAAAAATAATAAATTTTATGATAAATTTAAAAAAGAAATGTTAATTTATACAAAAGAATTTGGATATTTTATAATTTCTGAAACATCTTTTAGTAAGAAAAGTGAAAATGAAATTAAATCTATTAATTGTGATAGCTATGAAATAATTTTAAATAAAACAAACGTCACGCTAGAGGATGGTACGTACCCTTTATATGACGTTTTAAATCCTAATAGTAGTTTGTTAGGCATATTGTCAAATGTCTCTAAATGGACTATAGGACACGTTGACAGCACGCTATTGGCTAAATATAGAACTTTTGAGATTAATAATATAAGTATTTATAATTTACTAATGACAGAAATGTCAACAGCTTACAATTGTTATTTTACTTTTGATAATGAGGTAACGAACAGTTACAAATAAGTTATAAAAAGTTATAAAATAAAATTATTTTATAATAAACTTAGAAAATTGTTGACAGCCTCCTATATTCAGAGATGAGTATAGAGTGATAGATAAACGTAAAATAATCTATCCAAAACTCCTTTAACTTTTGGAAACCCCTAAAGCTAATTAAACTACAACGTAACCATGAAATATAGGTAAGCGTGAATGTGACGAAAGTAGAAAAAATTAATTAGATGGTGCATGGTTAAATCCTAAACACTGTAATAATGGGCAATCAAAAGCCAAGACTCGAATAGAGTAAGGTTTAACGACTATTCCGTAAGGAAGTACACTCAAGTGGGTGGAAATGGGGAGCATCCTAAAAATAGGATGATGATATAGTCTACGCTTATATGAAAATATAAGAAGTTCGTAAGGTCTACAAGCCTTTGGGAACTGGTAAATGCTAACGACATTTATTGAATATACATAAAACTTGTAGAAAGTTATAAATTTAATTTAATATTTTTAGTGGGACAGTGGTTAGCTACCATTTCTATTTGCTGTTACAAATAGATTACCACTATTAAATATACCAACTTTTAACAGAAAGGAGGTAGGGAAATGACAAAATCGATGCGAATTAGATTGTTGCCAAATCAAGAACAAGAACAATTATTATGGAAACATACAAATGCAAGCAGATTTATTTGGAATTGGGGTTTAGCATATCAAGAAAATTTATTTAAAATTGGAGAAAAACATTTAAGTGGATATAGTCTAAAAAAAGTTTTAACACAGTTAAAAAAAGAAGAAGATTATAAATGGTTAAATGAGGTTTCATCTCAAACTCTGGGAAATACAATTTTAGATTTAGATGATGCTTACAAAAGATTTTTTAATAAAATATCAAAAAGACCCAAGTTTAAGAAAAAATCTAAAGTAAAACCAAAATTTCCAGTAAGAACAGATTGTATTTATTTTATTAATGATTGTGTAAATATTGAAAAAATCGGGAAAATTAAATTCCAAACTAATTATATTTTACCACAAGGAAAGAATGTGTGTAAATTTAGTAATCCTAGAATTTGTTTTGAAAATAATAAATGGATTTTAAGCTTTGGAGTTGAATGTGAAAAGCAAGCAGTTGAATTAAACGATTTTTCATTAGGAATTGATTTGGGAGTGAAAACTCTAGCTGTAGTATCTTTTGGAGATAAAAGTGCTGTTTTTAAAAATATTAATAAAACAAAAAGAATTAAGAATTTAAAAAGAAAATTAAAACATTTACAAAGAAAAGTTAGTCGCAAATATCATACTAATAATAAGAGTAATAAATATGAAAGTAAATGGTTTAAATCTAAAAATATTTTAAAAACAGAAGAACAAATAAAAAAGATATATGCTAAAATTTCTAACATTAGAAAAGATTATGTTCATCAAACTACACGTAGTTTAGTAAATTTACTACCTAAAAGAGTGGTAATGGAAGATTTAAATATAAGTGGAATGATGAAAAATAGACATCTTTCTAAAGCTATACAAGAGCAATGTTTTTATGAATTTATAAGACAAATGAAATATAAGTGTGAATATTTAAATATCGAATTTATTCAAGCGAATAGATTTTATCCATCAAGCAAAACTTGTAGTAATTGTGGTTCTATTAAAAAAGATTTAAAATTAAAACATAGAACTTACGTTTGTGAACATTGTAAAATTGTATTAGATAGAGATTTAAATGCAGCTATAAATTTAGCTAATTATTCTAAAGTTTAAATTGAAAAACTTTAGTCTTAAGGATTTCGTTGTATCCTTGAATGCTGTGGAGTGTTATATCAAATGAGAGTAGCTTATGCAAAATCAGACACTATGAAGCAGCGAATAAATTAAGCTTATAACTTTTTATAAGTTTTATGTAACGGACAATATTATTAATGCTTATGATAAAGATAGCGTTACGCCTACAGAAGATATTTTACTTTCTTTTGATAACCTAGTAAGTGAAATAAATATATCTGAAAAAAATGAAGATGTTTGCACTGTTTTTAAAATAAGTGGTTCTGATGGAGTTTTAATTAATGATGTAAACCCTTTAGGTACAAGCTATGTTTATGATTTTAATTATTATATGGATAATGATTATGGTATGTCTGATGATTTAAAAGCTGCAATAGTAGCTTGGAATAATAAAATTTCTTTAGCTAAACCTAGTTACGATACCTTAGTATTAAATAGAAAATTATATTCTCAAGACTTAGTAGAAAAATCAGCAGAAGTATCTCTAAAAAAATCTGAATTAAATGCAATTCAAATAGCTAGAAGTGCATTAACAGATTTAGAAAGCCAAGAAACAAAAGATGCTTTATTGGCTTTATATAATAGTGAAGTTGTAAAACAAGCTGAATATAATGTCTTAAAACAAGAATACGAAGATATAAAAGATGACTATGACAATACAATAGCTTCTATACAAACAATAGTTAATTCTTTAGCTATAGACAATGTAGTTAATTTTTCTTTAGAGTTACAAGATGAAATGCAATTTTATATAAAAACAGGTAGCTATGTAAATGAAAATTTCATTTACACTTCTAATATGACAGAAAAAGAAAAAATGGAAATAGCTCAAGAATTATTGTCTCAAGGCTTAACTATTTTTGAAAAATTATCAAGACCTTGTTATGAATTTAAAGTAAGCATAGACAACTATTTAATGATGGAAACCTTTAAATCTTTTATAGGCAAAACTAAATTAGGTATTTGTTGCTATGTAGAAATAGAAAAAAATACGTGGATTAAACCTAGATTATTGCAGATAAGTTTAAATTATGATGATTTATCTAGTAGTACATTTACGTTTTCTGAAACATTCAGAATGATGAAAGACGTAAATATTTTTGAAGATGTTTTTAACCAATCTGCAAAAAGCTCCAATAGAGTTAGTATTTTAGCTAATACTTGGAGTGAGCCAAGTAAAAGTGGTTTGTTAAATACCATAAGTAGTTATATGACTGAAAGTTTAGATTTAGCAAAACAAGAAATTGTAAATAGTGTAAATCAAGATTTTATTATAGGCTCTTGGGGAATTTTAGGTAGAAAAAGTATTGGAGAAGATTTATTCGACCCACATCAAATAAGAATAAATAATAATTTAATTTGTTTTACTGATGATAGTTTTCAAACAGTTTCTCAAGCTATTGGTAAAATAACATTTAATGGAACTGAAATGTACGGTATAGTTGCTGATGCGATAATAGGCGGTTTAGTAGCTACCGAAAAATTAGTTATAAGCAACGAAAACAATAATTTTATACTTAACAAAGATGGTGCTACACTTGTCAATGCAAGTTTTACATTAACTAATGATAAAAACAAAATATTATTAAATCCAGAAGATGGTTTAAAAATTCAAACTAAAGTTGGAGAACTTTGGGAAGATAGATTTTATGCTGATGTTAATGGAGATATAATTGCAAAATCTATTAAACTGGAAAGTTCTGTAATTGGCGGTTGGATTACAGAGGCTGATGGTTTATATGCTCCTGGAGACCCTGCAACTAGAGATTATATAGGCAGTGATGGCTATGGAAAATTAAGCTTATTCTCATGGACACCCACTAGTGCTACATTTGATGGAAACATTTATGCTAATAATTTATTGTGTAATACAGGTGGACAAACACAAAACGTATTTGTAAACGGTAGTATGGGTGGAACATGGCTAAGCGATGGAACTGTTCCCTTAGGAAAGCTAGATACTTTAGTTGCTACTAAAGCATATGTAGATGAATTAGACGTAGGAAGTTTGAGAGCTGATTTAGCTATAATAGATACATTTATTGGCGATTATTTTGAAGTAAATACAGGTGTTTTTAGAGGTAGTTGTTATTGGGATAATAATGGACAAAATCCAGCAGAAATTTCTAGTTATGTTGTAAGTAATTATATTGGATTAAATATTTCTTCAACTTATACTTTAAACTTAGAAAGTACAGCAGGAATTACTTTAACCACAGGAAATTTACTAGGACAAAGCTATCCTGTAAAAGTTGATAGTACATTTTCAGTTGTTGATGGAATTTACGAATTATTTAGCGTTAATCACGAAAGTAACGGATATAAAAAAATTAAACTTTCTAATGGTGCTTTTATAGAGTCTGACGGATATCCTACGTACGATGGAAGCGTATTAATTACAATAAAAGACACTAATGATGTTACACATACTCTACAGTTTATAGATGGATTTTTATATTCGTTTGATGGCAATATGAGATATTAAAAAAAAGAAAGAGGAATTATTATGGAAAAAGAGAATTTAGAAATGTTAATTAAAGTTGTTATAAGTTTAAATGACATAGATGTTAAAGGTAGACAGTCTAAAATTTTTGGAAGTTGCATAGAAGTTTTAGAAAATATTTATAATAAAGAAAAAGAAAAGATACAAAATATAGCTAAAAAAGATTAAGTAAGTTGGTGGAAAAATGTCAGAAATGATTAGTCAAATAACAGACTTAGGCAAAATACAAATGATAGCTGGAGATAGCCAAACTTTTGATATAGAAATTTTACCAGATGACGAGTCTGTTGAAAAATCTATGGTAGGATATGATTGTTATTTTCAATTATCTCCAATTGGACAAGAAAATGTTTTAGTGTTTAGTAGATTATGTGAATTAAAACAAGGAAGCATTACTACTTTTTTTATAACATTGTCTAATGCAGATACTGATGATTTATTTGGTAGTTTTACTTTAAAAATAGTTTTAGTAGACCCATTAGGTAGAAAATTAAAAAAAGCAAGGGGTACTTTTAATATTTTAAAAGATGAGGATGGTGTAGTTTAATGTCAGATTTACCTACAAATTCTTTTAAAATAAAATTATATGATGTTGAAAAATATAATACAAAATTAACAATAAAATTACCATTTCAAGAAAGATTAGGATTAAATATCTATGTTAGTGAAACACAACCTACAGCCTTAAGTATTGTAGAAGGTTCTATTTGGATTAAAAGACCAAATACACAAGAAACAATATATATATTAGATAGAATTGATACGAGTGAAGATTTTACTAATACTATTATAATATTAACTAGAGATGGTTTTGAGGAAGTAAACTTATATAGTGGGTTAGGATTTACAACATTATTATCAATAAGACAAGTTCAATATTCAAATGGAGAATTAGTTCAAATTTTACCCTATTGGATTTATAGAGATGGCGAATGGGTATCTACTGAAAATACAAGAACACAAGGCGTAAAATTTAAATTAAAGAATTTTGGTGTTAATGTAAATAATGATTTTAACGAAACTGATTTTGTTGGAAATGAAAGTTTTGGTTTTAGTGAGATTGAAAATGAATATGGAAGTTTGAATGAGACTTTTGCAATTAATGTAAATGAAATTATAGAAATAGGTTTAAGCTCTATGGTTGAAAATATAACAATTTAAGGAGAGGTAAAATGACAGGAAAAAGTACGATACAAATGATAAATCCTTTTACTAAAAAAGTAGAAGAACAATTTGAAAATAAAAAT
>ERZ795031.4475-NODE-4475-length-11748-cov-31.608398_pt1 | contig 11748 bp, 10 predicted proteins | sample MGYA00375123_ERZ795031 | MGnify/ENA primary metagenome ERZ795031 (study PRJEB30166, sample SAMN05720159) | activated sludge metagenome | isolation source: anaerobic digester from wastewater treatment plant | place: USA | collected 2015-04-21 ... | reverse complement strand
GGGTCGCGGTGATCAAGGTCGGGGCCGCCACCGAGCCCGAGATGAAGGAGAAGAAGGCCCGCGTGGAGGACGCGCTCCACGCGACCCGCGCCGCGGTGGAGGAAGGATTCATAGCAGGCGGCGGCGTGGCGCTGCTGCGCTGCATCGACAAGCTGAGCAAGCTCGACCTGCCGGGTGATCAGAACTTCGGCGTGAAGATCATCCAGAAGGCCCTCGAGGAGCCCCTCCGTCAGATCGCGGTGAATGCGGGCAACGAGGGCGGCATCGTGGTGGAGAAGGTCAAGGCGCTCAAGGGCAACGTGGGATTCAATGCCGATGCCGAAGAGTACGAGGACATGGTGAAGGCCGGCATCATCGACCCCACCAAGGTCGCCCGCTCCGCCCTTCAGAATGCCGCTTCAGTGGCCGGTCTCCTGCTCACCACCGAGGTCATGGTGGCAGAGCTTCCCGAGGACAAGCCGCCAATGCCCATGCCCGGCGGACACGGCATGCCGGATATGGGCGGCATGATGTAGCTGACGAACCTTCGTAAGAGATCCGAAGTACGAAAGGAAAGGGGCGGGGAAGACCCCGCCCCTCTTCCATGCCCGAATGAGCGCCGCCGGGGCCGGCCTCGTCCCTCTCATCATGCCCTGGGTGGAACCGTGACCACGTTTTTCCCGATGAGCTCGAAGATGTCGTGGATGATGTCCTTCTTGCGGACAGCACCCTTCTGGTTATGGAGCACTATGACACTCCGCAGGATGAGCTCGTTGAGCATGCCTGCGAGGATGTAGGGATGAACGTTCACGAGGAGCCCGTCGTCCTGGGCGGCCTTGATCATGGCGACCAGTCGTGATTCTATCTTCTTGTAGGCGCTTATGTTCTTGAGGGTGTACGCCGAAAGGTGACGCCTCTTCTTGATCTCGTTGGTTTCGTACTCGGACATGAAGATGTTCAGGAGCTGGGAGTTGTCCAGGTACAGGTCCAGCAGCCTGAGCACCAATTCCCTGAGCTTGTCCAGGGACGATCCCTTTTCGTTGCCCAGGTCGTTGAACACGGCGTCTATGTCGGCGAGGATGCCGGAGATCAGTGCGGCAAAGACATCCTCCTTGTTCTTGAAGTGATTGTAGATGGTTCTCCGGTCGAAGCCGGAGTACTGGGCGATATCCTCCATGGTGGTGCCGTAGAAACCCTTCTTGTGGAAGAGGTCCCTGGCGGACCGCAGGATCACGGTTCTGTTTCTGAGGATCTGGCGTTTTCTTCTGATCTTCTTCTGCATCGGATATCTTGCTGTTGTCTTTCCTTTAGCAAATCACTCTTTGCCCGTTTAAGTCAATAGAAATTTATTAAACGATAAAGTCGGCGATAATTCACACCGTGGGGTGAAGCGTGGGTGGAACGGTGCCGGGCGCACCACACAGCTCCGAGTGTACATCTCGGGCGAAATGAGCTATGAGAGTGAAAACACAGGATCCAGGCACGAACTTTTTATGGACAGGGAAAACCGGGAGAGAGCCTGCAGGCGGGTCCTTGCGTGCCCCGCATGCGGAAAGGAGACGGCCTACGAGGGCAATCCCTACAGGCCGTTCTGTTCGAGGGGATGCAAGGGCTTGGATCTCATCCACTGGGCATCGGAGAGTTACCGCATAGAAGGCAGCACCCAAGAAGACAGGGCAGACAATGAACCAGACTAGAGAACCCGTCGTTCTCGCCAGATCAAAGCACCCCATCTCGCGCAGGGACATCGACCCGGACGCACTGAAGGTCCTCTACAGGCTTGCCAGGAAGGGGCACAAGGCCTACCTGGTGGGCGGGGCGGTGAGAGACCTCCTCCTGGGCAAGCGACCCAAGGATTTCGACGTCGCCACCGATGCCAGGCCCGGTCAGGTCAAGAAGCTTTTCGCCAACTGTTTTCTGATCGGCCGGCGGTTCAGGCTCGCACACATACGGTTCAGGGGCGGCAAGATCATCGAGGTCGCCACTTTCAGGAAAGAGCCCGATCCCTCGGAAGAACAGCAGGCAGACCCTCACAACACCTTCGGGAGTCCTGCGGAGGATGCCTTCCGCAGGGACATCACCATCAACGCGTTGTTCTACGACATAAGCACCTTTTCCGTCATCGACTACGTGGGAGGTCTCGATGACATTGTGAACCGGCGGGTGTGCATCATCGGCGACCCTTCGACGCGCTATGTCGAGGACCCTGTACGGATGTGGAGGGTGCTCAGACACGCGGCCCGCCACCAGTTTTTCATAGATCAGGGTACCGCGGACGCTATCCGTGCAAACCGTGATCTGCTGGGGGGCTGCTCGGGCTCCAGGATGTACGAGGAGTTCAACAAGGACCTCCATTCCGGTTTCGCTGCCGCCATCCTCGCCCTGTTCATGGAATACTCCCTGGTTCCCATTCTCCTGGGCAGCGTGGGGCGGTTCCTGGAGCAGCAGCAAGGGCCGAGAGACGAGCTCTTCAGGTTGATGGCGGCACACGACAACCTGGTGCTTGGCGGCACCCCGCCTTCGCTGTCTGTTTCCTACAGCCTCATGCTGTGGCCCTGGGCCCGGTCGGTGATGAGGGAGAAGGGCAGGCCTGGGTCGGACACGACGAGGATGCTCACCGACGAACTCGCCGCCTCCGGCATGAGCATGGTCATCCCCAAGGGGATCCGGGCCAATGCCGTCCATGCACTCGAGATCCTCGAGCACATGATGTCAGCGCTCGATACGGGGCGGATGAGGTGGTCGCTGCTCAAGAGGGCAAGCTACAGGGATGCCTCGACCCTTTTCTCGCTCGTTACCTGTGGGAGCCTGCCCCCCGGGGAGGATGCATTCCGGAACGCCTTCCGGGCCCGATACCCCGGCGTGCAGGAAAGGGGGGGCGCACGGAAGAGGAAGCGCCGCCGGCGACCCCGGAGAAAGCCGTCCGCACAACATCCTCAGGAATCCGGCGGTCCCCGTGTCGTGCACCACGATCACCATGCCCAGCGTCTGCCGTTATTATAGTGTGCTTTTTTCATCAGTGGTGCGCTCCGGTGTGTGCAGGGCGCCGGCGCCGATGCGCACGAGATGAATAATGATTCAGCTATTGCAGATTGACCACAGATATCCATGGTGAGACCCCGGCCCGGAATGCTCAACTACCTGTTTATTCATATATTTTCAACAGGCCTATTTCTGGCATGCTAGATGCATATTAATGCGCCAGAGTAAAACGAGGAATGGACATGAGCAGAACAGGAAATCTTGATATCATACTGAAGAACATGGACACCACGAGAGCCACCAAGATCCTTGCGAAGAGCCTCTACAAGGAGCTCATCCGCAACGGGTTCACCAACAAGGACATCATAAACTTCTCCAAAGAGATCATCGACCACATGGCCCAGGAAATGCGCAGAGACGCCACCCTGGAGGACGCCGGCCGCAAGGACCGTCTCCTAATCGGTTAACCGTTCCCTGGCAAGAAAGAGGACCTTTTCCACCACTTCCCCGAAGGAAAGGTGTGTCGTATCGACCACAACGGCGTGCTCCGGTATGACAAGCGGTGAAACACTCCGGGAACCGTCACGCCGATCACGGGTTTCCAACTCGGTCAGTACCACGCCCACCGCGGTGTCAGCACCCTTCGTCGCGAACTCCGCATGTCTCCGTCTGGCCCTCTCGGCGGGGGCCGCATCGAGATAGATCTTCAGATCCGCATGGGGAAAGACCACGGACCCGGTATCCCTGCCCTCCACGACCACTGGTGCCCGCTGAGAGAACGAACGCTGGATGCCCAGGAGTTCCCTGCGGACCGAGGGGTGCACGGCTATGGTCGAGGCCAGGTCGCTGATCCGAGGAGACCTGATCTCTTCGGTCACGTCTCGGTCGTTCAGGCTGACCCTCCCGCCTGAAAGGTCGATCCGTGCCTGATGGACGGCTGCACCGCAGGCGGGGTCATCCCGGACGTCGACCCCCGCCTCGTGGATGGCTATGGCCGCAGCCCTGTACAGGGCACCGGTGTCGAGGAAGGTGAACCCGAGCCTGGATGCGACTTCCCGGGCCACCGTCGATTTTCCGCTCCCCGCAGGGCCGTCGATGGTTATGATGGCATGCTTCACCGGAACGTGTCCATGTCCGAAAAGAACCCGGGGTAGGACACTCCCACACACCGGGTGTCGTCGAGTTTCACGTCGATGCCGCGTGCCCGCGCCAGAATGGCGAAGGACATGGCAACCCGGTGGTCGGAGTGTGTCCTGATCATTCCAGCCGTGAGCCGGGCGGGTCCTTTCACGATAAGCCCGTCCTCGAGTTCCTCCACTTCAGCCCCGAGACATCCGAGTCCCTGGGCCATCGCTGCGATGCGGTCGGTCTCCTTCACCCTGAGCTCGCTCGCGTCCGTGATCACCGTGGTGCCGGAAGCCAGGGCTGCCGCGACCACCAGGATCGGGATTTCATCGATGAGCGTGGGGATCTCGTCACCGGCGATGGTGGTCCCGGAGAGTTCGGTTCCCCTGACGACGAGGTCGCCTACCGGCTCGCCTGCGTATTCCCTGATACCGTCCACTGCTATGTGTGCCCCCATGCGTTCGAGGACAGCCAGGAACCCTGTGCGCGTGGGGTTCAGACAGACATCACGGACAACGATCTCGGAGCCGGCTGTTGCGGCGGCCCATATCACCGGGAATGCCGCCGAGGAAGGATCGCCGGGCACGACGACATCCCTGGCCTGGAGCCTCTGTCCCCCAGGTATGCCTACCGACTTGGCGTTCACGCTCAGGTTTGCCCCGAAGAACCTCAGCATGCGCTCGGTGTGGTCCCTGCTCTGAGAGGGTTCGTTCACCGTCGTGGTCCCCTCGGCGGCCAGGCCGGCCAGCAGGAGGGCCGACTTCACCTGGGCCGAGGCCACCTCCATGGGGTGAAAGATCCCGCGCAGTTTTCCGCCTCTGACCGCCATGGGAAGATACGCCCCCCCGCGGGCCAGGAATCTGGCGCCCATGAGGTCGAGGGGTTTGATGACCCGGGCCATGGGCCTTTGGACCAGCGAGCTGTCCCCGGTCATGGTGACGATGCCGTCTATGCCGGCGAAGACGCCGGACATGAGCCGTGCCGTGGTGCCTGAATTGCCGGCATCGATGACCTGGAGAGGCTCCTTCATCCTGGCACCCTCGACGAGGTAGATCTCGCCGTCTTTGCGTATGTCTATCCCCAGGGCAGACAGGGCCCGGCGGGTGCTCCCGATGTCCTCCGACTCGAGGGCGTTTCTGACCGTGGTCGTCCCCTGTGCCAGCGCCCCGAGGATGAACGAGCGGTGCGAGATGGACTTGTCCGGGGGTGGCGTGATCTCACCGTGTATGGCCATAGAGGGCTCTCCTGATCCGTGCATAGGATGACAGCGTGTCCTGCAGCTCCGGGGCCCTGTCCTCATCGATGAGCGTGCGCAGGCGATCGAGCTCTTCCATGTAGGCGTCGATCAGGGGCAGGATGTTGTCCTTGTTGTCGAGGAAGATGTCCCGCCACACGATGGGGTCCGAGGCCGCGATGCGGGTGAAATCGCGGAAACCGGCCCCCAGGAACTGGCGGTGGAGGTGAAGGTCGTCCGCCAGCCTCATGGATACGTAACTCAGCAGGTGGGGCAGGTGGCTGACCATGGCCATGAGCCGGTCGTGCCCGGCGGGGTCCATGGTATGGGTGGTCGAACCGCAGGTCTCCCAGAGCGTCCGCACCCTGTCGATGCAACCCGGACGTGTCTTTTCGGTCGGCGTGATAATGGTCGCGGCCCCGTCGAACAGGTCGGCCCGGCTGCTTGCATAGCCCGGGTCCTCCCTGCCCGCGATGGGGTGTGACCCCACGAAGGACGGGAAGACCCTTTCGATGCTTTCCACGATGTGGGCCTTGGTGGACCCCGTATCGGTAAGGACCGTGTCGTCCCCGATGTGGCGGATCACCCTCCATGCGGTCTCGACGACGCTGCCCACGGGGACTGCCAGGACCACGACGTCGCTTCCCGACGCGACGGCCGTGTCAACCGAACCCTCGGCTATGACGCCCTCGTCCATGGCCTGGCGGACGGTACGGCCGCTCGTATCGACCCCGGCGACGAGCGCCACCCGGCCGAGGGCCTTTGCCATGGATGCGCCGATGAGTCCGAGACCGACGATGGTGATCTTCATAGGGCCTCTTCCAGGGCGGCGACGAAGGCGTCGTTCTCCCCGGGGGTGCCTACGCTTACCCGGATATACTCCTCGAGGCCGAAGCTCGCCATGGACCTCGTGATGATGCCCTTTCTCAGGAGCGTCTCGTAGACCCTCAGGGCGTGCTCTCCGATGTGGACCATCACGAAGTTCGTCTGGGACGGTACATACGGGAGCCCCAACCGGTCGAAGGAGGCATAGAGCATGTCCAGCCCGTCCCAGGTGATCTTCAAGGTCCGTCTCAGGAAGTCCTTGTCGTCAAGGGCTGCCTCGCCCGCCTTCTGGGCGAGGTGGTTCACGTTGAAGGGCGGCTTGATGCGCAGCATGTTCTCCAGCACGGGCCTGGGGGCGATCCCGAACCCCACGCGCATGCCTGCGAGTCCGTGGGATTTGGAAAGCGTATGGACGGTGACGAGGTTCGGATTTTCCCCGACCAGCCCCACGCAGCTCGTGAACTCAGGGGTGCGGGTAAAGGCCCCGTAGGCCTCGTCCATGACGACCAGGACATCTCGTGGTACGCGGTTCATCAGTTCGAGCACCTCGTCCCTGACGAGGCATGTCCCGGTGGGGTTGTTGGGATTGGCCACGAAGACGATCCGGGTTTCGCCGCCCAAGGATTCCACGATGCCTGTGACGTCGATCCGGAGTTCCCGCATGGGGGCATGGGTGACCACGGCGCCGCATGCCCGTGCCGCAATGCCGTAGTAGCTGAACGTGCACGCAGGTATGACCACCTCGTCGCCCGGCCTCAGATAGGCCCTGCAGACGAGGTCGATGATCTCGTCCGACCCGTTGCCTGCCACGATCCGGTCCGGGGTGCTGCCGAAGAACCGAGCAGCTGCGACGCGCAGGGCCAAAGAATCGGGGTCCGGATAGAGGTGCGCATCCCCGCAGGCGGAATGCATGGCCGCCAGGGCTTTCGGTGAAGGGCCCAGGGGATTTTCGTTGGACGCGAGCTTGATGGGGCTCGCCACCCCGTACTCCCGGGCGATCTCCGTCTTGGACCTGCCGGGTACGTACTCCGGTATGGTGCTGACCCAGGGTGCCGGCTCGGGGACCTTCATGGCAGGCTTCTCCCTTCGGGGTAGGACCCCAGGATGACCATGTCCCTGGTATGGGCCCTTATCTCCTCGAGGGCTTCCTGCACGTGACCATCGGCAAGGTTGCCCTGGAAGTCGATGAAGAAGATATATTCCCAGGGGTTCTTCCTGGATGGCCGTGACTCGATCTTGGTGAGGTTTATCCCCTTGCGCGCAAATGCGCCCAGTGCGCTGTAGAGGGATCCGGGCCTGTTGTCAAGGGTGACGATGACGGAGGACTTGGCATTGCCGGCCACCGGCAGCGCACTGCGCGATATGACCCAGAACCTCGTTATGTTCTCCCGCAGGTCGTTGATGTTGTCCGCAAGGATGGAGAGCCCGTAGATCTCGGCCGCCATGGAGGACGCCACCGCCGCCGAGCCCTCGACAGAACGCGCCGCCATGGCCGCGTCCGAGGTGCTGGCGGTCTCGATGATCTCGGCTGCCGGCAGGTTCGAGCTGAGCCATCCCCGGCACTGGGCAATGGCCTGGGGGTGGGAAAAGACTTTCCTGATTTTATCCTTGGGTATGGTCCCCAGCAGGCAGTTCCTGATGGGCAGCATGAATTCCTGGATGACGTTCAGTCTCGTTATGGCCATCATGTCCAGGGTCTGGTTGATCATGCCCTCCGTGGAGTTCTCCACCGGGACCACCCCCAGGTCGACCCTCGAGGAGGCCACCGCCTGGACGACCGATTCGATGTCCTTGTAGGGCGCGAGGTCGCCGTCCAGCGAGAAGGCCGAGAAGGCCCCCTGATGGGAGAAGCTGCCTTCGGGCCCCAGATACGCGATCTTCCTTCGCTGCTGGAGCGAGCGGGAGGCGCTGAAGATCTCGCGGAAGATGCCCTCCACCATGGAATTCGTCAGCGGCGGCTGCCTCATGGCACTGAGCCTGGAGATGATCTCCTCCTCGCGGGACGGGTCAAAGACCAGCAGCTGAGCGTCACTCTTGGCCCTGCCCATTTCGACGGACAGGTGCGAGCGCTTCAGGAGGAGCTTCATGATCTCGTCGTCGACGGCATCGATGGCTGCCCTGATGTCTTCAATCCGTTTTTTCATGTTCATGCCCCGGTTACGGGTCGTTCATGACCGTTCGGCCGGAATACCTGCCCCGTGTGCCATACCTGTTCATTTTCAGGAATGATTATATACCAATGAGCCCGAAACACTACCAGAAGGAAATGGTATTATCAAGGGAGAGTGTTCAGGGACCTGGCCATATCCCGACCTATGGGCAGAAAATGCCGGGAATGATGGATTGTCATGAGAACCTCGGGCGTCTTTTGGAGGAAACGAGGATTTCTGCCGATTGCTATTGATATGAAAGCTGGTCGGAATATTGACATGTGTCGCCTCTGTGTGCAATATGCCGTGATAAGATTTAAGAATGATTAGACAGTTTCCCATAGATGAACACGCCTCGCCGAAGAGGAGGAGACCGAGACGCTTCCGTCTCCGCTATCTTCTGCTGCCGCTGCTCCTGATAGGCATATCCTTCATTTCCCTGCCTGACGGGAAGGGTGGCTCCGAGGTGATCCCGGCAGCGCAGTCCACCCTGAGCAGGGGCGATCTCGGCCGCATAGACCGGGAGACCATTGAACGGTGCAACCTCACCATCCGGCCGGATATGCAGCAGTTCATAGCCGGCACCGCCGAGAGGTACAAGATGTACTACGGCACCATAGTAGTCATGGATGCCCGTACGGGAGACATCCTGGCCATGTACGGCAGGGGGACGCAGGGCGAGGACTGCACCCTGTGCCTCGAAGCCAACCATGCGGCCAGCGTCTTCAAGATAGTGACGGCCGTGGCCGCCATGGAGCAGGGCGGGTATACCGGCAACAGCGTCTTCACCTACACAGGCAGTGCCCATACGCTCTACCGGCACCAGCTCGTCAACCGGAACGACCGGTGGACGGCCGATGTCACGCTTGCCGATGCCTTTGCCCACTCGAACAACGTGGTCTTTGCCAAGATCGGAACCATCTACCTCGGGGAGACGCCCATCCTCCTGACCGCCATGAAGATGGGGTTCTGGCAGTCGCCCCTTCGTGAGATAGAATGCTCGCCGAGCACCATGTTCTTCCCGGAGAACGATTACAATCTCGCCGAGCTCACCAGCGGGTTCAACAGACAGACGAAGATCACCCCTGTCCATGCCGCCCAGATGGTATCGGCCGCCGTGAACAACGGTCAGATGGTCACCCCCCGCATCATCCGTGGCGGGCATGTGGAGAAGGTCAGTGTCATGAGCGAGAACACGGCCCACCACCTGGCGTCCATGATGGAGCGGACGATCAGGTGCGGCACGGTCTCCAAGGAGTTCCGGAACTGCAGGTCGGACCGCGTGCTCAGGGACATCACCATCGGCGCCAAGAGCGGCAGCATCGACGGGGACGAGCCCATGGGGAGACGGAACTGGTTCGTCGGCTTTGCCCGCAACGATGCCGGCGATGCCATCGCCATCGGCTGCCTGCTGGTTCTCGACGCCCGATACTGGATCCAGGCGGACACCCTGTCCCGTCTCATCATCAGGCACTATTTCTCCAGCCGGTCCGCCAGTGTGGCGCAGAACAACTGACCACGTCACCTCGCCGCAACCAGGAAACACACGTCTCCGTATCTTGGCGATGCCCCAGATGCGCCTTGACACCCCGAAGAGTGCTGTGTTAGCTAGGATGGCGGTTTCGGGACGTGGCGCAGTCTGGTAGCGCACCTGAATGGGGTTCAGGGGGTCGGAGGTTCAAATCCTCTCGTCCCGACCATGTCTTTTATCCCGTCTTGTATCCCTCTCACCGTGGCAGCTCGTGTAACCCGGTTATCGAGTAAGAGAAGGCGACCTTTCTCTTCTGCTTCGGTTCGAGGCTCAACTCCCACGTCAGGAAGCCGTCGCTGTCAGGCCTGATCTCCGGACTCGTGCCGATCAGCTTCACCTCGATGTCCTCGTCACGGGAGACGGGGATCTGGTCCTTCAGGATCAGGGAGGCGTTCTTCGACCTGGTGTTCTCCACCGTGATCTCGTAGGCATAGGTGGTTCTGTCCCTGCCGGTGATGGTCTTCTCGTGGAATGCCTGTGTTTCCTTTCGTTCGATGACGATGCCCTCGTCAATGCCCAGGTCGATGGTCGTCTTCTGGCCGGGCTCGGTGCGGGCGAGGAGGCCCCTGCCTGCATAGACCCCGTCCACAAAGGACGAGTACGATCCGGGGACCAAGGGCACATCTGTCGCCAGGACGACCTCGGCCCTCAGGTAGGCACCCTCACGGAACCGGGGCACGGAGACCAGCGTGAACCCGGCGGTCAGCAGCCGCCTGGCGAGCAGCACGGTCTCGGGGGTCCCGTCGCCTGCAAGGTGCACGTTTGCTGCAGCGCCGATGAGGTAGGACGTCGAGGTGGTCTCAACGGGCGCCACGGTCTCCTCCATGGGTGCCGCTGCGACCATCGAGGCCGCATCCATGGATTCGGGCATTGCCTTCATCGCGCGCAGCGACGGGCGCCGGAGATACCACGGCTCCAATTCGGGGGCCTGTATGCCGTGGCTCGGACTGCCCGTGGAGACATGGAGCTCCCCGATGTCCCAGTCCATGCCGGTGGCCTGCCGGATGGATACCGAGGTCTCCATGGTGAGCTTTGAGGCTGCAGGCGATGCCTGTACCCGGTACTCGGGTCTCCAGGATGCCGACCTTACCCCGAAGGAGATGTCGACCGGCCCGTCTCCGGTGATCCTGATAAGCCAGCCCGGGTCCTTGTTCACGGCATTGAGCCGGTTCTGGAGGTCTTTCACCTCGGTCTCGAGGGAGGTGATCTTCCGGGACAGGTCCACGGCCCTGCGGTTCAGGCCGGGGATGCGTGCATCCATGAAGCCCAGCGCATCCGATATCTGCTGGCGGGAAAAGGGCACGGGCTTGTCCTTGGATCCGGCGGAGAGGAAGATGACCTCGATCTGCCGGTCCACCATGGCCTGCTCGCGCTTGGTCTTGGCCAGTGAGGCCCGGGCATCCGCGAGCTTTTCCTGGAGGGCCTTGACCGAGCCCGAGGGGGACCTCAGGGGCTCCATGCTCACGGACCGGACAGTGCCCCCCGGACGGGGAGTGACCACCAGCGAATCGGGAATGAGGTCCGGAGGCGCCTCAAAGGAGAGGGTGCCCTTGATCGTGTCGTCGAAGACGAGGACGGCCTGGTCGTTGTACAGGACGGCCTTGTCGATGCCCATGCCGGAACCCGTGCATGGCAGGAGGAGCACGTACAGTGAAAGGACGGGGATGATGCGGATGATCTTCATGGTTCGGGCCTCCTTACGAAGAGATGTTCAGACGCTCCAGGATGTCATGGTGCACCTTATCCATTCCTCGCGCTCTGTGCAATGGTGACTTTGAGGCAGGCCGCGGGCACGAACCGGTTGACTTGCCAGAAAAATGGCCGTATGGTTGAGACAGGATTACAGAAATGTTATCATCTGACATGTCTGTTGGAGGTGTGCATGAGGGGGCTCATAGCCATTCTGTCAATGCTCGCCTTTT
>ERZ795031.4470-NODE-4470-length-11762-cov-5.112241_pt1 | contig 11762 bp, 9 predicted proteins | sample MGYA00375123_ERZ795031 | MGnify/ENA primary metagenome ERZ795031 (study PRJEB30166, sample SAMN05720159) | activated sludge metagenome | isolation source: anaerobic digester from wastewater treatment plant | place: USA | collected 2015-04-21 ... | reverse complement strand
CGATTCTGACGGTGACGGATACAGCGATGCAGAGGAATGTCCATCTCAGCCATGCAAAAATTCTGATAAAGACGATGTTCCTGACTATCTTGACAGGGATAGTGATAATGACGGACTGAGTGACAAGAAAGAAAAAGAAGGGGGCACTAATCCTTATGACAAAGATTCTGACGGTGACGGAAGCGATGACCTCGCTGAGATAGCATACGGCTCAGACCCTTTGAGTGACACCGATACTATTCCTCCGGGAATTTTTTATGTCGTCCTTCCCTATAACGCTCCTGAAGATGTCACAAGAACACTCACTTTTTCAACTAAAATTGAAGCTATAGATATGGTTATAATGTTCGACACATCCGGGTCTATGATGGATGAATTCGACAATCTGAAAAAAGAGATAAAAACTAAAATTGTCGATAAGATCAATGCCGCTTTCACAAGTCCAGGGTTCACAGCTTACGGATTTAATACAGTTCCTTGGGACTTAAGAAGCACTGTAACAGATGATGTTGACTGGGTAAAATCAAAGGTCGATGAAACAAAATGTGACGGAAGCGGAAATGAAATTCAGGTACAGACAATTCATCAGGCGGCAACTGGAGAAGGATTCAGCAGCATCTTAAGAACCTGTCTTAACGGAAAATGCGGACAGATATTAGGAATGAATGTTCCTGATGAAATAATCAACTGGCCTGAAGCTGACTGTACAGATCAACTTGGAAGTGTCGGTGGCGTTTGTTCAAGAAAGAAATCTATGCCTATTTACATTATGATAACAGATGAATCTCTTCAGACATGTCCTCCTGAGCAGATCCTTCAGCAGTGGGACAGTTGTGCATGGGCAATGGGGCAACCGGAAGGAGTACCGATCGAAGAAGCAATTGCCGCAATGAACGGGATCGGTGCAAAATTCATAGGGATCAACTCTGAATTTGACTGCAACGATCAGGGAACAAGCTGCAGTGAAGGAGATGCTCCGGATGAAGGGTTCCAACTTATTGCAGAACTTACCGGATCTCTTGATTCACAGGGAAAATCATTTAACACACACACAAAAAATGCTGACGGAAGCGGAATGAGCGATCAGATAGCCGAAGCCATCATCTCATTAACAACATGGATAGACATGGATGTTACGACAGGAAAGATGAGCGATGAGAACTGTAACGGGTTAAGTGCCGCTGATTTTGTAAAATCTTCAAAAACGATCAAAGCCGACCCTGCTGACGGTGTCTCGGGTCAGGATGAAACAACTTTCTATTCTGTAACTCAGGGAACAGATGTAACATTCGATGTACGGTTCTACAATGATTTCTGTATTAATAATTTTGACAATTTTCTGAAATTTCAGGCACAGGTTACAGTTCTTGGGAACAACAGTTATCTTTCGAGCCGTCTTGTAACAGTCATCGTGCCTGAAGGGATGAGTAAGTAATAATTTTAGGAGAAGTTCCATGAAAAGATCTTTTGCTTTTCTTTTAATTCTAATTTTTGTGTCAATTGTTTCGACATGCGGACCCAAAGATGACGACAACAATACGGGTGATACCGGCAATTCAGGCAATTCAGGCAATTCAGGTAACACAGGTGATTCAGGCAACTCCGGTGATACAGGTAATACGGGAAACACCGGAAATACAGGTGATTCAGGAAATACCGGGAACTCAGGAAATTCAGGTGAAGAAACATGCGGTCCGGGACTGATGAAGACAGAATGGGAAACTGAAACATGGAAAACAGCCGATGAAGATAACGACGGAATTCCAAATTCCGCTGAATGTTCAGAATGTCCCTGCGTAGATACAGACGGCGATGGAATGCCTGACTATATTGATACCGACAGCGACGGTGACGGTTATAGCGATTCAGAAGAATGTCCATCTCAGCCATGCAAAAATTCTGACAAGGACGATGTTCCTGATTATCTTGACAGGGATTCTGACAACGATGGATTGAGCGATAAGAAAGAAAAAGAAAAGGGAACAAATCCTTACGACAAAGATTCTGACGGTGACGGAAGTGATGACCTTGCTGAAATTGCATACGGGTCAGATCCGCTTAATGACGGAGATTCTATTCCGGCAGGAATTTTTTATGTTGTTCTTCCCTATAATGCCCCTGAAGATGTTACAAGAACTCTCACTTTTTCCACTAAAGTTGAAGCAATTGATGTTTTAATAGTTTTTGACGATTCCGGCTCAATGGGAGAAGAAATAGAAATTCTTAAACAGGAAGCAAAAACCAAAATAATTGATGCTATCGCAGATCATTTCACTTCACCTGGTTTTGCAGCATACGGACTTGTAATGCTCGGATGGGAAAATCCTTATGCTGTTTATCAGCCGATAACTAATGATGCCGAAGCCGTAAAAAGTGCAATTGATAAGCTTAAAGGGAACCAGGGCAATGAGCTGCATACGCAGGCGATGTATCTTGCCGCAACAGGGGAAGAATATTTTGCAACACTCAAAACCTGTCTTCCTGCAATGATGGGCGGATGCGATCAGACATATATCAAACCCGCTGTTTACAGTGTCCCGAAAGCAGACTGCACTGGACAGATTGGCAGTGTCGGAGGAGCATGTTTCAGAAAAAAGACCATGCCGATATACATTGTCATCAGTGATGAAAGATACGACGACTGTATTTCCTACACCCCTACTCCACCCAACGGAATTGACTGCATTCACACTCAGGGAGCGCCTCAGATAACTGTCGAAATGACTATGGCGGCAATGAACGGGATCGGCGCAAAATTTATCGGTATTGATTCCGGTTTTGATGACCAGGGAAAAGAAACACATGACCCTGAAGAATTTTACACTCTTTTTGCTCAAATGACCGGCTCTCTTGACGGAGACGGTAAAAATTTTAATTCCCACACCACCAGTCCGAACGGATCAGGAATGAGTGATAGATAGCTCAGTCAATAATTGATCTTACTACTTTCATTGATATGGATGTTACAACGGGAAAAATGAGTGATGAAAACTGCAACGGTCAGACAGCCGCTGATTTTGTCAAATCCTCAAAAACCATTGCCGCAGATCCGCCGGAAGGTGTTTCCGGACAGGATGAAACAACATTCTTTTCTGTAACTCAGGGAACAGATGTAACCTTTGATGTCAGATTTTTCAACGATTTCTGCATCAATAACAGCGATAACTTTATGAAGTTGAACGCTCAGGTGACAGTTCTTGGAAACGGAAGCTATCTTTCAAGCCGGCTTGTAACAGTTATTGTTCCTGAAGGTGATTCGAAATAATAATTAGGATATGGAGAATACAATGAAAAAATCTCTCGTAATTTTTCTGGCTCTTATGATCATTTTAAGTTTCCAGTCATGCGGACCGGATGATGATAATGATGATCTTGGAAATTCAGGTGATTCAGGTAATTCAGGTGATTCAGGTAATTCGGGAAATTCAGGTGATTCAGGGAACACAGGCGACACCGGCAATTCCGGTAATACAGGCGACACAGGGAACACCGGCAACAGTGGTGAATGTCCCTGCGGTGCGGCTGATGAAGATGATGACGGTGACGGGATAACAAATGGCGTCGAAGGTTGTATAGACAGTGATGGAGACGGCCTTGCAGACTGTATTGATCTCGACTCCGACGGAGACGGTTTTACCGATTCTGAAGAATGCCCTGAGCAGCCGTGCAGGGATACAGATGGAGATGAAATTCCTGACATTCTGGATAGAGACAGTGATAACGACGGACTGCTTGACAAAAAGGAAAAGGAACTGGGAACAGATCCTCTCAAAAAAGATACCGATGACGACGGAAATGATGACCTTGCGGAAGTTGTTTACGGTTCAGACCCTAAAGATCCAGAAGACAGTATTCCGGCAGGAATTTTCTATGTCGTTCTTCCATATAACGGCACAACTGATGTTGAAAGAGAGCTTTCATTCTCAACAAAAATAGAAGCGATCGATGTCATGTTCGTAATTGACGCTTCAGGCAGTATGTATGAAGAGATAGATCAGGTTAGAGATAACATTAAAACTCAGATCATTGACACCATAAAAACTGAATTCCCTGGTAATGAATTTGCCGCTTTCGGCCTTTCAAGGATAACTTTTGCAAATACCGGTGAATTCATGCGGCAGAAAATGACACTTAACACAGATCAACTTAAAACTGCTCTTGACAACTTTGGCGAAAGACAGGGTGGAATGGCTCAGGGAATTGCGGAACTCCACAGTCCTGTACTTTACTGGAACGCAAATCCTGAAGGTTTTTTCGGGACTGCAAGTCTTACAGGATTTTCAATTAAAGCTCCTATAAATCTTGCTCCTGCTGATTGTACTAATGATCTGGGATCTATCGGACACGCATGTTTCAGGAAAAAATCGATGCCGATATATATTTACATAACCGATGCAGAACATGCTGACTGCGGAATTGCACCCAACTGTTCATGGGATTCAGCTCAGGAGCTTGGGCCCACCTTTGACGATGCTCTGAAAATGATGGGGGCGATTGGCGCTAAATTTATCGGAATAAACACATGGCATGAACTTCAGGGTGACGGAACTCCTGCCGACGGAGCAAACCCGATAAAGGATATGGAAATGATGGCACAGGTTACAGGTTCTCTTGATAAGGATGGGAAACCTTTCATTTATCAGACAGTTGACAATGCAGGGAACGGAATGCCTACACAGATCGGTGAGGCGATAGTTGATCTGACCACTTTTATTGATATGAATGTCAGAACCGGAAAAATGAGTGATGAGGAATGCAACGGGACAAATGCAGCTGAGTTCATAAAGTCATCAAAAACCGTTAAAGCAGTTCCTCCTGAAGGTGTTGACAGCTTTACCGATGTCGAATTTATTTCAGTAAAACAGGGAACTGAAGTGTTTTTCAATGTTAAATTTTATAATGATTTCTGCGAGAACACAACAGAAGAACCACTTGAATTTGAAGCACTTGTCACAGTTCTCGGCAATGGATCATTCCTTTCAAGCAGGATAGTCACCGTAATCGTCCCTGTGAACGCCAACAAATAAAGATTCACACCAGAGTATTCTTTGATTCGTATTTGACACCGTATTTTTTACAGATCATGTTTGCAGATATTCTCCCTGATTCATAGATAGTGGGAAGTCCGCTTCCGGGGTGCGTTCCGCCGCCTGTGAGATAAACATTTTCAACATCCTCGAACTTGTTGTGCGGTCTTGAATAAAGCATCTGTCCAAGATTGTGCGCAAGGTTGAAAGTCGCTCCGTTATAGACATTGTAATCGTTCTGCCAGTCAAGAGGAGTTATCACTTTCTGTGCCTTTATATGATCTTTGAGATCTTTCATAACTGTCTTTTTTATAACTGTGTCAATGACAAGCTCTGTATATCTTTCCTTCTCTTTTTCCCAGTCAACATCAGCTTCAAGGTTTGCAACTGGAACAAGGATATAAAGAGCGCTGTGCCCTTCCGGAGCGTTGGTTTTATCTACTCCTTCAGTGTTTCTAACATAAAACGACATATCATCGCTGAGTTTGAGATTCTTAAAGATGTCATCGACATTGGTCCTGTAGTCATCTGCAAAATAAATTGCATGATGCGGCATGTCATAAACCTTGTCTATTCCAAGATACAGCATGAAGATCGAACAGGAGTATTTCATTGATCTTACTTTCTGCGGAGTATATTTCTTTAACACTCCTTCATCAAAAAGATGAGTCATGGCATAGCCGAAATCGGCATTTATGATGACTTCATCAGCCATCGTCTTCTCACCGTTTTCAAGTTCAACTCCGACTGCCTTGCCATTTTCAGTGATAACTTTTTTAACAGGTGTTGAAAGATGCAGCTTTGCACCATTCTTAACTGCAACATCGGCCATTGCATGAGAAATTTTACAAAGCCCTCCCTCGACATGATAAATTCCGTAAGCGTGTTCGATGTATGATATCAGAGCAAAGGCCCCGGGGCATTCCCATGGTGACATTCCGAGATACTTTGCCTGGAATGTGAAGGCAAGGGCGGCTTTTTCTTCATTAAAATAACCGGTAAGAACATCCATCAGAGATTTACCGAGCGAAAAATGGGGAATTGCATTGATAAACTGCTTTGAGAAGTAATCTGTTATTGATCCGTACGGCTTCTGAAGACATGCGAACATCTTTTCAAACCTTGTCTTTTCGCGCTTTAAATATTCTTCCATTCCTTTTTCCTGACCTGGAAAAAGTCTTTTGATCTCACTTTTCATAAATTCATGGTCACTTGATGGATTTATTGAATCTTTTTCATCATATACGAGCCGGTACATCGGCTCGATCTTCTGATAGTTCAACAGTTTTTCACCATCAGCTCCGGCTTCCATAAAAACTTCATCAAGAACATTCTTCAGCATGAGAAATGTGGGGCCAGTGTCAAAAGAGTATTCTCCAAGCCGGATCTCTTTGTTCCTGCCACCGACTTGATCATCCTTCTCAAAAACGGTCACATCGAATCCTCTTTTCGCAAGGATCATAGCGCTTGTAAGACCACCCGGTCCTGCACCGATAACAATTACATGCTTTTTCATTTCTTACTCCCTGATAACATTAAATATTTACGGCACTCTGCATTCCTGAACAATTTCAAGATCATCAACTGAATGAAGGTTTTTTGCAGCCCCCGTCGAACCGCTGAAAACAATGTATCCCCCTCTGAATGAAAAACCTTCAATGTCGTTATCTATCAAGGTGTTCCCATCCATTTTGACTGTAACTTTGCTTCCTGATGTTGTGACTTCTATGCTGTGCCACAAGCTGTCCTCAAGAAAAATGTTCTTCCAGAGTTGATGTCCCCCCGGATCTCCGTTTAAGTTTACTGCAATATGATTTTCAGTTGTCGGATCGTCAAGACCCTGTTCGCTGTTATACCATGTGTCAAACTCGATATGGAAAGCATCAACTATCGTCTCTCCTCCGAGTCCGCAATATTCACCTGCCACTCCGTATCCAAGACAGCCGCCGGTTTTCACAGCGGCGACATAATCGGCAAGTGCAACAGCATTTTCTGAATCAAAGACAGTCATCGCAAATCCGTCTGCTCCTGAATCCCCAGGAACTGAAGGTTGACCAGTCCTGATATCCAGTTTTATAGTTATGTCACCGGGGTACACTTTCATCAGATTGTTGTATATAACTCCTCTTTTGTTGTAATCATCTCCTGTCAGTTCAAGCCACCCGTTTGAACCGTCTGAATCGCGGTATGCATCTCCGGACAGCATCCATCCTTCGCCAAGAACAGGATCATTAAAATCCTGAATCTTTCCAAAAGGATATGTACATATTCCAAAAACTTTTTCCTGTGACATGAATTCTGTGTCATCGGGTGCTTTTAATGTAAGGCGTAATGCAAAATATGCGGCATCATTTTCAGGGATAGTGTGCTGAAATTCGGTTATACCTGAACTGTCCGGCTTATCTTCCACAGAGTTGTCCATGTTCCTGAATATTTCTTTATCTCCCATTTTACATTCAACTGATCCGGCGGATATTTTGTGTCACTCACTTCACCTTTTATCTGGAAAGGTTTCCCTGCTTCGTGGATTGAAGAATATCCCGGAAGAAGGATCACGGCTGTCATCACTCTCCCTCCGTCATCGTTCTTTTCAGCATCTTCGTCAGGAACTGCAATATCATCACTGCTGTCAACATCAACTGTCTCTTCATCATTTTCATTATCACCATTCTGAAAAAGATCTGAATCTTCAGACATCACAGTATCATCATCCTTTTTAACAATATCGTCATCATCAGAAGTGTTATTGTCCGGAAGCCCTGTATCTCCGCTATCTCCTGAATCACCGCTATCCCCGCTGTTTCCAGTGTTTCCGTCGTCATAAATTGTATCTTTTTTCTTGTTCTCGCAACCTGCAGAATTAAGCAAAGCAAGAAGAACGACTGACACTATCACAAAACTTTTCATAAACACCCCTTTACTCTTTCACTAACAACAAAGAATTATATCAGTGACTTGGTTTATGTCAAAAAAGTGGAATGACTATTCTTAAAAAATTGTGATCTTATTTCTTTCCGAGAACTTCGAGAACTTTTGCAGGTATTTCCTGAAAATTTTCAACTATGTGTGCTCCGGCCTCCCTGAGTGCAGCCACCTTGCCTTCCCATGAACCCTTATTTCCTTCGACTATTGCTCCGGCATGTGAGAATCTTGTCCCTTTCTTTGCCCCTTTTCCGCCGATATATGCAACAACCGGCTTTGTGAGTTTTCCTGCTTTCATCATTTCGGCAACCGCCTCTTCCTGCGAAGTTCCGATCTCTCCGAACATTACGATAAGCTCTGTCTGCGGATCGTTCTCAAAAAGCTCCATCACTCTGTTGTGGGGCATTCCGATAACTCCGTCTCCACCGACATGAACGATGGTTGAAAGTCCTACTCCCGATTGAGAAAGATAGTAACTTATTGAACTTGTGATACCACCGCTTCTGCTTGTGACACCGACATTACCCTTTTTAAACCATGCTTTCGCTGAAGATGCCTTTCCGCCTATCATTCCGAGTATCCCTTCATCGACTGAAAGAACTCCCAGCGTGTTCGGACCGATAAAATCCGCTCCGTATTTTTTCGCATAAGCCGCAATTTCAATGACATCGTGCACTGGAACCCTGTCCGGAACTATCACAAGAAGCTTAACTCCGGCAAGGATCGCTTCTATCGCCGCATCTTTGACCAGATGTGCCGGAACAAAAATGACGGAAGTATCAACTGCGCCGATGTTTTCAACAAGTTCTTCCACTGTATCAAAAACAGGAAGGTCCATTACTGTCTCCCCTCCTCTTCCGGGAGTGACACCGCCCACCACATTGGAGCCGTATTCTCTCATAAGCTTTGTTCTGACCTGACCTTCACGACCTGTGATCCCCTGAACTATAACGCGGTTTTCTTTTGTAATTATTATTGCCATGACTATTTCCCCTCTGAAATTTTTTCACGGTATTCTTTCAGTCCTTCGATCGGTAGAACTATTTTCAGCGCCTGATTTCCTTTTGACATGCATGCAAGTTCACATGCAAGACACTCAATACACTTTCCTTTCTTTGCTTCTTTTATGTCAATGGCAAGCCGTGGCGAACCGTTCTCGTCTTTCAGTATTTTCGGAATACAGCTTTCGATACACGCTTTTGAAGTACATGTTTCGCATTTTGCAGTTTCCACATGAATGCTTCCGGTCATAGTCTGGAACGAATAGTCGCATTTTGAAACATCAGGAAGAACAAACGGGGTAAGTTTATGGCCTGCTCCGCCATTTTTTTCCATCCCTTCAAGAAGGTGTTTCATAACTTTATCTGGAGAATCGTTCTTACCGAAACCCTTTATATTTACTGATTTATTTCCAAGATACTGTTCAAGGATCTCAATTGCCAGATCCTCTGAATTACCGCCTAGCCGGATCGAGCATGGAATATCAATATCCTCTTCAAGAAATGCCTTTACGAAACCTCTTGCCGAATGGAACTGCTCTTGAGAAGCGACGCCGCTTCCTGAAGCGAAATATCCTTTAATTCCGGGCTGACTGAGTATCACTTTTGCAGCTCTGTAAACTTTTGAAGCAGGAGGATTTCCTGATGTGTCACAGAAATTTGCGATCTTGCAGTTATTTTCCGAAACCGCATTCATCGACATCATTGAACCGCCGCCGCCTGCACCGTGAAAACCGATCACATTCTCAAATTCGTTCGCTTCATTCATCTGGAAAAAGAAAAATGTCCCGCGGTAGTCGTTCTTTTCAACCATATATGCGATCCGTTCAAGCTCAGTAGGCGGTCTGTCAAATTCTCTGGCTATTTCGATGCCGAACTCAGGATGTCTGTAAACGGCATAATCATCAATAACAACATGACAGTCAGCCGCCATGATCTTGCCATCTTCAAGCTGGACAAGAGGATTTACTTCAAATGATCTTGCATCACTCTTCTTCATCCCTTCATACATCTTGACTAATACCGGTCCGATTTCAGCCGCACTGGCAGAGTCAACACCCGTCTTTTTCACAAGCGATATTGCCTCAAATGGCTTAAATCCGTTGAAGAAATCTATTTTCATCGTTGCAACAGATTCCGGATACTCTTTTGCGATCTCCTCGATTCCGCTTCCGCCGCGGGAACTGAAAAGAAGCATCGGGCATTTATCTGTGTCGTTAAGAATAAATCCGGCAAAAAACTCTCTTTTTATCGCGATCTTCTTTTCAACAAGAACCTTTTCAACCGCAAAATTACCGATCTTCATTCCAAGCATTCCTGTCACATGCTCTTTAAGCTGCAGATCATTGTCAGCGAACTTCACTCCACCCACTGCATTTCTTCCAGTTGACCAGGTCTGAATCTTTACAACAACAGGATAACCAATTGAATTTGCCTGCTTTACTGCTTCATCAACACTTCCAGCCACACCACCTTCAGGGATCGGGATCTTAACACTTTTAAGTATCTGCTTACCCTGATACTCATACAATTTAGCCATGATCAGTCACCTCACACAGTTAATCAACAAAAGCGAATTATCCTAACTCAAACAATTTTAGATTACAAATTTTAAGACCCTGTCTCTGTGAAATTTAGCTTGTTTGGGTTTCCAGCTTTTTTAATAGAACGGAAAATAGTCGCTGCATTTCAACAAGTCCACTGGTTTTTGAGCTTTTACCTGTTCTTTTGTCAAACTCATTTCATACCCAGTATTTTTTCTGCATAATACTGTTCGCTTCCCACTCCAGTGAGAAGAGTGAGATCAACATCGTGGGTTGTTCTCGGTTCACCGTGACACTGGTTTGCAAGACCTCCGATTATACAGAAAGACCATCCGAAAGAATCAAAGAATTCAGTAATTTCTTTGGCTGCTTTAAAAATCAAATTCATAATCAAATCACCAATTTTTAAGAACTTTTATGATTATATTGAAAAACCGCAAATAGTAAAGATGTGTCTTTTTGCAAACATAAAACCCCTACCACCGTGTTACATCAAAAATATTTCTGAAATGCAGACATCTTCGGATTTTTTGTGCGAACACATTAATATATCGGAACTAAAAGAGGCAACGAAACAAAAAATATTAATAAATATAGAAGTACGGAAAACAATATCAACCCGACATTATTAAATCTTTTAATATAAAACGGGGATTTATCAACTGTTGTTGTTGACATCTGCTTTTTAAGTTTTTTCACATATAAGCTATCTGCAAATAATGAAAAAATATAATTGGGCACAAACAGCAGTATTCCCCAAACAAAAATTTCATACTCAAAATCACCGATCCCTTTAATTATGAAACTACAACTATCAACAAAAACTGGGAGTTTAATTATTACAACAAAAATTGCTGTTAACAAAGATACTGAAAAAAGAATCGTGCCGAACTTGTACATTCTCTTCCAAAAAAACCAGATATAACCGAACAAAAGGACAGGCCAGTTGAACCTTTTCCTTGAAAATTTTTCTATTTCATGATCAATTGTTTTGTTAGAATCATTTATTTCTATTCCCATGGATCAACCTCCGGCTGTATGATTCCTCTCATTTGCCACATTTCATATGTATTCGACCATAAAGATTACGGACGAACATGAAGCCCTTATAATTCAAATAATTAACGGATCAGATTATCTCAGGAACCTGTTTTAGTCAAATAGTTTAAACACTTATTTGAACTTTGTTTAATTGCTCATTTATGGTCAGAAATGGAAAATCATTGACGAACAGATTTTTGCCAGTAAAATCGGTTCAATGTTGTGTCTTT
>ERZ795031.4469-NODE-4469-length-11766-cov-4.397490_pt1 | contig 11766 bp, 8 predicted proteins | sample MGYA00375123_ERZ795031 | MGnify/ENA primary metagenome ERZ795031 (study PRJEB30166, sample SAMN05720159) | activated sludge metagenome | isolation source: anaerobic digester from wastewater treatment plant | place: USA | collected 2015-04-21 ... | reverse complement strand
AGATTCTTGCGGGCCGTGCCGACATCTTCGGACCCGAATGGATTGCCGAGTTTGAGAAGCTGCACAGCCATGTTCCGCCCGTTTCGCTGGACGTGCTGTTGCCCCAGTTGCAACAGGATCTGGGCGCGCCGCCGCAGGAGGTGTTTGCACGTTTTGATGTGGAGCCGCTGGCAGCGGCCTCCATTGCCCAGGTGCACCGGGCACAACTCCAGGACGGGACCGAGGTCATTGTCAAAATCCGTCGCCCCGGAATTGATGCAGTCATTGAAGCCGATCTGCGCCTGCTGGGCCATTTGGCTGCGCTGGTCGAGGCAGAAATACCTGCACTCAAACCCTACCGCCCGCAACAACTGGTGCGGGAGTTTGCCAAGTCGCTGCGCCGGGAACTCGATCTGGCCGCTGAGTGCCGTAACGCCGAGCACATTGCGGCCAACATGGCAGCCTTGTCCTTCATCGTGATTCCCAAAGTGCACTGGGCCTACACCGGCCAGCGCGTCAATGTGCAGGACTATGTGGGGGGTGTGGCTGGCGATGCATTAGCCCAGTTGACCACAGAGTCTGGGTTTGACCGTACCCTGCTGGCCCAGCGGGGTGCCCAGGCCGTGCTCAAGATGATTGTGCAGGACGGCATCTTCCATGCCGATCCGCACCCGGGCAATGTGTTCTACCTCAGTGATAACCGCATTGCCTTTATCGACTTTGGCATGGTCGGCCGCCTGTCCAGCCGCCGGCGCGAAGAGCTGCTGCAACTGCTGCTGGGGTTGGTCGAGCGACAGCCGCAGACCGTGGCCGATGTGTTGCTGGACTGGACTGGCGACGACCACAGTGTGAACCTCTCCCAGCTGGAAACCGAGATCGAGGCGTTTGTCGACCAGTACCACGGCACACCGCTGGCCGAACTCAGCCTGGGGCAGATGCTGACCGATGTCACCGCCATCCTGCGCGACCACCATCTGGGATTGCCGTCCGACCTGGCCCTGCTGATCAAGGCCTTCATCTCGCTCGAAGGCATGGGACGGGGGCTGGACCCCAATTTCCATATGGCGACCGAGGCCACGCCCATGCTGCGCAAGGTGGTGCGTGCGCGCTACCGCCCCGAACTGGTGGCAAAGCGCGCATGGCAAACCGTTCGGCGCACGCTGGCCATGGTGGAGCAGCTGCCGCATGACATTTCTTCCCTGCTGCGCAATGCGCGCCGCGGGCGGGTGCATGTGGGTATCGAGCTGGCCCACCTCAAGCGCGTGGGCAACCAGATTGACCGTGCCGCCAACCGCCTGTCGATGGCGCTGGTGATCGCCGCACTCATCATCGGCTCGTCCATCGTGATGAATGTGCAGGGTGGACCCACGCTGTTTGGCTTGCCCATGTTCGGCTTTCTGGGCTTTGTGGGCGCGGTGCTGGGCGGGTTCTGGCTGGTGCGCTCCATCTGGCGCAGCGGCCGCAGTGATGAGGGTGATGAGCCTTAGTAACTGAAGCAGGTCTGCCGGCTGTCCAGCAGGCCCGCAGGTCCAAAGCTCTGCTCGGTGAATTCCACCGCGTGCTGGTGGATATGCACCACGCTGCAGGCCCGTGTGCCATAACCCGGCGTGGCAATGAAGGTGGCTGACAGGGCGCGCTCCAGCGCCACAGGCACTCCGGTTTGCGGCAGTTCGTCATCGTTGGCCAAGGTCGCATCGTGCAGCAGTGCAAACACCTGGTCAGCGCGTGTGTTGCCAGTCTCTACATGGGTGTGCAGGCCCGTTTGCAGCCGCGTCAGCTTGGGCCAGGGGGTGTGAAAGTCTGCGTTGGATACTGCGCCCATGCCGGGCTTCAGGGTCACGATGCGGGCTTGCCGGCTCTCCAGCCCGAGCAGCTGCTCGCCATCGAACACCAGCAGGTTGAAGGGGTTGTAATCCTGGGCCCTGTCGCTTAACGCCTGCAGGTACTCCATGGCGCTCTGGGAACCTTGCAGAAACCCGGCCACCAGTTCCCCGCGTGATGGTGTGTTGTCGCGCGCAGGCACGGGGGTGCGGTAGTTGGTGATCGCCGCCAGGCGACCCGTGCGGCTCACCCCCAGCCAGGTGCCGCCGGCTTGCAGGTCCCTGCCTGCCAGTATTTCAACTCCTCCCGGCGCAGGTTCCCACCAATGCAGCGGCAACGCCGGGCGATGGTAAAACTCGTCGCGGTTGGACAGCAGCAGCAAAGGGGTGGCACTGGCAGGTTGCCAGCTCCAGGCGATCAGACACATGGCGTCATTCTCGTTCAGGACACTGCCAGCGCCGTCTTGTCCAGCACCCGGCGCAGCACAAAGCTGGAATGCACCCCGGTGACGCCCTCAATGCGTGTGAGCGTGTTGAGCAGCAACGCCTGGTAGTGGTCCATGTCGCGCACCACCACCTTGAGCTGGTAGTCGGCGTCCTGGCCGGTGATCAGCAGGCACTCCAGCACCTCGGGCAGCAGCCCGATGGCCGCCTCAAAATTTTCGAAACGCTCCGGTGTGTGGCGATCCATGGAGATATAGACCAGCGCCATCAGGCTCAGCCCCAGCTTCCTGGCGTCCAGCAAAGCCCGGTAGCCGCGGATCAGACCCGACTCTTCAAGCGCCCGCACCCGGCGCAGGCAGGGCGAGGGCGACAGGCCAATGCGGTCGGCCAGGTCCTGGTTGGCGATGCGGCCCTCCTGCTGCAATATTTCCAGTATGTGCCGGTCGTAGCGGTCCAGTTCCATAGATCTGCCAAGAAATAGTAGTTAATTGGCAGAGTATGCCAAAAATCAAGATTTACAGAGCAACAACGCAATCATCTGCCTCGCCCCCTGGCCTACACTGGAGTCCTCTGTTATCGCAGCACACAGCAACCAGGCTTACCGGCCCAGGTTGCGCGATCTGGCCTCACGAGGGACTGCATTGCAAAAACAATGGCCCCGGCGCATTACCTGCTCCGGGGCCATGTCTTTTTAGGGGGTCAGGCAGCATCGTGCTGCGCCATACTTGTGCCCATGACCCATGAACCCCGATTGACCACCGCCTTGCGTGCCCTGCTGGCGTCGCAGCGCGTCGCCGCCCTAGGCACCCTGGATGCACAGGGTCTGCCGTTTGTTTCCATGGTGCCGTTCGCGGTGGAGCCGCTGCAGGGCAGCATGGTCCTCCATGTCAGCGGACTGGCACTGCACACACGCAACCTGCAGGCCGCGCCACAGGTGTCGCTGATGGTGATGGAAGCCGAGAAAGCCGGTGCGCCGGTGCACGCGCTGGCGCGGGTGACACTGGTCGGCGTCGCCGGGGTGCTGCCCTCTGACACCCCCGCCTGGCGCGATGCGCGCAACGCCTACCTGGAGCGCTTCCCCGAGGCGGAGCCCATGACCCAGTTGGGCGACTTCATGTTTGTGGCGATCCGTGTCGACGGAGCACGCCAGGTGGCCGGTTTTGGCGCTGCCCGATCGCTGGATGCGCAGGACATGGCGCAGGTACTGCAGTCCACCGGGTCTTAAGCGACCGGCGGCTCGCCTTTCAGAAAGGCCGCCACCATGCGGCCAATGTGCTCGCCTTCGTGGCCGTCGGCAAGACTCAGGCGGCTGGCCGTGTAATGGGCTTCGCCCAGCAGATGGCGGCGCTTGTCCAGCAGATGGGCGCTGATGTCCGGGCTGAACTCCGGATGCGGCTGGATGCAGAACACCGCGTCCCCCACGGTGTACGAGGCTACCGGGCAGAAGTCGTTGCTGGCTACCAGTTTGGCGCCGGGTGGCAGCGCCAGCACCTGGTCCTGGTGGCTGGCCAGCAGCGAGATGTGGGTGCGGTCCTGCGAGTGCGGCAGGTCCGGGCGGTGCCACTCGTAGGTCATGCGTCCGGTACCCCAGCCCTGCGGCGCGCGGCCCACGGGTGCGCCCAGGCACAGCGCAATCAGCTGGTGGCCAAAGCACACACCCACCATCTTCTTATGCTCTTTCAGCAGCTGGGTAACCTGCCGGCGCAGCTCCACCACCCAGGGCTCGTCGGAAAAGGAATCGGCCCGGCTGCCAGTCAGCAGCACCGCGTCATAGTCATCAAACGACTTCGGGTACTCGCCGCGCATGGTGTTGAACACCTCCATGTGCCAGTCCACGCCCACGCTCTCGAACAGCCGGAAAAACAGGGCCCCAAACCCGCCATACGACTGCGCCAGTTCGCCTTCAAGGATGTCGTTTTCAAGAATGCAGAGTTTCATTTGCTACACATTTAATAGCTATTTACGCATATTCCACGCGGGCTAGAGGCCAAATATGTTCAATTACTGCTGACTGGCCCGGCGTGTCCGCACCGCCGCTGCCAGTTCCTGCAGCACTGGCACAGTCTGCGCCATGCTGATGCAGGCGTCGGTGACCGATACGCCGTGCTTCAGCGGCACATCGGGCAGGATGTCCTGCCGGCCCTCGTGGAGGTGGCTCTCGATCATGATGCCGGTGATGCGGTGGTCGCCCGCTGCAATCTGGGCCGCTACTTCACCGGCCACCACGATCTGGCGTGCGTGCTGTTTGCTGCTGTTGGCGTGGCTCACGTCAATCATCACCTGTTCACGCAGGCCGGCGGCCTTGAGCAGGGCGCAAGCCGCATCCACATCGGCCTTGCTGTAGTTGGTGGTTTTGCCGCCGCGCAGAATCACATGGCAGTCGTCGTTGCCGCGCGTCTCGAAGATGGCCGCCTGGCCCATCTTGGTCATGCCGATGAAAGCATGCGCTGCCTGTGCCGCCTGGATCGCATCGGTGGCCACCTTGATGCCGCCGTCGGTACCGTTTTTGAAGCCCACCGGGCACGAGAGGCCGCTGGCCAGCTGGCGGTGGCTCTGGCTCTCGGTGGTGCGTGCGCCAATGGCGCCCCAGCTCACCAGTTCGCTGATGAACTGGGGGGAAAGCAAATCCAGAAACTCGGTGCCCACTGGCATGTCGATGGCCAGGATGTCCAGCAGCAGCTTGCGCGCCATCTCCAGCCCTTCATTGATGGCAAAGCTGCCGTCGAGGTGCGGGTCGTTGATGTAGCCCTTCCAGCCCACGGTGGTGCGGGGTTTCTCGAAGTAGACGCGCATCACCACCAGCAAATCGTCCTTGAGCGCATCGGCCTGCTCTTTGAGCTGCCAGGCATAGTCCATGGCCTGTTCGTGGTCGTGGATGGAGCATGGCCCCACCACCACAATCAGTCGGTCGTCCTGGCCGTGCAGGATTTTGGAGATGGCGGTGCGGCTCTGCTCCACCAGGTTCTGTGCGTCTTCGGGCACAGGCAATCGCTCCTCCAGCAAGGCCGGCGTGATGAGGGGCCGCACGGCGCCAATGCGTGTGTCGTCGATGCGGGTGGTGTCGAGGGTGCTGAGTTCGGTTTTCATTGCTATTAATTGTATAGCTACTCATGCATGTTTCACGAGGGCCGGATAGCACGCTCTTTGCAAGAATTGCAAGCTTTCCAGAATCTTAAGGCCCATCGTGGTGACCAAAAAAACCTGGATAAATTGCTGATAGAGGGTGCATACTGTTTGCCGGCATATCAATGGCTCTGCATTTTTGATGCCTGACTTTCAACCCGGCAACCCTCTACAGGAGTTCACTATGAAGCGTTTCATTGCAGTTTCTTCTCTGGCCTGCTTACTGGCTGCAAGTTTTTCCTTGGGCGCACAGGCCCAAACCAAGGCCACCGCTGCCGAGGCCACGGCCATGGTGAAGAAGGGTGTTGCGTTTGTCAAAGCGAACGGCAAGGACAAGGCTTATGCCGAGATCAGCAACAAGGCGGGCCAATTCAATGACCGGGATCTGTATCTGACGGTGTATGGCCTGGACGGTACCGTGCGCGCGCATGGAGCCAATGAGAAGATGATCGGCAAGAACCTGATTGACCTCAAGGACATCGACGGCACGCCTTTTGTCAAGGAACGCATGGATTTGGCCAAGACCAAGGGTACGTTCTGGCAGGACTACAAGTTCACCAACCCCACCACCAAGAAGATCGAGCCCAAGAGCATGTACTGCGAGAAACTGGACGACTCCGTCGTGTGCGGCGGCATCTACAAGTAGCGGGTGCGGACTTCGACGCCAGCCCTGGCAGCTGGCTATGTTCCGGATGGCAGCCGATTGGTGCTGCATGCGTAAGGAGGCATGATGAAGTTGGGCATGAAACTGTTGGCAGCACCGCTGTTGACGGCCGTGGTGGTGATGTTGTCGGGTCAGATCAACGTGGCGCTGATGGGGCGTGAGGCGGACAAGGGCCAGGCCAGTTCGGCGGCCAGCCTGGATGACTTCAAGACGGTTGCCAATGTGCAGCAGCAGTTGGGGCAACTGCACACCAGCGTCTACAAAACCGTCGCACTGATTGGTTCACTGGATGACGCCAAGATCAAGGCTTTTCGGGGCGATCTGGTCAAGCAGCTCGATGGCATCAAGCGGGTGTCGGGTGTGCTGGCGGAAACTCCGGGCGCGGATGAAGCGTTGCGAACTGCGGTAGCCGACATCGGTAAGCAGCTTGACAAATATGGCAAGCAGGCGGACTCTGCCATTGACCTGTCGTCGGTGGACCCCAACACCGGTATTGCAGCCATGCTGGGCGCGGACGCGACGTTTGCGGACCTGAGCAAGACCATGGCTGGTATTGTTTCCAGAAGTGAGGCGGGTTCGCAGGCGGCGATGCTGGCATCGCAGCAGCGCTCACGCACGACCAATTGGTTGCTGCTTGTTGTCGGACTGGCGGCGGCGGGCGCCGCCGTATGGCTGTCTGCGCTGATGCAGCGAAAAATAGTGGCCGAACTTGCCAGGGCTGGCGCGCTGGCCAATGAGGTCGCGCATGGCAATCTGAATGTGGATGCCAGCACCGAGCGACAGGACGAGGTCGGCGACTTGATGCGCGCATTGGGCGCGATGACGGCGCAATTGACCCAGTCGATTGCGACGGTGCTGGAGTCATCCGACTCGATTCGCCTGGCCAGTGCCGAAATTGCCACGGGTAACCAGGATCTGGCCAACCGCACCGAGCAAACGGCCAGCAACCTGCAGCGTGCGGCCTCGTCTACCGAGCAGCTGACCGGCACGGTGCGCCAGTCAGCCGACTCCGCGCGGCAGGCCAACCAGTTGGCCGTATCGGCGGCGGAGGTGGCGGTTCGTGGCGGTGCCGTGGTGGGCCAGGTGGTTTCCACCATGGAAGAGATCAACACCAGTGCCCGAAAGATCTCCGACATCATTGGCGTGATCGATGGCATTGCCTTCCAGACCAATATTCTGGCCCTGAATGCCGCTGTGGAAGCGGCCCGCGCCGGGGAGCAGGGGCGTGGTTTTGCCGTGGTGGCCACCGAGGTGCGCAGCCTGGCAGGGCGTTCTGCGCAGGCAGCCAAGGAGATCAAGACCCTGATTGGCGTTTCGGTGGAAAAGGTCGATTCCGGCTCGCGCCTGGTGGCCGATGCGGGGGCCACGATGACCGAAATAGTCAATGCCGTGCAGCGCGTGTCAGACATCATTGGCGAGATCTCGTCAGCATCGTCCGAGCAAAGCAGCGATATTTCCCAGGTGAATGCTGCCGTCATGGAGCTTGACCAGATGACCCAGCAGAACGCAGCCCTGGTGGAGCAGTCGGCTGCCGCTGCCGAGAGCCTGCGTGAACAGGCCCAGCGCCTGGCGCAGGTGGTGTCGGCCTTCAAACTGGCAGATGCTGCGCGGGGTGGGCGGGCGCATCATCAGATGTTGCTATCACAATAGTAGCTTTTTACGTATATTCCATGAGGGCTGGAGCCGGATTTGACCCACAATTTTGGCATGACTGCCAAGGGGTGACATTCCCTACCTAAACCGGGGTGTGGGTTTGAATTTACGCCCCGTGGAATCGAATCGTGTTGCGCCCGGCGTCCTTCGCCCTGTACATGGCGGCGTCCGCCCACTGCAGAATCTCGGCCTGGGTGTTTTCGTGGTTGTTGAATACGACTACGCCAATACTGGCGGTGCAATGGTGCTCCACAGTGGATCCTGGTAGACCTGCGGCGCTCACCGCCAGCAGGTAAGGTGCGGCCACACTGGCGCGAACTTTTTCGGCGACCACGCGGGCCTGCTCGGTGGACTCGACCCGCCCGGTGTGCAGCTCGCCCAGCATCACCACAAACTCGTCGCCGCCAAATCGGGCCACCGTGTCCATCTCGCGCACACAGGCGCACAGACGCCGTGCCACCTCGATCAGCAACAGGTCGCCCACGCCATGGCCATGGGCGTCGTTGAGGGGCTTGAAGTTGTCCAGATCGAGAAACATCAACGCTGCATAGATGCCGCTGCGTTTGCTGGCTGCCATGGTTTGGCTCAGGCGGTCGCCCAGCAGGCGACGGTTGGGCAGGCCGGTCAGGGGGTCGTAAAACGCAAGCTGGCGCACCTGTTCCTGCGCACGCTTGGTTTCACTCAGGTCGATGTCCAAGCAAAACAGTTCAAGCGGCTGGCCGGGAGGCTTGAGCAGGGCGTGGCTGGAGAACACCGGCACCCGTGCGCCGCTCTTGGTTTGCAGCATCAGTTCACCAGCGGGTATGGGTTCTCGGGTCTGTGCCATCTGTTGCATGGCTTGCGCCACGCCGTCTCGCATCTCGGGTGGGATGATCAGCTCCAGCAGATTTCCGCCCAGGGCTTCTTCAGCGCGGTAGCCATAGAGGTGCTCTGCGGCAGCGTTCCAGAAGGTTACGGTGCCGTCCATGGCATAACCCTGTACAGCGACGCCCGGAATTTGCTCCATCAGGGTGCGAAAGCGCTGCTCGCTGTCCTGCAACTCGTGTTCCCGCTGCGAAAGCGTTTCCAGCAGGTGGTTGAAGCCGCCGATCAAGCGGCCCACTTCATCGTTCTGGGCGATGGGCAGGGCTTGCATGGGTTTCACTGCGGTTGGCAATGCGGCCAATGTGTTGGCGGCGTCGAGCAGGGGCGAAATCTCGCGCCGCAGAATCCACCAGGTCAAACCAGCCGCCACGATGGTCAAGGCCAGGGTGGCCAGAAACATGCGCTTCTGCAAATCAGCGATGGGGGAAAACACCTCTGCAGTGGGTAGTATGGCTCCCACGTACCACCCGGTCAGGGGTACCGTTCGGGTCGAGGCCAGTACCTCTACGCCAGTGGGGTTCACAAAAATAGCCGAACCCTGATAACCATTGATGAACCTGTCCAAGGTAGGGCTGATGCCTGCCGCAGGTAGCACCTCGAGTACGCGACGCTTATCACTGGCTGTAATGATCAAGCGCTGGCGTGGTGCAACCAGAAGTGAGCCGCCTGTGCGCCCATGAAAGTTCTGGATGACGCGATCCAGAAAGTTGGGTTTGTCCAATCGTGTTACGCCACCCAAAATACCAATCACCTTGCCCTGCTCATCATGAATGGGTGCTCCCATGCCGAACGCGGGAACTTTCAGTGTTGGCCCAATGGAAGGTGCACCAACGGTCGCTATGCCTTTGTCCAGTACGGTGGCCACAAAGTCGAGTTGGCGATAGTTGACCCCGATCCGCTGGTATTCGCGGGGATACTGGGCGATGGCAGTGCCCTCCTGATCACCGACAACGATGCCGGCGTTGAAATGCCCTTGAAGGATGGGTCGCTGTTCCAGCACGTTCTGCAAGGCTGAACGGTCTTGCATCATGGCCGGGGTGATGGTGTCTGCAATGGCGGCGAGGGACTTCAGCCGCTCAGCGAGCTCAGAGTCGACCACTGCGGCGAGCGACGAAGCGGTGGCGTACTGCTGTTCTCCCAGCAATTGCTGCATGTCGTCCCGTAGCATTCGGCTGGCATAGAACGCTACCGCCCACACGCTGCACACAAAAATCGCCAGCGTGAACAAAGTGACCCGTGTCTTGATGGATCTCTGTTGAAATAAATTCCAGTGCAACGGGTACTCCCTGCCTGCTTTTTGACCATTGTGGTCAAATTGGCAACGGCTGGCAATGTAAGGCTACAGAACCCTTGACTTGGGACAATTCGGCGTTGCAAATGATCCTGCAAACACGGGGAGTTTGGGGGTACCGATAAACAGTGAAGGGGCGGCAATGGTGGAAGCGCGCGGTATGACGGGACCAGCCGAGTTGAGGCCTTCGCCCCAGTTCTTGCGGATGACACTCGCCACGATTGTGCTGGGGGCGGTGGCGTTTATGGCCGTGGTCAGGCTGACGACGCCCGACCAGTCCCTGCGCTATATCGCACCGGTCATGGTGATTGCTCTTTCGCTCGTCAGCTGGACGCTAGTCGCCCGGGGCCAGGTGCACGCCGCCCTGCAATGGCTGGGGCTCGGCCTATGGCTGATAGCGGTTGAAACCTCGGTGTTCAACGGGGGCTTGCGCACGCCCGTGGTTATTGCGTTTCCGGTCATCATCTTGTTGATCGGCTGGCTTTTTGACGCGCGGGCAGCCGTGCTGGCTGGTGCCATGACCGTGCTGGTGGTGGGCGGCCTGTGGTGGGCTGAAGTGGCTGGCGTCTTGCCTGAGCGCCCCGCAACTACAGTTGCCATGTATGGCGTGGTTCAGATTTTGATTGTGGTTTTGACGGTCCTTTTGACCAACTTTCTGTTGCGCACATTTGTGGCCCGGCTGGATGAGCTAAAGCGCCTCGGCGCTGAATTGGAGACGTCGCGCAACCTGTTGCAAACCATCATAGATACCGCACCCATTCGCGTATTCTGGAAGGACCGCAATCTGCGCTACATGGGCTGCAACCCGGCTTTTGCGCATGATGCGGGGTTGGGTTCAACGGCCCAAATGGTGGGCAAGCTTGATACCGAACTGGGATGGCGTGACCATGCAGAGGACTATGCGCGCGACGACCGCAGGGTGATGAACTCCGGTATGCCCAAGTTCTCGTATGACGAGCAGCAGACCACACCCGGAGGGCGCCTGATCTGGTTGCGAACCTCCAAGGTGCCGTTGCGCAATGCTGCCAACGAGGTGGTGGGCGTATTGGGAATATATGAAGACATCACCTTGCGCAAGCATGCTGAATTTGCCCTGACTGCCAGTGAAGGGCGCGCGCGCGACCTGGCCAATATGCTGCGCATGTTGTGTGACAACGTGCCCGACATGATCTGGGCTAAAGACCTGCAGAACCGTTACATGTTTGCCAACAAAGCCATGTGCGAGCAGCTGCTGTGCGCAACCGATACCAACGAGCCGCTGGGCAAGGACGATATGTTTTTTGCCTTGCGTGCGCGTGCAGAGCAGCCTGACAACCCCCAGTGGCACACTTTTGGCGAATTGTGCCGGGACAGTGATCCGGTGACCCTCAAAAACGGCAAGTCCTCACAGTTTGACGAGTTTGGCAATGTGCGCGGCCAGTTCCTGTTTCTCGATGTGCTCAAAGCGCCCTTTGTGAACGAGGTGGGTACGGTCGTCGGTGTCGTGGGTTCGGCGCGCAACGTGACGCAGCAGAAGGTGATTGAGGAACGGCTCAAACTGGCCTCCCTGGTACTGGAGAACAGCAGCGAGGCGCTGATGATCACGGATGCGGACGACCTGATTGTGGAAGTGAATCCCGCATTCACGGCTTTGACCGGTTACCGCCGCGACGAAGCATTGGGCCAGACCCCGGCCCTATTGGCCTCGGGCCAGCACGGTCGGGACTTCTACCGCACCATGCGCACGGCCCTGCAGGCGGACGGCCATTGGCAAGGGGAGATTTGCAATCGCCGAAAGGATGGCGAGCTGTTCTCAGAGTGGTTGACCATCAGCACGCTGTATGCGGACGATGGTTCTGTGCACCGGCGTGTGGCACTGTTCTCGGATGTCACCGAGAAGAAGCGCCGTGATGAGTTGACCTGGCGGCATGCCAACTTTGACATGCTGA
>ERZ795031.4463-NODE-4463-length-11781-cov-64.893058_pt1 | contig 11781 bp, 12 predicted proteins | sample MGYA00375123_ERZ795031 | MGnify/ENA primary metagenome ERZ795031 (study PRJEB30166, sample SAMN05720159) | activated sludge metagenome | isolation source: anaerobic digester from wastewater treatment plant | place: USA | collected 2015-04-21 ... | reverse complement strand
AAGTGGTACCGCCCCTGGGACGCCAGGTCGTCGATGACATCCACTGCCGCCATGGGTCGTTCCCTTCCAGAAATCACTACACCAGGATAACTCTGAAAGTTATTTTTGTCCAGTGAATCCTGAAAAGACACCCCGCCGGTTCAGCATGGTCGTCACGAACAGCCGCACGCCGAAGAGCCCGTTGTTACAAGTGGATTGTTTCAACCCGGCAACCTGCACGACAATGATACTAAGAACCAGGATGATACAGGCGATATCTGATTTTCCAAAAACAGATGGTTGTGATTTTATTGTAGTGAAAATGCAGCTCTGAAGAAGCGCAAAATAGTCATATATTTGTTCAGCAAAGAGTTACTGATGCAACTCAAGCATCTCAAGCCAGGGCTAGGCCGTGGCTTAACCGTGGCTCCCCGGCGAGGACTTGAACCTCGAACCTAGTGGTTAACAGCCACCCGCTCTGCCGATTGAGCTACCGGGGAACCGTAAGGCCAAAAACGATAGGCAAAGAGGACCGTCTTGTCAATTAGAAAGCCGGATTCCGCGTTGCGCAAGCGATCCGGCCCGGACGACCCGCACCGGACTCAACCGGCCTGTCTCGCGAAGTCTTCAGGAGATCCCGGGAATCGGCTCTCTTCTTCGCCCGCCTCGTCTCGATACCACTTCCGCCACAACGAAGAGGAACAGTTCAGCGACTACCGTCAGGCCGCGCATCACTCCGGCGGCGAGCAGAATATTTTCCTGCCCGAACACCGGGCCCAGTGCAGCGACAGTCATGGCTTCCCTGACTCCTATGCCCGCAGGCGGGAGTTCTTCGTTCGGGAGAAATCAGAAGACCGGGCTGGAGAGCGAATGATCCCGTAGATGGTCACGCACGGGTCTCACTCTCTCGCATTATTCGTTATTGTCCCCTGGACAAATCATCATCGTTGGAGACAGGATGAGAATACTCGTAATCAGTACATCCTATCCCGCAGATACGGCCGACGGATCCGAAGCCGCTGGAGCCTTCGCGGCCGATTTTTCCCGCAGTCTCGCATCCGAAGCTGAAGTGATGGTCGTCTGCCCCGGCCTGACCGAAACGATCGGACTCGAATCACCGGAAGTACGGCGATTCCGTGTCCCCAGACTGCCGCTCGTCAGCCTGAACCCGCTTCACCCTTCTGCCTGGCCGTCCATCATATCGGTAAACAGAACAGGAATGGCGGCTGTACGGAAAGCGGTGAGTGACTTTCAGCCCGAACACATACTCGCCCTCTGGGCACTGCCATCGGGCTGGTGGGCCATGAATGCGGCCAAGGGGCGAAGGATCAAGTACAGTACATGGTCGCTGGGCAGCGATATCTGGTCTCTCGGCAGGATTCCCGTTGTGCGAAACGTGCTCAGAACCGTCCTCGTTTCTGCTGAACACCGTTTCGCAGATGGCCTCAAACTATGTGACGATGTCAAGAGAATCTCGGGTCTGGACTGCGAGTTCCTTCCAAGCTGCAGGGATCTGGGCATAAGACACCCTCAGGCCATGCGGACGAAACCGCCCTATAGACTGGCATTTCTTGGCAGGTGGCATAAGAACAAGGGGATAGATCTCCTTTTAGAGGCTCTGACATTCATGGATGAAGAAGGCTGGCGTAACATCGAAGAGGTCAGGATTTTCGGAGGCGGCCCTCTTGCAGGAGACATCGAACCGCTCTGCAGGATGATGATCGAGAACGGAAAACCATTTAAACCAGGTGGGTTTCTTGACAGATCAGAAGCAGCTTCCCTGCTTTCGTGGGCCGACTTTGTGGTCATCCCCTCCAGGGTGGAGAGTATCCCGGTCGTTTTTTCCGATGCGCTACAAGCGGGATGCAGAGTCATCTCCACCCCGGTAGGCGATCTGCCCGACCTGATCGATGAAAGCATAGGAACAGTCTCCAGCAAGGCTACCGCGGAGAGCATCAGAGCGGCGATCGTTTCAGCGACCTCACGGAACTACAGCCCCGTCATGCCTGACAAAGGAGTCAGATCGATCTTCAATGTCCAATCTGCGGCCGGCAGATTGCTGGAATGCCTGCGAGGCGAGGGCTGAAATGAATGCTGCGAGGCTCTATCTTATCTCCTATTATTTCGCGCCCTTGGGGAGGGCCGACGGGGTCAACCGGGCTCTGATGGTAAAGAATTTGTCGCGGCTGGGCTGGAAGATCGACGTTTTGTCCTGTTCAAATCCGCACGCATTCCTCAGGAGCTTCCAGCAGGATCCGACCCTCCTCGGGCTGATACCTGAAGATGTTAAAGTCCACAGGGTTCCCAGCAAATACTGGGGACCTGTCGGACAGCTCGCCTACCTCGCCGGGATAGTCCCGGATCCATTCCTGAACTGGAGAAGACCAGCTCTCGGACACGCTATAGCAAGCTTCCACGAGCCAGGGATCGTTTATGCCATTGTGCCTCCCACCGTGAACCTCCTCGTGGCCTCAGCTCTGGCTGAGGAGCGGGGATGGCCACTAGTGATCGATTTTCGTGACAACGTACGCGGAATCCCATCAAGGGCGCTCGGGCGTGTTGCAGGAATGGTGGCTTCGACCAAGCGCTCTCTCGACGAGATGTCGAGTATGTACTGTATCGATGCGCCAGGAACCGTCTTCTACAACGGCAGCCCGGGTCCGGCCTGTGATCACCCCGCCAGGAGTATCGGCGACAGGTTCAGGATCGTCTATACGGGCCTCATGGGGATGGAGACCGATCCGGCAATGCTGCTCGATACGCTGGATGACCTGGAAGATGAGGAGCCGGCACTTGCCTCCACGATCGACCTGGACTTCATCGGGCCTAGGAACTACTACACAAGGATCTTCCTGGAGAGGCGCCTCGGGGGACGGCGCAGATTCATGGGCTACCTGCCATACGCCGAGGCACACAGGGAGATGAGTGAGTCCGACGCATGCTTCGTATCGATTCGAGGATCGAAGAAGAGCTACTGCATACCTTCGAAGATCTTCCAGTATATGTCAACGGGGGCTCCCGTACTCGCCTTCGGCCCCGAGGGCGAGATGGGTGAATTCATCGAAAAACAGGGAATCGGGCTGTTTGCTGACTGTTGTGACAGGAAGGCTAGGGTTCGCGCCCTGGCCATGATGGCCGGAGACCGGGAGCTGCTCGCTGACATGCGCAAAGCATCCGCCGATGCGGCAGCCAGATTCAGCCTGGAGGTGCAGACGCAGAATCTCGACCTTTTCCTCCGGGCTATCCCGAATAGAGATGATCGAAGGCCGGAGAACGGGACTCGATGAATTCCATGACCGAGGGTCGAACAAAGCGCCTGTCGCTCAGGTCCTGCCAGATCGGTCGGAGCCAGGGCGGATGAACCCCGTCAGTGACGACAGAATGGTCCGCATGCGACTGGAAAGGATTGGACGGCTCTGCAGAGGGAGCGTGCTCGATGTAGGCTGCGGCGCCTCCATCCTTAAACAGTTTCTCCTTTCAGGTGAATATACCGGCGTCGACCTCGTCGCCGGCGGTACCAGAGGTTCCGCCCTTGAACTCCCCATCGGGAACCTGAGCTTCGATACGGTCGTGCTGTGTGAGATACTGGAACATTTCGAGCACCCAGCCCGGGCTATCAGGGAGGCGGCAAGGGTCGCGAGAGAACGGCTGATCATCTCCATACCCAACGAGTATTCCCTTGTAAGGCTCGCCAGGTTTGCCTCCGGCAGGGAGATAGAACTCGAAAGGAGCATGTCATTAATCTGACTGCTTCACATATCAGGCGGTACCTGTCCTCGTCGGGCTTCGAGGCTATCTTCGAGTCCGCCTTTCCTGTCAGGCTCCAGGGGTTTCCGACGATCGCAATCCCCTGCCGCTTCGGCTGTTGGTCGATCATCGCGGCCGACAGGGTCGTTCCGAGGCCGATCTGATGAAGAAATTCTCGGTCGGGCTGGAGGGCATGAAGCGCGCTTTGAACCGTGCGGTCCTGGTGATCGTAGCCTTCCTGCTGATACTTGCGCTGATCACGATTCTCCAGGGCAACTACCCCAGAATAGGCTTGGAAGAATCCGGCTTTCTTGCACTGGGCTTCATCGCAGCCGCCGTTCAGGAGCTTGCAGGATGCTCAATAGCCTGGCTGAGTCTTGCATCGGCAGGACAAAGGGTCAGTTTCCCGAAGCTGCTTCTTATCACGACTCTTGCGACATCCGTGAACTCGACCCTTCCACTGCCGGCAGGCATACCGATAAGAGTACTCCTCCAACGGCAGGTCTTCGGGACGAGCCCCACCGTATCAGCTTCGACCCTGATTCTGGAAACCGCTGTGAACTACTGTTCTCTACTCCTTGCGGCAGCCTGCACGCCCCTGCTCTGGCCAGGCTCCGGGATCGCATTGGACAGCTCCGGTTCCCCATGGGTCTGGGTGGCTGTCCTGGCCACGGGGCTTGCCCTCTTCACCGGGATGCTGCTCTTATCGACGAAGGTCAAGCGACTGTCTAGAGACATCCTTCAGGCACTCGGCAGAGCGGCAGCCAGGAAGCCGGGCATACTCGCTACCATGTTCCTCGTCTCGGCCGCCACATTCCCGCTCTCGATGGCTCGCTTGGCGCTCGTGCTGCACGCCGTAGGTGCATCGTGCGAACCCGGCCCCATACTGGCCTCGCTCGTCCTGTCGCGCATAGCAGGGCTCCTTTCGATGATCCCGATGGGGCTGGGCGCCAGGGATCTCTCCCTTGCCGCTCTCCTGGATCTGGCCGGGATTCCCGCCATGAAGGCTACGACAGCCAGTGCTCTGGACAGACTGTTAATGACGATCCCATACCTTGCGGGAGGAATCATCGGTCTGTCTTTGCTTTTCGGCGGGAAGCGAGCCGGCGTTCCCAAAGCCCTCAACGGTTCAGACGAGGGCCCTGCGGCAGATGACCCATCGGTGGAAACCGGATCGGACGAACCTTCCGGGACCTGAGTCAAGTACCGAGGCGATCTTAAGCAGTGCGGATACAGCGGGTTCGCACTTCCTGAAGACCATCAGGAGAGGCAGCATGAGGCCGAGTCCGAAGGTACTTCCGGAGGCGGTTATCTCCCATCCTCCATTCGAGAGAGCATTACTGAGTTCTCGTAGAGTGTAGCCGGATCCGCTCGTAGAAACCGTCTTTCGTCTCCTGAGAATCCTTGCGACTCTCTCGTACTCTCTCGAGGGATCGATCAGTAGAGCGCCGCCTCCAGGTGTGAGGACACGAGCCAGCTCCGACAGCGCGTCATCCAGGTCGTCATGGAGATACATAAGGACTGTTACAGCCAGCACGCAGTCGAAGGTTCCATCCCTGAACGGGAGACTCCTCACATCGGATTGCGCCGCCATCAGCCCCGAACGACCGGCGTAAAAGCACGAAAGAGCCGAGAAGTCGATACCGAAGACCGACAGATCGGGCCTTTCCAAAGACACACGCTTCATGAGCCTCCCCCAGCCGCAGCCCAGATCGAGCACGCGGCCTCCGGAGGGGATCGTTGTCGTCAACCGGGAGGCGAGATTGCCGTGAAAACAGTCCAGATACTCGTTTACCCGAACGGGGAAGCCCTTGGGGAGAACCGAGGTCAGACCCTTCCCCATGGTCCGGTATCTCTCCTCCCAATCCAGGCGCAGACGCCCGCTCCCGTCCATGCTTCCCCCGCTGGCGCTTCTCTTCATCCGTAATCACCATTCTCAGGATTGAAGAGATCGCCGATTGGTGCTATCTGTCTCCGGAGCGACCGGCTGGTGGCTATCTGTTTAGTAGGACGCCGGATGCCGAAGGTTCCCCGGAATCGGCCAAGAGTTAAGATGATAACAATGTGCGAGTATAGATCGGACAACATACGGGGCAAAGCCCGCGAAGCGACTGAAGTGCGGACAGGGCATCGAAGACCGGACCGAACGGGGGCTCTTGATGTCGGAACATACAAGCAGCACGCCGGGATGCCTGGACTCGCCGCACCTCAGCACCCTGTGCAGAGCGGGATCGTAGCCCAAAAGTCAGACTCCGAAGCCGGCTACAGCCCGGATGACATCCTCCTGCTCACCGTCCGTCATCGATGAAAAGAACGGCAGCCTGAGAAGCCCGGTGGCGATGGACTCGGACACCGGACACTGTCCCGGCCGTCCGCCGTAGGTGACACCCATCCGGGAAAGATTGAGCGGCTGGTAGTGAAAGACCGCAAGGATGCCGTGGGACGCAAGATGGGAGATCAGGGCGTCGCGTGCCGCCGTGTCGGGCATGACCATGGCGAAGAGGTGCCAGGCCGGGGAGCAATGGTCCGGGACGGACTGGAACCTTACCCCGTTTCTCCCGGCCCAATCCGACAGACCTTCCGAATACCTCCTCCAGATCGCCTCCCTGCGCCTCTGGATGTCCAGAGAAGCTTCAAACTGAGCGCTGAGGAAGGCCGCCAGGATGTCCGACAGCAAATAGCTCGATCCGGTGTCGACCCATGTGTACTTGTCGACCTGGCCCTTCAGGAATTTCGAACGGTTGGTGCCCTTGTCGCGCAGGATGTGCGCCCTCTCGAGAAACCGTTCGTCATTGACAAGCAGAGCCCCACCCTCCCCGCAGGTGATGTTCTTGGTCTCGTGGAAGCTCAGCGTGGCAAGCGGTGCGATCGAGCCAAGCCCCCTGCCCCGGTATCGGCCGAAGAGACCGTGGGCGGCGTCCTCTATCACCACAGCACCGCTCCTTCGGGCGATCTCCTCAAGCCTGTCCATCTCGCAGCCGATGCCACCGTAATGAACCGCTACGATCGCCCTCGTCCGGGAGGTGACGAGTTCTTCTACATGGCGCTCGTCGATGTTCAGCGTATCCGGCCTGATGTCGGCGAAAACGATCTTCGCCCTCCGGGAGGCAAAGGCCAGTGCAGTGGAGACGAAAGTGAAGGAAGGGACTATCACCTCGTCACCCGGTTCCAGGTTCAGCAGGTAGGCGCACATTTCGAGGGCATGGGTGCAGGACGAGGTGAGCAGGGCGTGGGGAGAGCCTGTAATCCTCTCCAGCTCGCGTTCGCACGAAATGCAGAATGGGCCGTTACCGGCCACGAACCCGTTCCGGACGGCCTGCGATATGTATTCGAACTCCCTGCCTCCGAGGCCGACCCTGTTGAACGGGATGCGCCAGGTCGTCACTGCCGGCGTCCCCGGGAGGACCAGTAGTGGAACCAGGCCGGAATGCGATTCATCCGGAATCCTGCCGACTCGTAGAGACGGATAGATCCACCGCCGTCGCCCTGGGTTGCCACGGTGACGAGGTCTGCACCGCGGGATCCGAGCCATTCGACTCCGGGCCCGACGATTTCACGGCCGATGCCATGGCCCGACAGCTTACCGAAACCCTCCCGGACTACTTCAAACAGAACCGCAGTAGAGAATAGCTGATCCTGAAAGGCCTGGGGGCAGAACCCTTCGACTCCCGCAACAGGGCAGGCCGGCAGTTTGAGGCCGATCCTGCAGGGTTCGATCCGATTCTCAGTCATTGCCGGGCGCCTCCTCCGCCAGCGCCGTACACCAGTCAGCCAGCTCCCGAACAACCGGAGGAGCCGACGGGTCGCGAGCCGCTGCGGAGTAGTACCCTGCGGCGAGGCCGAACTCCGATCGATGCCCGGCCAGCGCTCCCCTGTAGTAGTCGATCCTGCCGCCCCAGCCGGTATCGACCAGAAGCAGGAGCCCGGCCCAGAGTACGATCGGGACGAATCCGGCAGGCGAAGGCTTCATGCCCTTCCTCCCTGCGATCAGCCACGAGAGAAGCGCCGAGGCCGCGAGTACGCACGTTCCGGCCGCCCCTGCCAGCCAAATGGAATGATGCCCGTCGAGCATCATCCTGATACCGATGTTCCACTGAGGCAGGGGTACGGGCTGCTCGACCGGGTGTACGGGCTGATGCACCTCGCCCAGGAGCCCTACAAGAGCCTGAAGGATGCCCGGCAGGACGAGGAGCCAGGCGCAGAAGGCCCGCTTCGGGCCGGCGGATGCGAAACGGTCCAGCCCGAGGGCGAGGAAGGGGATGATCGGGATCAGATGCCTGGGACCGAACGCCCAGCCCCCCGAGGGCATGTAGTAGGCGCTGAACAGGACTACGTAAATACACACGAGGAGCGGTCCGGGATCACTCCGGAGCGTCTCGCGGAAGCTCCTCCCCGTGAAGAAGCCCGCGAGCCCGGCCGCGGCCCAGGGCATGTAGAAGAAGAGGCCGCGCTCAGGGGATACGGTGAGCATTTCCAGCGACCGCAGATTCGGCGCTTCGAAGCCGAACAGCCCGTTGGTCATCCCCTCGAACGCGGTTGAACTCTCGAGGGAGTAGCCCATCCTGAAAGGGCCTCCGAACGCCAGCCAGTTGTGGGCGAGCTGAGGAATGAAGGCCAGGACCATCAACGCCGTCAGTCTCGCCGCACTCGCCGGAGACCATGATGCCCTGCGCCTGTACAGGAGAAGTACGGCGAACGGCACGATTACGGGGAACTCCAGCGCGCAGGCCAGGGCTCCCGTGATATCAGCCGGGGCGTACCGACCGCGGGTCTGGAGGGTAAAGCTCGTGAAAAGGAGTGCGGCGGCCGGAACATGGGAGTAGAAGAGGCTCGAGTATGGTAGAAGGATGCTGCCGAGACCCAGGGCCAGTGTCGGCAGGATTCTGCCTCCGGTCATTGATCCGAGGGCCAGCAGGAGCAGAAGGAAGCAGCCTCCGACCAGGAGCTTCTCGGAGACGAAGCGGGCTGGATCGACCAGGATGCCTTCCGGCTCGTCCGGCTCCCCCGCGCCGAGTGCCGAGGACGCCAGGCAGATCGGTACTGCTGCAATGGAGAGGAGGACGGCCTTGTCGCAGTAGCAGCGGCCGCCGGCCGATGCCTTGTCGTTCGTCAGGAATCCGTACCTGTCGATGTCGAGAACCCCGCTGTCGCAGAGCCTGCGGGTTAGGGCCCAGCGGGTGACGACATTGTCGTACGGATAGGTGTGAACGACGACAATGGAGAGCAGAACGGCGACAAACAGAGGAAAAGCATTCCTGCCCAGAACGGCACCTCCCGTCGTTGATCCAAGAATAGCCTGCTTGAACCGGTGGTGCCAGTCCGGCATCAATCGAGCTATCTTCCGGAATCGGAACGGGAGGTCATAATGACAAGGTTTCCTGCGGCTCTTCTGGTCTTCGCGAGGATTATGCTTCTATGGGCTGCATTCCACGGAGCTGGCGCCCTCCTCGAGAGGCCGGTCCGGAAGTACCTGAAACATATGCCGGGCCCTCCCGTGCTATGCGGAATGCTGGCCTTCCTGCTCATGGCTTTTGTACTATCCGTATTGCATCTGCTGAATGCCAGCCTCATGGCGACCCTCATTGCGGCGGCCGGACTCTATGGTATCGTCCGGATCGCTTCGGAACTCCGCCCGAAGCTCCGCACAAGGAAGCCATGCAGGCCCTCACCGCTCGGCGTTCTGCTCGTTCTGCTCCTGATGGTCCTGGTTCCCAGCACGCTTTTCAGGGCTGCCAGGCCGAACGACAACCCGGATCCCTTGATCACCTATGCGGTGCAGCCTGACAGATGGCTGGAGGAGGGTCACATCTTCTTCCTCGAAGAGACCCAATTCTCGGCCATGCCCCTTCTCGGCGAGACGCTCGCGCTGTGGCCGGCGTCGATGGCGCTGCCGGGCATATCAGGCTTCGAGGGGATCGACTCGGACAGCCTGGAGATACGGATGGACAGGATCAGTCTGCTTCAGGTCTTCCAGATGAGCCTGCTCATAGCCTCCGTCCTGCTTGCGGCAGGAGTGTTCGGGCTGGGAGCCGCCGGCACGCTGACCGCGCTGACCGCCGTGATGGCATCGAACATGCTCACGGGCTGGGGATCGCTCGCCAAGGTGGACATGACGCTGAACTTTTTCGTGACGGCGGCTATGGCCGTACCGGCCAGGAAGCTGCTCTCCGGAGGAGAGGGGACGGGACTGTGGCCGCTCGTGCTGTTCGGAGCGGCGCTGGCGGTGAAGATGACGGCATGGATCCTGCTGCCCTTCTTCCTCGTTCTCGTGACGGTTTCGGAAAGGATCGACTGGAGGCGCCTGTGTGCGGGCCTCGCGGTCATGCTGGCGCTGCCGGCCTGCTATATGGTGCGAACCTTCATCCACACCGGTTCGCTCCTATACTTCGGCTCCCTCAGCTTTCCCACCGCGACGGGAGAGTGGGCATGGACACCGGTGCCGGCTCTTGATAATCTGTCTTTCCGCGAGAGACCCGGGCTCCTGACCGACCTGGGTAACCTGTCGCTCGCCTGGGACTATCCGCTCATGCTGCTGGCCGTGGGTTTCGCCTCGATGGCTCTGAAAAAGGAGGGCAGGCGGCGAAGGACGATTCTCATAGGCGTGTTCGGGGGCTACATGATACTCGCCTCGATACTGCTCACGCCCACCGCCTGGAGCGCCAAGTACACGCTGATGGCACTTCCGCTCATCGCTGTCGCAGGCGCCTCGTGGTGGCCCGCAGGGTGGAGGGGGTTCGCGTTAGGGCTTTGCTTCGCCGGGGCGGTTTCAGCAACATCGCAGATGGCCGCCAGGTTCCGGTTCATGACCGGATTCATGCGCTCGTCCAAAATCCTTACCTATGACATGGACACATATCTCTCCCCGAGATACATCCAGCTCATAGCGAACGAAACCCTTCCCGAGGGTTCGGTCATCCTCTCCCTTTTCTCGGATGAGAGATACCACTCCGACTTTCCGGTCATCTGCGCCCGCACCCATCCCAAGGCCAGAAGGCTGTTTAACGCCGGCTCCATCGAGGATGAGCTGTCAGTCATGGCCGACCTGGGGATCACGCACATCTATTTCGTCAGATACGATCCGATGGGCATGGACATGGTCCCGCTCTTCTACTGGAGACCTTCGCCTGACGCGGTGGATCCGTCGGACTCGCTGGCCGTCCTCGGCGGGCACCTTTCCTTGTTGCAAGAAGTGGCGGGCGACGGGGTGTACATCCTGTGCCGGCTGGACATCTAGGGCGAAAAAAGAGCGGCGGGCCGGAGGCCCGCCGCAATGCACCGGATCGTCGTGTCAGCTACTCGCCCTGCCAGCTCATGATGCCGTCGTTAACCGAACCGTGTATGGGATCAGTTACACTGCATGCGATACGATAGACTGGGTGTCCTGAGACCACTGTAATCGTGAAAGCGTACGTACCTCCGGCAGGGCACTCAGTCTGCTCTGCGTTTTCCATCATCCCGCTGGCAGCGAGGGCTGCGGCATTGCCGTAGTTTCTGTACTTGCCGTAGTACATGGCTTCGGCCGAAGCCAGGGAGCGCATGTTGCTGCGGCAGGCGGACTGCTCGGCCTGGTCCCTGACCGTGCCGAACTTCGGGATCGCGATGGCGGCCAGGATGCCGATGATCACGACCACGATCATGAGCTCGATGAGGGTGAAGCCTTTCTTCATTCTGCTATCTCCTTTCGAGGGTTGGGGCACTTTCAGCACTAATATGTAGCAACAACCATGCCAAGGCGCATCAATCACTGGGATAATAAGCACGGGGAGAGGATCTGCGCAACCCCCGACCGGACGGGAGTCGGCATCCGGGTGGGCTGCCGGTTTGCATTATGCAAGCCTCAGCGATCGGTGAAGAACTCCCTCTGCGGGTTGTTCCGGATCGTCATCTCCACCAGCCTCGCTACGACGATTTCGCGCGGTGTGCCCGGCCCCCCGGCTTCGTACAGGCCGCCGGAAGTGTCCAAGTCGGGGTTGTAGCGCCTCGCGAGCCGTTCGAACCATGGCGAGAAGTTGCCGGTGGAGAGCAGCACGACGTCCGGGCGCAGATCCCTGGCGT
>ERZ795031.4462-NODE-4462-length-11782-cov-3.994798_pt1 | contig 11782 bp, 13 predicted proteins | sample MGYA00375123_ERZ795031 | MGnify/ENA primary metagenome ERZ795031 (study PRJEB30166, sample SAMN05720159) | activated sludge metagenome | isolation source: anaerobic digester from wastewater treatment plant | place: USA | collected 2015-04-21 ... | reverse complement strand
CGCTATTCTCATCTATCAGGATAATATGCTATCTCAGGCTTCGAACCTTGACAGGGGGGCATCGCCCCAGGTCCTCTCCAGATTGTAGTACTCCCTCTCCCTTTTGAGCATGAGGTGCACTACGACATCGCCCGCGTCCAGCAGCACCCAACCGGATTCATCGGCCCCTTCGGCCCTATGCGGCTTGCCACCGAAGGATTCAAGCCTATCGACAATTTTCTCCCTGGTGTCTTTCAGGTGTGTGGGCGTGTTAAACGTGCCTATTACGAAAAAGTCGGTTACGGTGGACTTCTCAGTCAGGTCTATCCTTACTATCTCGCCTGCCTTGTTCTCCAGCATGGCCTCCACAATCGATGCCGCCTTTGCTTCCGCAATGTTTTCCGCCATCTTCGACCACCTTTCTAATTCAGGCCTTTGGCCCTTGTATTCAGCTCATTCAGTATCCAGTTGCGGGCGAGGACCGATTCCGGCGCTATCTCCCTGTTCTTGGCTATCGTCCTGGATATCTTCCTGTTGAGTATCATCAGGATCGCGCTGTCGAGGTTGAACTCCAGCTCCCGCCTTATGTCGTCCATATTGAAGCTCCTGCCCAGCTCGCAGTAGTCGGATGCGAATACTACCTTCTCCTCGACCGACATTTCGGGCCTCCCAAGCGTATGGCTTGCGACGGCCATCAGCACCTTTGGGTCGTCCACGCCGAACATCGCCTGGGCGATGACGGCGCCAACGAGAGGATGGAGCAGGTGCGGGTTCCTTAGCAGCGTGTCGGAGTAAATCAGCTCATGGGAAGCCGCCACTGAGAGGAGCTCTTCGTTGGGCATCTCCTTGGCGCAGTCGTGCAGAAGCGCCGCCGTCGAGACCACCTTCTCATCGGCGTTGTAGTGCTTCGCCAGCTTGACTGCCATCTCTTCGACGTTCAAAGTATGCTTGAGCCTTTGAGGCGAGAGCATGGAAGACAGCTTATCGAGCATCTCAGACCTTTCCACTTGAGGCAACAACTCCTACTGCGCCTTATATAGCCCGTTCTTCAGGATATAGCTTACCACTTCGTCAGGCAGGAGGTATCTTACGGGCAAGCCCTCCCTTATCCTCCTTCTTATGTCCGTAGAGGATATCGCAAGGGCCGGCACCTCGAAGAAGTCGATCTTACCCTCGCCGAACCTCTGCACGGGCTTCATCAGCTCGTCGGATACGACGTAGCCCGGGCGAGTCGCCGCGGCGAAACGGCAAAGCGAGAACAGCTCGGCCGGGCTCTTCCAGCTGCAAATCTCGAGGATGGCATCGGCGCCTGTTATGAAAGTCAGGTCTGCATCCTTGTATTCCCCGGCTTTGAGCTTCTTCAGTGTATCCACGGTGTAGGTGGTACCCTCTTCGTCCAGTTCTATGCGGCTCACATCGAAATGCGGGTTCGTTATCGTAGCCATCTGGGCCATGATAAGCCTGTGGGTCCCGTCCGCCACCTTCCTCAGCGATTTATGTGGAGGGTTGCCTGACGGTATGAAGATGACCTTGTCGAGCTTGAAGCGCACGAATGCCTCCTCAGCGGTCACCAGGTGCCCGTAGTGTATGGGATCGAAAGTGCCGCCCATCAGGCCTATCCTTGCCATGTCACACACCGATCCCTTCGGATTCCCTATATTCGAACTCGTAATCCAGTATCCTCACAGGGTCTCCTTCCTTGATACCCATGTCCCTCAGCCTTCCGATTATGCCCGATTTGATGAGCATGCCGTACATCCTCTTCATCGATTCCGGATTGTTTACGTCAGTCCTCAGAAGCAGCCTCTCGACACCTTCCCCTGATAATATATAGGCTCCAAGGCGGCGGGTTATCTTTGCGTCCCTGAGCTTTTCGCCCCTCAGGACGTATACTTTCTCCCTGAGCTTGTCGCCATCTGCTGAAACCAGATACCTGAGCCGCTCTTCCTCCTTGGCCAACATGGAGGCCACTGCGCCCATCAGCTCGCCGACCCCCTCCGTCGTCGCCGCGGAAATCGGGAACACCCTGACGTGGGATGCTTCTTCCAGCCGCTTGAGCACCTCGGGGTCTTCAAGCACGTCCATCTTGTTGGCCGCGACGAGGTAGGGCTTCTCAAGCATGGCAGCATCGAAGGCGCCCAGCTCGTTCCTGACTTTCAGGAAGTCGTCGACGGGGTCCCTTCCTTCTGTCCCGGCGGCATCCACCACGTGAACCAGGACTTTCGTCCTCTGCACGTGCCTGAGGAATTCATGGCCCAGGCCGGCTCCTGCAGATGCGCCTTCGATGAGCCCCGGGATGTCTGCGATTACGAAGCTGTCATCGCCCCTGTCGACGACGCCCAGCACGGGCGAAAGCGTCGTAAACGGGTAGTTCGCTATCTTAGGCCTTGCAGATGTCACCATGGAGATCAAAGTGGATTTGCCGGCGTTGGGATAGCCGACAAGCCCGACGTCGGCTATCAGCCTGAGCTCTATCCTTAGGACCCTCTCCTGTCCCGGGAGCCCCTTCTCTGCGTATCTGGGGGTCTGCCTCACGGGTGTTGCGAAATGGGCGTTGCCCCTTCCGCCGGAGCCGCCTTTCGCTACAACAACGGAAATGTCGTCGTCTATCAGGTCGGCCAGCAGCTCCCCCGTTTCATCGTCGAATATCATGGTGCCGGGGGGGAATTTCAATACCAGGTCGTCAGCGCTTTTGCCGCTCCTGTTCCATGCTTCTCCGTCGGCGCCGTTCTCAGCCTTGATGACAGTTTTGTATCTGTAGTCGGAAAGCGTCCTCAAAGAAGGGTCTGCCATGGCTATGACATCCCCGCCCCTGCCGCCGTCGCCCCCGTTTGGTCCGCCCCTAGGGATGAACTTCTCCCTTCGGAAGCTTACGACGCCGTTGCCCCCCTTACCTGCGGTTACTCTTATCCTTGCGCTGTCTACGAACATTAACCCGGTAGCACCTCACACGATCGGCTTTTTCGCCTGTTAGATATAATATACACTTCAACGAGCGTCATCGTATACCTGCCGGGGATCATGGCTAGCCCTCCAGGCCGCGCTGACGTTCAAAGCCCAGTGTACAATCGCAGGGGATGCTACGCTACCGGTTACCCAATACAGGCGCTGAAGGATCAGGCCGGACACGAAAGGGAACGACAGCGCGTACGCGACTATTCGCCATCCGTGCCCGAGCAAGGCCGCCGGCAGGGCATGGACGGCTGAAAAGGCAGCAGCCTGCAGAATGGTTGCTGCGCCCTGCCCTAATGTCTCCTTCATCGCTGAATATAGTGCGTGCCTGAACAGTACCTCCTCGAGAAGCGCTCCGGCCAAGCAGTAGGGAACTGAAGCCGCCATCGCAGCCGGCCGGCCCATAAGCCTTAGCGAGTATGCCGCCCCTCCGGCGTTTACCCTCTTATTATGCGTGGTGTCAAAATCAAGCAGACGCACCATCAACCTGCCGGACAGGTACAGGAACGTAAAGGATGCCGCCACGCCGGGCAAAGCACGAAGGCTGGGCATGGCAAGGAACGGGATCCCGGCCAACGACCCCGAACTCCTCGCCGCCATGGCGATCATCGCAATAAGCGCCAAGTCTCCGATGTCAACAGCCGAAGCGCTGCGCGTGGCCGTCCTCACAGCCGCCTTGAACACCACCGATACTACAGCGAGTATGCCCATCAGCATGACCCTCCAATGTGCTGAGATTGCTGCGCACGCCCTTTGAATCGTCCCAATTCCATGCGAAAGCCGAATAAATCTCCCTGTAAGTGTCGCAGTTGGGGTCATGCCCTCCGTTTGCTGTGGCCGCAGCCCTGCAGCCGCCACCGCAAAGGTACCTCACATCGCATGCCCTGCATTCACTGTCCTGGTCGACGCTCCATTTGATGTCGAAGCTTTCCAGCGGTACGTCCCATAGCAGGTGGCAGGGGTGCGCCTTCGCATCCCCAGTGAAGCACACCACCCTTCTGCCCGCCCCGCAGGAGCTCTTCGACAGCATGGGGACTATGTCCTCAAGCACCGCATCGTCTTGTATCTCCCCTCTTCCAAGGCAAGATTCAAGGTATCTGACCGTCATACTGAGCAAGCCCGCTTTGTCCGGCTTTCCGCAGCCAAGCCCCCTTCCTACACTGGTCAACAGGCTGCCGTGGCACCCTGTTCCAAGGCTGCCTGCGAAACCGACCATCTCTTCGATGTCTGTCGAATTCCTAGGGTCTATGGTGGGCACGATCTCGACCTTGAGCCCCATCTGGGCGCCGATTCTCGCAGACTTCGCAGCCAATGCGTGCGTCCCCTCGCCGCGCAAGGCGTCATGCCTTGCTGAACTGCAGCTTTCCAATGAGATCTGAAGGCCGGCCCCTGATTCGGCCAGCTTCTCGAAAGGTATCCTGTCAGGCATGGTTCCGTTGGTGCACAGCACCGCGTTCATCCCCGACAGCCCTTCCACGATTTCCGCCAAGTCATCCCGCATGCATGGTTCGCCGCCTGTCACATATACCTTCGAAGGCCTTTTCGCCCTCAGCAGCCCTATAGATTCGAACACCGTTTCCCTGCCGTAATCCGAAGTCGCCGCATCTCCCATGTAGCAGGAAGGGCAACCAAGATTGCACCTCCTGGTCACTATGAGGTATGCCTTGTCCAAGCCTTTCCTCAAACAGGGCCCATCGTTGCCCTTTTCTACGATGATCCCGACCTCGGCCAGCTCGGCCGCAAGCCTCAGCATGCCGACTGCGTCGCCGCTGCCCAGCGATGCTGCCTCCTTGGCCAGGTTTATCCCTCCTTCTTTTGCGAAATAGCCCGCAGCGAAGTTAGACACCCTGCACCATGCCCCGTTTCCTAGATTATGCATCAGGGCGTCCTCGCCCTTTGTGACAACCCTTGCCTCCGGGGACAGTATGACTATCCTATCCTTACCTAACATGCCTGCACCTCCAATGGATAGGCGGGGCAGCTCATGCCCCGCCTCGTGTCCCCTAACCCAGGGTGATCTCGAAAATCCAGAGAGGAAAATTCACGCAGTATCCGTCGATTGCAACATCCAGCCTCGCATACTTCCCCGTCCTCCTCTTGAACATGCCAACACCTCCAGTTTGTTCATCAAACGCCCTTCCAGGGAGACGACGCCCTTGAAAGTCCCGTCTGTAGTTACATGCTCACACAGCGAAGGCATGGCGAGGAATCCAGAGGAAGAATGAAAGAGGAGCGTCATTTGGAGCATCCCGCGATTCCCAGGTCCAGGGCCCTCCTTACGGCAGCGCTCCTGCAGTTGACGTTCAGCTTCTGGAATATGGACCGCACGTGCGTCTTTATCGTGTTGACCGAAACGAACAACTCGTCAGCGATGGCCTTGTTGCTCTTTCCGTCAGAGAGCTTCTCAAGGACGCACGTTTCAGTCGCCGTGAGCCTTAATGACAGGGTGTCCACCCCCAGTTCGGGCCTCCTCGGCTGGCGGGCATATCCTTGCAGGTTCAGGTTCCCTTCTTTTGAATTGAGGTACAGGTAGAAGACTCCCCTGCCTATGCTCCCTGCGGCAGTTGCTCCTCCTGACTTCGCATAGGCGCCAGGGCTCAGCCCCGCTTCAGCACCCACCGGCATCAGGAGAGCTTCCATCACACACGCTATCGGCTCCCTGGCTTCATCCTTCTCAATCACGTCTTCCTTTTCCAGTTCCTTCTCGATCATAAAGCACCTCCGGTAAAATATTGATTGACTAATTTATACTTAACCAATTAAGTAATAATTTTCCATCACCCATATTGATTAATCATCTACTTGGGGCTCTGGAAAAACATAAGGGGGCAGGATTGAACCTGCCCCCGCTTCATACCACCAATAAAGTCACATCAAAATCAAATCCCTGCTTGCAGTCGCAATGCGCACTCGAGCCTCTTCCTTGTTATCTTGCATCCTATGCCGTACGGCTGCAAAATGCTACCGTTGGATGAAAATGCGTTCGCGTGGCATCCGCCGCTGCAGAAGAAACGCGCCCAGCAATCACCGCACCCCTGCTTTGTGTATATGTTGGCATCTGAAAAGCTCTCTACGCAGCTGCGGTTGTCTATCCCTTTCCAGACGTCGCCCAGCTTGAATTCGGGCCTTCCGACGAACTGGTGGCAGGGGTATATGTCGCCTTCGGGGGTAACTGCGACGTAGTCAGCACCGGCCCCGCATCCGGACAGCCTCTTTGCGAGGCAGGGGCCGGTTGCTACGCTCATGTCGAAATGGAAGAAGAGTATCGGATTTCCCTCCCGCTTCCTCTTTAGCATATACTCGACAAGCCTGTCATACTCCTCGAATATCCTCGGGAGATGCTCCTCATCGATCTGCATCGGCGTGCCGTCGAAGAGCACGACCGGCTCGAATGAAATCCTGTCGAATCCATGCTCGGCCACATAACGAACATCTTCAGCGAAGTCCAGGTTAAGGGCCGTGTAGGTCCCCCTGGCGTAATAATCCTTACCGTCTCTTGATTCGACGAATTTCAGGGAGTTACGCATGACATCGGCAGATGTAAGCCCTCCGTCGTCCGCCCTTCTGACCCTGTCGTGGACCTGCGGCCTTCCGTCCATGCTCAACACGGTGGCGATGTCGTTGTCGTTCAGGAACCTGGCCGCCCTCTCGTCCAGTGAAAGGGCGTTCGTCGTCAGGGTGAACTTCATCACCTTCCCGAACCGTGCCTCCAGCTGCCTCCCATATCTTACGATCTCCTCAATGGCTGGAAGGTTCATCAATGGCTCTCCGCCGAAGAAGTCGATCTCGAGATGCCTTACGTCACCCGATGCCTTAACCAGGAAGTCGAGGCCCGCTTTGCCCACCTCTGCGTCCATAAGCTTCCTCTGCCCGCCGAAGCCGCCCTGGCCTGCGAAGCAGTATGCGCACCTCATATCGCAGTCGTGGGCTATGTGCAGGCATAGCGCTTTGACGACCCTTTCGTGAGTCCAGCTGACCTCCGGGTCTTTGGCATCCGGGTCGCTTAAGAGCCCCTCTTCCATCATAAGGTTGAACTCGGCCAGGGCTTCGGCAAGGCCGTCATCCCCCCGGGCGTCTTCATTCTTAAGCTCTTCCTCCAGCAATCCCTGCGAGATCAGGTCCACCAGACGTTTGGCATCGCCATCCAGGATGTGCAGGCTGCCTGAGGGTACGTCGTAAAGAAAATCCGTCCCTGCAGCCGAGAACCTGTGCCAATTCCTCTTCAGGCCTTCGGACGTGGGACGGATGGCAGCGGGACTGTCTGTCTTTACTTGCGGCACGCCTGATTTCCCAAGGTGCATGACGTCTTGCAAGCGGACTGGCAGGAAGTCTGGCATTCCCTGCATCCGCCGCCGCTCGCCTTGGACTTGAGGTCCGACGCGATGACAGTCTTGAAATGCTTCTTGTTGTTCTCCATAGTCATCCTCCGTTCATGAAGGTTTACTTGTGTATTATACAACTAAGGCGGGGCGGCGAGAAGCCGCCCTCAAATCATACCTTCGAGAAGTCAGCGTTCATGAACTCCACCGTCAGCTTGACGGCCGCCTCGTAGTCGCCCATATCGATCATCTCGGCAGGGGTGTGCAGGTTCCTCGTGGGGACGGAAATGGTGCCTGACGGCACTCCCATCCTGGTCAGCTGTATCGCCGCCGCGTCAGTCGCTCCCCCGTCCAACACTTCCATCTGGTATGGGATGCCGTTCTTCTCTGCCAGGTCGATAAGCAGGTCCTTGATGCCGGGATGTGCGATAGCCCCCGAGTCCTTTGCCTTGATTGCCGCTCCCTTCCCTAGCTCCATGTTCATCGGCGCGCTGTTGGGGGTGTCTCCCGCTCCCGTTACGTCAAGGGACAGCCCTATCTCCGGATCTATTCCGTACGCGGCGACCCTTGCGCCTCTCAGCCCGAGCTCCTCCTGGGTGCTGAACACGCAGTAAAGCTCGTTCTTGGGGTTCTTGACCTTCTTCATCGCCTCTATCAGGATTGCGCAGCAAGCCCTGTCGTCCATCGACTTGCTGATCACACGGTCGCCGTTGTCGTAGAAGTATGAAACGTAGCCGCAGATGTCGCCGACCTTAACCTTCTTGAGCGCCTCTTCCTTGCTGCGGGCCCCTATGTCGATGAACATCTTGTTGAAATTCAGGTCGTTCGGGCTGTCCAGCTTCTCCAGCCCGAAGTAGCCCACGGTGCCGTTTTCGAAGACCACCTTCTGGCCTACCAATGTATGCGGCTTGTGGCCGCCTATGTTGGAGAACCTTATGAAGCCCTTTTCGTCCACGAACATCGCCGCGAAGCCGATTTCGTCCATATGGGCCGATATCATGACCTTCTTGCACTTCGGGCCCGGCTTTGCAGGCTTCTTCACACAAATGAGGTTGCCGAGGCTGTCAACCCTGAAATCGTCGCAGTGCTTGGCTACCTCGCTGCTTATTATGTCCCTTATCCCCTTCTCGGCTCCAGAGGGGCCGTAGGCTTCCGTCAATTTCCTTAGGAGTTCCTTCATCTTGGCAGTCCCCTTTCATCTATGCTGTCCAGGAATGCTTCGACGAGCTTCCCGGCGTTCTTGAGGTCCTTCTCGTCGACGATGCTTGCGGGCGAATGTATGTACCTGCACGGGACCGAAAGCGCCGTGGCCGGAAGGCCAGCCCTGCTGTGGCGGATCCTCCCTGCGTCCGTGCCGCCGCTTATCGTCGTCTTGTGCTGGTAAGGTATGCCCTTGGCCTCGGCCACTTCCACAAGCCTGGCCACAAGCTTCGGCTCGGCGAACATGCTGGAGTCCATCTGCACTATGACCGGACCCCTGCCCAGGAATGTAGAGCTTTTGTGGTCCTCCGTGGGGAAGACGTCGTGCGCCGTTGTGCCCTCCAGCACCAGCCCGAGGTCCGGGGCGACCGACCATGCTGCCACCTGCGCCCCTCTGAGCCCTACTTCCTCCTGGACCGTGAAGACTCCGTAAAGGTCGAAGTCATGCTGCTTCTTGAGGGCTTCAATTACGCCGGCGCACCCCACCCTGTCATCTAGGGCCTTGCCTTTGATCCTCCCTGAGCCTAACTTCTCGAACTCGGTGTCGAAGAGGACCTGGTCGCCCAATTCGACCATCTTTGACGCATCTTCCTTGCCCTTTGCTCCGATGTCGACATAAAGCGAATCCATCGGGACGGGTTTCTCCTGCTCTTCCTTGCTCTGCAGGTGTATCGGTTTCGCCCCGATGACTCCCTGTAGCTTCTTGGGCCCCACTTTGACCGCCTTTGACACCAGGACCCTGGGGTCCACCCCGCCGCAAGGGGTAACCTTGAGTAGCCCGCTGGCGTCTATCCCTTTTACCACAAGGCCTACTTCGTCCATATGGGCGGCTAGCATGACCTTCGCTCCGCCTTTGCGGCCCTTCCTCAATGCAATGAGGTTGCCGATGGAATCCACCCTCACCTCATCGGCGTATTTTACGACCTCGGCCGCGATGATGTCCCTTACCTCGCCCTCGTGGCCGGGGACGCCTCCGGCCTTGCTCAACCTTTCAAGCAGCAAGTCAATCCCTCCCTGAAGCCCCTGTCCACCGAGGCGCAGAAGTGGGCCATAAGCCTTCCGCACTTCTTTACGTCCTCTATTTCCAAGGTTTCTACGCTGGTGTGCATGTATCTTACGGGCACGCCAAGGATGGCGGTGGCGACTCCGGCACCTGTCGTCTGCATCGGGAACGCGTCGGTGCCCCCGGGCCTTCCGCTCACGCTGACCTGCAGGTTGATGCCCCTGTCGGCCGCAGTCTTCTTTATAAGTTCGAAGACCTTTGGGTTGACGTCGGGTGCCTTCTCGGCGCAGGGCCCTTCTCCCATCTTGTCGCCGTCGTCCTCGGACACCCCTGGCATGGTGGCAAACCCTACGTCGACTGCTATCCCTATGTCCGGCATTATCCCGAAGGTGGCCGTAAGGCCGCCGCCGTATGTGACCTCCTCCTGCACCGTGGCCACATAGTAGACGTCCGCGTCGTGCTCCATCCTGCTGAGCTCTGAGGCGCACTCCCATATGGCGCCCAGGCAGCACCGGTCGTCCATGGATTTGCCGGAGATCCTGCCGTTGGCGAGCTCCATGCAGCTGCGCCTGAAGCTTACTATGTCACCGACGCGCACGATCTTCCTTAAGGCCTCTTCGTCGTATCCGCAATCTATGACAAGCTCTTCCATCTTCCAGGCCTTCTTGCGGTCCTCGTCCGTCTGAAGGTGTGGAGGGCAAGCCGAGAAGACTCCGAAAACATCCTTCCTGCCGTGAACCACCACTTCCATCGAAGGCAGTATGCGCTGGTCGATCCCGCCCACCTGGGTTACCCTTATGAAGCCGCCCTTCTCTATCCTTTTGACTATCATGCCGATCTCGTCGTAGTGCGCAGCCAGCATGATCTTGGCGGCACCCGGGTCTTTGCCACGCTTGAGCATGATGACGCTTCCCATCCTGTCTACCCTGATTTCATCGTAAAGGCCCTCGAAAAGCGTTTTAACAAGCTCGGCCGAGTTGACCTCGTGTCCGGACACTCCGTATGCGTCCGAGAGCTTCATCAGCACTTCTTTGAGCTCCATAATCCGGCTCCTCTCCTAATGATGAACTACAAACACAATTCTACCTTTTCTTCCCGCTTTTTTCACCATCAACGGAAAAAGGAGCAGGCAGCCCCGCTCGCTGCCTGCTCCAAGGGAGGTATTTGCATGTCTTCGCATCCGTTTCCAGTCTCTCGCCCGCTCTACTTAATAGAACGCGGCCGACATCTAAAAGTTCCATCATGCCGTCGATTTGCCTGATTTGTTTTAAAGTGCCTTAGGAGGCGCACGTTATAAGGGCTAGACCGGCCCAATATGCACCTCTGCCGCCCTAGGCATGCTGTAGCCAATTCCAGCATGCATCACCTGTATAGGATAGCGTTACCATTTTGTATCTATCTTTGAACATTTACAGAATCTCTATTCGGTTTTTCACGTTTTCTGTTATAATTTGCGGCGTGCGCATAGATTATCGATAAAAATAAATGCATATAAGGCGAACATATCGGATTGGTCTTGCGTCGATATATGTAGAAGTGAATATCTCCATCTGGAACTAACATAGGATGAAACCCGCAGGAAAAAGTAGATTAGAAGTTTGTGAACAGGATTACAATCATAGTTCGATATATCGCTCAAGGTATTTATACAGTGCCACAGGATCGAGGATTTAGCGATAACCTAGAAAAACGTTCACCAAGGAGGCGTGGCATTTGAAGGAGACCAATTCGCAGCAGATCGTCGGATTATTGATGCAGCTTTCCGACAAGATCGAAAAGTCGTATGTCAAGAAGGCGATTGACAGGAACGTCGAGGACATCACCCTAGGAGAGGCACGGACTTTGCTCGCAATAGACAAGGAAGGCTACAAGACCATGAAGCAGGTCGCAAACGCAGTGGCAGTGGCCCCTAACGCCGCGACCTCGGTCATGGACAGGCTGGTTGCCAAGGGCCTTGTAGAGCGAAAGCCAGGCGAGACCGACAGGAGGCTCTGCCTGGTCAGGCTGACCGAAAAAGGGTTGAAGGTACATTCGAAGGTGGAGAAGACCATCAAGGACGAGACCAAGGACTTCTTCCATTACCTCGACGAAGACGAGACCAGCTCCCTTCTTATGACCCTCGAGAAGATCCACGAGAACATCTGAATTCTGGCGCATTGAATTCTGGCGCATATAGATCGGAACCGACGCCTATGTGCGTCGGTTCCCATTTTTTACTCGCCAACCCATGCATGCCGTTCGAAATTGAAAGCCCCGCCCTGTTGGGCGGGGCCTGTATCTGGTGCGGGAAGTGGGACTTGAACCCACACGGAGTAATCCATACGCCCCT